>ERZ772766.11-NODE-11-length-162631-cov-7.607913_pt1 | contig 162631 bp, 130 predicted proteins | sample MGYA00511379_ERZ772766 | MGnify/ENA primary metagenome ERZ772766 (study PRJEB29015, sample SAMEA2737895) | human oral metagenome | biome: human oral; feature: human-associated habitat; material: dental | place: China | collected 2116 ... | reverse complement strand
GTAGGTCGTCGAAAAAACCTACTGTAGGTCGTCTCACCGACCCACGGTAGGTCGCTCTGGCGACCTACCGTGGATCCCTTTTTGGGGTCTCCTGAGGGGACTTCGAGGTGACCTCCTGATTGCGCCCCGAGACGAGCCAGGCGTTCTCCTCCCGAGGGAAGGGAAGTATGGGTAGAGACCCTACTTAGCGAGCATTTTTGTAGCTTTGCCCTAGAGCCCCGAGGGGCTCAGCGCACCCGACACCCGACGCACCTGATCGCCTATGCCCTGTCTACGCCTCGCCCGCACTGAGGAGACCTGCTCCCTGTGGTTCACTCGACGGTGATCCCCCTCCTCGGTCTACGCCTACCCATCCTCCCTCACACCACACCCATCCTACCCATGAGCTACCTCGGCAAGAAGATCGGCTTAGCCCTATCTGGCGGTGGCTACCGAGCAGCCACCTATCACATAGGCACCCTACGTGCCCTCCATCGTCTCGGCATCCTCGATCACGTGGACATCCTCTCCTCCGTCTCGGGAGGCTCGATCACAGTGGCCTACTACGCCCTGCACCGAGCGGACTATGAGCGCTTCGAGGCGGGACTGATCGCCCGCCTACGTCGGGGCGTCCTCTGGAGCTCCTTCGTCTACGCAGGTACGGCAGGCCTTGTCCTGCTCCTCCTCTCCTTCGCCCTCGGCTACATAGCCGGCGTCTTGATCCACGCCCTCCTCCCTCAGTACCCTACCCTCTCGGGCTTCGGCGCCACCCTCTTCGGGATCATCTCGCTCTTTGCTCTCCTCATCCTCTTCCTGAAGCATTCCTTCGTCACCCTGCCGACGAGCAAGCTGATCACCCGCCTATATAATAAGGTGTTCTTCGAAGGCAAGACGCTGGGAGACCTCCCCGAGAGCCCTGTCGTCTGTATCAATTCGACGAACCTAGCCACCCAGCTCCCCTTCACCTTCTCCAAGGGCTTCATGGGCGAATATGCCTACCGCATCGGGGGGAAGTCGATCTTCCATGCCGATAGCTTCCCCATCGCACGAGCCGTCATGGCCTCCTCGTGCGTACCCTACGGCTTCACCCCGATCACCATCCAGCGCAAGTACCTCAGAGCGTCCTACGCCGACTGCCCCACCCAGCCCGAGCCACCCAAACTCATCGACGGCGGTGCCTACGACAATCAGGGCACGCACAAGCTCACCCACGACAAGAGTCGCTTCCGCACCGACTATGTCATCGTCAGCGATGCGGGGAATGGGGTCGTCACCGCCAGCACGACGACGAACATCTTCAACCTAGCCATCAACACCATCTTCCTCGTCGTCGAGCGGGTCAAGAGGATGCAGCGCTCGGACAATCTCTATGAGAGCTACATCGGCAAGGAGCACTTCGCCTACATCCCGCTCGAATGGGACTGTTGCCCCCGACTCCTCGAGGGCTTCGTCACCAACCTGAAGGACGACAATATCCACCCCGACGTATGGCGCTCCCACGGTATCACCGAGGAGGAGATCGCGAGTCTGAAGAAGGCCAAGGGGAAGAAGGATACAGAGATCTACCAGCTCCTACTGACGAAGCTACAGGAGTCGATCGGCTGGGCTGAGCTCCAGCGACGCTTCCCCTCTGAGCGGCAGGAGCGTATCGCCCGAAGTGTAGGCACCAGCCTCACCGGTCTATCCCTAGCGGAGATCCATGCGCTCATCGCCCACGCCGACGCCCTGACAGAGACCCAGATACGCCTCTACATGCCGATGCTCCTCGGCCTGTCACCTCAGGCTCCCCTCCCTGCCTAAGCCACAGCTCAGGCTACGGGCTGGAGTCCAGTGTTTCTTCGTACCTTTGTGCCTGACAAAGGGCAGGGCTTCCCCTAGTGAAAAGCCTTCCCCTTAGGGCTCCTTCCTCCCAGAGGGGGCCACTCATCTCACTTAGATAAACCGAACTTCAGCCAATGAACGTAGCTATAGTCGGTGTCAGCGGAGCAGTAGGACAGGAGTTCCTCCGTGTCCTGAGCGAACGCTCCCTCAAAATAGACCGATTAGAACTCTTTGCCTCTGAGCGTAGCGCTGGGAAGCAGATCACCTTCCGTGGGAAGGAATATACCATCCGCCAGCTCCAGCACGGCGATGACTTCCGAGATATAGACGTCGCCTTCGTCTCGGCAGGCGGGAGCGTCTCCCTCGAGTACGCAGAGACCATCACCAAGCACGGCGCCGTGATGATCGACAATTCCAGTGCCTTCCGTATGCACAGCGATGTACCGCTGGTCGTACCCGAAGTCAACGCCGCCGATGCCCTGGTCCGTCCCCGGGGGATCATCGCTAACCCCAACTGCACGACCATCCAGATGGTCGTGGCGCTCAACGTCATCCATCAGCTCTCCCCCATCCAGCGGGTACACGTAGCTACCTACCAAGCCGCTAGCGGTGCCGGTGCTCGTGGTATGGCCGAACTCGACGAGCAGATCCGTGCTATCGGTCGGGGAGAAGAGCCAGAGGTCAAGAAGTTCGCCTATCAGCTTGCCTACAACCTCATCCCTCAGATCGACGTCTTCGCCGACGATGACTATACCAAGGAGGAGCTGAAGATGTACCACGAGACCCGCAAGATCATGCACAGCGACCTACAGGTCAGCGCTACCTGCGTCCGTGTGCCCGTGACCCGTGCCCACTCCGAAGCCATCTGGGTAGAGACTACCGAGCCCCTGGAGCTCGACGCCGTGCGGGAGGCCTTCCGCAAGGCCCCTGGGATCGTCCTGCAGGATGACCCAGAGGATCAGGTATATCCTATGCCCCTCTTCATCGCCGAGAAGGATCCTGTCTACGTAGGACGACTACGTAGAGATCTCAGTTCGCCCAAGGGCATCACCTTCTGGTGCGTATCCGATCAGATCAAGAAGGGCGCTGCCCTCAATGCCGTACAGATCGCTGAATATCTCGTAGCTCAGGGCTCACTGAGCAAGAAATAACCCCATCCCAAGACCTAACCCATTCCAATGAATATCTATAAGAGTATCGAAGACCTCCAGGCCTTCGTAGAGGCGGAGCGTGCCAAGGGGCTTCGCATCGCCTTCGTCCCCACCATGGGCGCCCTACACGCTGGACACCTGAGCCTCGTACGCCGTGCCCTGAGTGAGTGCGACCGCTGTATCGTCAGCGTCTTCGTCAACCCCACGCAGTTCAATGACCCTCGTGACCTAGAGACTTATCCCCGCACCCTAGAGGCAGATAGCACGCTCCTGGCTTCGGTCGGCGCTTCGGCACTCTTCGCTCCTGAGGTCAGCACCATCTATCCCGAGGAGGATACCCGTACCTTCGATGTCGGTGCCGTAGCAGAGGTGATGGAGGGGCGCTACCGCCCTGGGCACTTCAACGGCGTCATGCAGGTCGTCTCCCGACTCTTCGACATCGTCCGCCCCGACTGCGCCTACTTCGGCGAGAAGGACTTCCAGCAGATCGCTGTCATCCGTGCTATGGTCCGCCTCATAGGTAGCCCCGTGGAGATCATCGCTTGCCCCATCGTCCGTGAGGCCGATGGACTAGCCCTCAGCAGTCGCAACGTCCGTCTCTCCGCCGAGGAGCGCCGTGAAGCTCCCCAGATCTACCACATCCTCTCCGAGAGTCGCTCTTGGGCTAAGGAGATGAGCCCCCAGCAGGTCATCGAGCGAGTCACAGAGCAGATCAATGCCGTGCCCCAACTGAGAGTCGAGTACTTCGAGATCGTAGATACCGATAGCCTTCAGCCCATCGCATCCTGGAGCGATAGCCCTGCCCCTCATGGCTGCATCACCGTCTACTGCGGTGAGGTGCGCCTGATCGACAATATCGCTTATCACTAAGGGATGACCACGACGAAGCTATTCGCCCTCCTCTCAGGTGCTCTGCTCCTTAGCCTCGCTAGCTGCGGTACTAAGAAGCCCCACACCCCAGAGCCCACTCCTCCATCCCAAGTACCTATCGTCATCACTCCTTCCACGGAAGAGCCCCGCTGGGTGCGCCCTGCTGGCGACTCAATCCGTGAGGAGATGCGTGCCGTTTGGCTCACGACAGTCTATGGACTTGACTGGCCCCGTGACCGAGCAGATACCCCTGATGGCGTGCGCCGACAGAAGGAGTCGCTCCTTCGTATCCTCGACCGCCTCAAGTCGGATGGCTACAATACCGTCTTCCTCCAGCTACGGCACAGCGGGACGGTCATCTACCCCTCCGACTACGAGCCTCTCTCCACACGCTTCGCTGGCGAAGGCTTCTTCGGAGATTACGATCCTGTGCAGTTCGCCATCAAGGCCTGCCATGAGCGGGGTCTGAGTCTACACGCTTGGCTCGTGACCTACCCACTCTCCTCGTCGAAGCGAGCTCCCCACCCTATTCTCCGAGATCACCCCTCCTGGGCTATTGCTCACAAGGGCTCCTATCACCTCGACCCTGGGCATCCCGAGGTACGCACCTACATCGCCCATCTCGTGGCAGACCTTGTGCGTAGATACCCCGTGGATGGGATCCACTTCGACTACTTCCGCTATCCCGAGGGTGCAGAGCGCTTCGCTGATGGCGCCAGCTACCAGCGCTACGGAGAGAGCTACTCCGACCGAAGTGCTTGGCGGCGATCCAACCTCACTCGCCAGCTCCGTGAAGTGCGGGATTCGCTCCAGGCAATAGGCTCTGATGCCCTCGTCAGTGTCGCACCTCTAGGGAAGCTCAAGAAGATCTCCGACCTCGGACGCCCCCACGGATGGACGGCCTACGAATCCGTGCACCAAGATCCCGAGACCTGGGGGAAGGAAGGGCTTGTCGACTTCGTCGTACCGATGATGTACTATAGGGATGATCTCTATAGCCCCTTCCTCCGAGAGTGGAAGGACTATGTCGCTCGCTACATCCCCGTCGTAGCGGGCCTAGCGCCCTATCGTGTCGAAGAGACAGGATGGCCCGAGAGCGTCATCGAAGAGCAGATAGCAGAGGAGCGTGAAGTAGGACTGTCGGGCGTATGCTTCTTCCGTGAGGCTCATACGGGGACAAGCTTCCCAGCTACCCGCAGAGTCATCTGTGATGCTTTCAGAAGGCAGGCACTACCTCTGGCCTTCGCCCGAGGGATGAAGTCGAAGCCCGCTGCCCCAAGAGCTCTCACCATCACCCCAATCGATCCGAGGGAATTCCTCCTCTCGTGGTCACTCCCCGAGGGCGTATCAAAGCAAGGGATCACCTACCGCCTCTGGGCTACGACGACCGATAGCGAAGGACGCCGACAAGCCACGATCCTCGCCGAGCGTCTCTCAGCCACTCAGTGCAAGCTTCACCTAGAGGACTTCGAGGGAGCAGAGGTGGTAGAGTTCGGTATCGAAGCAGTCAATCGCTTCGGAGTCTCTACACCTTGCCTCGAAGGTCTATCACGTCGCATCTCCGAGCTCAAGATGGAGCTCCGAGCTATGAGGCGATAGCATGAACCTCTACCTACACATCCCCTTCTGCGCTAGCCGTTGCTCCTACTGTGACTTCTACACACAGGTGGGTGGACGCTGGCGAAGGGACTTCCTCACTGCCCTACTAGGGGAGCTCCGACTACGTCGGGACGAGCTCCCCGAGGGGGAACACATTGAACATATCTACTTGGGTGGTGGGACACCTTCGCTACTCACCATAGAGGAGCTTCGGCAGATCTTCTCGCTCATCTCGGAGCTCTACCCCTGCTCGTACGAAGGAGAGATCACGATCGAATGTAATCCCGACGACGTGACCGAAGCTTATGCCGAGGGCCTAGCTTCGCTCCCGATCAACCGAGTGAGTATGGGCGTGCAGAGCTTTGACGCCGATGACCTCACCTTCCTCAATCGACGCCATTCGCCCCAGCAAGTTCACTCAGCCATTCATGCCCTTCGTCAGTGCGGTATCACCAACCTCAGCCTCGATTTGATCTATGGACTCCCGAGGCAAACAGAGGCTAAGTGGCGGGCAAATATCAAGGAATTCCTATCCCTCGGTGTACCACATCTCTCCGCCTATCACTTGATCTATGAGGAAGGGACTGCCTTGACTCGCCTCGTCGAGCGTGGTAGGGTCAAGCCCGTCGATGAGGAAGCGAGCCTCCTCTTCTTCCAGATCTTGATCGACGAACTACGGGCAGCGGGCTACGAACATTACGAGATCTCCAACTTCGCCCTACCTGGACTTCATGCCCGACACAATACCGGCTACTGGCAGGGTGTCCCGTATCTAGGCTTTGGCCCTTCGGCACACAGCTTCGATGGTCGCCGTACTCGCTCCTACAATGTCCCGTCTCTGAAGACCTACACTATGGAGCTACTCTCCGGGCGCAGGCCGCACGAAGAGGAGCATCTCTCCGACGAAGAGCTCCAGCATGAGTATGTGATGACCCGCCTTCGCACGCAGTGGGGCATCTCGCTTGAGGAATATCAGGAGCTCTTTGGAGGAAAGGCACTCGAAGTGCTCCTTCACGAGGCTCGCCCGCATCTCGAAGCTGGGAAGCTGACTAACCAGTCGAGCGTCCTTCGTCTCACACCCTCGGGTGTCTTTGTTTCCGATGGGATCATCGCCGATCTCTTTGTCTAGGCTCGAAGGTAGCCTAACCTCCATCCCCATTCTCCTTGCCCTTTGCTACCCCTAGCCCAGCAGAGCGACGGGCATATACAGCATCGGCACACACCACGGATGATCCGAGCTGTGTGCCGATGCTGTTTTCGCTCCCCTAGGAGCAAGAGAATGGAGTCTACTTTGCTAGCTTAGCCGTGAGGAACAAGAGGTAGATCACCCCGCCGAGCATCACACATACAGCTCCGGCCTGCCCGATCCAGTCACTAGCATAGCCCATCAAGAGGGGGAAGACCGTACCACCGAAGATCCCCATGATCATGAGACCGCTGACCTCATTCTTATGCTCGGGCGCTTGCCCTAGGGCATGAGCAAAGATGATGGGGAAGATATTGCTATTCCCTAGTCCGACTAATGAGATGGCTACATACAGGAGCATCTGGTGGTGAGACATCGATAGGACTACCATCGCTATGAGCATCAACAGGACACTTATCCCGAAGACGACTCGGCTGGATACCGTCCTCAGCAGGATAGATCCCGTGAAGCACCCCGCCGTACGACAGATGAAGTAGAGCATCGTGGCGAAGGCTGCATCATCGAGTGTCAGTCCCAGGCGCTCCATGAGCACTTTAGGCCCGACGGTATTCGTACCCACATCGATCCCCACGTGGCACATGATCCCGAGGAAGCAGAAGAGGATGGCGGGCTTGGATAATAGACGTAGACAGTCGCCCAAGCTGACCGACTCACTTCGACTCTCATGAGCGAGCTTGGTGGCATTGAGCGCTAGGACGCTGAGCACACCGATAGCCGAGTAGATCGGGAAGAGGATTCGCCAGCCGAGTCCTAGTTCGGGGATCGCCTGTGTAGCGCCCCACGAAGCGATCAAGGGGGCAAGGAAGGAGGCAATAGCCTTGACAAACTGCCCGAAGGTGAGGCTACTGGCGAGCTTATCGGCTGGGATGAGGTCGCTCAGTAGCGGATTGAGTGAAGTCTGCATGATGGCATTCCCGATCCCCAGTAGGGAGAAGCTCAGGAGCATCACCCAATAGCTCTCCCCGAGCAACGGCATGACGAGGGAAAGCACCGTGATGACGAGGCTCAGGAGTACCGTCTTCTTGCGCCCGATCTTATTCATCAGCATGCTCGTTGGCACGGAGAATAAGAGGAACCAGAAGAAGACGAGGGAGGGGAATAGGTTGGCTTCGGTGTCGGTCAAGCTGAGGTCCTTCTGCACATAGTTGGATGCGATGCCCACTAGGTCCACAAATCCCATCGCAAAGAAGCTCAGCATCACCGCTGACAAGGTGAAGAGGCTGGTCGTTCGCTGTGTCATACGTCTCGAGTTCTAGTTGGTGATAGAGCAAAGATAGATAAAGGGACGAGAACGCCTACCCGCACTTTGCCCGCCCTTTACGACCAGATTTCTCCGAGCTGACGAGCACCCTCCGCCATGCGCTCCTGATACATACGGGGAGTCATACCGGTCTCTCGCTTGAAATACTTAGAGAAGGCGGAGGCACTCGGGAAGTCTAAGCGGTCGGCGATCTCGTAAGCCATCAGCTGATTGGTCTTCAGCAGGAGCTTTGCTTTCTGGATCGTCGCTCGGTGGATCCAGTACATGACGCTCTGATTGCTGATCTTCTTGATCAGAGCAGACAAGTGATGGGGCGTGACATGCAGGAGATCGGCGTAGAAGGGGATTGAGCGCTGGTGAGTACAGTGCTGACGTACCAGGCACTTGAAGCGCAGGAAGAGCTCCTGAGTATAGGTAGATCCTTCGCCCTTTACGGTCACGGATGCTACCACCTTCAGATCTTGGACGTAGGATATCATAGCACGACACAGACTCTGCAGTGTCCTCTGGCTGTAGGTAGTGGTATGGATGAGCTCCCTGATCAGGTAGAGCATGCGGAGCAATCGATCACTTTCGGCGGGAGTTACGTCCAGGATGATCTCCTCTGCGATCTCTATCGCCTGTCGGAAGACAATACCTGCCATCCGAGCATCCGTAGATACCGCTCTGAGTTCCAATATCGCATCTGCTCCCAGCATGATCACGGAGCCCTTCTCTAGGTGATAGTCCTGGAGATTGACGCAGATGTCACCCCGTCCCTCCATCACTAGGAAGATACGTGGCTCGATGATCTGATAGATTTCTCCTGCTTTCAGCACCGGACTATGGTGAATATCGCCGTTGATCACGGTGAATATATCCTCGTTGGCGAAGAATTGCCCCATCTCATCAGGTAGTCTGCTGAAGTCTATATCGCTGACGGAGACCTGTTGTATTGATTTTGCCTTATTCATGAGCTGTGAGTACGACACGATTTGCGGGTAAATGTACTGCGATTCTTCTGAAATGCACTTCGTCTCTGCTTGTAAATATCGTACAATATGACAATCATCCCTGTACTTTGGATAATCAACGCTCCTACCCATTACTCTACCTTTGCACTGAGATACAAAGACATCTCACACCCAAGACAAGGAATAAAGACAACGGCAATGACATGAAAAGGTCAATACTCACCCTCTGTCTCCTAGCCCTCCTCGGCACAGCTCAGGCGCAGTCGCTCGACGAGTGCCAGCGAGCAGCAGAGAGCCACTACCCGCTCATCAAGAGATCCGGGCTGATCGCACAGACGGCTGAGCTCACGGTCAGGAATATCGAGAAGGGGTGGTTACCACAGATCACAGCCTCGGCACAAGCCACTTACCAGAGCGACGTCACGGCATGGCCCGAGCGAATGCAGGAGACTCTCCAGCGAATGGGCCTTCAGATGAAAGGCTTGACAAAAGATCAGTACAAGCTTAGCCTAGACCTACAGCAGACGCTCTATGATGGAGGCGCCATAGGTAGCCAAAGTGCACTCGCCCGCCAAGAGGGACGAGTGCAGGAAGTACAGAATGAGGTGAACCTCTATCAAGTACGCAAGCGATGCGATGAACGATACTTGCCACTCCTATCAATAGGATCCGAAGGCGAACTACGATAGTGTTCCGAAGCTCTTCATAATGAACGCCCTTTCTCTTCTCCTAGATATATAGCACAACGTATATCACTGTAAATTATTAGGTTACAACAGATCCAGGCCCAACTATCTTCCTTCGGTGGTAAGGAAGAGGAGATAAATCCTTCGAGCTGGTCCTATGCAAAGAAGATTCTTTCCACAAAGAGCCCACCTCATAGCGTATTCCCATAGGCCTTTACGGTCTCTTGTTTTTCTAATACACCACACCCATATTTGTCTTCAGAATACTATCTTTGCAAAACAACCCCAAATTATCCAACTAAGAGTAAGCAGAATGGAAGTCAAAATATCTCAGGCAATACGAGTCTTTTTCAGCTCTCCATCTTTCGAAATGGTATTCTTTGAAGCTTTTGCCAATGCCTTAGACGCAGAAGCGACAGAAATCTCCATAGATATCAAACTTGCCAAGAAAGAAAATCTGCAGGACCTCATCCTCTTGATCAAGGATAACGGCGTAGGGTTTACAGATGAACGATTTTCGAAGTTTGGGAAATTACTGGATGTTGATGAAGAAAGTCACAAGGGACTGGGCAGACTGGTCTATCTATGTTATTTTAACCAAATAGAAATAGAGAGCTATTACGAGCAAAAGAAGAAGCGAAGATTTATATTCACTGAAAACTTCCAGAAAGGATCTGAGGTCACATATGTTGAGAACACCAACAGTGGAACTACACTGAGAATGTCAGACTTTTCTGGGAAACGATTTGCAAAATGGGAAAATGCACAACCCCAATCAATCCTCAACCTCCTATTGGATAAATTTTACCTAAGACTTTATAAAAACAAGCTCCAAGAGAACAACATCACAATACATATATCCTCCAATGTTGACCAAATAAGCTCTGACTCGATAACATTTAATACATCAGATCTACCAGAGTTAAATCACCTAGAGCTACAAGATAAAATCGATCTATTCCATCCCTTAGAACTATATTATTACATAAAAAAACTACCACCTAAAGAAGCTAACAAGCAAAGGGTTGTAACTGCTATTGGCGTAGATGATAGAAGCCAAGTTGTTGATATTATTTCAAGAAAGACTATACCACCACTATACGACATGGTATTTCTTCTTGTTTCAGAACACTTCAAGGGGAATGTAGATGGATCACGCCAAAACATTCGCATTGAAGAATCTGAGTATAAACAGATCCTAAGCATATTTAAAAAAGCTATATTCAGTATACTACAAAAAGAAATCCCAGAGATTGAGAAGGAAAACAAGAAGCAAAAGGAAGATCTAGAGCATAGATTTCCACACCTCTCAGGTTACATTGAGGAGATGGATTTCTGCTACATGAACAAAAATGAGGCCCTAAAAAAAGCACAAGACAAATATTTCCAAGAGCAAAAGGAAATTCTTTCTGCAGATAAATTATCCGAAGAACAATTTGAGAAGTCAATAATACTATCCGCAAGAGCCTTAGCTGAATACATCATCTTCAGACAAAACACAATCAAAAAACTACAATCATTATCAAGAGCCGACAAGGAGAAAGACCTACACAACATCATATTACCCCAAAGATCAGAGTTCCACTCCACAAAGATTTTATCAGACATCTATTTAAACAATCTCTGGGTGATCGACGACAGGTTCATGACCTATCATACAGCCTTAAGTGAAGCTGAGATGACTCGAATTTATGAGCTTATCTCAAAAGAAGAGAAATGCGAGAAAAATGCAGAAAGGCCCGATATAACTATATTCTTTTCCAGTGATCCAAACACTACTGAAGGAAAACTCGACATTGTCGTTATCGAGTTGAAACGACTGGGAATCAAAGCGGATCAAAACTCAATTGTAGAATTTCAGCTTGATTCTAGAACTATCCAGCTAGCAAAATACTATTCCAATCGTATTCAAAGAATGTGGTTTTACGGTATTGTCGACATAGATGATGTCTACAAATTGCATCTTATCAACAATGGGTATAGCCCTTTATTCTCTAAGGGGAGCATATACTTCCGATCAAAAGAAATATTCCCCTCCTTAGATAAAGAGACAAAAGTCATCCAGAATGCATACATCATGGACTACACTGCTTTAGTCGAAGATGCTAATTACAGGAACTCAATCTTTTTAAAAATCCTTCAAGGAAAATTTAAAGAAAGTAGCGAGCAATAAATTCAACATTAACCAGTAATTATCGAATGGACAGGAAGGACACAATCAAACACCTCAATCATTGTCACATTATCACAGATAATACTAGGCTTCTATTCCCTTCCTTTAATTGATACAGGGAGGTTTTCCAAGCCTCTCAGCACCCCCACAACAATGTACACATCTTTTCGACAGCAGACTTTCTAAAATTATAAGCGAGATACTCTTGGATAATACGAAGGTACTTGGAACTACTGTGATATTGAGCATAGCTCCCTCCCCCTCTGTCAACATTTTTCAGTATATCGAAATTCCATTCGGAATAGCTATACGTCTCCTTCGCCATCCTCATTAAGTGCGGGAAACTTTGCAATAGAATGCGGAGAAACGGACAATAGAAACAGGCGGGAATCACAATACAAAGGCAGGGGAAGGGCAATGACGGGGAGAAGAAACGACGATGCCGAGGGAAGGGATTCCCTCGGCATCGTGCGATGAATAGTAATGGATGGGAGCGACCTTAGCTCGCTTACTTGATCGGAAGATGTAGCACTTTGCGCTCCCCGATGAAGCCTTCGAGCGTCTGCCCAATAGCAATCGGGCCGACGCCTGCAGGCGTGCCCGTGAAGATCAGGTCGCCCATGCGAAGCGTCTGAAAGCGACTTACCTCGGCGATGAGCCGATCGAAGCCGTGGATCATCTCGGAGCTATCGGCCGCTTGTACCACCCGTCCGTCGACCTTCAGTGAGAAGGGGATCGGACGCTCTGGGTAACCGAGCTCCGCCTTGTCCAGCCACTCGCCGACGACTGCGGAGCCATCGAAGACCTTTGCCGAGAGCCAAGGCTTCCCCTGGGCCATAGCTCGGCGCTGGAGATCCCGTGCGGTGAAGTCGATTCCCACGGTCACTCGCTGGTAATAGCGGTGTGCGAAGCGCTCGGCGATCCGCTTCCCCACCCGACAGATCTGTAGGACGAGCTCGGCTTCGTATTCGATCGAGGAGCCCATATCGGGAAGGAAGAAGGGGCTGTGTGGCTTGAGCAGAGCATCGCCCTTGTGGAAGAAGAGTGGAGCTTCCGCTTCTGCCTGTTCGGGCAAGCCGATAGCGGGAGCTTCGGTGCAATGCGAGCGGTAGTTGAAGCCGACGCCAAGGATCTTCATATGCGGGTAAAGTCGGGAGCGTTAAGCCTCTGCGTCGCCTCGGAGAGCGGACTTCAGGCGGGTGAACATCAGGGCAAGATGGGCGTACATCGAGGTATTCTGCACGACGACAGCGTCTGGTGTCTGGATGCGCACCGGAGTAAAGTTCCACAGCGCACGGATACCTGCCCGCACCAGACGGTCTGTCATGTGCTGGGCTTGCAGGATAGGCACGGTGAGGATGGCTATCTGCACGCCCTCGGCTTCGGTACGTGTGGCCAGCTCATTGATGTGATAGACGGGCACGCCGGCCACTTCCGTGCCGACGATCTCCTCTGCCACGTCGAAGCCTGCCGTGATCTCCAGCCCAAATTGACGAAGCCCCTTGTCGGCCAGTAGCCCCGAACCGAGGCTACCCACACCGATGAGGAAGGCTCGATGACGCTGTGTGAAGCCCAGAAATTCCTCTAAGTAGCTAATCAATGCTTCGGTCTCGTAGCCGACACGTGTGCGACCCTGGAGCTCGACATATGATAAATCCTTAGCCACCAGCGCTGCATCTACGCCGACACCAGAGGCGATGCGGGGCGAAGATACATACTTATGCCCCTCGGTCTGTAGGAGTTTGACGAAGGAGAGATACCACGGGAGTCGACGAAGTGTAGGCTCAGGGATGAGGCCAGCACGCTTCTTATCGTCCTTAGATTTAGCCATCGTAGTCGTGTATATAAATAGTCGTTTAAGCTTTTGTACCACAAAATTAGCGATTTCAGAGGGAAGGTCTGTGCTGTAAGCACTGTGATGCACCTCCGTCCTAGCCGAAGGAAGAGCTCGCATGAGCGGGAGCGACCAGACGCAATGGAGCGCCCCACACCTAGATCTTCAGGTGATGGGGCGCTCCATTGCGCCTGGTTCGCCGAGGCGTCGCTTAGTCTTCGTCCTCGGATGTATCGTCCGAAGGCTGGAGAGCAGCCGGTAGTGCCTTCTTCGTCTTGGCTCCAAGCGTCTTCAGCTTATCGAAGCGACCTAAGACATTACCACGGCCATCACGGAGCTGACCTTTAGCTTCGGCGAAAGCTGACTGTGCGTCGGAGAGTTTGCTTTCGATCTTGAGGAAGGTTTCGGTGAAGGTGGCGAACTTATCATAGAGCTTCCCCGCCTCGTCTACGATCTGCATGACGTTGCGTTGCTGGCTATCTCGCTGCCACATATCCTGTGCCATCCTGAGCGCTGCGATGAGATTCGTCCCATTGATCAGGACGACGTTCTTGCGATAGGCCTCTTCCCAGAGCGTTGGTTCTTCTGTGAGGGCGAGCGTATAGGCTGGTTCGTTCGGGATGAATAGCATGACGAAGTTCGCTGAGCCGAGGGCGTACTCCTCATATTTCTTACCTGAGAGCTCCTGGATATGTTTCCTCAGACTTGCGATGTGGTCACGAAGGGCGACCGTACGGTCAGCGTCGGTCTCCGCTGCGACATAGCGGGTGTAGGCTGTGAGGCTGACCTTGCTGTCGATGACCACAGCGCCACGGTTGGGGTAGCGTACGATGACGTCTGGTCTCAGCCCCCCACGGTTCTCTTCGGTCGTGATGACGGAGCCCGTTTCATCACGTAGCGTCTCCTGCACAAAGTAATGCTCGCCACGGATCAGGCCACTCTGGTCGAGGATACGCTCTAAGATCAGTTCGCCCCAGTCGCCCTGCACCTTGCTATCTCCACGAAGTGCACGCGTGAGGCTCGTAGTCTCGTCGCTGATCTCCTGACTGCGGAGGATGAGCTTCTCGATAGAATCCTTGAGACTGAAGCGCTCTCGAGACTCGTCTGTATAAGCCTTCTCCACCTGCTCACCGAAGCGCTTCAGATCTTCTCTCAGAGGTGAGAGCGTCTCCTTAGCACGCTTGTCGAGGTCCTCCGTGCGCTCCCGCATGATATCACTAGCTACCGAGCGGAAGCTATCCCGTAGCTCCTCGACGAGGTGCGACTTCTCCGCCTGGAGTTTCTCTAGTTCGGCCACGAGGCTAGCCCGCTGAGTCTCGGTGGATGATAGGCGAAGGGCGGTGTCGGTAGCCGTCTGCTGGAGCTCGGAGTACGATGAGCGCAGGCGGTCAAGTTCGTCTGTCACCCCCCGAAGCTCCGATCCCATCGAGGCCAGACTGATCGCACGCTCCTGTCCCTCACGCTGCGCCTGCTCCAGCTGACTTCTGGTATCCTCAAGCGATCGCTGGGCTAAGAGAAGGCGCTCTTCGGCCTGTCTCCTCTGCTCTTCCGCTTGGACAGAGGTCGAGGATAAGGCTTTGTAGCGCTTCGTTTCAAGTACGTAGAGGAGAAGTAGAAGGAAGCAGAGCGCTCCTAACACGTAAATCATAGGTCGATCAATCGCAGTAAGTGGATGAATAAGCTGTAATCGGGCTAGCAAATGTAATGAGAAGCGCACGGACTAGCAAGCTATCCACCTCAAGACACGGCATAATAGAGCATGGCAGTGCAAGCCTTAGTCGAAGTAATCACCGTCAAGGATCGTCAGGGCTTCAGCCCCTAGAGGCTGCGTGTGGTCGATCTGGATGAGGCGCTGATTGCTACTTCCTCGGAAATAGAGCCGTGGGTCGAAGAGCGCTTGCACGAAAGGTCCGTCGACGAGTACGTCGATGTAGTCGAGCGCAGGCCGATGCTCCTCGGAGCGTAGTAGGTATTCGATGGTGAAGCCGGTATAGCACCAGATGCTCTTCTTCGTCTCTGAGCGCAGGCGCTTCAGAAGAGAGGTGAGGGCTTTAGGGTCATAGAAGGGGTCTCCACCGGAGACTGTGATCCCATCCAGCAGGGGATTGGTCTGGATCTCTTCTATGATCTCCGAGAGGACTGCCTCTGTCAGCGGGATACCTCCATCGCCAGACCAACTCTCGGGATTGTGACAGCCAGGGCAGGCATGCCGACAGCCAGCGAGATAGATCGAGTAGCGAAGGCCGGGACCATCGCTGATACTCTCCCGATAGACGTTGAGTAGACGCACCGCTTTAAGGTTAGGATGAGGGGGATATCAGGTAGACACTAAAGACCCGAGCTCTGGCGACGGGCTCGTCACCAGAGCTCGGGATCTTCGCTTATGGGTAATGGGGGGAGTGATCGGTGCTAATGATGCTTCACACGATCACGCTCTTCGGCCTGCTTGGCGGAATTCCAGCTCTCGAGACTCCCGGTGAGGTAGCCCGTGATACGGCGAAGACGAGCGATGCGATCACTCTTGCAGACGGGGCACTTGTCGTAGATGATGCCCCGATAGCCACAGCACTGGCAGGTATCTACAGGATGATTGATCGAGCCGTAGCCTATTCCCTCGTCCTTCATCGTCTTGACAAGCTTGAGAATGACTGATACGTTCTTCTTCGCTTCGCCATCTAGCTCGATGTAGCTGATATGTCCGCCGAGCGTTATCGCGTGGAAGGGCGCCTCACGACGGATCTTTTCGAACATCCCTATTTCTTCTTTGACGTCGACGTGGAAGGAGTTGACGTAGTAGTCTAGTTCATTCACGCCCTTGATCACCCCATAGCGCTTGCGGTCCATGCGGGTGAAGCGCCCTGAGAGACCTTCGGCGGGAGTAGCAAGTACGGAGTAATTGAGCTTGTACTTCTCCTTGTACTCCTGGACGACTTCGTTCATCACCTGGATAGCTTCGTAGAGCGTGTCCCAAGCTTCTTGGTTACGGCCGTGGCCTTCACCATAGATGGCGACCATGGCATTGTGTCCACCGAGGAAGCCTATACCGAGCGTACCGCTATTGAATACGTCACCGACCTCCTCCTGTGGCGATAGCTTTCCCCCACCCTTCCAGACATCGTTGCCCATCATGAAGGGGAACTGGCGAGCTAGTGCCGACCGCTGATAGAGGTAGCGCTGATAGAGTTGCTCTGCGATGAACCGTGCGACCTCCCTCACCGAACGAAGGAAGAACTCCTTAGCACGCTGTTGACGCTCCTGAGCTGTCCCTTCAGGCAGGTCACGACCAGCCTCGATCGTGGCTTCGATCGCAAGACGAGGCAGGTTCATCGTCGTGAAGGAGAGGTTGCCTCTACCGACAGAAGTCTTAGGCCCGTTCAGGTTCTCGAAGACGCGCGTACGGCATCCCATCGTAGCGATCTCATTGAGGTAGCGCTTAGGATCATCGGCACGCCAGAGCTCATGCTTATTGAACGGCGTATCGAGGAAGAGGAAGTTGGGGAAGAGTGCATGCGAAGTCGTACAACATGCAGCCAGAAGGAGGTCGAAGTTGGGCGCAGTGAAGGTGTATTTACCCTTCAGCGCACCAGCGAAGTCCGATTGAGCCAGCTCGTAGTCAGCCTCGGTATAGTTCACGCCTTCCTTCACCTTGAAGATCTGTATCGGGAAGATCGGCACTTCGCCCTGGCCCAAACCCTCGATCGTAGCCGAGAGGAGCTCACGGATCACCATACGTCCCTCTTCGGAGGTATCGGTACCGTAGTTGACGGAACTAAAGACGACCTGATTCCCTCCACGTGAATGCATCGTGTTCAGGTTGTGAATGAAGCCCTCCATCGCCTGATGCGTATCCCGCTCTGTCCTGCGATAAGCTTCCTCAAGAGCTAAGCGCACGACCCGATCAGGTAGTTCCTTGCGGATCGATCTCAGCTGGTCGGCGAGTGTCTGGATCGCTTCCTCGGAGGCCGACAGCTTGGGATTGAGCGCTCGTATATCGTCAGTGAAGGCCTGACGCTGCTGTGTATCGAAGGACTCTTCTCGCAGTAGGGCCAGCGCATACAGCAGACGATCGGATAGATGACGGATGAAGGACTTGCGAACACCTGGAGCCATGAAGAAGTCAAAGGCAGGGATGGCCTGACCTCCATGCTGTTCGTTCTGATTGGTCTGGAAGACGATGGTCGCAAGTGTAGCATAGCTCTGGATGCTCTGCGGTGTGCGGATGCTCCCGTTCTTCGTATGGAAGCCCCGCTCAAATAGATCCTCGAGGTCGTACTGTACGCAGGTAGCCGTCTTGGTAGGGTAATAGTCGAGGTCGTGAATGTGGATATCTCCGGCCGCATGTGCACGTGCATACTGAGGAGCTAGCAGGTACTTCATCGCATAGTCCTTAGTCACTTCGGAGGCGAATGTCATCATCTGACCCGAGGGAGTGTAGGCACTCATATTAGCGTTCCCCAGGTTGATGTCGTTCTTCTCTATCGTGACGATGCCGTCCATCGTCTGTTTGAGGGTGGTTCGTTTCTCACGCTCGACGGTGCGCCATTCACGATAGATGATATACTTCTTAGCCACCTGAGGATCGAGGATCATGAGTTCGGCCTCGACGAGATCTTGTATCTCTTCGACAGCTACTTGCCCCGAGCGCTGACCTAGATCGATCTGGATCTTGGCTTCTATCTTCAGTGCGTTCTCTTCTTCATCTTGTAGTCCTGCAGCTCGGTAAGCTTTGAGGATCGCCCCACGGATCTTCTCACCGTCGTAGGGCTGTTCGCTCCCGTCTCGCTTCAGGATATAGATCACCTCTTTTCCCATAATTCTTACTTCGTGACTTGCGTTAATAGTAGTTTTGGTATTCCCCATTCACCCCCATACATAGGTAGAAAAGGAGGGTCTTCGGTAGGGAACTAGAACAAATGTATAGGTTTTATCCATAGGGTTACCCACCCATGGAAGAAAAAGTTATCCACAACCCCAAGAACCCTTTTATTATCAGCTTTTGGGCGTTTTTACAATTCGAGGCGTAGCTCTCCGAAGATGAGGAAGGAGCGGAAAAGTGATCGGAGAGGCATCCCCTTGATCAGGTATTCGAGCTCCACCGTAATCGAAGGAGCAACTTCAGCAGTCCCCTAGTCGAAGTCATCGCCATGGAGCGGGGAACTACCATCCCCCACCCAACTGGATACAAGAAAGGCTGACCTTCATCACCTGAAGATCAGCCTTTTAGTCGCCGTAATGGACTTAGGAGTTACTTGTAATCGGGCGAAGGATTACCTAAGACTTCACCAAGAGTAGAGGCAGGAGACTAGCGTCCTTGGTACATCTGCTCGTAGTACGTCTCGTAGGCGCCCGAGGTGATACTATCAAGCCACTCCTGATTCTCGAGATACCAGCGCACCGTCAGCTCGACACCTTCCTCGAACTGTAGGCTTGGCTCCCAGCCCAGCTCCTTATGAAGCTTCGTGGAGTCAATGGCATAGCGGAGGTCATGACCTGCTCGGTCGGTCACGTATGTGATGAGTGGGAGCGAATGTCCTTCGGGATGGCCGAGGAGTCTATCCACAGTGGCGATCAAGACCTTGATGAGGTCGATATTCTTCCACTCGTTGAAGCCCCCGATATTATAGGTCTCTGCGGTGCGCCCTTCATGAAAGATCAGGTCGATGGCCCGTGCATGATCGACGACATAGAGCCAATCTCGGACATTCTCACCCTTACCATAGACCGGGAGGGGCTTGCCATGACGGATATTATTTATGAAGAGCGGGATCAGCTTCTCGGGGAACTGATAGGGGCCGTAGTTATTGGAGCAGTTCGTCACCAGCGTAGGCATCCCGTAGGTATCGTGATAGGCACGGACGAAGTGGTCGCTGGAGGCCTTGCTCGCAGAGTAAGGGCTGTGCGGATCATACTTACACGTCTCGGTGAAGAGCGCTCCATCGAAGTCGAGTGTACCATAGACTTCGTCGGTGGAGATATGATAGAAGCGCTTGCCTTCGTACTTCTCGGGGCGAGCTTCCCAGACTTCACGGGCTGCCTGTAGTAGTGAAAGCGTGCCGAGTACATTGGTCTTGGCGAAGGTGAATGGGTCACGGATACTGCGGTCTACATGACTCTCTGCAGCGAGATGAATGATGCCGTCGACCTCATATTCCCTGAGCACCTCACGGATACGCTCATAGTCGCAGATATCTTCACGTACGAAGAGGTAGTTCGGTGCTTGCTCGATGTCCTTGAGATTGGCCAGATTGCCTGCGTAGGTCAGTTTGTCCAGATTGATGATGCGGTAGTCGGGGTACTTATTCACCATCAGACGGACGACGTGTGAGCCGATGAATCCAGCTCCGCCGGTGATCAGCAGGGTGCGCTTATATTGCATAGAGAGATAGGATTGCTTGGTTGCTAATAGAGTCGATCCTTGATATCGAAGAGGAGCTTAGCCTCTGAGAGGCGTGGATGGTGCTTATCCTTCTCCGAGAGGATCACGTGATCGGCGGGGATACGCCAATCGATCGCCAACTCGGGATCGTCCCATGCGATAGCACCCTCGCTATCGGGAGCGTAGTAATTATCGCACTTGTACTGGAAGATCACTTCTGGCGAGAGTACGCTGAAGCCGTGTGCAAAGCCTCGGGGAATGAAGAGCTGGCGGTGATTACGTTCACTCAGCTCCACGGCTACGTGCTGTCCGAAGGTCTTTGACCCACGGCGGAGGTCGACAGCTACGTCGAGGACAGAGCCACGGACGACACGTACCAGCTTGCTCTGGGCGTAGGGCGGGAGCTGGTAGTGTAAGCCACGGACGACGCCGTAGCGAGAGAAGCTTTCGTTGTCTTGGACAAAGTCCGTGGAACAGACCTGCTCGCGGAAGGAAGCTGCACTGAACGACTCGAAGAAGTAGCCACGATCGTCCCCGAAGACACGGGGCTCTAGGATCAGGACTCCTTCGATAGCGGTGGGGATTACATTCATGATCTCGCTGTATCCATCAAGAGAATGGGGCTCTAGCGCTCCGTAGGAAGGAGCGAGAGTAAGTACTGCCCGTACTGGTTCTTGCTCAGTGTTTCGCCGATCTCTCTGAGTTGCTCCTCGTCGATCCAGCCTTGATGGTAGCCGATCTCTTCTAAGCAAGCGATCTTGAGTCCCTGACGCTTCTCCAGCGTCTCTACGAAGGTCGAGGCCTCATAAAGGGAATCATGCGTGCCCGTATCGAGCCAAGCGAAGCCTCGTCCTAGGGTCTGCACCTTCAGATTGCCTTGCCGGAGGAAGGCTTCATTGACCGAAGTGATCTCGAGTTCTCCACGAGCAGAGGGCTTCACGCCCTTAGCTACCTGGACGACTTCATTGGGATAGAAGTAAAGTCCTACGACAGCGTAGTTGCTCTTCGGGTGCTTGGGCTTCTCTTCTATTGATAGGCAGTTCCCCGATTCGTCAAACTCCGCCACACCGTAGCGCTCAGGATCATTGACTCTGTAGCCGAAGATCGTCGCCCATCCCTGATCAGCGTCTCGCACTGCCTGAACAAGCATCTGGCTAAAAGACATACCGTAGAAGATATTATCCCCAAGGACCAGACAGACGGAGTCGTCACCGATGAACTCTTCTCCTATGAGGAAGGCCTGCGCTAGCCCGTCGGGCGAAGGTTGTTCTGCATAGCTGAAGGAGACTCCATAGTCACTTCCATCTCCGAGTAGCCGACGGAAGCCCGGGAGATCTTGGGGAGTGGAGATGATCAATATCTCACGGATCCCAGCGAGCATCAGTACCGACGCTGGGTAATAGATCATCGGCTTGTCGTAGATAGGGAGTAGCTGCTTGCTCACCCCCTTAGTGATGGGATAGAGACGTGTACCTGTACCGCCTGCTAGTATGATTCCTTTCATATTCACTGCATTGTTAGCTCCTCGTGGAGATCGACCACGGAAGGGGAAGATCAGCTGAGAGCTAGCCCCTCGCTTCCTCTTCGCTCCTACGAAGATAGGACATTCCGCCCAGCACTCCTACCGTGACGAAGGGCGGGAGTCTACGAGGACGAACACCCGAGAGACTGAGAAGCAACTAGTCCCCCGTCGTAGAGGCCTAAGAGAGGGGCTACGACGGGGGACTAGCTAATGGTCTAGACGGAGTGGAGGGCTATTCTTCGCCCTCCTCTTCCTGCATATTGGTGAAGACATTCTGCACGTCTTCATCTTCCTCGAGCTTATCGATGAGCTTGGCGAGTGTCTCACGTTGCTCTGCTGTGACAGGCTTGGTATCGTTCGGTAGACGTACGAATTCGGCCGAAGTGATCTCATAGCCCGCCTCTTCGAGGTAGGACTGGATCTGAGCATTAGCAGAGAAGGCACCGTAGAGGATGATCTCATTCTCGTCTTCCTCCAGCTCATCTACTCCGTAGTCGATGAGCTCCAGCTCCAGCTCTTCGAGATCCATGCCCTCCTTCTTCACGATATGGAAGATGCACTTGTGATCGAAGAGGAATTCGAGGCTACCCGATGTACCGAGGCTACCACCGAACTTATTGAAGTAGCTACGGACATTAGCCACGGTACGTGTCGTATTGTCCGTAGCGGTCTCTACGAAGATAGCGATACCGAAGGGGCCATAGCCTTCGTAGTTCATTTCCTTGTAGTCAGAGAAGTCCTTAGAGCTAGCCTTCTTTATAGCACGCTCGACGTTCTCCTTAGGCATGTTCTCCTTCTTAGCTGTCTGCATGAGCACACGCAGGCGTGGGTTAGTCTCGGGCTCTGGGCCACCAGCCTTGACAGCGATCGTGATTTCCTTACCTAGCTTAGTGAAGACACGGGCCATATTCCCCCAGCGCTTCATCTTACGAGCTTTACGATATTCAAATGCTCTTCCCATAAATATTCTTTAGTGATAGTTGATTCGTCTTAGGTGGTTAGCGGAGGGTAGCTCCATAGGTATCCTCGATGCTCTTGCGGATCTTCGCCATGATGGCATCGATCTGCTTGTCGCTCATCGTGCGCTCCGTATCCTGGAGGTAGAAGGAGAGGGCATAGCTCTTCTTACCTGCGGGGAGGTTCTTCCCCTCATAGACATCGAAGAGGGTGCAGTCCTTCAGTAGCTTCTTCTCCGTACGGCGAGCTACCTCTGCCAGCTCGGCGAAGGTCGTCTCAGCATTGATCAGTAGGGAGAGATCTCGGCGTACGACGGGGAACTTCGGTAGCTCAGTGATCTCTACCTTCGTACGGTCAGCCAGACGATTGAGCAGCTCCCAGTTGACGGAGGCATAGTACACAGGTAGGTCGATGTCCCACTTAGCAAGCAGGGCGGGCTTCACCTGCCCAAGGACAGCGATCTCCTTGCCGTCAAAGGTGCGGTAAGCATAGCCCTTCCCTGAGAAGATGTCTAGCTCTACGAATTCAGCCTTCAGGCTACGCTCCCCTACTCCTAATCGCTCTAGGAGGTGTAGAACGTGGGCCTTGAGCTCGAAGGGAGAAGCAGACTCGTCGGGGTGAACCCAGCTATTCTGCACACGCTCACCAGCGATCCAGAGGCCGAGGTACTGCGTCTCCCGATAGCCGGCAAGTGTCGTGGCGGTGGACGTCTCGACCTCGGGAGCTGCCATGTAGCAGTTCCCCCACTCGTAGTAGTAGAAGCTCTTCTGTTGGCGACGCAGATTACGGCTGATCGCAGAGAGCCCGCCGAAGAGGAGCGTCTGACGAAGGACATTGAGTTCGCCACTGAGGGGATTGACTAGCTGTACGAGCTTCTCCTGTGGATAGGAGGTCAGACCCTCGTAGTAAGCCTCCGAAGAGAGTGAATTATTCAGGAGCTCATTGAAGCCAGCTCCCGTGAGTTGCTCAGAGAGGAGTAGGCGACGGCTGTAGGCTCGGTCGACAGGACCCTTAGCGCTGAGGTTGGCATGGATGTAACCACTGAGCTCGATATTATTGTATCCATAGATACGCATGACCTCCTCGATGACGTCGGCCTCACGGGTCACGTCGATACGATAGCGGGGCACACGTAGACTCCAGAGGTCTTCGCTCTGGGAGACGATCTCGATCTCTAGGCTGCGGAGGATGCGCTCTACCTCATCTCTGGGGATGACCTTACCGATGAGGCTATCCATACGGCTGAGGCTAAGCTCTACGGCGTAGGGCTCTGCCTTGACGGGATAGTGGTCGAAGCGTCCGCCATCGATATAGCTCCCTGGGCACAGCTCGAGTATCAGGGAGGCAGCACGAAGGAGCGCCCAAGTCGTACGATTGGGATCAAGGCCTCGCTCGAAGCGGAAGGAGGAGTCGCTATTGACACCTAGGCGACGGGCGGTCTTACGCACCGAGGTAGCGTTGAAGTTCGCCGCCTCGAGGAAGATATCCGTCGTCGTCTCCGTCGTACCCGAATCTAGGCCACCCATCACGCCACCGACACAAAGCGGCTCACCCGTCTTCGAGGCGATGACGAGGTCACGATCAGAGAGGGTCACTTCGCTCTTGTCCAGCAGGGTCATCTTGCACTCACCAGCGAGCTTCACCGAGAGAGCGCCAGCGGTCTTGGCCAGATCATAGGCATGCAGGGGCTGACCGAACTCATGGAGGACGAAGTTCGTCACGTCGACGACATTATTGATCGGACGCAGGCCAAGCGTCTCCAGAGTATGGCGTAGCCAGTCGGGGCTCTCTGTGACCTTCAGGCCACGGATCACGAGCCCTTCGAAGCGAGGACACAGGGTAGGATCGACTTCGATGGACACGGGGAGGGGACAAGCTCCCTCAGGAGAAGCGATGACCTCGGGGAGGGTAGCCACCGTGGGCTTCCCACGCTGGGTCAGATAAGCAGCTAGGTCACGAGCGACGCCGTAGTGCGAAGTAGCATCGACACGATTGGGCGTGATGTCCACCTCGATCACCATGTCGGAGCTCACGCCGAAGTACTCGGCAGCGGGCGTACCTACCTGGACACTATCGGCATCCAGCAGGATGATACCACTATCGTCATGCCCTACGCCGATCTCCACCTCACTGCAGAGCATGCCGAAGCTCTCTACGCCACGGATCTTGCTCTTCTTGATGGTGAAGGTCTCATCGCCCGAGCCTAGGACGGTGCCTAGAGTCGCTACGACGACGGCCTTGCCTGCAGCTACGTTGGGAGCGCCACAGACGATCTGCAGGGGGGCTTCGCCTCCTATATCTACCGTGGTGACGTGGAGGTGGTCAGAGTTGGCATGCGCCTCGCAGGTCAAGACCCGACCGATGACCAGCCCCTTGAGCCCTCCAGGTATAGATTCGACTTCTTCTACTCCTCCTACCTCTAGACCTATAGAGGTGAGTGCCGTAGCGACTTCGTCTGGAGTCAGATCGGTGGCTACATAGCGTCGCAGTAGATCGTAGGATATATTCATATTGGTTCGCTTATCGAATAGCTAGTATCCGTCAATAACGTTAATTTAGGATACAAATGTACGAAAAGCCTAGTAGAAACGAGGTGACGGAGCTTCCGCCCCTAGAGCGAAGGCATCCTCCATCACGAGGGATAAGCCCCAGGGGGAATACCCGCTTGGGATGAGGGGAAGAGGTACCCCCAAAAAACGACCTACCGTAGGTCGTCGAAAAAACCTACTGTAGGTCGTCTCGACGACCCACGGTAGGTCGCCGATGCGACCTACCGTAGGTTTCTTTTGCCCCCTTCCTGAGGCCCTTGATTTCAGGCTCGGCTGACCCTCGTCAGGAGCGACCGTGAAGGAGCAGGCCGGAGAGAGGGAATAGCTGGGATGGGATGCTTGTCTCCTCGCTATTCACCTAGTATCTCAGCCTTGTGTGCCAAGTAGGTAGAGATATCCTTATCCCCACGCCCGCTCACCGTGAGGACCACCACATCCTCTCTCTGTAACTTCATGTGAGGAAGGAGGGCCAAGGCGTGGCTACTCTCCAGCGCTGGGATTATCCCCTCCAGACGGGTAAGCTCGAAGGCAGCACGCAGGGCTTCATCGTCATTGATCGAGAGCACCTCGGCACGCTCCTGCACCGCTATCTGAGAGATCAGCGGGCCGATGCCAGGATAATCCAGGCCAGCGGAGATCGAATAGGGCTCTTGCACCTCCCCCTCGGGCGTCTGGATGACGAGCGTACGACTTCCGTGCAGGACACCCTCGGTACCGATATTGATGGTCGCAGCGGTCGCTCCGCTATCCATCCCATGACCGCCCCCTTCTCCTAGGACGATGCGGACACGGGGATCATCGAGGTAGTGGTACATCGTGCCCGCTGCGTTGGACCCGCCCCCGATGCAGGCGAGCAGGTAGTCGGGATAGTCACGCCCCTCCTTCTCCTGCAGCTGCACTTTGATCTCCTTACTGATGACACTCTGCAGACGAGCTACCATATCGGGGTAGGGATGTGGCCCTACTGCCGATCCGATCAGATAGAAGGTATCTTCGGGCTGGGAGCACCAAGCCATGAGGGCCTCATTCACGGCGTCCTTGAGCGTCTGATTACCGCTTTTCGCTGGGATGACGGTAGCACCGAGCATCCTCATACGCTCGACATTGACATGCTGGCGCTCTACGTCGATGGCCCCCATATATATGTGGCACTCCATGCCCATGAGGGCGCAGACCGTGGCGGTCGCTACTCCGTGCTGACCAGCACCTGTCTCGGCGATGATCCGATGCTTACCCATCTTCTTGGCCAGAAGGATCTGCCCTAGGGCATTATTGATCTTGTGTGCTCCCGTGTGATTAAGATCCTCACGCTTGAGGTAGATCTTCGCACCATATCTTTCGCTCAGACGGCGGGCATGGTAGAGGGGGCTGGGTCGACCTACGTAGTCACGTAGTAGGGTGTGGAACTCGTCCTGAAAGTCCTTGCTCTCGATGACGCTCAGGTACGTATCTTGGAGCTCTCTGATGATCGGCTCGAGGATGGCAGGGACGAAGGCGCCACCGAAGGCGCCATAAAAGCCATTGGAATCTACTTGGAAGGGTGTCATAAAAATGGGGAAGTTTTGAGTGAAGGGTTAGAGCTAAGTAAAGGCTCCTGGCAGGTGACGTCATTCCTACAGCCCGTGTATCTACGACAAAGAGGCTTGCCGTGAGTCACGACAAGCCTCTATTATGCTACTGATGGATTTACAATAGGGACAAGCAACGCCTAACTCACGATATCGCTATCTTGAGTGCGCCACCAACCTATATTGTACATCCGAGTGATCATATTCTCTTGTGCATCGTAGCCGTCGACCGACGGCATCGTTTATGCTTTGCTCGGGCAAAGGTAGAAGGATTTTCCGAAACGACCAAGCCTCCCCTCCCCCATCCTCAGGACGGAGGCATCCTTCTTAATGTCCAAAATGCCCCCGCCGAATACCCGCTTGGGAAGCGGGCTAGAGACACCTCCAAAAACGACCTACCGTAGGTCGTCGAAAAAACCTACTGTAGGTCGTCTCGACGACCCACGGTAGGTCGCATCGGCGACCTACCGTAGGTTTCTTTTGCCCCCTTCCCAAAGCTCTTGATTTCTACCTCCGCTCGTCCTTGGGCCGAACAAGCAGACAGATTCGCTCCTCGCTACGGCGATTTGATATATCTAACCTTTTACCTAACTTTGGTGTGAAGGAAGGGAGAAACCCTCCACAGTCCCTATCCTCAACGTATGTCACACACCCCTACAGGGGAACTAAAAGCTATTCAACTATGGACATCAGAATTCAAGCCATCCACTTCGATGCCACAGAGCAGCTCAAGGCATTCATCCAGAAGAAGCTCGATAAGCTCAATCGCTTCGCCGATGACATCCAAGGCGCCGAAGTCGTCCTAAAGGTTGTCAAGCCCGAAATCTCTAACAACAAGGAAGCATCCATCAAGCTCAAGGTCAACGGCCCTGACTTCTTCGTAGACAAGACTGCAGATAGCTTCGAGGAAGCTATAGATAACTGCATCGATGTACTGAAGCGTAAGCTCGAGAAGCATAAGGAAGCCTAAGCCGTACCGAGCCAGCCTCGATACACAAGAGCCCCCAGTAGAGCGTACCTACTGGGGGCTTCCTTTTACCCTAGGATGAGGGGAGAGAGCCCCCCTCGATACGCTGGTATCCCCTCTAGAGGAAGCCAGCCGACCTCTAGGCGGTGACCGGCAGTAGATAGAGAAGCCCCAGACCTTCGCTCTGCGAGGGTCTGGGGCTTATACTTAGGGGCTACTCGGAGCGGGAGCTACCGAGCCAGCCGAGTGTCTAGCAGTAGAAGTAGCGATCGACAAGCTCCTTGAGGAACTTAGGATCGGCCTGTGCCTTAGCACGGAGATCCTGGTCTTGGTAGGCCTCGAGGTTGCGGATCAGCATGTCGATGGTCACTGGATCGAAGACGCCACGAGCTTCGTAGATAGCACGGTGCTGACGTAGGCGCTCTGCCGAGGCGACGCACGAAGCAGGCAGGCTGTCCAGATGGGCTACAGCACCTGCGAACTCATCCTTGTGGATGTTCACAGCCACATAGGTATCCTTGGCGAGCTGCTCGGCATTGTCGATCTCGAAGCCATGGCGGACAGCGGTACAGATACCTGCCAGCAGAAGGTAGATATTAGCTGAGCCATCCGAAGCACGGAATTCGATCGTCTGCTTGTTGGTGTAGCGCTTGTCGCTGGGCTTTTCGAGGGGGTTGATGATGCTACACATATCTACGTCTGCGCTCCATCCTAGGGGTACACGTACCAGAGCCGAGCGGTTGCGGTCGCCCCAGCATACCGTGGTAGGCGCTTCCTGGTGAGGTACGAGACGGAGGTAAGAGGTGGGGTTCGTATTCCCGAAGGCCGTGAGCGAAGCAGCCAGACTCATCATACCAGCCACTGCCTTACGTGCGGTAGCCGTGAGTTCACCAGCCTTGTCGACGTACTGGTTGATACCGTTCTTGTCGACGATCTTGGTGTGGACGTGCATCCCGCTACCCGCCTTACCGACGATGATCTTAGGAGCGAAGGTGACCTTGAGACCTCTTCTCCATCCGAGCTCGAAGAGTATCCACTTACCGAGCTGGAGGTGCTGAGCAGCCTGCTCAACGGGTACGGGGAGGAATTCGATTTCGTTCTGCTCGTAGTTGAGTCCATCGGCCATGAAGTTCCCTACTTCGCCGTGGCCGTACTTGATCTGACCGCCACACTGGCAGATGAGGCGCATCGCCTCGGTACGGAAGTCGATCTGCTTGCTGAAGGGGGCCATCTCGTGGTAGCCACGCTGGTCGACAGCTTCGTAGCCATCTTCCTGCTCACCGATGACGTAGTACTCGAGTTCGCCCATGGCGTAGAACTCTAGACCACCCGTCACTTCACGGAAGGCCTTAGCTGCACGGCGGAGGATCTCATCGGGTGCTGCCGAGAGAGGCTGACCGTTCTTGTCCATGTAGGCGCAGAAGAAGGAGATCGTAGGCTCATCCGTGAAGGGATCCATGAAGGCCGAGGCGAACTGAGGTACGACATACAGGTCAGACGAACCAGCTTCCATCAGGCCGGGGAAGAGGCTAGAGCCGTCCACACGTTCGCCCGAGGAGAGCACTTCGTCGAGGTACTCTTCATCTTGGATGACGAAGTTCAGCACCTTGAGGTGCCCATCAGCTGCCGTGTAGCGGAAGTTGACTTTGTGGATGTTTTCGTCGAGGATGTACTTGATGATGTCGGCCTTAGTGAAGGCTTCTGGATTCTTCCCGATAGCACGCACTATGGGATTGAGGCTGTACTGCATAGTTGTTTGATGTAGGTGTTTAGTATGTACGTCAGGGGGGCATCTCATCCTGCGGGTGAGGTGTCGCCACCCAGGGACTTCATTAGTGTATTTGCTCTAAGCGGTGATCTAGCGTTTGGACGATCTCTACGAGACCGTGGAGTTGGGTGAGGAGGTCGAAGACAGCATCCTCGCTGAGGACTCCCTGAGGGAGATCTTCGGGGAAGCGCCCCCGATTGCTATCCTCGTAGTCACGCTGCCACTGGGGCGAGCTGTAGTAGGCGATGAGCCTCTCGAGACTCTGGACGTCAGCAGTCATAGCCTCCAGGAGAGCCTCTCCCCTGTTGCCGAGGTCCACCCATCGATTGAGAGCGTCCTCCATCTCACGTACTCGTGCGATGCGTCCTTCGTCCATATCCTGAGTCTTCGAATGCACTAGCAAATATACACATTAAAGTAGTATAAACTACCCCCTACGACACACAATCCTCGACACAATTCTCCGACCCAAGACGAAGCCCCTAAAGCCGAGCTACTTGACCGAGCCTTCGAAGGAGGAAAATTCCCTACCAAACAGCCCCCCTTTCCCTGGGGAAAACCCTCCCTCCAACGACTCGGCGAAGGAGCCCTCGACGAAGGGTCGTAAAAACGACCTACGGTAGGTCGCACTTGCGACCCACAGTGGGTCGTCTCGACGACCTACAGTAGGTTTTTTCGGCGACCTACCGTAGGTCGTTTTTCACCCCTCCCAAAGCCTCTAAACAAAAGGCCTCTCAGAGGGGCATCTTCCCCCGCCCCCAAAAAGAAAAGAGTACGACCCGAGGAGCCTCCTCCCCGAGCCGTACTCCTTCTCAGATCCGCACTGATCCGATCGGCACTCCTCTACATACGTGAGCGGAGCGCCTTGGCATTCTCACTAAGCTCCTTGCTCGAGAGCGAAGCCCCGAAGGAGTAGGAGACTCCGACATCGAAGGTACGAAGCGGCATGTAGTTGACGATCTCGATCTTATTCCCCTCGGAGACCATCGTGAAGTGGCTGTCCGTACGAATGAGGTTGTTGAGATTCGTCGTGAAGCGTAGCTTACCCTCGAGGAGGGTATAGGAGAGACCTACCCCCATGAAGCACATCGAGGAGATGCGTCCCCCGTTAGCTACCTGAGGGGAGAGGTAGGCGAGGAAGAAGGTACCGGTGAAGGTCTTCGAGGGGTTGAAGAAGACCGTCCCATTGAGGCTAGCGTTGTAGGAGAAGCCCTTGTTCTCGCTCCGAGTCTGCCCCTGCTGAGCAAGATTGGAGGAGGTATAGTACAGGCTCTGCTGCACGTAGCACTGCAGGAAGGAGAGCGAGGTGAAGTGGTAGCTATTCTCCAGACCGAAACTGTACTGCGTCTCAGCGTTGTCCGTCTGGTAGCGTGCTTCGTTAGTCTTGGGGTCGAGGGTGAGGACCGCTGCGATCCCATCCCAGAGATAGGAACCCGTGGCCTGAAAGTTCAGCTTCCCCCCGAAGGTATAGCCGAGTGTCACCGAACCCCGCTTCGAAGCCCGAAGGTCCTCCTTCCCCATCACCAGAAGATACCGGTTCTCATAGAAGGGATAGGGTGAGAGCTGGCTGAAGTGTGGGCGGTCGAGGCGTACCGTCCCTTCGAGGTTGAAGGCATGGCGCTCACTGGGGTTGTAGCCGAGATAGACCGTGGGGAAGAAGTTGACATAGTCCTTGAGGTTGAGGCGAGCCTGCCCCTGAGATTCGCCCGCTGCATGGGTGTACTCCATACGCAGACCGCCACGGAGCTCCCACTGCGCAGACAGAGGCTGAGTGACATCGGCATAGAGGGCGTAGACATGCTCGTCGAAGAGGGTCGCATCGTCTCGCTTGCCCAGCGTCGTGTGGCGATGATAGGTATTGCGGTTGTCGGTACGTGTCCACGTCCCCTTCACCCCCATACTGAGGATCGTCTTCCCTAGAGGCAGGGTCAGATCCACATTCGTCAGGTAGGAGCGGGTACGCTGTCTCGTAGCAGAGGTATAGGCGAAGTCTAGATCAGGGAGGCGATGCCCCTGTGGGGTCTCGGAGACCGAAGCGAAGTCATGATCTCCCGACGAAGTGTAGCCGACATAGTCAGCGTCCCAGGAGATCTTGCGCCCAGGAGTGCTGGCGAAGGTCTTCTCCAGATGGAGGTTCAGCGAACTATAGCCCACGTAGTTATCTTCGAGTCCTTGGGAGGGGACGCCGAGGAGTTGCTCTCGGCCTCCCGAGGGAAGCATCTTATAGTTCTTCGTGATATCCGTGAGGGTAAGCTTCTTCCACTCTGGTGTGTAGGAGGCCGTGACCCCCATCGTGAGCTCTGGGGTGAAGGCGTAGTCGAGACCGCCACGGATCCCGTACTCCTTGCTCTTGAGCTTCATCTGGCTGAGGCTCTCCGAATAGAGGGCTGCCGAAGGGTAGGTCTTGTAGGTATCGAAGTTTGACTTGTAGTCGTAGGTCGAGCCGTTGAGGGTGAGCGAAGCCGAGACCTTCCCCTGCTGATAGTTCAGATTGGTAGAGGCATTGTAGCTCGACTGACCTCGCTCCAGACCGTAGCCGAGCGAAGCACTCCCCCCGAGGTAATCGTTCTTCGCCCGCTTGAGGACAATATTGAGGATCCCGGCATTCCCCTCTGCTTCGTACTTGGCAGGAGGCGTGGTGATCACCTGCACCTCAGCGATATCTTCCTGGGTGTAGGAGCGTAGGAGGTCGACCAGCGCCTTGCCCGAGAGGCGGACACGCTTATCGTTGATCAGGACGATGACCTTGCCCCGACCGATAATCGAGACTGCCTCATCAGTGACATGGAGGCCAGGAGTCTTCTTCAGCACATCCAGCGCATTCTGTGCCCCGAGGGCAAGTTGCTCCGCATCGAAGACTAAGCGGTCCGCTCGACGGCTGATGATGGGGCGCTTGGCCGTGACCTCTACGGCCTTGAGCTCCTGAGCATCCTCACGAAGGAGGAGCTTCCCGAGGTCAAGCGTCCCCTCCCTTAGCGTCAGGCTCTTGAGGAAGGGCTCGTAGCCAAGAGCCCGCACTTCGAGGAGGTAATCCCCCGCAGAGACCGGTAGGTGGAAGGCGCCGAGTGAGTCGGTCACCGCTCCCGTCACCATAGTGCTGTCCTTCGGGGAACGCAGGAGGACATTGGCGAACTCTACAGGGGTGCGATCGCTAGAGCGTAGTAGGATGCCACGGATAGCCGTCCTAGGTGTCTGTGCCCATGTACCCCCGATCGCCAGCAGGGAGCATAGGAGTAGGAAGATGGATCGTTTCATAATTGACAGGTGTGATCAATCAGTATTACACAGCAAAGGTACATATTCTTCCGAATCATGCAACACCCTAGGGATATTCTTCTCCTCACAACTGCAGACGGGAGGGCTCTACGAAAGGAAAGGGGAGGTTTTCACAAAAGGGAAAGATCGGCTTCTACAGGCGTGAAGGGAGGGCTCTAGTGACGGAAAAGAAACAGCCTCAGCGATGGAGCTAGCTCCGTCGCTGAGGCTGTATTAAGGGAGAGAGACAGGTCGTCTCTGCTTGGTATCTGTGGGTATTCCGCTCGAATAGCTACGGGTGCTTCACCCGACTTCGTACGGGTCTTCTCCGAGGCTACTTCTTACTGAAGATCACTTCCTCCAGAGGTACTTCGGTGAAGGTAGGGAAGGTAGCGCCCGTCTCGACCTTGGCGTCGGAAGTGACGAAACTCGCCACTAGCGAAGTACCAGCGACTACCCCCTTAAAGCCCTTGAGGATAGTAATGCGAGCAAAGGGAGTCGTCTTCTTGTAATCCTCGATATAGACCGTGTCGCCCGAAAGGTGGCAGGCGATGTTGTACTTCATCTCCCCCATAGGCGACCCGGCATAGTTCAGGCGGAGCTGGACTTCCTCGGGACTATTGAAGTGGAGGGTAAAGGTCCCTGTGGAGTCGGCCCACTCTGTACCGGCGAGGTGATGGACGTCTGCTGGGGTCTGCTTCTGGGCCTCCTTGCACGAGGAGAAGACGAGCCCACAGAAGAGCGCTACGAGCGCTAAGGGGAAGAGCATCGATTGCTTGTTCATTCGCTTATCTTGTCGTTATAATTAGGGATCAAGAGGTGCCACTACCCTCCACGGGAAGGTACTCTAGGTAGCGGTGCGACAAAGAAACAAGGAATCAGCCTGATGCACAATCATCGCATCTAGGTATTTTCCCTAGCCATCTCCCTACTTCTGGGGAGGTGACTGGAGCTGGGCGATACAGCGAGCAAGCGAGACCTGCCAGTGGGGAAGCTCCAGAGCGAAGGTAGCCTTGAGACGGGACTTATCGAGGACGGAGTAGGCAGGCCTCTGAGCTCGTGTCGGGTACTCAGCACTACGGATGGGGAGGATCTTACAGGTGCTCCCCGTGAGCTGGCGTACTGCTTCCGCTAGGTCGTACCAGGAGCAGACCCCCTCGTTGCTATAGTGGTAGATCCCCTGCTTCTCCAGTGCTCCCCGCTCGGCGAACTCATAGATGAAGCTTGCCAAGTCCCCTGCCCACGTCGGCGAACCGACCTGATCAAAGACCACCCGAAGCTCCTGGCGCTCGCTCTGGAGGCGACACATCGTCTTGACGAAGTTCACCCCGTAGGCGGAATAGAGCCACGAGGTGCGCAGGATCAGATGCCTTACTCCCGAGGCAAGGATGGCTTCCTCACCGAGGCGCTTGCTTCTGCCATAGACACCAAGGGGAGCTGTAGGTGCTTCCTCGGTATAGGGCGTATGGGCATCGCCCGAGAAGACATAGTCGGTAGAGACATGCAGGAGGAAGGCATCCCTCCGCTTAGCTAGGCGGGCAAGTGTGGCGACGGCTTGATGGTTGACCAGGTCGGCCTTCTCTGGCTCGTCCTCGGCACGATCTACAGCCGTGTAGGCAGCAGCATTGATGATGAGCTGGATGGCGTGTGCCTCTAGATAGGCTTCCAGCGCCGAGGCATCCGTGAGGTCGAGACTAGCTCTGTCAGCGAAGTGGTAGGTATGCTGGCTCGAGCGTGTCCGCACAGCTTCCTGGAGCTCCTGCCCCAGCTGACCACCCGCACCTGTTACTAGGATATTCATCTATAGCATGGTGTTGATACCAAAGAAAGGGTGAGGCTCGTCGTATAGCCTCACCCTTTCTCTTAGGAGGTGCTCCCTACTATCTCCGACGTCCGAGGATACGGAGCAGATAGAGGAAGAGGTTGATGAAGTCAAGGTAGAGATTCAGAGCTCCGATCAAGGAGACACGCTTAGACAGCTCTTTGTCACCCGCCGTCTCCCAGAGCATCTTCTTCAGCTTCTGCGTATCGTAGGCAGTGAGCCCGACGAAGATGAGTACCCCTGCATAGGTGGTGATCCACATCAGTGTCGTGCTGGCGAGGAACAAATTGACGACGCTAGCGATGATGAGCCCAATAAGCGCCATATACAGCAGGCTTCCCCAGCGGGAGAGGTCACGCTTAGTCACATAGCCGAAGAGAGCCATCGCCCCAAACGTCCCTGCTGTGACGAAGAAGGTCGAGGCAATAGAGGCTTCGGTATAGATGTAGAAGATAAGGCTAAGCGTCAGCCCGTTGAGCACCGAGTACAGAGCGAAGGAAGCCGTAGCCACGGGGACACTGAGCTTCATGATCTGAGACGATAGGAACCACACCAGAGCAAGCTCGGCGATGAGGAGCCCGTAGAAGAGGAAGCTTGAGCCCGAGAAGAGGTAGTAGGTGAAGTTTGAGTCCGCTGCGAAGATCGCCGTGAGACCAGTGATAGCTAGACCGAGGGCCATCCAGACAAAGGTGCGCTGGACTGCTTGCTTCACGAGTGAGGGGAACTCATAGGCGAACTGGCTCTGCTGAGCGCCTTCCTGAGTAGAGATCTGAGAATTATCCATAGTGTTTATGAGTGAATTGCCTAGGTAGGAGGGCTAAGCCCCTCATCCCTCCGCTAGAAGCGGAAGGACAGGGTAGCTATTGCCTTGTGACGGAAGTTACTTTCGCTGATCGCCTTCATCCCATCGAGGGCATCGGGGCGTACCTTCCCTGCACGAATGTCGGCGTCAGAAGCGTCGAAGTACGTGCCGTAGTCATTGAGATAGGGGAAGGCGAACGTGCGTGCCTTGCTCTCGGTATAGACGTAAGCTAGATCGAGGGAGAGTGTCGGCGTGAGTCGGAAGCCAGCACCGAGGGAGAAGCTGTTCACAGCGTCAGGCAGGGTATAGTGTACCATAGGTCCAGTGACGAAAGCCTCCCTTTCCGGTTGGTCGCCCTTGAGGAGAGGAGTCTTCACCGGCGAGGAAGAGTAGCGGTAGCCCGTACGCAGAGCGATACGTGGCGTCAGCATTCCCTCCATGCCGAGGCGAATAGTATGTACACCGCCGTAGTTAGCCCCGAGGTGAGCATTATCCTCTTCGAAGCCTGCATCGCTCGACTCGTAGCCGTCGGCGGAGGAGTTAGTCAAGCGCAGAAGCCCGAGCGTCGCATACTCATAGTCGGCGCTAATGATACCATGATGGCCGATGACAAAGGCGCCACTAAGGTCGAAGCGCCAGGGCCCACGAAGGTTGTACGCTGTAGCTCCAGAGTTAGGAGTACCGACAGAGCCGACCTTGCGCTGAGCTACACCTCGTCCCTCCGCCTGGAAGTCCACCTTCATACTATAGAAGGTGGGACTATAGACGGAAGCCCCGAGACGCAGGCCTTCGGCTACCTCATAGATCATCCCGAGACCAAGGCGTGCGCCGAAGCCCGAGACACTCTTGCGGTTGAGGAGCGTCAGTGAAGAGTTCTCACGGAAAGTCTCTCTGTAGTAAGAGCTGAGCTCGTAGTCAAGCGAGGAGAGCGTCAGTGTCCCCCCGAAGTGAAGCGCATCGTTGGCTTCATAGCCGAGCGCTATATCGTAGTCGGTGATAGCCCCCTTCTCACGAAGCAGGAGGTTAGCCTGATCGGGCAGACCTATACTGGGCTGTGGGTAGGGCTTACCACTAGGATCGGTATTGAAGATATAGTTCGAGTGGAAGCGCTTCCCCGATTGATTGATCCAGCCGGAGCCAGCACCAAGGATAGAGATCCAAGGTACATAGGTGTTGGAGAAAGCATCTTTCGACTGAAGGTAGCCCAAGGAGAAATAGCGGTCGACCTCCCGTAGGCGTGCGTTGTCGAAGCGAGCGCCATTGGTACGCCCTGCAGCGTAGTCAGCCAGAGAGGTGAAGCCTCCTTCCTTGGGCAGGAGAGCCTCGGCGTTGAGCTCCCGGTCAAAGCGTCCCGCATTGCGGATCCCAAAGGCAAAGGACAGCGGGCCACGAGTGGCTCTATTCGTCCCGGCCTGATAGTAGAACTCCTCGAAGAGGAACTTCCCCCCGAGAGCCGTCTCCGTGGTCTTACCATACCAAGAGCCTCGGTCAGAGCCAAAGCCTCCCCCTAGTGTGAGGGAGAGACGATTGGCGCCACGATAGAGGGAGATCCCTGCTGGATTGCGCACCAGCGAAGAGGCTTCGGCTCCGACAGCCCCCATAGCACCTGAGAGGGCGGCAAAGCGTGCCGACCCTGCAGGCTCATAGGGAGACGCTAGACGGAGGGCCTCGGTCTCACTCTGCGCTGAGAGGGAGAGGGGCAGGAGGCTGAGCGCCACCATACCCAAGATCTTATGCTTGTAGGTCATCGGTCTGAATATCTAGTGAAGTGGAGGATGAAGCAGAGCTCGTCCGACGGCTCTTAGCGTCGACGAGGGGGCGTGGTAGAGCCACCGCCTCCGGAGTTCTGCGAGCTATTCGACTGCGAAGCACTGCGGTCATAGCTTCTCTGGGGATAATAGTCGTAGGTACGCTGGGGCTCCTGGCGTCTCTCCGTCTGACTGCGGGAAGCGTCCCAGTAGCCTCTATTATCCTGATCAGTGGAGTACTGGTCGTAGGAGCGTGGAGCATTGATGTAGCCTCCATCACGCACCGAGGAATAAGCGGAGTAGCCTGAGCGTTGGGCTCCCGAGCGAGCGCCATGCGAATAGGGATTGTTGTAGTAGTGCTCCCTGTAGGCACGGGTAGCTGCTCCAGCAGCGTAGCCATAGTAGTAGCCGGGATAGTAGTCGTAGTAGCTACCGTAGCCGTAGCCATAGCCTGATCCGTAGTAGCCTCCATAGTAGCCACGATAGTAGCCATAGTAGTAGGGGTCATAGTAGCCCCCGTACCAGCTACCGTAGTAGCGAGGGTAGCCCCAGTAGGAGCCATAGCTATAGTAGGGATCATACCACGAGCCCCAGCCCCAGCTAGCACCCCAGCCGTAGCGACTGCCCCAGTAGGGGTCACGGGAGCCCACACGTACATATACGTCGGAGCCCACATAGCGGTAGTCCAGGTCGGAGTACCAAGGGTCGGCATCGATATAGACACGGCGTGCTCCCTGGATGGTCATCGAGCCACTCCCGTAGAAGCGACTCAGACGTGAGGAGTAGGGGCCATATACTTCGGAGTCAGACTCCCCACGGTAGCCGTTAGAGCGCTGCTCCTTGAGCAGGCGTCCTAGCTCAGCTCGTGTCAGGGTGATGGTATCCTCGGGGAGGGTGAGATGGCCATTGTAGGCATCGAGCTCACGATCCGCTTGCTTCTTCTTATAGGTAGCGATGAGCGCTGCCTGCTCTTTCTCCCAAGCTTCACGCTCGGCACGCTCGGCGGCTCGGCGGAGCTCAGCCTTACGGCGCTCTTCCTTATCTATCTTACGCAGATCACTGCGACGATAGTAGGCATCATCGAGGTACTTATTGTCCGTCTGCCCGAGAGCAGTCGTTCCCCATAGGAGACCTACTCCTACGAGGAGGAATAGCTTCATTGTCTTCATAAGTCCAGTAGCGTCTTTGTGATTAAGTCATTCAAACGTGTACCCCCTTCTCTCTACCAGCTCCAGCGCCTCACTCTGAGGCGGGGTAAGGGGAGCTAGGCTGGGGGCATAGTGGCGGTAAAGTTACCCTTTCTTCCCTAAATACAAACAACTGACCAGAGCGCATAGTTGTGACAGATTGTCTCATGATCGCAGTATTTGTCGTCAGGATGCCTTTAGATGGGCACTTATAGGAGTCATTCGTACAGTCTCTCCAGGACGCCTCCTAGGGCTGTCGTCGGAGATATAGATCTAGCTCGGTAGGCTTCCCGAGGGTGGGAGCTGGGTAGCACCATGCTCAGAGCCTCCCGTCCCCGTCGCTTCCTCCTCGGCGAGCTGCCTGAGCGTCCGATGGAAGCAGGCTATAGTCGAGACGAGGGCACTACTCATGCGTAGCGAGAGGCTATCGATAGGCGTGCCAGCCATGAGGAAGGTCTCCACAGTGAAAACGACATCGCCTGCTTCATCGATATAAGCCTTACCGACCTTCTGGTCGTAGTTCGTCTTGTCGCAAGCCCTGTGCAGGAGCGACAGCTCCTTATCTTCGAAGGAACTCCGCTCGAAGGTCGCCATCACCAGCAGGAACTCAGGATCGTCCTCCCGGTAGCAGAAGTAGCAGAAATAGCCCTCATTCTTGTACTCTATTCGGATCTCGGTATCACGGGTCGGGCGGAAGCCTGCCTTCGTGAGCGCCTCCTGGATCGTCGGGAGTACCGTCGAGGGGACAAGAGCGGTATTTGTCTTCTTTGTGAACTTGCCAAACAGGGCCATCGCTTACTGTCAATAGGAGCTAATATCGTGGATCTCTTGAGGCGAGGGACTCTGCCTCTCACCTTCTATACAAAGATACTTCATTTGCCCCACTCCCTCCCCGCACACTTGCGGAGCGAAGCTAGTCAATCGGGGCGAGCCCTAGAGCAAGCGCCCTCCCCTCTCCCCTACGATCACCGAAGTGACTAGACGGGAGAAGGGAGGGCGCTCCTAGTGATGCGACCTGCTGGGGCTAAGCTCTAGCTGGGGAGCGTCCCCGAGGGAGGCAGGAGGGGGGAGTCGGTCTTCGACCCAGCCCGCCCTGCTTCTTGCTCCTCGGCGAGCTGCTTGAGCGTCCGATGGAAGTAGCCATCTATCGAGCAGAGGACCTTATGCATCCTCAGGGCAAGACGCTCAATAGGCACACCGGGCATGATGAAGGCTTCCACCGAGAGGACGATATCGCCATTGTCCTTGAGGTAAGCCTTACCGACCTTCTGGTCGTAGTCCGTCCGAGTGCAGGCCTTGAGCAGTAGGGCTTCATCGTAGCGCTCGTAGTCCGTTCGGTCGAAGGTGGCTCGTACCAGCAGGAACTCAGGATCGTCTTCCCGATAGTAGAAGTAGCAGATGAGCCCATCCGTCTTATACATGACTCGTACCTCCTTATCACGCTCGGGGCAATAGCCTTCACTAGCGAGCGCCTCGAAGATCCTAGGTAGTACGGTGGAGGGATCAAAAGAGGTATCGGTCTTCTTCGTGAACTTATCAAAGAGTGCCATAGCTAATCAATCATACGGGTAAGTATCGTAGCTCTGCGGGAGGAGAGACCGAGTCTTCTCCGCCCGCTCTACAAAGGTAGCCTTTCTCCCCGTGGCTAGGGAGCGTGGCGGAGGGGGAGGCTTCGGATGCCCTCGAGGATCTGAAGCAGTCGCCCTCCCTTCTCCGAGGGCGGTAGCAAAGTACCATGCTGGGAGAAGGGAGGGCGACCATGAGGGATACCCTTCGAGGGAAGACCCCTTAGCTGGGCAGGCTACCCGAGGGTGGAAGCTGAGAGGCACTAGCGTCAGAGCCTCCGACGCCCGAGCCCTGCGCCTCGGAGAGTTGCTTGAGTGTACGATGGAAGTAGCTATCTATCGAGAGCAGGACCTTATGCATCTTTAGGGCAAGACGACCAATAGGCATCCCCGGCATGATGAAGGCTTCCACCGAGAGGACGAGATCGCCATCATCATCGAGGTAAGCCTTACCGACCTTCTGGTCGTAGTCCGTCTGAGCACAAGCCTTCAGCAGTAGCTCTTTACCATGGTGCTCATAGTCCTTGCCATCGAAGGTGGCTCGTACCAGCAGGAACTCAGGATCATCTTCGTAGTAGCAGAAGTAGCAGTAAAGCCCATCTACCTTGTACTTGATGCGCACCACTCGATCAAGCTCGGGGTCTAGCCCTTCACGGGCGAGCGTCTCCATGATCTCAGGGAGTACGGTGGAGGGATCAAAAGGGGTTTCTGTCTTCTTCGTGAACTTATCAAAGAGTGCCATAGCTAATCAATCATCCAGGTAAGTATCGTAGCTCTGCGGGAGGAGGGACTGAGCCCTTCCCGCCCACTCAACAAAGGTAGGCATTTCCCCTACTCTACCTTCGCCTCCTCAGCGAGCCCCTGGAGCGTCTCATGGAAGAAGGCGATAGTCGAGGCAAGTGCCTTCCTCATATATAGTGTAAGGAGACTAATAGGCGTACCCCAGGGGAGGAAATTCTCCACCGTGAAGGAGAGGTCGCCTTGCTCGTCGATGTAGGCCTTACCCGCCTTCTGGAGGCAATTGGTCTTGGCACAAGCTCGGAGCAGGAGTAGCTCCTCCTCCGTACCGAAGGCACCTCGCTCGAAGTTCGCCTGCGCCATCAGGAAGTCAGGCTCGTCCTCTCGGTAGCAGAAGTAACTGAGGATACTGCCCTCTGCATACTTCACCAGCGTAGCACTCTCACGCACGGGGCGAAAGCCCGCCTCTGTGAGCGCCTCCATGACGGCAGGGAGTACCATAGAGGGAGCGAAAGCGGCACTCCCCTTCTTCTTGAACTTATCAAAGAATGACATAACAAATGAGTATCTGAATGGGGCATTATGAACTATTGAGTCCGGGGACAAACTTTCTCGTCCGCTATATGGAGGTAGTTTGCTGAGCCTACTTCGTCTTCTTCCCCTCGGAGAGCTCCTTGAGGATATCGTAGAAGGAGGCTAGTGCCACCCCTAGAGCACAGCTCATATGTAGCGCAAGGGGAGCAAGGGGCATGCCTGCAAAAAGGAAGGTCTCTACGGCTACAACGACATCGCCCTCCTCATCGATATAAGCCTTGCTCACCTTCTGCTTGTGGCTAAGCTGAGCACAAGCCCGATGTAGGCTTCGGTCATCAACCTCATCGAAGGCTCCTCGCTCGAAGGTAGCCTGTACGAGGAGGAAGTCGGGCTCTTCTTCGCTGTAGTAGAAACAGCAGAGGATCTCTTCTTCCTCATAGACCACCCGTACCTCGGCATCACGCACAGGGCGGTAGCCTTCCTCAGTGAGGGTCTTCATGATCTCAGGGAGCACGGAGGTGGGAGAGAAGGTCGTGCTGTCTTTCTTGGTGAACTTGCCAAGGAGTCCCATTGCCAGAGGATAATCGAAGGAGCGATAATGGATACTTGATGCGGGGGAGTCGTGCTCTCCGCCCGCTCTACAAAGGTAGCCTTTCTCCCCGTGGCTAGCGAGCATGGCGAAGGGGGAGGCTTCGGATGCCCTCGAGGATCTAAAGCTGACGCCCTCCCTTCTCCAAGGCTGGTAGCGAAGCACCATGCTGGGGGAAGGGAGGGCGACTATGGGGAATATTCCTTGAGGGAAGATCTCTTAGCTCGGCAGACTCCCCGAAGGTGGAAGTTGGGAGGTGTCCGCCTTCGAGCTTCCCGTCCCCTCTTCTTGCTCCTCGGTGATCTGCTTGAGTGTACGATGGAAGCAGTTATCTATCGAGCGGAGGGCTTTATTCATCCTCAGGGCAAGACGCTCAATAGGCACACCAGGGAAGATAAACGCTTCTACGGCGAGGACGATATCGCCATCATCATCGAGGTGAACCTTACCCACCTTCTGCTCCAAGTCTGTTTGAACGCAAGCCTTCAGCAAGAGCGCCTCATCGTAGCGCTCGTAGTCCTTCCGTTCGAAGAACGCTCGTACCACGAGGAACTCTGGATCGTCCTCTCGGTAGAAGAAGCAACCAACAAGCCCATCCATCTTATACATGACACGTGTCTCCTGACTACGCTTGGGGCGGTAGCCCTCACGGGCGAGCGCCTCCAAGATTCTAGGTAGTACGGTGGAGGGGTCAAAAGGGGTCTCTGTCTTCTTCGTGAACTTATCAAAGAGTGCCATAGCTAATCAATCATGCGGTAAGTATCGTAGCTCTACGGGAGGAGGGACTAGCCCTTCCCTACCCGCTCTACAAAGGTAGGCTTTCTCCCCATGGCTAGCGAGCGTGGCGGAGGGGGAAGCTTCGGATGCCCTCGAGGATCTAAAGCAGTCGCCCTCCCTTCTCCGAGACCGGTAGCGAAGTACCAGGCTGGAAGATGGGAGGGCGACGATAGGGGAATATTCCTCGAGGGGAAACCTCTTAGCTGGGCAGAGTACCCGAGGGTGGGAGCTGGGAGGCATTAGCGTCAGAGCCTCCGACACCTGAGCCTTGCCCCTCGGTGAGTTGCTTGAGTGTACGATGGAAGAAGGCGACGGTCGAGGCCAGAGCATCACTCATACGTAGGGCAAGACGACCTAGGGGTGTGCCCTCCATGATAAAGGCTTCGACGGAGAAGACGACATCGCCATCCTCGTCGATATAAGCCTTGCTGACCTTCTGGTCGAAGTCCGTCATCGAGCAAGCCCTGTACAGGTACGACTCGTGGACATCCTCGAAGGCAGCACGCTCGAAGGTGGCTCGTACCATGAGGAACTCAGGGTCGTCCTCCCGATAGTAGAAGCAGCAGTAGATGCCTTCGTTCTTATATACGATGCGTACATCCTTATCCCGCTCGGGGCGGTAGCCTTCCTGAGCGAGAGCTTCGAGGATGGTAGGTAGTACGGACGAGGGTACAAGGGATGTGTTGTTCTTCTTCGTAAACTTATCAAACAGTGCCATAGCTATAAGTGATCGGATCTAATATCAGCAGTTTCCTGGGCAAGGGGAGCCTCCCCTCGTCTTCCACACAAAGATACTTCATTTAGTCCACTTCCCCTGAGTGGGGCTCTGGAGCACTTCTAGGCAAGGGTGGAGGGGGACAAGCAAAGCGCCCTCCGAGCACTACGCTCACTACCGAGGAGGTAGCAGTAGTGCCGGGAGGGCAGTACCAGTAGCGCCTCTAGAGGGGCACTACTATTGCCTCTAGCGAGACGCTGAAGGTGAGGCGCTGAGCGGGCGCTTAGCGCTTCCTCACCACGAGGAAGCGAAGGTGCTGATAGAGTGTAGGGAGGAGGCCGTAGTGGCGACGCATCACATGGAAGCGCTCCAGCAGGGAGGCCCGATGGTTGGCCGTCGTCGTGCCTTCGTTGAGGTAGAGGGCGATGACTTCGGGGTAGAAGGCAGTGTCCTTAGCCTCCCGTAGCACGCGTATGCACCAGTCGACATCAGCGGAGAAGCGATAGGACAGGTCGTAGCTCGGGGCTATACTTCGCTTGGCTACGAAGGCCTGATGACAGACGAGCATCCCCTCACGGAAGCTCTTCCAGTCGAGGTGATGAGGCGGGCGAAGACGACGCAGGCCTAAGTCTCGATCCTCAGCATCGATCAGGCGGGTATCCCCATAGAGCACGTCGGGCAGGTGATCGCCCGAGCAGGTGGCACGCACCAGATCCTCCACCGTCGTGGCCTTGGCCAGAGCATCACCAGCATTGACGTACCAGACATAGTCCCCTGTGGCTCGGGCTAGGCCCTTGTTCATCGCATCATAGATACCTCGATCGGGCTCGCTGTAGACCTTCGCCCGAGGAGCTAGCTCCTCTACGAGCTCGAGGGTAGTGTCACGGGAGGCCCCGTCGATGACGAGGAACTCCAGATGGGGATAGGTCTGCGCCTGTACGCTCCGAAGCGTACGGGAGATGGTGGAGACAGCATTGTAGCAGATCGTGATGATCGTGATGCGTGGGAGCATAGCGACGAGAGATATGGGGGTGAGGGAGGGGTTAGGAGCGGGAGGAGGGAGCGGTAAGGCTAGCTTGGTAGCGCTCGTACAGCTCCCGAGCGACGGCCTCTGCTCCGAAGCGCTCGGCGCTCCTTCGGCAGACTTCGGGAGAGAAGGCTTCTCCCGCCTTGGCCTCCGTAGTGAGGAGCTGGGCGAGGCGGTCGGCATAGGTCGCCGTCTCAAAGGCCGGGACGAGGTAGCCATTAGTGCCGTCCAGGATGATGTCCTCAGGGCCACCACAGCGGAAGCTCACTACTGGCGTGCCGACGGCAAGCGCTTCGACAAGCGTCTGGCCGAAGGTCTCATAGATGCTCGTCGACAGGAGCGCCCGAGAGAGGGCATAGATACGAGCGAGCTGGCGGTGATCCCGCACGCTCCCCAGCGCTATATAGGGCAGGGCAAGCTCATTGAAGTAGCCTTCCCGACGGATCGCACCTACCAGTACGAGGGTGATCCTCGAGGCTAACTCGGGGTAGCGCTCCTGTAGCTCCCGAGCGATCGCCATGAGGAGGTGAGGCCCCTTGACGTCGTCATCCAGCCGAGCGGCAACTAGAGTCAGATAGATGCGCCCCTCCTGCCACCAGTCGGGTATCGGCATGCCCGTGGCCGTCTCAGGCGAGAAGAGGCCGAGGTCGATCGGGTTAGGTAGGACCGAGGGAGCACCGAAGGAGCGCATGAGGGGGCTTCGCTCGAAGAGGCGAGCTTCCGAGTGACTGACGGCGATATAGCTGAAGGGGGGCTCAGCGAGGAAGGTCTTCTTCCTCCAGACCGAGCGTGAGAGATCTTCCGTCTTCTTCCCACCGAGGAGGGGACAGAGGCCACAGCCCGCCTCATAGCGAGGACAGAGGCTAGAGCCCTCAGGAGAGAACTCTAGAGGCAGGTGGCAGATACCCGTCGCCGCCCAGAGGTCATGCAGGGTGGAGAAGATCGGTTTGCCCAGCTTCGAGAGGCGACGAAGAGCAGAGAGGGAGAGGAGGCCCTGGTTGATCCAGTGCAGATGAAGCACGTCTGCCTCCCTGACCCAAGGGTGCTCGCTCAGGTCGAAGCCTAGGCGTGCCGTCGAGACACGGAAGAGGCGACTCCTGTCCCGTCCATTGCGTAGATGGATCTCTAGACGCTCGCCTACGAAGGCGAGGCGCCCCCAGAGACGCCCGAGAGGCGTGCGGGCTACGGAGTCGATACGAGCGTCGTCCGTCCCCTTGTGGAGCACCAAGAGACGAGCCTCCACACCGATAGCGCCGAGGGCGTGGAGCAAGCGCCGACAGGCCTCAGCCGCCCCGCCACCTTGGTCAGCGGTGCAGAGGAGGAGGACCTTGAGGGGCGCTTGTCCTCGGTGAGGGAGCTTCGTCGGATGAGGCATCGGGGAGAGCGGTGATTAGCGACGGAAGCGGGCGGGGAGCTTCCCCTCCAGCATCTCCATCAGTTCGGGCGTGATCCTGAGGGCAAGGAGGACGAGGAGCAGTACCAGCCCTACGACGGCAGAGCGGACGAAGAGGTCGAGCCATACCGAGGGTAGGACGGGAAGAAGCGTATCCGCTCCCCAGGCCACTAAGGCAATGGGCAGGAGCAGGAGCATGCGTCGGGTGAACGGGCTGACGTGCATCTTCACGCTCAGCAGTAGTTGCTGGAGTCCGTAGCTCACGATGTTCGTCAGGAGCATGGCTATTGCTGCTCCCATCGTCCCGTACTCGGGGATGAGGAAGAGCGTCGAGAGGAACGACATGAGGAGCACACTGACGGTATAGTAGACATTCCAGTGGTAGTAGCGTGATGTGCTCACGACGGTATGACTGCAGGTCAAGGTCAGCTCCACCAGCTTCGCCAGGCCAAGGAAGAAGAAGATCCACTTGCCCCCGGAGAACTGATCCCCGTTGGGCATGATGCCGAAGATATTGTCGATGTTCACCCAGATCATAGCGAAGATCAGGAGTCCTGACAGGAGCTGGTAGAAGGCCACGAGCCTATAGACGGCTTCCACCCGCCTAGTGTCCCCGTCCTTCGCCGCCTCGGCTATCTTGGGGGCAGCGACATTGAGGATCGCTCGCATCGGTATCTCTATGATCGACACCATATAGAAGGCCATCGTGTAGACACCAGCAGAGGAGAGCCCCCCCCGGTCTATGAAGGCGACCATGAAGAGATCCATGCGTCCCGCCAGCGTAATCCCCACAGAGGTCAGGGTGTAGAGCGCCGTATATCGGTAGAAGCCTCTACGCATAGAGGGAGAGACGTAGTCGGGGTTATGGCGAAGGGAGAGCGGTGTGATCCGCCCGAGGTAGACACCGCTAGCGAGCATGCAGATACCGAAGCTCCCGATGAAGCCCCATACCATCGTCGTGAAGTCAATATACCCGAAGGCATAGAGCAGGTAGACGGCGAGCTGGAGGACACGCAGTAGGACCTCCTTGATCCCCTTGGGTACAGCGACACGGAGGAGCTGGTAGGTGTAGAGCTCGAAGATCGTCCAGCCCATCGTGAAGAGGGTGAGCGGGATGACGGCATAGTAGAAGTCCGCTAGCAGGGGGCTATTCTTACTGTAGAGCGCCATCAGTGGCCCCTGGCAGAGGACGTAGAGGAGCGTCATCACTGCCGTCCCGACAGCACCGACGACCAGCACGTAGTAGAGGAAGCCGTGGTTAGGTCCGTCCTCTGCTCGGTAGGGGTTCGACTCCGTATCTCTGAAGAAGGGGAAGTAGCGGCTGATCGAATAGGTCATCCCTAGCATCCCCAGCCCAGCGAGCTGGGTAGCTAGCTCGGGCAAGAGGCGTGTCAGGCCGATCTCTTCGGGGGTAAGGAACTTGGCTAAGATGAAGAAGGTGGTCAGGAAGCCTATCCCAACCCCTATGTAGGTCACTATGGTACCGCTGATGCTTTCCTTTGCTGCTAAGCTAGCCATCGTATCTAGTCCTCTCCTCCCTGACGCTGGGTACTCCGAGCGTGGAGGAGGTAAAAATCCATTAGGGTGAGTGCTGTCATCGCCTCGACGACAGGCACGGCACGTAGGGCGAGGCAGGGGTCATGCCTGCCGGTGATCTCGAGGCGCACGGCCTGGCCATCACGGCGCACAGTCTCCTGAGGGAGACCTATAGATGAGGTAGGCTTGAAGGCCACACGGAAGGTAAGCGGTGCGCCTGTCGTGATCCCGCCGAGCGTGCCGCCACCTCGGTTGGACACCTGTGCTACCCTCCCCTCAGCATTGAGGTGGAAGGGGTCGTTCGCTACCGATCCCCGCATCGAAGCTAGGGCAAAGCCTTCGCCTAACTCGAAGCCTCGGGCTGCATTGATCCCCAGCATCGCCGAGGCAAGGCGACTGGTGAGCTTGTCGTAGAGCGGTTCGCCTAGTCCTGCGGGAAGACCATAGACACGGCAGGAGATCACGCCTCCCACGCTGTCCTTTGCCTCACGTGCTTCGGAGACTTCACGAGCCATCTTCTCCGCCGTCTCCTCGCCTAGTGTGGGGACGATGTGACTGTAGCGCCCTTCTAGACGAGCCTGCTCCTGCTCACAGAGCTCTACTGCTGTCCAGCCTTCGTCGCTGAGGGTGACACCTCCGACACGGGAGAGATACGCATAGACACGCACCCCCTGCGCCGTGAGCCACTGCATAGCGATAGCTCCAGCGATGACACGCACTACCGTCTCTCGGGCAGAAGCTCTGCCTCCCCCCCGTGGGTCTCGGTGCCCGTACTTCGCCTCGTAGGTGAAGTCGGCATGACCAGGACGGTAGATGTCGGCGAGTGGAGCGTAGTCCCCACTCCGTACGTCCTCATTCTCCACGAGGAAGGCCAGCGGGGTACCCGTCGTCCTTCCCTCATAGAGCCCCGAGAGGATGCGCACGTGGTCGGGCTCTCGACGAGGCGTAGCGAGGCAACTCTCGCCCCCCCGTCGACGGGAGAGCGCTAGCTCAATAGCCTCAAGGTCGATCACCAGCCCCGAGGGAAGTCCGTCTAGTACGCCTCCGAGGGCGGGTCCATGGGATTCGCCGAAGGTCGTCAAGCGTAGCTGTCGTCCGAAGGTATTCATTACCTCTAAAGAAAGAAAGGCACGGATGCCCTAGACTCTACAAGCCTAGTGGCATCCGTGCCCTGATATATCTACCGATTAGTGGCAACTGCAGCCACCACCACAGCCGCCTTCGTGCTCGTGCTCATGATCCTCGCCACAGCCGCAGCCACAACCATCGTGACCGCCGAAGAACTGCTCGATCTCCTCGGGGGTAGCGTCATGTACATCCTTAACCGAGCCGATGAAGTGAAGATCTTCGCCTGCCAGAGGGTGGTTGAAGTCCATGACGACGACCTCCTCCTTGATCTCTACGACGCTACCACGGACGATCTGCCCGTCGGGCGTGTGAAGAGGTAGCGTAGCGCCCTCAACAACAAGAGCATCGAGCTTGCCTTCGCCATCCACGAAGATCTCACGGGGAAGCTCCTGGATCGCTTCGTCTACGGGCTGACCATAAGCTTCGTCGCACTTGAGGACAAAGTCAAACTTGTCCCCAGCCTTTAGGCCGAAGAGCTTCTTCTCAAACTCGGGGAGCATCATGCCCATTCCCTGGATATACTCTAGGGGGCGGTCAGGAGTCGTCTGCTCCATCAGGACACGTTCGTTCTCGTCGCCGACATAGAGTTCGTACTCTACAGAGACGAACTTATTAGGTGCTATCGTCATAATTTTTGCGATATAATAGGTGTGAAAGGAGCACCCCTGCACAAGCAGAAGTGCACATGTAGTGCAAAGGTAGCTATTTCTAAGCGAACGCTCCTTTTCTCTTAGCGCTGAAGCTCTCAAGTGAAGGCTACCCTCCCCTACCACACCAGCGAGGGAGGGAGGCTTTTCGCCTCGATCTCCCCCAGCCTGCTCAGCTAGATACAGAGAAGCACTTTCCTTCTGCCTAAGCTTCCGCCAGCACCTTACCAGCAGAAGCTCACCGCCTCTGTCTAAGCTCCGACCTCCTCCTTGCTGACAGAAGAGCTTCCCCCCGACCTAGCCTCTCGCTACCCCCTCGATCTAGAGACATAGCTACGGAATGTAGGCTTTCATTTTCCTCCTACAAGCCGGGGCTAAATTCTCGAGCCTCCGATCACCTCACCGCCACCCATTCTTAGGGAGCTCATCAGCTCACTGAACAAGGCGCCTTCTAGCCCTTCTGTATAGCCTCTTCTGAGGCCTCAAAAAACGACCTACGGTAGGTCGCCGAAAAAACCTACGGTAGGTCGTCTCGACGACCTACCGTGGGTCGGTCAGGCGACCTACCGTAGGGTCCTTTTGGAGACCCAACATAGGGTTCTTCTTCGACCCAATGTAAACAGCACGTTTGATCCAATGTACCCCCTCATTCCGACCCGCCTTAGATCCTAATATCGACCCACCATAATTCATCTTCCCAGTGCAGGGTAGAAGGCATCCCTCCACCACGGCTATCCCCGTGCCTGAAGAACAGCAATACACCTTCCTTCGGAACCGAATAAATCCTTCCCTTAGCACAGCCGTCACCTTCCCCTCCGCACGCTAGCTCCCCTTCCTTCTACATGATAGGAGCCTTCCCTTCACAAGCAGACACCTGCCTTCTTCAGAATAGCTCCACGCCCCAAGGGAAGACGACCCGCTTCTCTCTCGACCGACATCCTTCCCCGAACAAGACAAAAGGCGCTAGCCCTCCCCGAAGAGAGGTGCTAGCGCCTCGATACCCTGGGCGCGATCCGCCCTATACGACAGATGCCGTACCCAAGAGCTTGGGCACGGCATCCGTCCTTATGTTAAGCTAGATAAGCTCTGCTGTCTTAGGCTTCTTCGCCGAGGAGGATCTCGAGGACCTTCGCAGCGGAGTAAGCTACTGGCGTACCAGGACCGAAGATAGCAGCGACACCTGCATTGTAGAGGAACTCGTAGTCCTGAGCAGGGAGAAGGTCTTAATATCTACTCTCAAACAGCTCTATTTCTTCGATAGGAATAACTGGTGAAGTATTCTCCATCCTTTCTGGATTCCATATAGTGCCTAAGGGGAAGCCATTCGTATATTCATCTTTAAGCCAAGTAATATCCCAAAGATCTTGTCCCTTCTTTTCAAGGAAACTACACAATGGCTCTGAAAAGGCATCCTCACTAAGCTTTTGTTTCTGTTTCAAGAGGAGATATGCCATCCAAATCTCAATATGACCGACCTGTGGGAGTTGCTTCACACGATTCTGCACTTGAGATAGAACTCCTCTTTTCTTCTCTTCCTCAAGCTTATTGAGGAGAAAACCCAGCATTGCGACTAACATAGGAGTATACTTAGGGTTCTTCATAAGGATATCCGCTACTAAAACGATTAGTACTCGGAGATTATCGCCAAAGAATCCACCCTTTACCTTCTCATGCTCCGATTTTATTCTCTTTATTGCACAGCTCAGAAGTCTCCCTATACTTCCCGAGTTGGGATACTCTAGAGAGAAATCCCGTATCACTAGCAACTGCTTTTGAATAGGCCTCTTTCTATAATCTCTTAGATCTAGGCCTCGATTTATCAAAGCAATCTTATCTTTCTTGAGTGTATCTTTAAGTGGATCATCGGAGATGAAGGTCTTAGATGCATTCAAATTAAAGTGGAGAGTACCCAAGACTTGGTGTAGCAAGGCAGAGACCTTATTAAGCTGATCTAGACTATTACTGAAGATACGATAATCATCCCTGTAGCGTAGCACACGTATATCCGTGATACCCTGCTTCTCTAGTAGATGATCAGCATAAGCCAAAACTATCTCTGCAATAAAATCAAAAATAGTACTCCCTTGAGGAATTCCCAAGGTTTCTCCAGACTGCATTCCTCGTATGCATTTATCTATCTCATCCCCAAGCTTTGTATTCTTCTTAGCCTGCTTATCTCCTATTGCTGATAGTTTAGCTTCATCTCTCCCATGCAGTGCCCAAACAATGCTATGCGTATAGATTGAAGGATAGCAATCTGCAATATCAGCACATAGCATATAGCGATACTCAAGGGAGAGCTCGATTGAACGCTGTTCAAACAGTTCCCACCAATTAAGGATTTGCTGACCAACCTCCGTATTATGACTCCTATCATCTGTAGGCACACCTGGTATAGCACATCGCTCAATCCAAGGTACACTGAGTTCCTCCATCCGCCCTCTAATTAGCTTCCAGTTCTCTTCTCTGGTTATCTCACGTACAAGCAAATAGTAGAGATAAGGATTCACCAGTGTGATTGTTCTATAAGTGATGGAGCTATTCTTTGCAATCTGAATCTTGTAGCTACACTGATCACAGCTACTCGGCTTTATCTTAGAGTCTTTCAACCAAGATTGAAAGTCAAGCTCTCCGATCTTATCCGCTACAAATGTCAAGACGTTATCAAAGTTAAATGGCACAGGTAGAGCCAAGGTACAATAACTCTTTGACCTCATAAAGAATGCTTTTGCCTCCTCCCCATCCATCTCAAGGACGGTACGTATCCGTTTTCTCATCTATATAACTATATTATGAATTAGGGCAAAGATAATGCCCCGAAGGAGCAGCAAGGAAAATGTCACCATTATGAAACAAAATAAGAGCGCTTTACCTCGCTGCGAGGTAGAGCGCTCTATACAAATTAAAGGATAGCGTAAGAGACGCTAAGGACGATGGTCTTAAGCTTCTTCGCCGAGGAGGATCTCGAGGACCTTAGCAGCGGAGTAAGCTACAGGCGTACCAGGACCGAAGATAGCAGCGACACCTGCATTGTAGAGGAACTCGTAGTCCTGAGCAGGGATCACACCACCAGCAGTGATGAGGATGTCAGGACGACCAAGCTTCTTCAGTTCTTCGATGACCTGAGGGATGAGCGTCTTGTGACCAGCAGCGAGCGAAGAGACACCCATGACGTGGACGTCGTTTTCGACTGCCTGACGAGCAGCTTCCTCTGGAGTCTGGAAGAGCGGGCCCATGTCTACGTCGAAGCCACAGTCAGCATAGCCGGTAGCGACGACCTTAGCCCCACGGTCGTGTCCGTCCTGACCCATCTTAGCGATCATGATACGGGGCTGACGACCTTCCTTCTCTGCGAACTTCTTAGCAAGAGCCTTAGCGCGGATGAAGTCCTTATCCTCGCCTGATTCTGATGAGTACACGCCGGAGATAGTACGAATGATTGCCTTGTAGCGGCCTACGACCTTTTCGCAGGCATCGGAGATCTCACCGAGGGAAGCACGCAGAGCGGCAGCCTTGACAGCGAGGTCGAGGAGGTTACCTTCCTTGGTCTCTACACAGTGGGTGATCGCTTCGAGAGCAGCCTTGACAGCGGCTTCGTCACGATTCTTGCGGAGCTCATTGAGACGCTCGATCTGCTGGAGACGAACGGCAGTATTGTCGATCTCAAGGATATCGATAGGATCTTCCTTCTCGAGGCGGTACTTATTGATACCGACGATGACCTGCTGACGAGAGTCGATACGAGCCTGCGTGCGAGCAGCAGCCTCTTCGATACGCATCTTAGGTAGCCCAGTCTCGATAGCCTTGGCCATACCACCCATGCTTTCGACTTCCTTGATGTGGCCCCAAGCCTTGTGCATCAGTTCGTTCGTCAGGCTCTCTACGTAGTACGAACCAGCCCATGGGTCAATCTCCTTACATACGAGGGTCTCTTCCTGGATGTAGATCTGAGTATTACGAGCGATACGAGCAGAGAAGTCTGTAGGCAGTGCGATAGCTTCGTCAAGAGCGTTGGTGTGGAGCGACTGCGTGTGACCGAGCGCTGCACCCATAGCTTCGATACAGGTACGACCGACGTTGTTGAAGGGGTCCTGCTCGGTGAGCGACCAACCAGACGTCTGGCTGTGCGTACGAAGCGCAAGGCTCTTGGGGTTCTCAGGGTTGAACTGCTGGACGATCTTAGCCCACAGACAGCGTGCAGCACGCATCTTGGCGATCTCCATGAAGTGGTTCATACCGATAGCCCAGAAGAACGAGAGACGAGGAGCGAACTTGTCGACAGGGATACCAGCAGCGATACCCGCCTTGAGGTACTCCAGACCGTCAGCAAGCGTATAAGCCATCTCGATGTCTGCCGTAGCACCGGCCTCCTGCATGTGGTAGCCAGAGATGGAGATCGAGTTGAACTTAGGCATGTTCTGCGACGTGTACTCGAAGATATCAGCGATGATGCGCATCGAGAATTCAGGTGGGTAGATGTAGGTATTACGCACCATGAACTCCTTGAGGATATCATTCTGGATCGTACCAGCCATTTCCTCGAGCTTAGCGCCCTGCTCCAGACCTGCGTTGATGTAGAAGGCCATGACGGGCAGTACGGCACCGTTCATCGTCATGGAGACGGACATCTTGTTCAGAGGGATACCATCGAAGAGTACCTTCATATCCTCCAGCGAGCAGATCGATACACCTGCCTTACCGACGTCACCGACTACACGGGGGTGGTCAGCGTCGTACCCTCGGTGGGTAGCCAGGTCGAAGGCAACCGAAAGCCCCTTCTGACCCGAAGCGAGGTTACGGCGGTAGAAGGCATTGGACTCTTCAGCCGTGGAGAAGCCTGCGTACTGACGGATCGTCCAGGGACGCATGGCATACATACCACTATAAGGGCCACGCAGATAAGGAGGGATCCCCGAAGCGTAGTCGAGGTGTTCCATCCCTTCGAGGTCGTGCGCCGTATAGACGGGCTTGACCAGGATCTGCTCTGCGGTACGCCATACGGAGCTGTTGTCCTGCTTCGAAGCCCATTCGACGGGGCAAGTCTGAGCGAAGCCCGCAGACTTAATATCTATGTTCTTGAATTGTGGTTTCATTTCTTCTGTCTCCTTACCGATTAGTTAATACCAAGCTTGTGGTTGAACTGGCGGAGGGTCTCCAGCACGTTGCTCTTCACGTTGATGAAGTTCTCGATGCCGACAGCCTTGAGATCATCAGTGCAAGCAGGAGCACCTGCTACGACGAACTCTGCACGACCTGCGAGATACTTGAAGGCTTCGGGAGCGAACTCTGCATATTCATCGTCGCTCGAGCAGAGTACGATGATCGAAGCGCCAGCAGCAAGACCTGCGTCTACCCCTTCCTGCACGGTAGCGAAGCCGAGGTTGTCCTGGATCTTGTAGCCTGCGCAAGCGAAGAAGTTACTGGAGAACTGAGAGCGTGCCAGACGCATGGCGAGGTTACCGATGGTGAGCATGAAGACCTTGACCTCCTTGCCCGAGCGTTCGGTAGCGAGACGAAGAGCTTCGAACTCCGAAGCACCACGATCGAAGTTCAGCGCTTCGATCGAAGGCTGACCACAGCCACAGCTGTGCGTAGCTGCCTCAGCCTCTTCGTGGAGCTTCTGGGCAGCGGTCTCGGTGAAGTTAGGGAACTGGTTCGTCCCGAGGAAGATCTCCTTACGAGCAGCTACAGCGGCGTGACGCTTAGCGTTACTAGCGTTGACGGCCTTCTGTACGCTACCAGCTTCGACAGCGGCAGCGAAGCCACCTTCTTCTTCGACAGCGAGGAAGAGCTTCCAAGCCTGCTCAGCAAGAGCGTTCGTCAGATGCTCGATATAGTAGGAGCCAGCAGCAGGGTCGATGACCTTGTCGAAGTGCGACTCTTCCTTGAGGAGGAGCTGTTGGTTGCGTGCGATACGTTCGGAGAAGTTGTCCGACTCCTGGTAAGTGACGTCGAAGGGCTGTACGGTCAGCGAGTCTACCCCACCGAGCGTTGCGGACATCGCTTCGGTCTGTGTGCGGAGCAGGTTCACATGAGCGTCGTAGATGGTCTTATTCCAAGTAGAGGTGACAGCGTGCATGTAGATCTTCGCTGCGTCGCCCTTGTACTGGTCGCCGTAAGCACCGACGATCTCAGCCCAGAGCCAACGTGCTGCACGGAACTTCGCCAGCTCCATGAAGTAGTTGGACCCAACCCCGAAGACGAACTTAATACGGCTCGTGAGCTCCTCGATGGAGAAGCCTGCTTCGGTGAGCTTGTCGAGGAGCTCAGCACCCCAAGAGAGCGCATAGCCCAGCTCCTGGTAGATGTACGCCCCAGCGTTATTGATATTGAGTGCATTGACCGTCAGGACACGGAAGCCAGGCAGAGGACGGATCGCCTCAAGAAGACGGGTGCATGCTGCGACCCACTGGGGGTTAGAGATACCCTTGACCAGCTGCTTCTTGAAGGGGTCGAAGTTGATCGAGCCCTTGCATTCTGCTACGTTGGCTCCAGCTTCGGTGAGGTAAGCCGTCAGAGCTTCAGCCAGCTGTACTGCCACGGAGTAGCAACAGGAGAAGTTGAGCTCGATCGCCTCGGGCATAATCCCCTTGAGCAGGACGGCTAGCGTCTCTTTGTTGACCTGATCACGACGGAGCTTGAAGCCTAGGGAGGTCACCCCCTTGTTGAGGATGTCCAGAGCCTTAGCGTTTGCTTCCTGGGGATCGGTGACGTGTATCTCCTGGCGTACGAGCCACTCATTGTCCAGACGTGTGGAGCGGACATAAGGGTACTCTGCAGGCATTACGCGTGGTGTCGAGAGACCTTCGAGGTCTTCGCGGCGGTAGAAGGGGTTGACGTTGAATCCTTCGTTCGTGCGCCAGACGAGCTTACGATCGAAGTCTGCTCCCTTCAAGTCGGCTATGATCTTATCCTTCCATTCCTGTGTGCTAATGGCGGGGAATTCGCTCAGTAACCGTTCTTTGTCAGTTGCCATAATAGTTCAATTTAGTGAATTGATTACTTATATCCACAAAGGTACAGTAAATAATGCAATTTCAGCCCTATCTACTCGGATAAATCCAGGGCTAGGGACCAATACCTTTTCGGGGCTACCCCAAGGGAAAGAGACTTAGGAATATGATTTCTTCTCTTACCATCTTCCTGCTGTAGTTCTTCGGAGGGGAAGGCTGATGATCAGCCAGTTGCATTGCTTCACCTTAGCCCTAAGTCAAGCGAGGGATCTAGGCTAAGGATAAAGCGTGCCTCAGAACCCGCTCCGCATGCGCCTTAGTGAGGGTCAAAAAGGGATGCACGGTAGGTCGCCGAAAAAACCTACTGTAGGTCGTGAAGACGACCTACAGTGGGTCGCAAGTGCGACCTACCGTAGGTTTTATTTTGGGGGTATCAGTAGTTTCCATCCGAAGGGTTAGAAGTGAGGCAAAACAACGAGGGGTCTTCCCCAATGAAAGGGGCAAACTGAAGAAGGAGTTCTTCCCCTCTGGAGCGCCTTACTCTAGAGCCTCAAAAATGGAGCTTATTTCCCCCTTGAGTTCAACCCTTCTTCACCCACCCAAAAACTGAACCTGGGGAAGGAGAAGGACGACGCTCTAAGGCGCCGAAGTCTACCCTTAGCTCGCACGAGAGAATAAAAAGCTACGTCCTCCCCGAGCAGTGAGCTCTGGGAGGACGCAAGCGACTTACCCCGAAGGGTAGAGGGAGGAAGAATAACTTACTTCTTAGCCTTAGGGCCGATGGTCTTCATCATCTCTTCGACAGCACGGACGAGCTGAGCATCGTGGCCAGACTCGTAGTTGGCTGGAGTATTGTAGACCTCGATATCAGGCTGAAGGGTGCGGTTCTCCATAGCATTGCCATCGAGATCGGAGCAAGTGGTCTGAGGAACACCAAAGACGATATAAGGATTGATCTGCGACTCCCACCAGACGGCCGTCATCGTCCCTGCCACAGGCGTACCGATGACCTTACCAAGGCCAAGGTGCTTGTAGACCCAGGGGAAACCATGGCCGTTGCTGTAGTTCCCCTCGCTGACGAGGACACAGCTAGGCTTCGTCCACTGCATGAAGGGGTCATCGCCGATGTACTGCCCACGTGGGGTGAAGCGCTGGTAGAGCTTACCGCTGAGTAGGAAGGCGAGGTCCTCGTGGAGCCAACCACCACCATTGTAGCGGGTGTCGACGATGACAGCATCGTAGTTGCGGTACTTACCGAGGAGCTTCTTGTAGGCTTCTCGGTAGCTGTAGCTATTCATCGCACGTACGACGACGTAGGCTACACGGCCACCACTGAGCTTCTCTACAAGCTCTTCACGCTGCTTCTCCCAGCGACGGAAGAAGAGCTCCTTCTGGGTAGACTGGCTGATAGGGCGGATAAACTCTTCGAAGCGCTTGCCCGTCTTAGGATCGTAGAAGGAGACGCTGGTGCGCTTGCCTACCTTACCGTTGAGATAGAGCTCGACGGGCTTATCAGCAGAGATCGTTTCGCCATCGACCTTCTCGATGACCATACCAGCGTGGATCTTGTCGCCGAAGTGTGAGAGAGGACCACCAGCTAGGATCTCTTCGATCTTGAGACCATCGCCCTTGTGGCTCTGATCGTAGTATGCACCGAAGTACCCGGTCTGCTGTGCGTAGCGAGAGGGATAGACACGAGCACCGGTGTGCGAAGCATTGAGCTCGCCGAGGAACTCGCTCAGGAGTTCGCCGAAGTCCTCATCATTGTCGATGTGGGGGAGGAACTTCTTGTACGTATCCCGATAGTACACCCAGTCGACGCCGTGGAGATTGACGTCGTAGAACTTCTCCTTGACGAGCTGGTAAGCATGATCTAGGATGTAAGCACGCTCAGCTGCAGGGCGGTGATTGAATTCCGCGGCGAAGGTGATTGGCTTGAGCGTACCACCATCGAGCTTGTTGAGACCATTGTTCGTCCCGACATAGATGGTCTTACCATCCTTCCCAAGGACAATACCGCCACCGCCGACATCCGAAGAGATGATCTTCGTAGCCTGGGTAAGCAGATCCTTCTCCCAAAGGTCATAGGAAGACTCATAGCGAGCGATGTAGTAGAGCTTGGAGCCGTCTTCGTTGATCACCGCATCGGAGAGCGAGCCCGAAGCACGCGTCAGACGTACGGTGCGGGCATCTAGATCACTGAAGTCAGGCTTGAAGGTCTTATCCTCTGCAGGCTTCGACTTCTCAGCCTTTGCCTTGCGACCCTTAGTGGTCTTCTTCGCTGGCTTAGCTTCATCCTTCTTGTCCGTCACAGCCTTGAGCTCCTTGCGCAGCTCACGGTCTTCCTTGGAGAGCTTGAAGTCTTCGTAAGCCTCACGATCGAGGAACATCAGGTAGTAGTCACGCTCCGAACCCCAGCTCCCGTGGCTACGGTAGCCAGCACGGTCCGAGGTGAAGAGTACGGCCTTGCCATCGAACGCGAACTTAGGACTGCCCTCTGTGTAGCCACTCTGTGTGAGGTTGACGACCTCACCCGAGCCATCGGCCTTCACCAGTGCACAGTCTACGTGGTTCCAGCCACCATGGCCTAGATATTGACAAAGGATCCACTTGCCGTCTGGGCTCCAGGTGTAAGAGAAGTCCCCATCGATGTAGGAGTAATTGTACTTCTTGTCGAGTACCTGATAGTCTCGTCCCGTCTTGAGGTCGTGGACGAAGATACCCGTACGATCTCTCAGGTAAGCGACCTTAGTACCATCGGGTGAGAAGAGGGGCTGGAAGGAAGCTTCCTTATTCTTCGTCAGCTGGGTCTCTTTATGATCACGAGCATAGGTGAAGAGTGGATCATCCTTGCGGGTCAGCTCGGTCATGTAGATATTCCACCCACCATTACGCTCAGCGGCATAGACTAGCTTGCGTCCGTCGGGGCTAATATCGATGTTACGCTCTTCCTCAGGGGTGTCGGTGATACGGCGTGTAGTCGTGTAGTCCGTAGCCGTGACGAAGACATCGCCATTCGCTACGAATGCTACTTCCTTGTTACTCTTAGCTACTGCGAAGTCCGAGATATTGTCTCTCAGGGTCTTGCGCACCAGCTGAGGCTCTTCGTCGTCACGGGTGATGGAGATAGCTACCTTCTGAGGAGCAGCACCAGGCGTCTGTGTATAGATCTCCCCATCGTAGCCATAGCAGAGCATGCCATTGGAGGCGATGGAGAGGAAGCGGACTGGATTGCGGGTGAAGGAGGTCACCTGCTCATCCTGTGCCGTAGCCGTGGCCGAAGAGCGGTGGAAGACGTTGAAGCTACCACCTCGTTCGCTCAGATAGTAGAAGCCACCCTGACGGTCCCAGACAGCATTGCGGTCTTCTCCGCCGAAGCTAGTGAGCTTAGTGTGTTTACCATCCTTGTCACGGAGCCATATATCACGGGTGACAGGCGAGACAGCGTGCTTGCGCCAGACATCTTCGTAGCCCTTGACATCGGTGTAGAGCATCTGTCCGCCACGGAGAGAAGGATCAAGCGTGGGGTATGTGCTATAGAGCTTGGGGCGAGGGACGGACTTCTTCAGGTCAAGCGTATAGGTCTGGACGAACCAGTCCCAGGGGAACATCCCATCCTTGATACTAGGGATGATGTAGGACTGGAAGAGGAGTGTGTTGTCATCGAGGAAGGCTACAGGGAGCTCCTTCTCGCTATTGTAGGTCAGGCGACGTAGACCTGAGCCGTCAGCGCTGATGATATAGACGTCCTTGCTCCCCTCACGGTCGGAGGAGAAGGCGATCTGCTTGCTGTCTGGACTCCAGATAGGCGTACCATCGTAGGCAGCATTGGAGGTCAGACGGAAGGCCGTACCCCCTGAGGTGGGGACGGTGTAGATGTCTCCTCGGTAGCAGAAGGCGATGCGAGAGCCATCGGGGCTGATCTGCTGGTGACGGAGCCAGAGTGGGGCACCCTTCTCTGCCTGGGCAAGTGTGCTGAGCGACAGGGCAGAGGCAAGGGCCAGAGTGAGTATTCGCTTCATAGTCGATGTGTGATGTGTATCGTAGACGGAGGTCGCTCTCTCTAAGGGAAGACGGAGGACTAGCCGGAGACCATAAGCCACCGAAGTAGTCACTCCCGAGGGAACTCCTAGCGCACTGCTCACTGGGAAGACAAGATCGAAGGATCTCATGAGCGATCGTGCAGGTAGAGAGAGGCGGATGAATCGGATAAAAGAAGAGAGCCCCCGAGACACACGGAGGTGCGCTAGAGGGCTCTCTACATTGGGATCTAAATACTAGGGAGAGGAAGCGGACGACTATCGGTTGTCGTTACGCTTACGTGCCGAGTAGCTTAGGTTAAGTGCGTCGGCGCGACGGAGCTCTTCCTTGATCTGAGAGATGATGTTCATCTTCGTCTCCTTATCGGCCTTGAGTGAGACCTGCATGAGATTGCGACGAGCATCCTTGATCTTACTCTGTGCCTGCTTGATGTAGCTGTACACAGCCGTAGGATTCTGAGTGACTTGGTCGTTGAGCTGGATCGCCGAGTTCGACCCGTACATCTCACGGTATTCCTTGTTAGGCTTACCGACATAGATGAAGGTGACGAGCGACTTCTCCTCGAGCTTGGTCAGCTCGGTAGCCGTGGGCAGATCGCTGAAGCTAACCTTCGGAGTAACCTCACGGATGGTCGTGACCATCATGATGAAGAAGAGGAAGGCGAAAACCAAGTCAGGGAGGGACGACGTATTTAGCTCGGGCATCTCACGCCCACCTGATTTACTGAATTTTCCCATTGTCTTTTACTTCTTTGCAAGGTTAGAGAGAGCCATCTCAGAGATGTGCATAGGATATGCATCCGTGACGGACTTCTTCTGCGAAGGGGTCAGCGCTTCGAAAGGCTTACCGAAGGCCTGACGAGCGAAGGTATCCCATACCTCGTTGTAAGCCTTGATCAGCTCATTCTGCACATTGACGTACTGTTGGTAGCTGGTCTCTACCTCATTCTTGATGGAGATAGCGTACCCAGTAGTGATGACAGTGCGCTCACCCAGCCCTTCGATCTCACGACGCTCAAGCTCAGGCAGGAAGGGCTTATTGTCGGGGTTCATGATGAACTCGACAGCATAGTCCTTGAGCTGCTCTAGCTTGACAGGGATGAGCTGGTCGATACCAGAGGCATCCTTGCGTGAGATCACGATTTCGTCAGCTCGGTTGACCAAGAGACGCATGATATTGCGGTCATTGATCTCGATCTCCTGCTGCTTTTGTTGCTTTGGAGCCATAGGAGGCAGACGCCTCTTAAGCCCCTTATCAGTATCCATTGAAGTTGTAATCAAGAAGAAGATAAGCAACATAAAAGCGATATCGGCCGAGGACGATCCGTTGATACCTGGAGTCTTTCTTTTCGTAGCCATAATGCTTTTTGTTCTATTCGTTACTGATTACAACGTCTTACTTGCTCAGGAGTCGCTTGGATACACCGCCCCAGATCGCAGCACCGATGGTGGCGATGAAGAGAACATAGATGGAGTAGAGCCACATATCGGTGACCTTCAGCCAGCCACTCGTGTTGTAGGACTGCGAAGCTTCGTTGAGGCCCTTGATAGGCTCACCATCGCCGATAGCATAGGTGATACCGAGGAGGACTACGAAGGCTACGAGGCTACCGATGGAGAGCATTGCCCGGCGAGAGTTCGTCTGGAAGGCCGATACGATATTACGTAGAGCGAAGTAGATCGTCGCCACGATCGTGACGAGGAAGAGGAAATAGGTCCAGTAAAGTAAGATACCCGTGAACGCATAGTCCTTATTGCCCTTAGCGTCGAGCTCAGCCCCTCCTGCGAAGAAGAGGATGAAGATCAGTACGCTGACGACTGTGAGGACTAATAAAGTCGTGCTGGATACCTTACGTATCTTTGTTACAGCCATGTCTTTATTATTGTACTACAGGGTAAGGATTACTTGTTCTTCTTGACGTCGTACTTGACGATGAAGTCAAGCAGCGTGATGGAGGCATCTTCCATGCGGTTGAGGATACCTTCGACGAGAGAGAGGATGTAGTTATAGAAGACCTGAAGGATCAGAGCGACGATAAGACCACCGATGGTCGTGATCAGAGCGACCTTCATACCACCAGCGACGACCGTTGGGCTGATATCCCCTACCTTTTCGATGTTGTCGAATGCCTGAACCATCCCTACGACCGTACCAAGGAACCCGAGCGAAGGAGCCATAGCGATGAAGAGCGAGATCCAAGAGAGGTTCTTTTCGAGGAGACCACCCTGTACGCCACCATAGGAGACGACAGACTTCTCTGCGATGTCGATACCCTGGTCAGCACGGAGCAGAGCCTGATAGGCGATAGATGCAATCGGACCACGTGTGTTACGAGCGATTTCCTTAGCCTTCTCTACGTTGCCTTCGTTGACGAGAGCTGCTTCGATGTCACGGAGGAGCTTGTCAGGGTTGACGTTAGCGAGGTTGAGGTAGATGATACGCTCTAGGCAGATAGCCAGACCGAGGATGAGGGCGATGGCGATGGTAGCCATGAAGTCAGCACCCCCTTCGATGAACTTAGTCTTCAGCTCCTGGTGGAAGCTGGTTTCAGCGGCAGCTTCTTCACCGGCTACTTGCTCATCGCTAGCGACGTCGGCAGCGACGGCAGATGAGTCAGCGGCTTGAGCAGCAGCTGAATCAACCTGTTCGGTAGCAGGGGCAGCAGTGCTATCTGCATTCTGAGCCTGGGCTACATTAGCCATGCCTACTGAGAGGAGACCCACGCAAGCAGCGATTGCGAATAACTTTTTCATGTCGAATAGTTTTTGTGAGTTAGTAAGTTTTATTTGTTTCGTTTCTTCTCGTTCCTTCATTATATCTAGGCTTGCGGGGGCTCAGCCTGAGGGGAGCACTACCCTACCGTGGGGCGGAGTGAGAGCTGAGCGCTCATCTTCACCGAGCCTAGAGGCGTCCTACAGCGGGCGAGCCCCTTAGGGGAGGTCAGCTAGTAGAGGATAAGGCCTTTCGGCATCAAAAATACAGCTTTTCCAACCGAAAAACAAAATCGCATCTCTGGTAAAAGCTCTGTGAGCGACATCGGATGGGCATCCCTCACCCCCGTGATCCATCCTCATCTACCCTCATCCGATCTATCCGAGCCTCTGAGCTCGAGGAGTATACGCCCGAGGCGGGCTTTGATAGGATAACGCACCGACACCCCTATACCAAGATACTCGGAGTCGATCATCCTCCCTACTAGTACCCCATGTATGGGTCGAAAGAGGGACCCATTCATACCTCACCCGACCGACCCATTCATGGGGTACTTCGGGGAGGTATGAATGGGGTACTCTGAAGTGCCAAAAGGAAGAGGCATAGATCATGATGGGAGAGCACTAAGGGGAAGCATAGAGAGCAAGAGAAAAGCGGTGACCGGACTCTCCCGAGGGCAGTCACCGCACGACTTAGGGTTTCGCAGTCGTGTTCTCTGGGTTGCTCTGACGCTCGGAGCCTACTAGATCCTCACGGAGAGGTCAAGGCCGAGCGTACGAGGTGCTGAGGTCTGATAGAGTCGCCCGAGGGGAGAGGCTGCCTGGAAGACGATGTAGGAGTTGTCTAGGAGGTTCGCACCCCACACCGCTAGCGTATAGCGTCGGTAGCTAACACCTAGGCGAGCCCGGAGGGTGGACTGTAGGGGCTCCTTAGCCGAATTGTCTTCACGCCAGTAGACCTCACCGATACCTGCGCTCTCTACCTCACCGAGGAGACTCCAGTCTCGAGCGATAGGCTCGTGGAGGGAGAGCATCACGCTGTAGGTATGGCGGGGGATGAAGGGGACGAAGTTGCCCCGAGGAGCCGTCTTCACGTCTTCAGTGAAGCGAGCGTCAGTAAGGCTATAGCTGAGATGTGCTCGGAGTGAAGACCAGAGACGCTTCGAGGCTGTGAGTTCGACGCCCAGCGTACGAGAGGCACCGGCATTGCCCACCATACGACCTGCCCCCGAGGCGACGAAGCGTGTCAGCTGGAGGTCCCGCACCTGCATCAGATAGGCTGAGGCAGAGAGATCCAGACCCAGGTGTGGCTGTGAGTAGCGCATCCCCAGCTCATAGCTCCAGCTGTGCTCGGGCTTGTAGGTCGTGTGCGAAGGGATGGTAGTGGGATCGAAGCCCCCTCGATGGGAGAGGCTGGCCTGCAGATCTTGCTGCTGCGCCGTCGAGACTAGATCGGAGAAGGACTGCTCATTGAAGCCCCCCGTCTTCAGACCACGGGTGATGGTCGCATAGGCGTGTAGTCGATCCGTGGGGCGCCAGGTGACAGAGAGCTTAGGGATCAGATGCCAGTAGCCGACGGACTGTGTCCCCTCGAGATGGGCGGGCTTCGCTACACCCAGCGGGCGGTTGGTACCCGAGATACCTACCCCAAGTTCGTAACCCTTGGAGAGATAGCTGATCGCATGGTGCTCATAGTCTAGACGTAGACCGCCTGTGATCGTCCATGCTGGGGAGAGGTGGAGTGCACTCTCATGGTAGAGAGCCACGCCCCAGTCGGGCATGCGGAAGCTATTGAGGTTGGACTTGTCCGAGCGAGTAGGATCGATATAGACGAGGTCAGGCATACCGGGGGCACGACGCTTGAGTGCCTTGAGTCCAGAATTGATGATGGTGCTCAGCCCTTCGTAGGAGAAGTGGACAGGCGCCTCCGAGCGCTTAGCATCGTAGTAGCCGAAGAGACCGACACTCCAGTCGTAGCCGGTGGAGCTCGCTTGGCGAATATTCTTCAGGATCAGCTCCTGCGTCAGTCCATGCTCACGGAGCTGCTGGGTGACATGGAAGAGCGATTGAGGGAGCGCATCCATATCCATACGAGTATGGTCGTAGAGGTACTGGTAGCTCGTAGCGGACTGGAGCTGTACGCCTGCCCACTTGTAGCTCAAGAGGTAGCGAAGCATCGCCGTATGACGCTCGTAGGTCTCGGGGTCATCAGCTGCCAGAGGCAGGGCCTGCTTGGTCGCAGGGTCATCCGTGCGATAGGGGAAGCCTCCTTGACGCACATAGTCCCCCGAGAAGCTCAGAGCCATCTCCAGCTGGGACGAAGGGCGGTACTCCAGCTTCACGAAGCCCCCTAGCATGCGGAGGCTATCCTGGTAGGCTCGGCGGGTCTCATTGTAGAAGTAGCCCCTGCGGGTCGTCCCTGAGAGGCCGTAGCTCAGGCCCAGCTTCGAGGAGAGGTGTACACCCTGCTCCACCGAGGCACGCAGGAGCTGGTGACTCCCGATGGTCACACGAGCTTCTCCCCCGGGATGATCAAAGGCCGAACGGGTATAATAGTTGATGATCCCCGACATGGCATTACGCCCGTAGAGCGTACCCTGAGGTCCACGCAGGACTTCGACACCCGAGACCCCCGGGAGGTCGAAGTTGAAGCCCGACTTATTGAGCACAGGTACGCCGTCGACGTAGAGTCCGATGGTCTGCCCCGCACTACGGGCGCCACTCCCACGGAGGTAGATCGCTGCACTGCGCTTCGAACCATAGTCAGGGACGAAGAGACTTGGCACTCGACTGGTGAGATCGGTGACACTCTGCACGCGATACTGAGCTAGGTCACGCCCCGTGAGCCAGGTTAACGAGGAGGGCTGCCCTATAGAGGGTGCCGTGGGGCGCTGTGGGACGTAGGAGCGGATGACGACTTGGTCGATCTCCGTAGTGCGAAGGCTATCTGTCTCTTCGGCTATGAGGAGCGAAGGAAGGGCTAGTGAAGCCAAGACCATCAAAGAGGGTAAGCGAAGGGTCATATCGTAGGATAGTATATTATAATGGTTCTAGTCGAAGCACCTCTAGGTGAGAGGAGCCGACCTTGTATTTCTGGTGGGGCAAAGTTAAATGCCCCACAAGCCTTCCTCCATAAAAAGCCCTTTCACGAGGAGAAATCCCCCGATAATAGACCGGACACGCCATATCCACCCCTCGAGGTAGTACACATCTGCCCTACCTCACGAGAGTCAAGCGATATGCTCTATCTTTGCTCTACGAACTGATCGATAATAGACCGATATGACTCTCCTCAGATGGAGCTTCCTCTTCCTGGCTCTCAGCTCCACCCTCTTCCACCTCTCGGCACAGACCTACTACCGAGGGGAGAAGCCCTCCGTCACCCAGCCCTCCACGACTCAAGACCTCCTAGCCCTACGCCTCTCGGCCGAAGGCTTCTTCCGCAATGACGAATATGCTTCGGACCTCGTCGCCGACTATACCCTCCCCGGCTACCGCCTGCAGGTTGACCTCGGCTACAGCCCGAAGACGGAGCTACCCATTGAGCTTCGTCTCGGCCTCTACCACCAATATTATTGGGGAGCCTCCCGCTACCCTGCAGCGCTGGCCTACCAAGACCTCCCCTACTGGCGTGGGGATGGGAAGGACTATACCCGCTTTCGTGTCCTGCCCTTCTTCCGTGCCTCCATCCAGCCCGTGCGGGGGCTGGCTATCCTCCTAGGGCATCTCGAGGGAGGAGCCAGGCACGAGCTTATCGCCCCGCTCTACAGCCCCGAACTCAACCTCACCGCTGACCCCGAGACGGGCCTACAGATACGCTACGAGGGGAAGCACACCCAGCTCGACACGTGGGTCGACTGGCAGAGCTTCATCTTCAAGGGCGACACCCATCCCGAGGCCTTCGTCTTCGGTCTCCATGCCCGACAGGCCTTCCCCCTCTCCTCCCGCTCCCAGCTCGAGCTACAGCTCCAGGCGCTGGCGCATCACCGAGGGGGCGTGCTCAATGAGCGAGCAGACACCGTGCACACATGGCTCAACTCTGCCCTCGGCCTTGCCTACGAGCATCACTTCCAGCTCAGAGAGCGCCCGCTGACCCTTCGCACTGCCGTCTACGGCGCCCTCTATAGCCAGCGAGGCGAGCACTACCCTCTAGACAAGGGCTGGGGGATCTATGCCGAGACTAGCCTCCGATACAGGCGCTGGCGCACGGAGCTTGGCTACTGGTATGGCTCGGACTTCGTCAGCGTCCTCGGCACGCCCTTCGTGCAGAGCCTCGGGCGGGCAGGGCGCACAGCTGTCCACAGCCATCATCCACGCTACCTCTCCTGGAGCGCAAGCTACAGCATCATCGAGAGGGAACACTATACCCTCGGGCTCTCAGGGGGAGTCTGGGTGCACCCCCATTCGACGCACAGCAACAGCTCCTATATCGAGGCTTACCTCAGCATATCCCCCTACTTCGGGCTCATCAAGCAGTAGCGATACTTCGCCACGATAGAGCTTCACTCAAGCCAAAAATAGCGGAGGCTACCCCTTGGTATTGGGGTAGCCTCCGCTCTGTAGTAAGGAGAAAGAGGATGGAGTCGATGCCTAGAGCTTCACGCCCTCGGCACGCTCCATGTAGCGACGCCCTACGATCTCCCAGTCGATGATCTTCCAGACCTCACGAAGGTGATCGGCACGGCGATTCTCATAATCAAGGTAGTAGGCATGCTCCCAGATATCGATACCGAGGATGGGGATGAGCCCACTGGTCACAGGCGAACCAGCATTAGTATTCTTGCTGATGGAGAGTCGTCCATCCTTGTCTGTAGCTAGCCAGACCCAGCCCGAGCCAAAGATCTCGTTCCCCGCCTTCTCAAAGGCCGCCTGGAAGTCAGCGAAGCTCTTGTAGCTCCTCTCGATCGCCTCACGGAGTGCACCCGTAGGCTCAGAGGTCATCCCCGCAACGTAGGGCTTGAACTGTGCGAAGTAGATCGTATGGTTGAGGAGCTGACCGGCATTGTCAAAGACCGTCCCTGAGGAAGTCTGGACAAGGCGTACAAGGTCACGCTCCTTGATCCCTTGATCACGGACGAGCTTGTTGAGCTTATTTGCATAGCCGACGAGGTGCTTCCCATAGTGGAGCTCCACCGTGCGCTTGCTGATGACAGGTGCCAGAGCATCGGTCGCATAGGGGAGTGCCATGAGCTGGAAGGCGGGAGCCTCCTTAGCTTCCCCCATGGGGGCTTGTACGGCTACGGCTTCTTTCTTAGTGGTCTTCTTTTGGGCTGAGAGCGTACCCAGCGAGAGCGCTCCTACGAGGAGGAGGGCTAGAGGACGAATCTGCATGTGCATGGATTGATTATAAGTTAATAATTAAGGAATGAATTAGTCGTCGTAACGAACCAGCTGTAGGCGAGCGTTGAAGTACGCCTCGATGCCCGAGGTCAGCTCTACCTTGTAGCCACGTCCCTTGCGCTCGATCTGTACGATGGCGTCTCCTGCATGGCTAGCCTGAAGCGTCTTAGTGATCTGAGCAGGGATGAAGGCGGTAGGGATAGCCGTATGCTTGCCATCGACTTCCTTCCACCCACCTCGTGCGTCGAACTCGATCTCCGTACCATCGGAGAAGGTGAGGTCGTAGGTTGTCCCTGAGAACTCACGATCTTCCTTCACGAGAGACACGGTGCGTCCGGCGAAGTACTTCGTGACGAAGAGCTGGGCAGCCTTAGGGAGTTGGTTCAGCTGGATGATGCGATCGCTCCCTGCATGTAGGCTAATGACAGCGAAGGAGAGGAGAGCGAGGGTAAAAGCCAGGATTCTCTTCATAGAGTATAGTTATTAAATGGTGAATGGTGGTAATACACCATCCATTAAACGCTAGACTTAGGGAAAAGGTTGCGGACCTACTCATAGACACCTACGATTTACCCCCGCCCTTACGCCACAGAGAGCGTAGGAGCGGGGGCAAATAATAAGGAGTAAGGAAGGTGAATCGCTAACCTCAGCTAGGGGCTAAGCCCTGTAGCCAGGAGGGGGGCGGATGGAGCCTCCCTCTTACTTCGACTCGGGGAGAGCTGAGGCGATCACCTGCTGCGCAAGACGTGCCGAGGCAGGGATATGAGCAGGTGGCTCAGCCTGCTCACTCATGTGGAAGGCAGGGTGGATGGTCAGCGTGACTCGCCCTGGGTGAGGGAGGTAGGTTCCACGAGGGAGGATCGAGAAGGCTCCATCAATCGTCACCGGTAGGATGGGGACGTCGAGCTCGGATGCGATGACGAAGGCTCCCTTCTTGAAGCGGGTCATACGCCCATTCTCTGTACGGCTTCCTTCGGGGAAGATGAAGATCGAGTTACCCGTAGCTAGCACCTTCTTAGCATCCTGTATCGTCTGGGCGATCGAGGAGACCTTAGTTTCGTCGACGAAGATGAAGTGCGCAGCCTCACAGGCCTTACCTACCATCGGGATGCTACGGAGCTCTTGCTTCATCACCCACTTGAAGGGGATACCTATATAGGCATTGAGCACGAAGATATCGTAGGCGCTCTGATGATTGGCTACGACGACACAGGGAACGTGAGAGCTGGGGAGATGCTCCCGACCTCGCACCGTCACACGACAGAGCGAGACAGCCAGACAGCACCACGACCAGGCCTTGGTCGTCTTGCTGATGAATGAGGCAGGAAGACCCACATAGCTAGCGATGATCACCACGATACAGCAGAGGATCGTAGCTAGTAGGAAGAGAGGCCCTCCTATGAGGATGAAGTAGGTGAGGTAGAGGAGGCGAGCTGGAGTAAGGGACTTCATGGGCTAAGGGTAAGATGCAAGGGGATGATGGGGCTAGACACTAAGGGAGCGCTTGCAGATAGCGAACGAGCTTCTGGACAGCCCGACCACGGTGGCTCATGCTGTTTTTCTCCTGCTCGGTGAGCTGAGCAAACGTCTCCTCCCGACCCTCGGGACGAAAGACAGGATCATAGCCGAAGCCGTGGTCCCCCGAGCGCTCTAGGGTAATCTCCCCGTCGACACTTCCCTCGAAGAAGTGGGTCCCGTATTCGTCGATGAGGGCGATCACCGTGCGGAAGCGTGCTCGCCGAGGTGCAGCGACTCCCGAGAGGCGCTCTAAGAGAAGGCTGACATTGTCCTCGAAGGAGGCATGCTCCCCAGCGAAGCGTGCTGAGTAGACGCCAGGAGCACCACCGAGGGCTTCCACCTCGAGTCCCGTATCGTCGGCGAAGCAATAGAGGCCGTAGTGCTCCCACACATAGCGAGCCTTGATCAGGGCATTGCCCTCTAGGGTATCAGCAGTCTCGGGGATCTCGTCATGGCACTGGAGGTCAGAGAGGCTAATGATCTCTATGCGGTCTCGTAGGATAGCCCGTATCTCGGAGAGCTTATGAGCATTATTGCTCGCAAACACAAGTTTTTTCATACATTTGTTACATAAGCACGGGCCTTAGGGACACCTATCCCCTCTGGTTAAAGGCCTTATGCGAAGCAAAATTAAGGATAATCAGCGTATCTATGGACATCGAGCAGTTCCGAGACTTCTGCCTTTCGCTCCCTCACTCCAGCGAGTCCATGCCCTTCGGAGAGGACCTGGTCGTCTTCAAGGTCGTCGATCGTATCTTCGCTATCCTCTCCCTGGATGAGGGCGAGCCCAGAGTCTCTCTGAAGTGCTCCCCCGACCGAGTCGAAGAGCTAAGAGCTCGGTACGATGCAGTCACGCCAGGCTATCACCTCAATAAGAAGTACTGGAATACGGTCTACCTCGATCGTGACCTCCCACTACCCCTCCTCAGGCAACTCATCCGCCACTCGTGGAACGAAGCCTCGGCTAAGCTCACCAAGCGGGTACGCACCAGCCTTGCGCTCCACCCTCTTGAGGAGGCAGACTAAGCCACTACGAATTCTCCCCTATTACCTTACTCATGGACACTTCACTCCTCGAATTCATTGATCAGGTAGAGAGTACTAATACCTACCTGATGCAGCAGATCGCCTCTGGGCGCACCCTACCTCAGCTACACACGGTCGTCTGTCGCCAGCAGACAGCGGGCCGAGGCATGCGTGGCAATACCTGGACATCACGCCCAGGAGACAGCCTCACCTTCTCCTTCCTCCTCCGCTCCGAGCACTTGCTAGGCAAGCAGCAGTTCGCTGTCTCCGAGCTCGCAGCATGGTCGGTGATGCGCACCTTCGCCTACTACATGACCGACGAGCAGAAGACTAAGCTCACCGTCAAGTGGCCTAATGATATCTTCTACGAGGACCGTAAGCTCTCCGGTATCCTCATCGAGCATAGTCTGACGGGGCAGCAGATAGACTACTCCGTCATCGGTATCGGGATGAACATCAATGACGAAGCGTTCCCCCCCGAGCTACCCCTAGCGGTCTCCCTCCGCATGATCACAGGTCGCAATCTCGAACCTATGGAGGTACTCATCCGCCTGCATACGGAGCTCTCCGCCCTCCTACCTGACTTCCTCCTCGGGCGCTACCAAGAGGTACACCGCCACTACATGAAGCATCTCTACCGCCGGGAAGGCTTCCATCTCTTCACCGACGTCGATGGGCAGTTCCGTGCTCAGATCAAGGATGTGACCGCCGAGGGACGACTGGTCCTACAGCGGGAGGATGCTTGGGAGCGTGCCTATGCCTTCAAGGAAGTGCGCTTCGATGCTGAGTAAGAGCGAGCTCAAGGACATACGTAGCCTCCATGAGGCGAAGGGCCGAAGCGCCCAGCGACGCTTCGTCGCTGAGGGGATCAAGCTCACAGGGGAGATGCTAGGAGCCTTCCCCTGTGAGCTTCTCCTTGTCGGCGAGGCAGTGGCTCCGGGGGTGAAGGAGCAACTCCAGAGGCTCCCCGAGGGTGACCGCCCTCGACGCCTAGAGATCGTCCCCGAGAGCTTCGACTGGAGCCGTGTCAGTTCGCTACGCCAGCCTCAGCCCCTCTTAGGTGTCTTCATCCTCCCCGAAGAAGTAGCGACCCTCCCCACACCCACCTCTGGTCTCTCTCTCTTACTAGACCGGGTGCAAGATCCTGGGAACTTAGGTACGATCATACGCACAGCGGATTGGTTTGGGGTAGAGAACATCTACCTCGCTCCCGGCACTGCGGATCCCTTCGCTCCGAAGGTCGTACAAGCTACAATGGGAGCGCTTGGAAGAGTCCGTCTCCACCGCCTCAAGGATAGCATCGCCTTCCTGCGCTCCTTCGACGGCGTCCGCATAGGTACCTTCCTCGGAGGAGAAGACCTCTATCAGGCGGACTTCTCTCAGGGAGACCGTCCCACCCTCATCATCATGGGCAACGAAGGCCAAGGCATCCATCCCGACCTCGAGCCCTTCATCGACCGACGTCTCACCATCCCGCCCTACCCGCTGGAGCAAGCGCACACCGAGTCGCTCAACGTCGCTATCGCCACGGCACTTATCCTCGGAGAGCTACGCCGTTGGCACTAGCCACTAAGGCGAAGCCCCAAGGCTACCGATAGCCATCCGCCCCGCACAGCCATCCCCCCTCGAGACGCTATGCTCGAGGGGGGATGGCTGTATTCATAGCGAGAAGAACCGAGGTTCTTTGCTACAAAGCCCGCCTGTTTTGTGTATCTTTGTTAAGGTTGCTCTCCCAAGTAATCTTTTTTAATTCCTCTCACTCACCAACACTAGATTATATATGGATCATGCAGCAGTAGCCTACGAACCGCTCCTACTGGTAGGGTCCCTCCTCATGCTCGCTGGTATCATCGCCGGCAAGGTAGGGACACGCTTCGGCGTCCCCGCCCTCTTGCTCTTCCTCATCACGGGGATGATCTTCGGAGGCGCAGGGCTCGGGATACAGTACAACGACCCTGGCAAGACGCAGTTCCTAGGGATGATAGCACTGACAGTCATCCTCTTCTTCGGTGGCTTTGAGACTAAGCTTGCGGAGATACGCCCCGTGCTGGGGCCAGGGATCATGCTCTCTACCCTCGGGGTACTCCTGACGACTCTTTGCCTCGGGGGCTTCTTCTACGGGATGGATCAGCTCGGTTGGGCTCCAGTGCACTTGACGTTCCCCATCGCTCTACTGCTCGCTGCTACGATGTCGAGTACAGACTCGGCTTCGGTCTTCGCTTTGCTTCGCTCGAAGAACATGCACCTCAAGGAAGGTCTCCGTCCGATACTAGAGCTAGAGAGTGGGAGTAACGACCCTATGGCCTACATGCTGACCATCGCGCTGATCCAGTATGTCACGGGCGGAGCCGATGGTTCTTGGGGTAGCATCCTCCTGACGTTCCTACTACAGTTCGGTGTAGGCGGGCTCATGGGCTTCCTCCTAGGCAAAGCCACCGTCTGGATACTCAACAAGGCGAATATCGGCAACGAAGCCCTCTACCCTATCCTCCTACTCTGTATCGTCTTCTTCACCTTCTCAGCGACGAATATCCTACAGGGCAACGGCTACCTCGCCGTCTACATCATGGGTGTCCTCGTCGGGAATAAGAAGATCGTCCACAAGAAGAGCATAGCCACCTTCTTCGACGGGCTTACTTGGCTCCTACAGATCGCACTCTTTATCATCCTGGGGCTTTTCGTAGACTCCCACAATCTACTCCCTATCGCTGGCTTCGCCCTGCTAGCAGGGGTCTTCATGATCATCGTAGCCCGTCCGCTAGCAGTGCATCTCTCCCTACTCTTCTTCCCCCGTATCAGTCTCCGTGGGCGGTGGTTCCTCTCGTGGGTAGGCCTGCGTGGCGCTGTGCCCATCATCTTCGCCACCTATCCTATGATGAGTCAGGTAGAAGGGGCGGACACCCTCTTCAACATCGTCTTCTTCATCACCCTACTCTCGCTTCTCATCCAGGGGAGTACCCTACCCGCTGTAGCTCGTCTCCTAGGGCTCGACGAGGAGATCAAGGTAGAGATCAGTCGCTTCGGAGTGAAGATCCCTCAGCACACGGGAGCTAAGATGGTCGAGCGCACCGTCACTGCCGAGATGCTCCTACCAGGGAGGAAGCTCATGGAGATCGATCTCAAGGAAGAGGAACTCGTCATCCTCGTACGTCGTGGGGAGAACTATATGGTACCCAAGGGGAAGCTAGAGCTCTCCGTCGGGGACATCCTCCTCATCGTCTTCGAGCAACATACCCAAGGTCTCTGAAGTGGCTACCTCTCATCGTCTCCTCAGGAGAATAGGGGCGCTGGCCCTGCCGAACATCCTCTCCAACGTCACCGTCCCCCTGCTCATGCTCGCCGACACAGCGATGGCAGGGCGCATGGAGCGAGCCGAGAGCATCGCTGCCGTGGCTATCGGTGCTGCGATCACACAGTTCGTCATCGGAGTCTGGAGTCTCCTTCGCATGGGCACGACGGGCTTCACGGCTCAGGCCTGGGGAGCATCCGATGGGAGAGCCCTGCTCCGCCAGTTGGCCTCGGGCTCGATCATAGCACTCGTGATCGGGCTTCTGCTGGTCTTCCTCCGTCCCCTCTATATCGCTCCTGCGGCAGCCCTGCTACAGGGAAGTGCCTCGCTCCAGCTACCCGAGGCCGAGACCTACCTCCACTACTCCTTCCTCGGAGCACCCGCAGCGCTCCTGCTGTATGTCCTCAATGGCTGGCTCATCGGCGTCCAGCGGATGAAGCTCGTCATGAGCGTGAGCATCCTGTGCAATCTCCTCAACATCTTCTTCAGCTTCCTCCTTGCTTTCCCCGCCGACTTAGGCGTGGGAGGCCTTGCTCTGGGTACGGCTCTGGCGCAGTACTGCGCCGTAGGGCTCCTGCTCCTCGGAGCGGTGCGAAGCCAAGGACGCCTCCTGAGGCTCGTCCGCCGAGATCTCCTGTGGCATCCGCCGACGCTCCTGCGCTACTTCCATGTCGGGAAGTACCTGCTCATCCGCACGCTACTACTGCAGGCCGTGACCCTCTCCTTCATCCGCTACGGAGGACTCATCGGGGTCACGACCCTGGCGGCGAATAGCCTGCTGATGCAGCTCTTCACCCTCTTCTCCTACTTCATGGACGGGCTGGCCTACGCTGCCGAAGCGCTGGTAGGCGAAGCTATCGGAGCTCGTGCCTACCGACGTCTGGGCGATACTGTCTCCCTCGTCCTACGCACGGGAGCTGTGACGGCGCTCATCGTCTCCCTCCTCTACCTCACCATACCTCATCCCTTCCTCACGCTCCTGACGGACAAGGAGGAAGTCCTTCACCGAGCCCTCGACTACAGCTATTGGATGGGGGCGGTGCCTCTAGTATCCTTCGGCGCCTTCCTCTGGGATGGCATCCTCGTCGGAGCTACGGACAGCAGGACGATGGGGCTAGCGATGATCTTTGCTGCGCTGACCTTCTTCCTCGTGGCTCAGCTGACGCTCGTCCCCTTCGGGGTACACGGGCTCTGGCTGGCCTTCCTCTCCTACCTCCTCGTTCGCAGTCTCCTCGAGCACCACTGGGGCACGCGACGCCTGAGACGCTACGGGAAGGCACTGTAGGTATAAAGTCACTATCTTTGTCTACATTTTCAATATAAATAATATAAAACATGAGGTTTCCACGTATTACTCGCATGTCCTCCACGGCGTATATCCTGAGACTCCGTGAGGGTTTATGGCTTCCGGTATTTATACTTCTCCTGAATGTTTTCTTCTTGATACACTATCTCCCGCACTCGGGAGAATTCTCTGGAGATGGCTTGTTCTCTGGCTATCTCTTCATCGGAGCCAAAAGCTTATTTCGCTCGATACTATGGGCTAGTCTCTTCTGGTGGATCTATACCATTCCCAAGAGTCGTCGTATCCGATCTTTCCTTGGAGGGCTCTTCTGTGGTCTTACAATCCTACTCCACTACATAGAGAGCTTTCTGGTCAGCGTGTATGGTATGTGCTACTCACACTCAGTACTCTTAGTCATAGCAGGGACCAATCCTTCCGAAGCCTCGGAGTTCTGGACTTCCTCGATTTCATTTTCACCGCTAATACGCCCAACGCTTGAGATCATAGCCTCAGCTTTTGTTGCACTATCGCTCAGAGCTCTATACCAGAGATGGGCTCAAAAGAGAGATCGTGTGACCAAGCCAGCACAAGGGACGCTTGCTCTCTATACCCTCTCTATCGTCTGCTCTCTTCTGATCCTTCTCTTCCCGACGCGAAAGACCTATGAATGGGTACAACTCTTTGGGACGGCCTTTGACCAAACAATTAGCCCCATGGACCGTCTCCTATGGAATACCATTGGCTTCGCTCAAGAGACTAGAAAGATCCAACAGGGAGCGGAGAACATGAAGAACATTGACCTTGGACAACTCACTCGAGAGGATCGCCTAGGAAATACCTCCATAGTCGTCATCATTGGCGAAACGCTCCGCAGAGATTATATGCATTGCTACGGCTACCCACTGAGTAATACGCCCCATCTCGACTCCATCCTGAAGACGGGAGATATGATCCGCTACAGCAATGTCATCAGCCCCGCTGGTAATACGATCGAGTCCCTCACAAAGGTGCTGACCATGCAGCTAGGAGATAGCCCCAAACCCTGGTATGAATATCCGACACTGACCGCCATTCTCTCCAAGGCAGGCTACACTACATACTGGTCGAGTAACCAAGAGAGCACTGGTGCCATCGTCCAGCCTCTAAATATCATGGCTTCACTTGCCGATAGCGTGAAGTATGCTCACCCCCGCTCCATCGATGGTGATAGAGACTCCGCTGCTAGATACTTTGATGAAGCAGTGATCAAAGACCTTCACTATGAAGGGGTTAATGGTAAGCCCTTCGTCCAGTTTGTACATTTAGAGGGATCACATCCCATATATGGGAGACGATTCCCTAAAGAGTTCGCACGATTCGGGACTAAAGATATCCCTCAGCAGTTCGGAGACGAGCGAGATCAGGTCCTCGCAGACTACGTCAATAGTGTCTACTACAATGACTATGTCGTCTCGGAGATCATAAAGAGATATAGCCATCAGGACGCTCTCGTTATCTACTTTGCAGACCATGGGGAGATCCTCTACGATGACCCCTCCCAGCCTGGTTACAATGGTCATGGAGTCCATCCTTCAGGAGTATCTGTACCCTTCCTCGTCTACTTCTCACCTTCTCTCAAGGCTAAGAAGCCGGACCTCTTTGCTCAGCTCGAGCGAGCTAAGGATCTGCCTATCATGAACGATCTCTTCACGCATGCTTTCTGCGACCTACTGGGGATTAAGACCAAGTTCACCAACTCCAAGTTGAACTACTTCTCCCCGAGCTATGACAGTAGCCGTCCTAGAGTCATCAAGAGCCTAGGTAAGGTACTACGAATGTAGCCCATAAGTATCAAGGGACGGGGCTAGAGATGAGCCTTCCCTGAGGGCGATGGAGGCGCCTCTGAGAAGTAGGCACGTTTAGTCCGTCGGTATTTACACTAGCGCCTCCGAAGGGGCACTACTGGCAACTCTGAGCAGGCACCAGTAGTGCCCCTTTGACGCCTCTAGAAGTCCCTTGCTGAGGGCATCTGAAGAAGGGGGATCGAAGGGGTCGTAATTCGACCTTCCTCAAAGCAGTTTTCAGGACATTCCGTTGGCTGTAGAGAGGGATCTCCTTCTTCCGTTTAGAGTTCATCCCTTTTCCTTGATAATCAGCTCATTACCTTGACTTACACGAACTCTAGAGTAGCACTTTCGCCCCCAATTATCAGAAAAGAGGTATCTTTGGTAGATAGTATGCCTTCTTAGAGGCATATAGACCTGTTTTTGATGGTGCAGATGAGATTGACGAAGTATAACGATTACCTCAAACTAAGCTATATCCTGCTCCTAGGGGCGCTCTATACGCTCCCCGTGTGGGGACAGCGCCCAGAGCGTAGGGATGACGAGGTCCTACGCAAGGAGAAAGCTCAGGAATACTACTACCAAGGCGTGCTGGCTCAGCTCAGCTCCAAGACCATGGAGGCCTATGACCTGCTCCGTCATGCCTATAGCCTCGACCCTACCGACCCCGCTATAGCCTTCATGCTAGGAGGCAACTACGCCCAGCAGGGCATGAGTGGTCGTGCCCTACCCCTACTGGAGCAAGCCTATGCCGCCGACTCTACTAACCGCACCTACGCACGAGCACTCTCCACCGCCTATATCGAGGCTGACCGTATGCACGATGCCCTCAGGGTCAATGAGCGTCTCAGCGAGGCCGACCCCGAAGACGACGATGTACGCTACCGCCTAGTACAGCTCTATGCCCGTACGGGCGAACTGAGGAAAGGCATCCAGATGGCTACGGCGCTACAGAAGCGTTTTCGCTCGATCCCCGAAGCCTATGGCCAGCTCACCAAGCTCAAGATCCAGCTCATCGCCCTGACCAAGGACAAGAAGGCCATCGCCGAGGAGTACCGCACTTGGGCGGAGCTCTACCCCGAGGATCGCCGTACCTACTACGACTGGATCCTCTACCTCCTCCAAGAGGGTGAGGTGAAGGAGGCAGAGAAGCAGGTGCTCAAGGATGTCCGCTCGGGCCGTCTCTCCGAGAGCGAAGCCTGCGTGCTGAAGGTACACCGCCTGATCATCCAGAAGGACTTCGCCGAAGCCGAAGCTCAGCTCGCTCGTCTTAGCCCCGACAAGAAAATACCCGTGGGAGAGAAGCTCGCCCTCTGGCTCCGTCTCAATGAGGAGTCTAAAGGGAGCGAAGGCTACCATATGGATCGTGTCCTAGATCACATACGAGAGCTCGTCCGTCTCTACCCAGAAGACCTGCCCCTGCTCAAGAGTTATGCCCAGGCGCTACGCTATATCGAGCGCTATCAGGAGGCCTATGACATCCTCCTACCACAGAGCAAGCTTCACCCCAGTGAGGGCTGGATCTGGGACGAACTCCTCAATGCCTCCATCGGGCTCTCATCAGATAGTCTCACCACCAAGACCGCTCAGGACGCCCTCCCTCACCTCGCTACCGACTGGCGCATCTACATCATCCTCGCAGGAGACCTCTTCCGTCAGGACAAGGTCCAGGGCGCTATCGACATCCTCGAGCAGGGAGTGAAGGCCATCGACCCGAAGATCGGAGAGGGAGCCGCCCGTGTCTACAGTTTGCTAGCCGACCTCTATGCCGAGCGGGGAGGTGTCGGGCACGACGGGCGAGCCGACAGCCTCTACCTCCAAGCTATCGAGGCCAACCCACAGGATGCCGAGGCGCTGAATAACTACGCCTACCGACTAGCCAAATCGGGACAGGACCTGGAGAGCGCTGAGCGCTACGCCGGCCAAGCCCTCAAGATCTCCCCCAACGAGGCCTACATCCTCGACACCTACGCCTATATCCTTCTCCTGAAGAAGAACTATACGCTGGCCAAGCTCTACCAGCGCCGAGCCCTCAGCTCCACCGAGCCCGACAAGATCTCGCCCGACATGTATGATCACATGGGGGACATCTATCTAGGCCTCGGCGAATATACCGAAGCCATCGAGGCGTGGACACAGGCGCTCTCCGCCCACAAGGCTAAGGGCTCCTCTCCCGATACCCTCCGTGAGATCGAGAAGAAAATAACGGAAGCCAAGAAGGCTCAAAAGACGAAATAAGATGACCCCAACAATCATCCGTCCCCTGCGCTCCCTCCATGAGCGACTCCGAGTGACGCCCCGTGCCCTCGCCCTAGGAGCTCTAGCCCTCACCCTCTCGGGCTGTGGCCTCCTCCAGCAGATGCGTGAGGGAGAGGAGCCAGTCGCAGCACGCCCCATAGATACATCGAGAGAAGCCCGCCTGAGGGTCTTCCAGAGCGCTCCCGCCTATGCCTCTACCCTGAGAGGGGCGCTGAGTGCCGAGCTCTTCCTCAAGAAGGACAACTTCTCCTCCAAGGTCAACGCTACCATCCTCAAGGGCCAAGGGATCTACTGGTCCGTCGTCCCCTTCCCCCTCATCGAGGCCGCCCGGGTATGGTTCACCCGTGAGGGTGTCACCGCCGTCGACAAGCTCCACGGACGCTATGCCGAGGTCAGCTATCTGGAGCTCTCTGAGCTCATCGGCTTCCCCGTGCAGTACGACGATGTTGAGCACCTGCTTCTCGGGAAGCCCTTCTTCCCCAGCGGAGCACGTGGCACTAAGGGGGGAGCCTTCAGCTACAGCATCACCGAGACCGGTGGTACTGACGCCGAGGCCTACCTACCGGTAGCCCACCCCAGCGGGAAGCAGGACTACCATCTACGCTGGCTCCTCAATGCACAGCACCAGCCGACCTTCTTCGTTGTGACGAAGCAGCAGGCGCTCAGCCAACCGGTCTTCGCCCTCAGCTACGAGCAGGGAGCAGGCTCGCTGGAGAGCCATATCGCTCAGCGCACGACCCTCTTCCTCGGTAAGACCTCCGCCCCAGCACTGACGATCGACTGGAGCAAGCTCCGCCCCTACTCCGGAGAAGTCCCCGATATCACCCCCCGAGTCAAGGAGGGCTATCAGCGCATCAGTCTCTCGGAGCTCATCAAGCTCTTACCCTCGCTATGATCGCCAGCCTCTTCACTAGACAGCGCCATCGGTTAGGACGGGTTCTGCTCCTCCTCTGCCTCCTCTCTGCCGTCGCTCCCACCTCTGCTCAGGGTCGGAAGTCACGGACGCTCCAGCGCTTGGAGCAGGAGCGCAAGCAACTCCTGCGCAATATCGAAGCCTCCGACAAGAAGCTCCAGCAACTCCGTCGGGATACCCGAAGCCAAGAGCAGACCCTGCGTGCGGTGAAGGAGCAGGTGGAGCAGCGTCGCCAGGTCGTCGCCGTCCTCGGTAGCGAGGTCAGCGGACTGCAGGCACGCATCGACACCCTCGCAGGGCATATCGGTCGGCTCCACCGTCGGGAGGGAGCTCTACTCCTTCGCTATCGGGCAGCTCTACTACAGCTCCAGAGGATCGACACCCATATAGACCCGCTCGTCTTCGTACTCTCCTCTCGGACGCCCTCCGAGGCTCGGGAGCGTCAGCGCTTCCTCGCTCGCTACACCAAGGCGGTACGCCAGGCCTCCGAGGCGCTACGTAGCACCCGCTCCGAGATCGAAGCTACTAAGGCCGAGGTGGGACGCACCCATTCGGAGAAGGAGCAACTCCTCTCCCTCCGTGAAGCGGAGAAGCGTAAGCTCGAGCAGGAAGAAGTCCAGCGCTCTGCTCAAGTCAAGGATCTCCAAGGCCAGCAGAAACAGCTCGCTCAAGACCTCTCCAAGCAGCGCAAACGTGCCGAAGAGCTTGATCGCAAGATCCAGCAACAGGTAGAGGCCGAGATCCTCGCCGCCCAGCGCCGTGCTGCCGAAGCCCAGCGTCGTGCCGAGGAGGCTCGCCGTAGACGTCAGGCGCAGCGCCGAGAGCAGAGCGCCCAGGAGAGCGCTTCCTCCACGAAGGGCTCAGGACGAGGCTCCCGAGGTAAGACCACTACCCCCATCCCCCCACCACGAGAGGAGACAGAGCCCGAACCCGAGGAGCGCCGAGCAGCTACCCCCGGGGGCTACGCCATGGACGCTAACGAGCGGGCGCTAGCCTCTTCCTTCGCCCAAAACAAGGGACGCCTCCCTGCTCCCATCCGAGGCTCGTACTCGATCCTCCGCACCTTCGGCGTGCACCAACACTCCGAGCACAGCCGTGTACAGGTCAATAGCAGTGGCGTAGACTTCGGACTCCAGAGCGATAGTAGAGCCTACGCCGTCTTCTCTGGTGTCGTCAGCCGCGTATTTATGATCCCCGGCTACGGGACCGCCTTGATCCTACGGCATGGTAACTACCTCACCGTCTATGCCAACCTCAGTAGCGTCTCCGTCTCGAGTGGCTCACGGGTATCGACGGGGCAGGTCTTGGGCTCCGTCGGTGCCTCCCCTGATGGCTCGGGCGGACGACTACTTCACTTCCAGCTCTGGCACGAGCGTACCAAACTCAACCCTCTTGCATGGATAAAAAGGTAGTTGCTACTATTGGCTCCTTCGACGGAGTACATCTCGGGCATCAGGCGCTCTTCGCTCAGATGAAGGCTTATGCCTCTAGCTTCCCCGAGGCCGAACTCCTAGCGATCACCTTTGATCCCTACCCGGCGGACGTCCTACAGCGTGGGGGCGAGCCCGAGCACATCCTACCGACGACGGAGCGGGATCAGCTCCTCCAAGAGCAGGGGCTCGGTATTCATCTCCTTCACTTCACACCCGAGCTGGCGGAGCAGAGCGCCCAAGCCTTCATGGAGGAAGTCCTCCATCATGAGCTCGGGGTGACAGACCTGGTCCTCGGCTACGACAATCGTTTTGGTCACGGAGCTCAGCTAGGGCTCACGGACTATCAGAAGCTGGGTGCCCCCCTCGGGATCACCGTCCTACAGGCAGAGCCTCTCATACGAGAGCGAGAGACCTTCAGCTCTACCCTCATCAAGGGGCTCATACGTAGCGGGGCGATGCAGCGAGTGACGGAGATCCTCTCCCGTCCTTTCTGCCTCTTCGGCTCCGTCGTCGAGGGGCTTCACCTGGGGCGAAAGCTCGGCTACCCGACAGCCAACGTCGCCCTCTCCGACCCGAGACAGATCTACCCACCCCACGGGGTATACGCTGCGACCCTCAGCCTCAGAGGTGAGGCTGGCTTCGGGGAGCGCCTAGAGGCGATGCTCTACATCGGTCAGCGCCCCACCATCGGCGGTGGTCTAGAGCGGACGATCGAAGTACACATCCTCGACTTCAGCGCCGATATCTACGGGCGTGAGGTACGCGTCGAAGTCCTCGCCCAGCTCCACCCCGAGCACAAGTTCGCCTCCACCGACGCCCTCCGTGAGGCCCTACAGCGCTACGAGGGTGACACTCGTAGCTACTTCGCCGAGCACCCACGCTGATGGAGACCAAGGGACTACATGTAGCGATCGTACACCGACGCTTAGCTCTCGGAGGAGCAGAAGAGGTATCTCGCCAGACGGCCTGCCTCTTCTCCGAGTTGGGTATATGTACCCACTTCTTCGCCGAAGCACATATCCCAGCAGAGTGGTCCCCCCCCGAAGACCCTAAGATCGACCTTACGCTCCTCCCTCCAGGAGTAAGGTTCTGGACCAAGGAGAGTGCTCTCTACCTCGTCCAAGCCTTCAAGGAGCGAGGCGTACAGGTGCTGATCATCCCCATCGCCCTTCGCAACGACTACCTCCCCCTCTTCCGCTCGGCAGGGATCAAGATCATCTACTGGTGCCACAGCTCTCCGCTCTGGGAACTCGTCGACCGACGTGAACGTGCTAGCTACAAGGCGCACCACCCGTGGTACAAGAACCTCTACAGTGTGACGCTACGCCGTCTACGCCTACTGCTCACGCCCGAGGAGCGTCTTCGTGCCCGCTATCGACGCTTAGTGCATGAGGTCGATCGCTTCATCACCCTTACGCCTGCTTATATAGGAGAGTTCGTATCGGCTCTAGGGCTCGGGGAGGAAGAGGCCTCTCGCTTCGTCGCCCTACCCAACATGGTCACGCCCCCTCAAGCGCCCCTCATGCCAGCAAAGGATCGCCCGAAGAAGATCCTCTTCGTCGGGCGTCTCAGCTATGCAGACAAGCGCCCGGATCGTGTCCTGCGGATCTGGGAGCAAGTCTACAGAGCACTACCAGAGTGGGAGGTGGAGATCTATGGTAAGGGTCCCGAGGAGAAGTTCCTCAGGCGCATGATCCAGCGACGGGGGCTCCCCCGTATCTCCCTCAAGGGCTACATCGCAGACCCTACTAGCGTCTACTCCTCAGGAGCGATCCTCATGATGACCTCGACCTATGAGGGCTGGGGGCTCGTGATCAGTGAAGCGCAGGCTGTGGGAGTCGTACCCATTGCCTTCGACAGCTCGGCGGGCATCCGTGAGCTGATCGGGGAGGATAGCTCCTATGGATGCCTTGTTCCACCCTTTGACTTAGAGGCCTACGGGGCTCAGCTACTAAGGCTCTGCCAAGATGATGCGCTGAGGTACCGTCTCTCGGAGAGCGCTCGGGCACATAGCCTCGACTATACTCCTACTCGCAACGCTTCTCGCTGGGAGGAGCTCTTCAGCCAACTCTAATACTCCGACCGATGAAGCCCCGTATCCTCATAGACCTAGAGCGTACCCGATACCCATACTCGGGCTTGGGCTACTATGGACATGCCCTTGCTCAGGGACTTCAGGAGGCTAGTGACCCAGCCCTAGATCTCCACTATTACGCCCCGTCCTCCTACCCAGTGCCTCAGAGAGAGCGCTTCTCCCCCCTGCATGCCCTGATCAGCACTCAGGCCAGAGGCTATGACCTGGTGCATATCACGCACCAGCGTCAGCATTACTTCCCTCAGCTATGGGGGGCTAAGTGCGTAGTGACTCTGCACGACCTCAACTTCCTCACCGAGCCCCTCCCCGAAGCAAAGAGGGAGAAGCTCCTGAAGCTCGTAGCGAGCAACCTCAATCGTGCCCATGGGATCGTCTGCATCTCAGACTTTGTCCGTCGTGACCTAGAGCAGCATCGAGATCTCTTCCAGATACCTAAGCAGACGCCCATCACGGTAGTGCATAATGGGATCTTCCTCCCCAAGGGAGGCGATACCACCGAGACTCCTCGAGACCCGATCGTCCCTACGGCTCCCTACCTCCTGGCGCTAGGGGTACTACACGAGAAGAAGCAACAGCATCTCTTGATCCCCGCCCTCACTCACCTACCCAAGGAGCTACATCTGGTGCTGGTCTATTCCGAAGCTAAGTCCGAATACCTCGCTAAGATCCAGAGCATGATCCAGCAGTATGGGCTCGGGGAGCGTGTGCACCTCTTCTGCGCCGTACGTGATACGGAGAAGGAAGCCCTGCTACAGCACTGCCGGGCTCTACTTCAGCCTTCTATCGCCGAGGGCTTTGGCCTACCCGTCGTCGAAGCGATGGCTCTGGGGAAGCCTCTCTTCCTCCGTCCTGCCACGAGCCTACCAGAGGTAGGGGGCGAGGTCGCTTACTACCTAGACGAGATTAGCCCCGAAGCTATAGCGAAGACGATTTTAGACGGGCTGAACGCCTACGATCTAGAGCCTGCTCGGGCGGAAGCCCTACGTGCTCGTGCCCGTCTCTTTGACTACCGCCGTATGGCACAGGGCTACTTACAGTTCTACCACGAAATACTCTCTCTACGATGAAGCTAGCCGTCATAGTCCCGGTCTACAAGGTCGAGCCCTACCTCCGTCAATGCGTTGACTCGATCCTCTCTCAGAGCTACCAAGACCTGAAGATGATCCTCGTCGATGATGGTTCGCCCGACAGCTGTGGAGCGATCTGCGACGAGTATGCCGAGCAAGATAGCCGTGTGCTTACCCTCCACAAGGCCAACGGGGGGCAGAGCTCGGCACGCAACCTAGCTCTACAGCATATCGACGACTGTCCCTTCGTCACCTTCCTAGATAGCGACGACTGGCTGGTACCAGAGATCTATCTGCAGGGGGTGAACTACCTCGTCGATCATCCCGAAGTGAGCATGGTCAACTATGGCTACAACCTCGTCACCGAGGAGAAGACTACCCCCTTAATCCCAGAGGAAGAGTGCCTGACTCGTGAGGAAGCCCTCCTCCGGTATGTCGCTACGACTTCGAATATCATCAACACGATGGTCTGGAGCCGCATCTATCGCCGTGAGGTACTCCAAGGACTGACCTTCACTGAGGGGTGCAAGTGGGAGGATGTCGTCTATGCCTTCGAAGCCCTCTACCAGAGCACAGGAGCCTATCACATCCTACCTCTGGCAGGCGTGAACTATCGGAGCAAGCGCCCCGGGGCCATGACCTCCGAGATCCTGCCCGACAAGCGGGCGCTCTTCCTAGACATAGAGATGGCTATACGTCGCCACCCCGATGATGCGAGCTTCTTAGCCCTAGCCAACACCCTGGCAACAAATTGCCTCTGGTACTACCTCAAGTACCTTGCGACCTTCAGTTATCCCATCGCCACGAGAGAGATGAAGCTCTACCTCCCGATCATCAAGGAGCTCCGGAGTCGTCCCTATTTAGATGCCTTCCATTCAGCCTCGAAGGTGCGTAAGGTACGGCTCTTCTTATCCTACCCTAGAGCCTTCTTCGCCGTCCGCACCTTTGTTCGCTCCCTACTTAGCCGTAAGTGACACCCCCATGAAGCTAGCCGTCATAGTCCCTGTCTACAAGGTCGAGCCCTACCTCCACCAATGTATCGACTCGATCCTCTCCCAGAGCTATCGTGACCTGAAGGTGATCCTCGTCGATGATGGTTCGCCCGACAGCTGTGGAGCGATCTGCGACGAATACGCAGAGCGTGACAGCCGTGTACTGGTCCTTCACAAGAAGAATGGAGGGCTAAGCTCCGCCCGCAACGCTGCTCTACCCCACACAGAGGACTGCCCCCTCCTGACCTTCGTCGATAGTGACGACTGGCTGGAGCCCGGCATCTACCAGGAAGCTGTAAGCTACCTCCAAGAGCATCCCGAAGTAGACATCCTCGGCTACGGGCACAACAAAGTGCAGGGCTCTAGCTCTACCCCCTGCCTCATGCCCGAAATGACTCTGTCGAGAGAGGATGCCTTGGAGAGCTACCTTACCGCAAGCAAGCTCTCCATCGAGGCCACAGTCTGGAGCCGAGTCTATCGGCGCCGAGTGGTGGAGGGGCTTACCTTCCGTGAAGGATCGAAGTGGGAAGACAACGTCTATTCGCTCGAAGCCTTCTACCGGAGTGAAGGCGCCTTTCATGCCCTCCCCATAGCAGGATACAACTACCGCATCCAGCGCCCTGGTGCCATCACGACGACCCAACTGCCCGACCTGCGAGATCTCTTCGCCGACATAGAAGAGTCCATCAAGCGACACGCCGGAGACCCTAGCTATCTAGCCTATGCCAATACCCTAGCGGTGCGTAGTCTCTGGTACCACTTCCGCCTGCTATGCCGCACCCCTGAAGCCTACGAGACGGAGGCGAAGGACTATCTAGAGATGGCCTACAGGCTACGCCGTCGCCCCTTCCTCAATCACTTCCGATCACGATCCAAGCGAATCAAGTTCCGCCTCTTCCTTCTCTCCCCAAAGACATTCGTCACTGCCCGAAGGGCTTTCTCGAAACTCAAGAACAAGCATTAACGCTTCTCCCCTCTCTCATGCTACTCAAGAACATCACCATCTCGGGCCTCGGAGGCGTCGGAGGCTACTACGGGGCCATGCTCGTAGAGGCTGCCCGCTTGGAGGGCCTTGGCCGTACCATTAGCTTCGTAGCTCGGGGCCCGCATCTCGAAGCCATTCGCTCTCGGGGCCTGCATGTACATACCCCTGCCCGAGAGTTCACGGTGCGCCCGGACTTCATCGCCGAAGATCCTAAGGAGCTCCCAGCGACGGACCTGCTTATCCTTGCGACGAAGAGCTATGACCTCGGAGCCAATATCGAGCAACTCCGACCGATCATTACACCGAAGACCATCATCCTGCCCCTACTCAACGGCGCCGACATCACCGACCAAGTCCAGGCGCTCCTGCCCAGGGCACGGGTGTGGGACGGCTGTGTCTACATCTCTGGGCGTAAGCCTGCCCCCGGGGAAATCCTTCTGGAGGCGGAGCGAGAACTCTTCTTCTTCGGCGAGCGCACCGGGGAGCGAACGCCCGAAGAGAAGGAGCTAGCAGCGCTCCTCGACTCGGTGCGAGTGCACGTCATCAACCCCGACCATATCGAGGAGCACATACGCAAGAAGTTCCTCATGATCTCCGCTACCGCCACAGGGACGTCCTTCTTCAACCAAACCGTCGGCGATGCCCTCAAGGAGCACCCCACGGAGATGCGCCTGCTCATCGTCGAGCTCTGCCAGCTCTTCTCCGCTATGGGCTACGATCTCGGGGAGGACGCTGTCGAGCGTACCATCGAGCGACAGACCTTCATGATCCCCACCAGCACCAGTAGCATGCACGTAGACTTCATGGCGGGGCGCCCCACGGAGCTGGAGAACCTCACGGGCTACGTCGTCCGTGCCGCCCGCTCCCTAGGCCTCTCGCTCCCCACCTACGAGCGGATGTACCACGCTCTAGCTACAGAGCCCTATCCCCCAGCGATTCACTAAACATCTATACACACGACTATGCGAACAAGACTTCCCCTCCTTGTGCTTCTGCTCGCCGTGAGCTTCCTCTCGGCTTCAGCTCAGCATTTCTCCAGCTTCTTCAGAGACAGTACGCTTCGTCTGGACTACATCCTCTCGGGCAACTCCGAGAAGACGGAGATCACACCCGACGAGCACCACCTACTCTCGGGGTGGGCTGGAAGGCGCTACCACCTCGACAGCCTTGCCCTCAGAGGCAACGCCCAGCTCTACGTCCATGACGAAGCTTCGGGCAAACTCATCTACGCCTTCTCGTTCAATCCCCTCTACCTCGAATGGCGCCAGACGCCGCTGGCCAAGACCGAGCGTCGCACCTACGAAGAGGTCCTTCGCATCCCTTATCCCAAGGCTCCCGTCCGTGTGAAGCTCGTCCTCTGCGACGCCGAGCAGCGCCCGCTGGCCGAGCAGACCCAGCGCATCGACCCTAAGGACATACTTATCCGGGATCATACGGGCAAGCCCGCCCTTCCGCACAAGTACCTTGTCCATTCGGGCGACAGCAAGGACTGCATTGACCTAGCGATCCTAGCCGAAGGGTACAAGGCAAGCGAGATGGATACCTTCCTCAAGGACGCCGAAGCCGCTACCGAAGCGCTCTTCTCCTACGAGCCCTTCAAGAGCCACCGCCAGCACTTCAATGTCGTAGCCGTCTTCTCCGCCTCCGAGGAATCGGGCGTCGCCGTCCCCCGTGAGAAGCGCTGGCCTCGCACGGCGTTCTCGTCGCACTTCGACACCTTCTACTCCGACCGCTACCTGACGACACGCCAGGTCAAGGCCATCAACAACGCCCTGATCGGCATCCCACACGAGCACCTCATCATCCTCGCCAACAGCGAAGTCTACGGCGGGGGCGGGATGTACAACTCCTACCTGCTGAGCTCGACGCACCACAAGTGGTACCTGCCCGTCGTCGTGCACGAGTTCGGACACAGCTTCGGCGGGCTGACGGACGAGTACTTCCACGAGGGGGATCTGGCCGCCGCTAGCGAACACGCCATGACCGTAGAGCCTTGGGAGCAGAACGTCACCAACCTCAAGGACTTCTCCGGCAAGTGGTCGCATCTGATCAAGAAGGGCACACCCCTTCCCACGCCTGCCAAGCTCCAGAAGAAGTACCCCGTCGGTCTCTACGAAGGGGGCGCTTATCTCTCCAAGGGCATGTACCGAGCCAGCTACAACTGCCGCATGCGTACCAACGACACGCCGGACTTCTGTCCCGCCTGCCACCTGGCCCTCGGCAAGATCATCGACTACCACCTCCCCCCACGGAAGAAGTAGTACGGCGCTCACCATTCAGATACGAATTAGGGCTGACTCCATCAGATGGAGTCAGCCCTAATTCTCTTTTTGCTTGTCAAAGGGTAGTGCTATACGCTAGCCGTCATCCCCTCTTGCTTATAAGTCCTACTTGAAAGGTCTCCACTTCAAGACCTTCCTGATCTTGGGAAGGACATTGACCGTAAAGCGAACGTACAGCTTAGGCATACGTATAAAGAGTCGTTTCTTTGCAGTTGGGGCGAGAATAGGATAGGACTTTACGCTATCAATGAAAGGAGCAAGCATTTTCTCAAACTTCTTAACATCTATCCCCTGTCTATAGCATCTAAATGAGTAATCTAGCACACGATGAAGCAAAAGGCTATTGGCATAGACTACATACTCAGGGTGCTCCTTGCTCATCTTACTCCTGACGTCACTTATGTTGAGGAACATATCTTGTACCTTCAGGTTCAAGGTCTGAGTGATTGCTCCTTCTCTATTTCGGCGATAGAAGTACAAAGGCTCATTGAGGTAGTAATAGTGCTTGATCTTCGTAAGTGACTCGAAGATATACGTATTATCTTCGTGTAGTCTTCCATCGAGGAAGCGTAGTTCACTGATTCTATCTCTGACATAGAGCTTAGCACAAGCCAAAGGCGAAGGTAGATTCCCAAGCGAGTATGACCGCAAAGCTTCTGGACCAGACATCTGGACATCTCCCTTGCCTCCAGAGTAAGATTTGTACTCGGCGAGCTGTCCATCTATGTAGTCAATCGCCCCAAACTCCAAGATCTCCACCTCGGGCTGACGCTTTAGGATCGCCATGCACTTCTCCAGCGTATCTAGTGCGATCCAGTCGTCACTATCGACATACATCAAATACTCCCCTGACACGAGCGGGAGAGCTGCATTTCTCGCAGACGAAAGCCCACCATTCGCTTTGTGCACGACGCGGACACGGCTGTCTCGCTGGGCGTAGTCGTCGCAGATCTTCCCACTTCCGTCGGTGGAGCCGTCATCGATCAGGAGAACTTCCAGGTGCGGATAAGTCTGCCCTAGCAACGAGTCAATGCACTCGGCTAAGTACGCCTCGACATTGTAGACCGGGACGATAATTGAAACTACTCTTTCTGACATATTTTACTTGAATAGCACATAAACATGGCGCCTATACCATGATTTATGTTGGGGTTATCTATGAATCACAGCGACGAAGATACGAAAAAAGAGGCGCATAAGGCTCTGAAAAGAAGGCCTTCCCATAGCAAGAGAGCCCCCCAGCATGATACGATACACATCGTGCTGGGGGGCTCTGGTTTTTCGGTTCGGGGGAAGGGCTAGGCGCCTACGTGCCCGCCGTTTTCGGGAGGGGTAGAACCTCCGCCTTCCTTGGGATCTTTCTTTTTCTTCTTGCCGACGGACTTGTAGGGGACGTCGAGCGCACGCTCGGCACGCTCTAGGCGAACGCCCTTCAGCGCAGTCTTGACCTTCACTCGGGGCGTGTAGATGACCTTGGCTTTGTCGACGAGTTCGACGCCGACCTTCTCGGCCTTGTCGACGCCGGCTCCGGTCTTGGCGGTGATGCTGGGGCGGAAAGTGCCCATGTCGCCGCAGTCGACGCTCTTGCCGTCTTGCAAGAGGCGTATGAGTACCTTCGCAGCGCGGTCGAAGACGGCCTTGACGTCGGCGGAAGAGACCGTGGTCTCATCGGAGACGAGTTCGATGAACTCCTCAAATTTCACGTCGGAATGGAGGTGGATCGCAGGGTACCAGAGGTTTTTTCCTGTCTTGGAGAAGCCGATTTTGCGTTCAACGGCTTTGATCCTGATCATGATAGTTTAATTTATTGTTAAACAAGGGTTTATTGCGCTCTGCTAAGGTAGTTAGATTTTTGTGCGGAAGCAAATAAATTTCCTTCCGCAAGAAAAAATATTTTCTTCCGTGCGCACAGAAATTTTTCTCCGTGCGCACGGAAGTTTTTTCCCTTCCGCAGAGCCATCTTTTTTCGTTCGAAGAGAGGGATATTTTTGTTCGAACAGCAAGGCATTTCCCTTCGAAGGAAAATGCTTCGGCTTGCGAACGGAGAGGGATGGGTTAGCCCAAGAAACGGAGGGCGCCTTGCACAGCATGCAAGGGGCTCTTGCATCTGGTACAAGGGGCGGGGCATAAAAAACGGAAGCCCGCCCTCGAGAGGGCAGGCTTCCGTTTGGGGGAAGAGGTGAGGCCGAGGAGGCGGGGAAGGGCTTAGCGGGCGTAGACGATCGCTGAGGCAACTTCGTCCGCCTTCGCCTTGCCTTGGAGGGCTTCGATGATCGCCAGGGCAAAGTCGAAGGTGTAGCCTGCGGACTTGGCCGTGATGAAGTTCGCACTCCGCACGACGGGCTGGGCGGAAACCTTTGCCCCTTGGAGGTGACCTTCGAAGCCCGGGTAGGCAATGGCCTCCTTGCCTTCGAGCAGGCCCGCCTTGCCGTAGACGGAGGGCGCAGCGCAGATGGCGCAGAGGAGCTTCCCCTCTTGGTTAGCCTCTTGGATAAGCTGACGAAGCCGCTGAGAGCCTTCGAGGTTAGTCACGCCAGGCAGGCCGCCAGGCAGGACAAGAGCAATGGCGTCGGCGCTGTAGACTTCGCTGATGGAGAGGTCCGCTTCGATGGCGATGCCGTGGGCGCCCCGCACGTGGGGCTCGATGCCGACAGCGACGATGTGCGTGGGCAGACCTGCGCGACGAAGGAGGTCAATTGTCCCAATGGCCTCGATCTCTTCGAAGCCTTCGGCGAGGAAGACATATACGTTGTGAGACATAAGGGTACGGATGAGTAGAATGAGACGAGGCTAAGCTCGTATCTTGAAGTGGTAGGTGATGGTACCCTCCTGCTCGTCAGAACCAGGGACGGCGTTGAAGCGGGTCTTGCGAGCCGCCTCGAGGGCCGCCTGACGGACAGTGGGGTCGGCGATATTGGTGCCGGGGGCGATGGTGGCACGAATTACTGAGCCGCTCCCATCGACGATGATGCGCACACGGACATTCCCCTCGACAGCACGTTGGACACGGGGCGCTACGAGAGCACCGCCGTTGCTGATGATCTTGCGCCCAGCCAGGGCGTAGCTAGAAGGACTCCCGTTGGGGTCGCCTTGGTTGCCCGAGCCAGAAGAAGCCGTGCCTTGGCTCCCGGCTTGGCCCGATTGCTTGCCGAAGGCGCCAGCGACGGAATTGCCGATCTGCTGACTCTGCGCTCGACGAGAAGCTTCGAGCGCTTCGGCAGCCCGCTGAGCAGCTTCGGCCTTGGCCTTAGCTTGGCGCTCGGCTTCGGCCCGGCGGGTAGCCTCGAGCTGAAGACTACGCTCATGCTCCTGAGTCTGCAGAGGCTGGTCGGCCACCCGAGAGCGGGAGCGCTTGGGGCTGGGAGCGGGGAGCGTCATCGCAGGCTGGGCAGGGCGGGGCGAAGCCTTGGGCGGCGCTTGCACCTGGGGGGCGGGCTCGGTGACGTCGGGCGTGCCTCCTGGCTCGACGGCTCCGGAGGCAGAGGCTACGTTCCCCACGTTGACAGCGATGAGTACCTCCGTCGGCTTGGGGACGGGGTGCTCAGAGCTTAGCTTCAGCACCCACAAGAGGAGAAGAAGCCCTACGTGGAAGAGCACTGCCGAAGCGACGGCGATCGCTTGACGCTGAGGAGCTGATGGTTCGATCTGCGCCATGGTTTAGTTAGCTGGAGTAGGGTCGGTCTCGGCTCGTGTAGCCAGGACGACCTTGAGGGAAGCACGGGCCGCCGCATTGATGACGGCTACGACTTCCTTGTAGGGTACCTGCTCGTCGGCTTGGATGGAGACGAAGGCCTCGGGATGCTCGGCTGCAAAGATGCCGAGCTGCTCCTTCAGCGCTTCTTGCGTCAGCTCGGTGGGTGCGCTTCGGTCAATAGACATGTAGTAGCGCAGATCGGGCGTCAGCGTGATCCGCACCGAAGGCGTCTCGGGCGCCGACTGAGGAGCAGAAGTGGGGAGGGTGACCTTGATCGTATTGGGCACGATGATCGTGCTGGTCACGAGGAAGAAGATGAGAAGCAGGAAGATGACGTCCGTCATCGATGCCATGCTAAACGTATCGGCGATTTTGGTCTTGCGCTTAAGTGCCATACGACTTCAACGATAAGTGGGAGAGCGGAGCGCCTAGTGCACTTCGTTGAGCATATCCATGAACTCCATGGTCTTGGCCTCCATCTTGCCCCCGACCTTGTCGAGCTCGGCGACGAGGTAGTTGTAAGCGAAGAGGGCAATGATCCCGACGATGAGCCCCCCGACGGTAGTGACGAGCGCTTCGTAGATGCCATTGGAGAGCAAGGCGACGTCCACCCCGCCCGAACCAGCGTTAGCCATATCGAAGAAGGCTCGGACCATCCCCGTCACCGTCCCGAGGAAGCCGATCATAGGCGCACCAGCGGCGACAGTAGCTAGAAGAGGCAAGCCCTTCTCAAGGCGACCGATCTCGATATTACCGACATTCTCCACGATGACCAGTACATCCGACATCGGACGGCCAATGCGAGTCAGTCCCTTGCGGATCATGCGAGCGTAGGGCGTATTCGTGTCTTCGCAGAGCTTGATAGCGGAGGGAGTCTTGCCCTCGAGTACGTAGTCCTTGATACGTTCAACGAAGTACTTGTCCTCACGTCCAGCAGCACGGAGCTGGAGGTACTTAGAGACGAAGATATAGACCCCGAGGAGCGAAAGTGCCAGGAGGACGATCATGATCCATCCGCCCTTGGTGGCTAGGTCAAGGATGGAGAGCGAAGCTTGAGGCGCTGTATCAGCTAAAGTCTGGGCTAGAGAAGCCGTTGCGGTAGTATCCACGTGTTTAGTTATCGATAATTAATGGTTGTTGATATGCTAGTCTTGGCGGAGGCACGAGCGGTAGCGCCGTATCGTCTCCTCTAGCCCTAGGTAAAGGGCGTCGGAGATAAGGGCGTGCCCGATAGAGACCTCCGAGAGTCCTGGGATCGAGGCAGAGAAGAAGGCGAGATTCTCAAGGCTGAGGTCGTGCCCGGCGTTGAGCTCCAGCCCGAGGCTAAGGGCATGCTCGGCTGCGCGAACGAAGGGAGCGACCGCTCGCTCCCGGTCTTCGGCGTAGAGGCTAGCATAGGGCTCGGTGTAGAGCTCCACTCGGTCGGTACCGATAGCCGCCGCTTCTTCGAGGTTCCCGAGATCCGTACCGACGAAGATCGAGGTGCGTATCCCCCACTCCTTGAGCTGACCGAGGATCTCGGTGAGGAAAGAGCGGTTCGTAGCGACATCCCAGCCTGCACTGCTGGTCAGGGCATCGGGGGCGTCGGGGACGAGGGTCACCTGGTGCGGGCGCACACGCCCCACGAGCTCCATGAAGGAGGGGATGGGGTTACCCTCGATATTGAATTCCGTCGTCAGCACCTGCTTCAGGTCGTAGACGTCTTGGTAGCGTATGTGGCGCTCGTCAGGTCGAGGGTGTACCGTGATGCCTTGGGCTCCGAAGCGCTCGCAGTCGAGCGCCACTCGGACAAGGTCGGGGACATTCCCGCCTCGAGCATTGCGTAGAGTAGCGATCTTATTTACATTGACACTCAGTTGAGTCATACGTCGATCTTTTATACATTTGTATCCAGGAGTATAAATATACGCCTAATGATGCAAAGGTAAGTTTATTTGACCTACCTACGATAACTAACGCAGGTCTACACCGCTGTATGTATAAGATTGCGCTCATCGCCTCGCCTAATCTAGCCGCTCACGCCGAGCACCTCACCCAGCTTCTCTCCCTCCTGGATCGCCCTGATGTCAGCCTCTGGTGTGACCGGGCCTTCCGACAGACGCTCGCCGAGGACTTCGGTCTTCACCCCAAGATCGCCGGCTACATCCCTTCGGACTTCAGTCCTCTGGATATGGACTTCGTCATCAGTCTCGGGGGCGATGGTACGCTCCTCAGGGCAGCACGTAGAGTCTTCGCCGAAGGGACGCCGATCCTAGGGCTCAACATGGGGCGCCTCGGCTTCCTCAACGATCGAAGCATCCAAGAGGCACTACCGCTGATCGAGCGACTCTTCGAGGGCAACTACACGACAGAGGAACGTATGCTCCTCTCCGTTGAAGTCGATGGGACGCACTACGGAGAAGTGCTCAATGACATCGCTCTCCTCAAGCGTGAGACGGGCTCTATGATCACGCTCCACACCCGCCTAGAGGGGAAGGAGCTCGCCAACTACGAGTGCGACGGTCTGGTGATCTCGACACCCTCGGGATCGACGGCCTACTCACTGAGCGCCTACGGGCCCTTGATGATGCCCCAGACTCGAGCTATGCTCATCACTCCCATCGCCCCGCATTCGCTGACGATGCGCCCACTGGTGCTCCCCGAGGAGCAGACGATCGAACTCACCGTATCGGCACGTAACAACACCTTCCTCATCGTACTTGACGGGCAGACGAAGATCCTCCCCTGCGGCGTACGTATCCGTATCCGTAAGTCGACGAACACACTTCGCCTGCTACATCTGGACGACTACTCCTTCACCGACACCCTGCGCAAGAAGCTCCTCTGGGCAGCCCCCGTCAGAGAGTAGAAGCTCCGAGCACGTATCCCCCTAAAGCGACTCCGCCCCAGAGTCTGTCCTAGTGACAGCTCTGGGGCGGAGTCTTTGGTATGAAGCCCCCTAGGGAGGGGCGTCCGTAAGTCTTAGCGACGGATACCGAGTTCCTTGATGATGGCACGGTAGCGCTCGATGTCTACCTTCTGTAGGTAGTCGAGCATGCGACGACGCTTACCGATGATCATCTTGAGCGCACGCTGCGTGCTGTAGTCCTTCTTGTTCTTCTGAAGGTGACCCGTCAGATGAGCGATACGGAACGTGAAGAGGGCAATCTGGCTTTCAGGGCTACCCGTGTCCGTGGAGGACTTACCATACTTTTCGAAGAGCTCGGTCTTCTTAGCTGAATCTAAATACATACGTTGTATTGTGGATAGTGAAACAAAATACCGACGTCGCCAGCTCGTCCCACCGCCTTCCCCCTAGCGAGAGAAGACCGGAGCAGTCAGACGACGTGCGGATCGTGAGCGCAAAGATACGAAGAATTAGCGAGTTGGCCTCAAGCCTGCTTCTCTTAGCGCTGGAGTAGCGAGAGCAGAAGGGAGGCTTCGGCTTGTCTCCTAGCGGGGGAAGGTACTACTTTATAATAAGGATCAGGAGCGACCTAGGATAAAGGCTAGCGACTGCCCTCAATAAGGAGAAGCACTACTATAAATAAGGTCGGGCGCTACACCTTGCATCAGGCGCTCGTCTCGCCTATCAAGAGCGGGGGCGCACTATTGGTGCGCCCCTACTCCATCCTAGAGCGTGTAGTCGAGGCCGACAGAGAAGATCTGATTCTTGCGCGAATAGACCTCCTTCGCAGGGAGCGTGATGCCGAGGGCGGGCTGAGAAGCGTACTCCTTGACCTCCTTCGTGTGATCCTTGTAGGAAGAGATCATATAGGCCAGGTTGAGCTGGATCTCCTTCGTCAGGTGAAGCCCTACGCCTAGCCCGTAGGAGGTAGAACTCATATCGAAGTGGATGTTGCTCTGGTAAGCGTCACTCACCCCCTTGCGTGTCAGCTGGACACCACCACTGACGTCAAGCCAGGAGAGGGCATTCCATTCGAGACCGAAGAGGTACTCGTTCGTGTCATGCTCGAGAGCCTTCTGCTTGTCGCCAGCCATACGGGCGTTCTTCTCGAAGAAGTGATTGTAGCTGACTGCTGCCGTCAGTGTCGGTAGGATGCGGTAGGAAGCACCGAGACCGAGGACGGCGGGGAGGTCATTGGCTACACGTGCGCCGTCTGCGAACTGGCTCATACCCGAGTCGTTTGACTTGGTTTTGTTCTTCACCTCGATCGCCGTACGGAATTCATATCGGGCACCGATATTGAGGCCTTCGTAGTTGAAGTTCAACCCGAGGATGGGAGCAAGCCCTAGGCCCGTCTGCTTGACTTCGATATGCTTGTCGGTAGAGTTCTTTGCTAGGAGAGCGGGCACACCGAGCAGGGGCTCTACCTTCTGCTTGACAGCATCGGGCAGGCCATTGATCATAGGCTTAGCCGCTTCGATACCAGCAGCGATAGCACCGAAGTAGAGAGGGGCGCTGTGCATCGCTCCATCTTCTCCACTGACCTTGATATCACGGATGTAGCCCGAGTAGGTATTGTAGGCATAGCTCAGACGAGCCCCTAGGTAAGCACTCAGATGAGCGTTGATCTTGTAGCTAGCTCCCAGCTGTAGCCCGAGGATGTACTGCAGGCCTTCGAGCTGGCTGTCTACGCTGTACTTGTTAGCGGCCTTGAGGGGATTGAGCACACGGGAGAGGCCCACCTTCGCCATCGGAGGCAGTACGCCGTCGGGGAGGTTAGCGAGGCCAGAAGCCTGCTTAGCGATCGCCTGCGTGATGGTAGGGATCATCGCTACGCCCGACTCGAACTGAGGCAGTCCGCTGGTGAAGCGAGCCTTGCCTCCACCGCCGAAGACGCCTGCTACGGCCGAGAAGGCCCAGTCGCCTCTCTTGTAGGAGGCCATGAGGGTAGGCACGATAGGCGCCGTCGCCTTCCCCTCGAAGCGCTTAGTAGCACTTCCCCCGCCGTAGGCGAAGGGAGCGAAGGTAGTCTCTATGTCTCTCCGCTGGAGGACCGTCTGGCTATTGATGGAGAAGCGCCAGCCGTCGGGCGTGAAGACGAGCCCTGCGGGGTTGTAGTAGGTAGCGTCGATAGCCAGAGAGGCATTACGAGCCAGACTGCGCAGATAGAGCGCATGGAGGCTGGTATTGTTCAGCAGGCCACCCGCCTGGGCTACCGTCAGCGAAGAGAGGGCAAGAAGCCCAGTAAGTAGTTTTCTTTTCATCTTAATCTAGGATAAAGGAAGCCTCTTTGCCCCTAGGGAGCAGGTAGAGCGCTGAGCAAAGATAGACAAATCTGCACACTTTCCTCAATCCTGTGCAAAACTCATTCACTTCCCTAGCCTACCTCCTCCCCCGAACCGACACAAAATGCAAGGGGTCTCTCGTAGTGCGCACTACGAGAGACCCCTTGCAGAGTCAATTTCCGAAGAGTAGCTCTTAGCCTACGTATTCGTCAGATACGGTGAGCTTAGCACGACCCTTAGCACGGCGTGCAGCGAGTACACGACGACCATTGGCAGAAGCCATGCGAGCACGGAAGCCGTGCTTGTTCTTTCTCTTACGGTTCGATGGTTGGAACGTTCTTTTCATCTCGGTTGTCTAATATATTTATTGCTTACTATTTCCTGATGGTCTGCATTTTGAGCCACAAAGATAGGCATTTTTATCTAACCTGAGCTAGCAGTCGCTCTATGAGGATGGGGAAGGCGTAAACTCCCCGCTCGCTCTCAGGGATAAGGCGATAAGGCAGTGATGGGTCTACCCCCGAAGCTTCGATGAGGAAGAGCGAGGCGTAGATCTGGCGATGGGAGAGACGATGTGCGTGTCTGGCTATCGGGGCGCTATGGAAGCGAGGAGCCTGGAGCCCCGAGAGAAGGCGATGGAAGGACGCCTGCTCCATGAGTGCCTCTACCTCTACTCCCTCCTCTCCGGTCTCAATGAGTGGGAACTCGTAGAGCCCCTGCCAGATGTCCCCCTCTCCACGGCGGTGAATCAAGATATGGGACAGACCCGCCTCGTCGGTGACCCTAATGAGGAAGTAGTACATATAGCGGGGGAGCACCTTCGTCTTCCCCTGCTTGATCGGGAGCTCCTCCTCGATACCGGAGCGATGGGCTAGGCAGTAGGACTCCAGAGGACACTCCGAGCAATGTGGGCGACGGGGGATACAGCAGAGAGCCCCGAGCTCTATGAGGCCCTGGTTGTGACGCCCCGGGTGTGCCCTATCCAGAAGAGCCTCGGCCACGGCCCAGTAGAGGCGCTGTCCCGTCGTGGTATCTATAGGGGCGCTGAGGGCGAAGAGACGACTGAGCACCCGATAGACATTGCCGTCTACCGTGGGGTAGGGCAGATCGTAAGCGAAGGAGAGGATAGCCCCTCGGGTGTAAGGGCCAACCCCTGGCAATCGACTGAGCTCCTCGAGGGTGCGGGGGATCTCGCCTCCGAAGTCCGAGACGATCAGTTGCGCTGCTCGGCGGAGATTGCGACCACGGGAGTAGTAGCCGAGGCCCTGCCAGAGCAGGAGTACCTCATCCTCTGATGCTGCCGCCAGGTCTTCGACGCTGGGGAAGCGCTCGGTGAAGCGGTGATAGTAGCTCATCCCTTGGTCTACCCTCGTCTGCTGGAGGATGATCTCGGAGAGCAAGACATGGTAGGCAGAGACATCTGCTCGCCAGGGTAAGGGGCGGGCATGCTCATCGTACCAAGCGCCTAGGCGACTCTGGATCTCTCGTATATGGGGCATAGGCGGGAGCGCCTCGGCAGTAGTCCTTTTCATCGGGCACAAAGATACGCTATAGCATCGTAGCCCCTGCATCGCTGGGATGCAGGGGCTACGTCTATTATAAGTATAGAGGAAGGAGCGAGGGTGCTACTTCGTCTCAGCCTTGAGCACTTCGACAGCCTTAACCAGCTGGGTATCGATGCCCTGAAGCACCTTAGTAGGATCAAGGGGTACGACCACGTCGGGCTCCATCTGAGTATTCTCCAGGTAGCGACCGTCCTTGAGGCGGAAGCCTACGGCTGGGATCCCGAAGTAGACACTGGGGTCGAGGAGGGTGACCCAGTTCACGCTGGTCATCGTCCCTGCTACAGGCATCCCGACGACCTTACCTACCTTGAGATGCTGGTAGACCCAGGGCGTGCCGTGCGCATTACTGTAGTCCGCCTCACAGGTCACGAGGACAGAGGGGCGGTTCCAGCGACGGGAAGACATCTCCGAGTACTGGCGTCCACGGACCACCTGATCAGCGTAGTGAGTACCGGTGAAGAAGGCTTCGATATCCTCATGCAGACGGCCTCCACCATTGTAGCGGATATCGATGACGATCCCCTTCTTCTGGTAGTACTTGCCGAGGACATCCGAGTAGACGGTACGGAAGCTGGGGTCGCCCATCGAGGGGATGTGCACGTAGCCCAGTTCTCCGCCAGAGATACGCTCTACCTCGGCTGCACGCTGCTTGACCCAGCGCTGATAGAGTAGGCGTGAGAGCTCAGAGTAGGAGATAGGTCGGATGACTTCATCGTGCTGCTCCCCTGCTGGAGTACGGAAGGAGACGAGCAGACGCTTACCTACCTTGTCATTGAGCAGAGGGAAGTAATCCTGTCCCTCACGTAGCTCTACCCCTTCGATAGCGGTGATCATACAGCCCTTCTGGAGCTTGGTGCGTGAGGTGTCGAAGGGCCCGCCTGCCACGATCTCATCCACGAGGAGAGCACCAGAGCCCTTCACGGGGGAGACGAAGAGACCGAGCTCTGCTGTCGGGAAGGCAGAAGAGAAGGAGCGAGCACGGGCTCCCGTGTGGGAGACGTTGAGCTCACCCAGTAGTTCGCTGAGCATCTCAGCGAAGTCCTGATTGTTGTCGATATAGGGGAGGAAGGTACGGTAGTGATCTGTCAGTTGCTTCCAGTTCACCCCGTGCATATCCTTGCGGTAGAAGCGGGCAGCCTCTTCACGTACGACTTCTTCGTACATGACTTCACGCTCCTTGATGCGGTCGATGTGGCGTCGGCCCGCCATGGTGATCGCCTTGGTAGCGTCGGTCTTAGGATCAAGGGTCATGGGCGAGCTCCCCAGTATGAAGAGCTTCGTACCCTTCTTGTCAGAGGCGAAGAAGGGGTCAGAGAGCCCTAGGGACTTCTGTAGCTTCGACGTCTTCTTGCGCATATCGTAGACCCAGAGGTCTTGCCCTGCGTCCGAGGGAGCGAAGTAGTAGAGCTTCTTGCCGTCGGCAGTGAGGATGGCGTCGCCGTAGTCTGAGGAGTTCTGCGTCAGACGCACTGTGCGCATGTCGATATTGTCCCACTCGATCAGGAGCTTCTTGCTCTTAGCCTCTTCTGAACCTGTGGCTGGGGCCTTGTCCTTGGACTTAGTAGTGTCGGCCTTAGCCTTCTTCTCTGCTTCCTCCAGGAGGGCAAGGTCTTCGTCGTTCATGCGGTACTTCTCGTATGCCTCACGATTGAGGAAGATCGCCATCAGGTCGGTCATAGAGCCCCAAGAGGCGTGGTTGCGCATGCCGTACTTGTCCGTCTCATATAGGAGGATACTCCCGTCGCTAGACCAGCGGGGATTGCTGCTGAAGTAGCCACTATTCGTCAGGTTGTGTATGGCCTTGCCTCCCTCAGCGGTGACGATACCGATGTCGGTATAGGGAGCACGATTGCGAGAGACATAGCAGACGGCGATCCACTTACCATCGGGCGACCAGACGTAGTCGCTCAGTGACTGTGAGCCGTCAGTGATCTGACGAGTCTGGCGGGTCTTGAGGTTGTAGACCATGAGACGCTCTCTGTCTAGGAGGAAGGCGACCTCACTACCATCGGGGGAGAAGAGGGGGTACATCTTCTCACCCTTGAGTGAAGGGATGAGCTTCTCTTCCTTGATCGCATGAGCGTTGGGGAAGTTGGGGTCTTCACTACGCCCTAGCTTCGCCAGATAGAGGTCCCAAGTACCATCCTGACTGCTTGCATAGACTACACTCTTATTATCTGCCCCGAAGGTCACCCCTCGATTAGCCTCAGAGCCCTGGGTGATCTGACGGGTGGTCGTGTAGTCCGTCGCCGTGACGAAGACGTCCCCACGAGAAATGAAGGCGATCTGCTTGCCATCGGGGGAGACGGATGCCGAGCCTAGGGATCGGCTCATGGAGAGATGAAGCTGTTCGTCCTCGGGGCTGTCCTTGATGATGCGGACAGGCACCCGTTGCTCACGAGCTCCGGGGACGAGGGTGTAGATCTCGCCGGCATAGCCGAAGCAGAGGAGCCCATCCTGTGAAGAGGAGAGGAAGCGGACAGGGTCGCCCGAGAGCTTCGTCAAGGGCTTAGCCTCCGTCGCAGGCCCTGCAAGGTTCGCCTCGTAGACATTCATCGAGCCTCCGTCGCGCTCACTGAGGAAGTAGAAGCTCTTGCCTGTAGGAGCGTAGACGGGATCTCTGTCTTCGCCATCGTGGCGGGCGACGAAGCGGTAGGTCTTCTTCTCCAGATCGTACTCCAGGAGATCGAGGGAAGAGGAGGAGGTGTGGTGCTTGCGCCACTCGTTCTCAAACGTCTTCACCTCCTGATAGAGGATACGGCGACCATCCCGGCTGAAGCACACGGCATCGGCAGGCGTCGCTAGTATCTGCTCGGGGCGACCACCCGTGATAGGTACTCGGTAGAGCTCAGAGAGGAAGGCATTGGGGAAGAGTGCCGAGGTGGCAGGGTCTTGTATGTGCGCCTTGAAGACGACATACCGCCCGTCGGGAGTGAAGCACTGAGGGATCTCCGCTCCCGAGTGCGTCGTCAGCTGTCGAGCATTTCCTCCGGTGGCTGGCATGATGTAGATATTGGTGCCAAGAGAATTGCGGTCGGAGGTGAAGGCGATCTGGCGCCCGTCGGGAGACCATACCGGATGGCACTCATAGGCAGAGCCCGAAGTGAGGCGACGAGCCTCGCCCCCCGAGGTGGGCACGGTGTAGATATCCCCTTGGTAGGCGAAGGCGATGGTCTTGCCGTCGGGAGAGATGGCTGGATAGCGAAGCCATAGAGGGCGCTCCTGTGCTACTGCGGTGAGCGTAGCAGAGAGGAGAAGCGTCCCATAGAGGAGAGGTTTCTTGAGATCCATTGGTTGATGAAGTTTGTAGAGGTGTCTGTTTTCTCTTGGTTCAAAGGTACGACAATTGGGGGGAAGGCTGGCTAACTGACTTCCCTCGCTCGTGGAGCTAGCTCCGACCCAGCCCAAGGGACCAACTAGTAGCACCAGTAGCACCCCCGTCGAGGTAGCAGTAGTACCTCCTCTGAGGCGCTACTGCTACCTCCCGAGAAGTACTATCGGTGGAAGTCCTCCCCTACCCCAGCTTCTCCCTTCGGAGGGTAACACGCCAGACTTCGGCGGGGGAACTTCCGCCACCGAGGAGGGAAAATCAGCGCTCGGAGCTCCGAAGCAAAAAGCCCGCAGAATGGGGGCTAGCAGAGCTACGAGAGAGCGAGTATTGCACGATTTTGCGAGAAATGTGTACTTTTGCCCGTATTTGTAACGCTCGCTAGGAGGAACTTTTCTCCGCTGTCGAGCCCTAGTATTCAAGGAGAACGGGGGGCGCCATCCCTCAATGAGACGGACGTCCCACTCCCCGCTCCGCCCCGACGTCCCCACTGGTGAGACGTCCTAGGCACCGAGTCTAGAGCGGGGGAGCACTTGATAGAAAACGAATGAACTTACTTGAGCAGAAATTAGCATGCTATACCGAGCCCCAGAAGGCTCAAGCTGCTGGGATCTATCCCTACTTCCGAAAGATAGAGAGTGACCAGGACACCGTGGTGACGATCGATGGCCGTAAGGTCTTGATGTTTGGCTCCAACTCGTACCTCGGTCTGACGAACCATCCAGAGGTGAAGGCTGCCGCTATCGCTGCCGTCGAGAAGTACGGCACGGGCTGTGCAGGGAGTCGCTTCCTCAACGGTACTTTGGATACACACATCGCCCTGGAGAAGGCGCTAGCGGAATTCGCTGGCAAGGAAGACGCCATCATCTTCTCCACCGGCTTCCAAGTCAACCTCGGGACAATATCATGTCTCCTGGGCCGTGAGGACTACATCATCTGGGATGCCCTCAATCATGCCTCGATCATCGAAGGCATTCGCCTCTCTCCAGCTAAGAGTCTCCGCTACAAGCACAATGACATGGCTGCTCTGGAGCGTCGCCTACAGCAGTGCGACCCCGAGCGTATCAAGCTCATCGTCGTCGATGGCGTCTTCAGCATGGAGGGCGACCTCTGCAAGCTCCCCGAGATCGTCCAGCTGGCCGAGAAGTACGGAGCATCGGTCATGGTCGACGAGGCCCACGGCTTCGGCGTACTCGGTGACCACGGTCGTGGCGTCTGCAATCACTTTGGCCTCACCGACCATGTAGACCTGATCATGGGTACCTTCAGCAAGAGCTTCGCTTCGATAGGAGGCTTCATCGCTGGGAGCAAGACCACGATCAACTTCATCCGACACCAAGCCCGCTCCTACATCTTCAGCGCTAGTTGCACGCCAGCGGCGACAGCAGCGGCACACAAGTCGCTAGAGATCATGCTCCGTGAGCCTGAGCGTGTCCTCGCCCTACAGGAGAAGACGAAGTACTGCCTGGATCGCTTCCGCAAACTCGGCTTCGAGATCGGTAATACCGCTACGCCCATCGTACCGCTCTTCATCCGAGACAACGAGAAGACCTTCCGAGTGACAGCAATGCTCTTCGAGGAGGGAGTCTTCGTCAACCCCGTCGTAGCACCAGCGGTAGCTCCTGAGGATACCCTCATCCGCTTCTCCCTGATGGCTACGCATACCTACGAGCAGCTCGACGAGGCGATCACCAAGATCCACAAGGTCTTCCAGGCCCTCGACATCCCTCTAGAGCCTCGTCCCTAGGCCTCACGTCTCCCTAGAGACCACTATTATGATGACTACAGCGGGTATCCTATCTCATAAAAAGGTAGGATACCCGTTAAGCTTATAGACACTCCTCTATAGCCCCTCTGTATGACTATGCTTCGCTCCACTCACTCCACCCTGTCCCTCCTACTGATCAGCCTCCTCAGTCTGGTCGCTAGCTGCCGTACTACTCGTGAGGGAGGACAGGGCTCAGACGAAGGGGCTCAGACTGCCGAGAGCTCCGTACTTAGCTATCTCGGCGACTACCCAGAGGTAGAGCTCCCGCCGAACACCTACCGCTTGACCCTCCCCCACGTCAGCCCGCTGGAGGACTTCCGTGTAGAGCTCCTGCCAGCGCTGGCGAACACCGACCCCACCCACACCAGCATCGATGGTCGCTTCGTCACGGGCGAACCGCTCGGCGAATACTCGTCCTTCCGCTACCGCCACGGAGAGGGCGTCGTCGTCCTCTTCGACAAACCCATTGCAGGGCTAGACGCTAAGCCCTTCATCTTCGGCGAACCGCTCCTGCTTCCCTTCCGAGGTAATAAAGAGATCGCTGTCACCACCAACGACTCCATCCAGGTAGCCTATCGCTACTGGAGAGCCATGAGTAAGCCTGTGCTTCTCAGCCCCGACGCTCCCTCGGAGACCGCTCCCAAGAAGAAGGGCTACGTCCTCTACACCGTCACTGCCCCCGACCGACACAAAGGCGATAGTCCAGACTACTATATAGAGCTCATCCCCTGCCGACGCATGAAGGTAGACTGCAACATCCATGTACTGAACGGGAAGTTCGAGCTCGATATGGAAGCCGAGGGACTTAACCTACCCTATATCTTCAAGAGCGACGGCAAGACCATGTCTACACGTATGGGCTGTCCCGATGACCGACTAGAGGAGAAGCTCATCCGTCACATGGGGCTCTTCGTCCTACGCAATGCTGGGGATTCGGTGATGCTCTACCTACCCCAAGGCTTCTCCCTACTCTGTCGCTACTACCGCCCCGACGGCAAGCGCAGCCTCCTCCCGCCAGTGACCGCACCAGCGACGACCAAGGCGAAGTAACTCCTCGGGAGCACTACACCCAGAGGCAAAGCTCCGGCAGGACGAGCAGGCTTGTACCAGCCATCCCTGAGACTCAGAGCCTCTTTCTCCAAGACTACATTCCACAAGGCTTCATCCCATAGCTTTCGCTAGCTCCCCAGCAGGCGCACCTTGGGAGCGATGGTCTTATTTTCTCTCAATAGTCCTTCCCATTCCCTCTCGTTCTCAAGCCTTACCCCCACTAGTCCTCGGGATCCTGACCCAGGGCTCAGAAGAGGGAAGAGTCGCCGATGAGGCGACTTTTTCATTAGGGGCGAGCCAAGAGAAGCGATTTCAGAGATAAATATCTATCTTTGTAGAGGCGTTGTGCTTGGCACGCAAAGTTCTGTGTGTGGCGTGTCAGGCTTAAAAGGGAATCGAGTGCGAATCTCGAACAGTCCCGCTGCTGTATGTGCATCATACCGCTCCCTACTGAGGATCCTTGGATCCGGCCACTGGAGGTTCTGTGTCTCTGGGAAGGATGGTAGGAAGACAGGGTGCATGAGTCAGAAGACCTGCAATGCCTTTTCAAAATGCTTCGAGGAAAGCTACAAGTGTGGGTTCCCTATACTTGGAATTCATTCCCCAAAGAGGATGTCCGCTCTTTTGAATCAAGTGGGCAACCGGTAGTTATTTGCCGTAATAATTTAGTGGATATGCCTCAGGTGGCGTCCAAGACGGTGGGGTACCACAGGTCAGGACTCCTTCCTGAGGCTTATTCGTTGGGAGAAATAATTACCCAATAGATTAAACCCTACGGCTCTCTTCCCATCCAACCCTCGTGCTGGGTACAGACTATAGCGGAGGTGCTCACGAAGCCCCCCCACCTCATGCCTCGGTGGCATCAGTGAAGTACCCATCCAGTCACCTGCGGGCCTTCCTAGGAAGGAGACCTTAGGTCTGGAGCTCCGCACTAGTGTAGAGCTGACTCCCTCCTATTCGGACACTCCGACAGCGTACAAATAAGAATAGATATATCCATACAAGCTATCCACAGATCATGACACGTCGACGACTTCTCACGTCTTACCTTAGCCTAGTCCTCTCGGGAGTAGGTGTGGCGCTCTTCTCCTCCTGCAAGGGCGAGCAAAGCCAACAAATGGGTGCTCAGGGCCCGCAAGAGCTACCCGTGCGCACCCTCTCCGCCGGAGCCTTCTCCGCCGACAATAGTTATCCTGCCGTCATCCGAGGCGAGGATGATGCGGAGATTCGCCCCAAGGTCTCGGGCTTCATCACCAAGGTCTTCATCACCGAGGGGCAGAGCGTCCGTGCAGGCCAGCCCCTCTTCCAGCTCGACGACGTGACCTTTCGTGCCGCCGTCGCCCAAGCTTCGGCAAGCCTCTCCTCTGCCCAAGCTACCCTGGCCACGGCACAACTGAATCATCGCAATAGTCAAGACCTCCTGGCGAAGAACATCATCAGCGCAAGCAACTTCGAGGAAGTGTCTAACGCCCTGAAGAGCGCCGAGGCTAATGTCGCCGTAGCCAAGGCAGCCCTAACCTCAGCTCGTGAGAACCTCTCCTACTGCACCGTCACTAGCCCCGTCTCCGGAGTCATAGGCTCGATCAACTACCGCATCGGTAACCTCGTCAGCCCACAGAGCACTTCACCCCTGACTCAGGTATCCAATACCCGTCAGGCCTATGTCTACTTCTCCGTCTCCGAGCGTGAGCTTCAGACCCTCATGGGAGGGACGGGGGATTCTGCAGGGAAGCTCCCGAAGGTACGCCTACGCCTCTCCGATGGGAGTGAGTATCCAGCAGAAGGCACGATCCAGGGGGTCAGCGGTGTAGTCGACAAGATGACGGGAGCGATCACCCTACGTGTTGACTTCCCCAACTCCGAGGGGCATCTGCGTAGTGGCTCCACAGGGACGATCTTAGTGCCTACACAGACCGAGGGCGCTATCCTCGTACCCCAGACAGCGACGATAGAGATGCTTCACAAGAAGTTCGTCTACACCGTCGACAAGGAGGGTAAGCTCACCTTCACAGAGATCACAGTGAGCCCCGTAGACGATGGACAGAGCTATACCGTCACCAGCGGGCTGAAGGTAGGAGACCGCATCCTCGTAGCAGGCACCACCGGCGTCAAGGAGGGCGAGACCATCAAGCCCCTCACCGAGGAGGCTTATGCCAAGCAGCAAGAAGCGATCAAACAGCAGATGATGGGTAAGGGTGCCTCCGCTGAGAAGCACTAAGCACCACCCTAACAGGAAGCATATAGAGCAATGAATTTCAACCGGTTTATTACCCGCCCCGTACTATCGACGGTGATCTCCATCTTCATCGTCATCCTCGGGATCATCGGGCTCATACAGCTGCCCATCGAGCAGTACCCCAACCTAGCCCCGCCCACCGTGCAGGTCTCCACCGCTTACGCTGGTGCCGATGCACAGACGGTACTGAACTCCGTGATCATTCCCCTAGAGGAGCAGATCAACGGCGTCGAGGGGATGACCTACATGACCTCCACGGCTACCAACTCCGGGGGAGCTTCGATCACGGTCTACTTCAAGGAGGGCACCGACCCCGACATGGCTGCTGTCAACGTGCAGAATCGAGTACAGCAAGCCCAAGCCCTTCTCCCCGCAGACGTCGTCCGTGTCGGTGTGACGACGCAGAAGCGTCAGTCCAGTATGCTCCTGGTCTACTCCCTGACGAGTAAGGACGGACGCTACGATGCACAGTTCCTAGCCAACTATGCCGACATCAACATCCTACCCGCACTCAAGCGAGTGCCTGGCGTAGGGTCAGCCAATACCTTCAGCCAAGGCACCTATGCCATGCGCCTATGGCTTGACCCCGACAAGATGCGGGCCTTCTCCCTCATCCCTAGTGACGTCTCGGCGATCCTCTCAGCGCAGAACTTCGAGGCAGCCCCCGGTAGTCTCGGCGAATCAGGAGACCGCACCTATGAGTATTCGCTCCGCTACAAGGGCCGTCTGAAGAGCATCACCGAGTACGAGGACATCATACTCAAGTCCGACGCCTCGGGCAATATCATTCGCCTGAAGGATGTAGCGAAGATCGAACTGGGCTCCCTCAGCTACAGCAGTAATTCCCTCTCTAATGGTAGCCCCGCTATCACAGGGATGGTCTCCCAGATTGCTGGTTCTAATGCCAACGACATTGTCACGGCGATCAAGGCCGAGATCAAGGAGCTCGAGAAGGACTTCCCCCCAGGCATGGAGATGACCTACGTACTTGACGTCACGGACTTCCTCTATGCCTCGATCTGGCACGTCATCCAGACGCTCCTCGAAGCCTTCCTACTAGTCTTCATCGTCGTCTACCTCTTCCTCCAGGACTTCCGTAGCACGCTCATCCCTGCCATCGCAGTACCTGTGTCGCTCATCGGCTCGTTCTTCTTCCTCCAGATCTTCGGCTTCTCTCTCAACCTCCTCACGCTATCGGCCCTCGTGCTGGCTATCGCTATCGTCGTGGATGATGCAATCGTCGTCGTCGAGGCCGTACATGCCAAGCTGGATGAGGGGTATGACTCCGCCCGCACGGCTAGTATGGACGCTATGCACGAGATCTCGGGAGCGATCATCTCCATTACCCTCGTCATGGCTGCCGTCTTCGTGCCCGTGTCGTTCATCTCGGGGATCAGTGGTACCTTCTACAGAGAGTTCGGCGTCACGATGGCTGTCTCCATCATTATCTCCGCCGTCAATGCACTGACGCTTAGCCCTACGCTCTGCGCCCTGCTCCTCAAGCCTCACAAGGGGCATGAAGGGAAGAAGCTAAGCTTCATCGATCGCTTCCATCTAGCCTTCAACGCCGTCTACGAGAATCGTGTCCTTCGTCCCTATCGCAAGGGGGTCGAGTTCTTCGTTCGCCACAAGGTCACCTCGGGTATCATCGTGCTCGTGAGCATCGTAGTGATGGTACTGCTGATGAAGTTCACCAGTAGCGAACTCGTGCCTAGCGAAGATACCGGTACAGTGATGGTCACCGTCGCTACCCCTCCAGGCACAAGCCGAGAGAAGACAGAGAAGCTCCTCAAGGATATCGCCGACGTAGCTAAGGCACAGGACGGCGTCGAGCAAGTCATAAGCATCTCAGGCTTCAGCCTCGTGGGCGGGTCAGGCTCTAACTATGGCTCGATGTTCATCCGCATGAAGCCCTTCGGAGAGCGCAAGAGCACGACGAGCGAGGTAGCAGGTAAGCTCTTCGCCTACGGAGCGACGATCAAGGATGCTTCGGTGCTCGCCATGACGCCTCCTATGGTCCCTGGCTACGGGATGGCGTCAGGCGTCTCGCTGACCATGCTCGACAAGTCGGGCGGTGCTCTGGATAAGTTCTTCGCTGAGACGCAGAAGTTCCTAGCAGCACTCAACGCTCGCCCTGAGGTAGCCTACGCTATGACGCAGTACAATCCTAGCTTCCCTCAGTACGTCATAGATGTCGATGTAGCCTCTACGATGCGTGCAGGTACTACTCCCCAAGCCATCCTATCTACTCTACAGGGTTACTTCGGGGGGATGTACGTAGCGAACTTCAACAGCTATGGTAAGCTCTACCGAGTACTCCTGCAGTCTTCGCCCGAGCAGCGCCTCGATATCAATGCACTGAGCAATATCTATGTGCGTACGGGTACAGGGGAGATGGCACCGATCACCTCCTTCATCACCACCGAGAAGGTCTATGGTCCTGCAAGCGTGAACCGCTTCAACCTCTACACCTCGATCGACGTGATGGCTTCGCCTGCACCAGGCTACGCCACGGGGGACGTCCTGAAGGCTGTCTCCGAAGTCGCCAGCACGACGCTCTCTGCAGGCTACGGCTACGACTACGCAGGTCTCACTCGTGAGGAGCAAGGCTCTTCGGATACGACAGCCCTCATCTTCGGTCTCTGCCTGCTCTTCGTCTACCTCATCCTGAGCGCTCAGTACGAGAGCTACCTCCTGCCCTTCTCCGTCATCCTCTCCATACCCTTCGGCCTAGCGGGCGCCTTCCTCTTCGGCAATATCTTCGGGCACACGAACAATATCTACATGCAGATCGCCCTGATCATGCTCATCGGGCTTTTGGCAAAGAATGCCATCCTGATCGTAGAGTTCGCCCTAGACCGCCGACGCACAGGTATGGCACTCACGTGGAGTGCTATCCTCGGGGCTGTGGCTCGTCTTCGCCCGATCTTGATGACCTCGCTGGCGATGATCGTGGGGCTCCTACCTCTGATGTTCGCTAGCGGTGTCGGCGCCAATGGGAACTCTACCCTCGGGGCAAGTACTGTCGGAGGGATGCTGATCGGGATGATCCTGCAGATCTTCATCGTCCCAGCCCTCTTCGTCGTCTTCCAGAGCCTACAGGAGCGGTTCAAGCCCCTACGTTTCGACGACATCATCACTTCGAAGCCCTCGGGTGAGGTCCTTCAGTTCTCCAACACCTCCAAGACCGAATCACAAGATGACGCTCAAGCATAGCCTCCCTCTCCTCGCCCTCAGTCTCACCCTCACGGGCTGTGGCGTCTACAAGAAGTACCAGCGTCCCACGGTAGATACCTCCGTCTACCGTGGCGACCAGATCGACACGCTGAGTAGCGATACCAGCTCGTTTGGTCAGACGCCCTGGCGCGCGCTCTTCACCGATGCATCCCTACAGGCACTCATCGAGAAGGCGCTCCAGCAGAATGTCGATCTCCTCTCGGCTAATCTCTCTGCTCAGCAAGCCGAAGCACAGCTCAAGGCAGCCCGACTCTCCTTCTTCCCCTCACTCTCCCTCGCCCCGTCGATCTCGGCCAGCAAGACGGAGGATGTGCCTGCGACCTACAGCTATACCCTCCCTGTACAGGCAAGCTGGCAGGTGGATCTCTTCGGTTCGCTCCTCAATGCGTCACGCTCTACTCAGGCTCAGCTCCTACGAGCCCAAGCCTACCAGCAGCTCGTGCGTAGCCGAGTCATCGCTAACGTGGCGAACAGCTACTACACCCTCGTGATGCTCGATCGCCAGCTCCAGCTTAGCCGAACGGCTGCTACCCTGGCGGCCCACACCCTCGAGGTAATGCAGGCGCAGAAGGACTTCGGTCGTACGATGGAGTCCTCCGTGCAGTCCGCCCGTGCCAACCTCCATCAGGTAGAGGCATCGATCCCCGAGATCGAGCGCCAGATCACCACGACGGAGAATGCTCTGGCACTCCTGCTCGGTGAGTCCCCCCGCTCCTATAGTCGCTCGACGCTCGAAGCGCAAGAGCTCCCCACGAGCTTCGCTGTCGGCGTCCCCCTTCAGCTCCTATCGGCTCGCCCCGATGTACGTGTGGCGGAGATGGCTCTGGCTAGTTGCTACTACCAGACGAATAGCGCTCGTTCGGCCTTCTACCCTTCGCTGACCATCAGCGGGAATGCCGGCTGGACGGGAGCCCTTGGACAGGCGGTGTCCAATCCGATGAAGTTCATCGCTTCAGCCCTGGGGTCCCTTGCTCAGCCCATCTTCGCTCGGGGCAAACTCATCGCTGGCCTCCGTGTCGCAGAGGCCGAAGAGGAGAAGGCACGCCTTGCCTTCCAGCAGAGCCTCTACAATGCCGGTGCTGAGGTGAGCAATGCCCTTGCACTCTACCAAGCCTCCGAGGCCAAGGTCAAGGCCGAAGCCCTACAGGTAGAGAGTCTCCAGAAGAATGTAGAGATCGTCGAGACCCTCTTCAAGACGGGGAAGACCTCCTCTTACCTCGAGGTCATCACCGCCCAGCAAGCGCTCCTTCAAGCCCAACTCTCCCAAGTGCGGGATAGCTTCAGCAAGATGCAGGCCGTCGTCAACCTATACAACGCCCTCGGTGGAGGAGCTCACTAATCCCCTATGATCCCTACTACAATGACCAGTCCACAAGCCTATATAGCTCCTGGTGCCAAGATCGGGGAGCGTGTGAAGATCTACCCCTTCGCCTATATCGAAGACGATGTAGTCGTCGGGGATGACTGCACCATATATCCCCACGTCAGCCTGATGAACGGCACCCGTATTGGTCAGGGCAACACCATCTACCAGAACGCTGTCCTCGGAGCTTCTCCCCAGGACTTCACCTGGCAGGGAGAGCCCTCGACCCTCATCGTCGGCGACCGCAATGTCATCCGTGAGAATGTCGTCATCAGCCGAGCATCTCGCAGGGATACCGCCACCCAGATCGGCAGTGAGAACATCCTGATGGAGGGGACCCACATCTCGCACAACTGCCTGATCGGCGATCGCAATGTCTTCGGCTATGCAGTGAAGATCGCCTGTGACTGCACCATCGGATCTAAGGCGATCTTCAGTAGCAACGTCATGGCCAAGCCTCAGTGTCGCATCGGAGATCTAGCCTTCATCCTCACGGGCTGTCGCTTCGGCGAAGACATCCCTCCCTACATCACCGTCAAGGACAATCCCGCCGTCTACGCAGGCATCCATGCGGATATGCTCTCCAAGGCGGGGGGCATCGACGAGCGTACCCAGCGTCATCTAGCCATGGCCTACCGCCTCGTCTTCAACGGGAAGATCAGCCTCTACGACGCCATCCTTCAGATCAAGGAGCAGGTACCCGACGGTCCTGAGGTTCGCCACGTCATCGAGTTCCTCAGCACCTCGAAGTCCCTCATCACGAAGTGATCCACCTCCCTCGGGTAGCCTAGCTGAGCCCCCTAGGTCTCTGCCCTTCGCTACCCGCCTTCCCTCCAAAGGAATAGCAAGGTCCCGCCCCGACGACTTCGTCGGGGCGGGACCTATTCTTTTGCCCTTCGTCCACCGCCCTCTTTCTCGGGGCTTTTCGCCTCAGCGCCCCACCTTGCGACAGCCCGCTTGCTGAGCGGGCTAGCGCACCCCCAAAAACAACCCTACCGTAGATCGCCGAAAAAACCTACTGTAGGTCGTCAAGACGACCCACGGTAGGTCGCATCAACGACCTACAGTAGGTTTTTTCGGCGGCCCACCGTGGATCACTTTTTATCCCTTCCCCGGAGCCTGTGTAGGAGGGGATAAAGGAGCCCTTCCCTTCGACCCAAAGAAGTCTTCGGTCAAGTCCTTATCCGCCCTTCGATGCGTATCTCGGGAGAAATCTCGACCTTTGCAGGAGTAAAGAGGGGGGAAGCACACGTACTCCCCTCGCCATATCATCACCCGCCGTTTATATGAAACATCTGATCATGACCCTCATCTCCTCCCTGGGCCTTTGCTCGGGATCCGCTACCGACGAGCCCATTCAGCTCCTTGCCCCTAAGGCCTTCATCGCTGCTGCTCAGGCAGACAGCACCGCTGTCATCCTCGACGTGCGCCGACCCTCCGAATTTGCCGAAGGTCACCTGAAGGGAGCTATCCTCCTCGACTGGCTGAGCGACAAGACCTTCCTCGAAGGGCTAGAGAAGCTCGACAAAGAGCGCACCCACTACATCTATTGCCGTAGTGGCAAGCGTAGCCATGCAGCCGCCACGCTGATGCAGTCCCGTGGCTTCAAGATCGTAGAGATGGAAGGAGGCTACCTCAACTGGGTCTCCGAAGGTCTCCCTGTAGAGAAGTAAGCCCTCAGCACCAGAGCACTATGATCAAGATCTATGGAGTAGCCTCCTGCCCCGACTGCACCCACGTCTGGGAGCAGGTCCAAGGGGACGCACGCTATGAGATCATCGACTTCGGCCTCGATGTACGGGAGTTGAAGGCCTTCCTCAAGCTAAGGGATCACCTATCCCTCTTCGACGAAGCTAAGAAGCGAGGAGCCGTGGGCATCCCCTGCTTCGTCCTCGAAGATGGCTCCGTGACCCTCTCACCCGAAGAGGCAGGACTACAGAGTCGTCCGCCCCTGGAAGGTGTCGCCTGTAGCCTCGACGGCTCGGGGTGCTAAGCATCTAGATCGCCTCATCCGCTGGATGGGGCGATCTTCTTTTATCCCCTCCATGCTTGTAGGTAGATGGCTTCGTAGTCCCACGGGCGGGATCTACCTATATGTAGGGAAATTTGGGACTTACGAATCTGGAGCATCACATTTACGTACTTTTGCATATCCCTCCGGCTTTAGGAGGTATTCCCCAGTCATGCCCTCTCAAAGCTAAGAGAAGCGAGGTATGACCCTTCATTATACTGATGACGTCATGATATCCAGACATCTATCCCTCATGCTCGTACTGGGAAGTATGAGCTTACCCGCTCTAGCACAGACCGAGGCTACCGACCGCACCCTCGATGGAGTCACTGTCGTCGGGACTCGTATGCCCGAGGTCAAGCAGAATGCAGCTGCTAGCATCACCATCATCTCAGCCAAGCAGATCCAAGAGATGAGCCAGATCTTACCTGACATGCAGGCGATCGTCGGCTACTTCGTCCCTGGCGTACCTCCCACGGGGAACTCCGTCAACGAGCGCTACAATACCCTTCGTGGGCGTAGCATCCTCGTTCTCATCGACGGCATACCTCAGTCCACCCCGCTCCGTGCTACTAGCCGAGACCTACGCACCATCGATCCCTCCGCCGTCGAGCGTATCGAGGTGATCAAGGGCGCTACAGCGATCTTCGGGAACGGGGCCAATGGGGGGATCATCAACATCATCACCAAGCAGAACAAGGAGCATCGCCCCCTGGGCGGGATGGCTACCCTTGCCTATACCGACCACAACTTCTTCAAGACCTCGGAGAAGACCTCAGGCTACCGAGCTGGCGGTCAGATCTATGGCGAGGTAGGAGACTTCAGCTATCTAGCTAGCGGCACCTTCACTCAGACAGGCTCGCCTATCAGCGCTGGGGGCGTCTACCTCTCACCACGCTACGGGCTGGGAGACACGAAGAGTCTGAATGCTCTGGTGAAGTTCGGCTACGCCTTCAGTGAGCGTACCCACCTCGAAGCGATGTACAATCTCTTCCGCTCCGAGCAGCAGAGCCCACTCGTCGCTTCGGGAGGGAAGTACCTCGTATCGCCCCGTATCGGTGTGCCAGGGAAGCAACCTGCAGAAGCCATCCCCGAAGGGATACCCCACAACCACAATGCCTATATCAAGCTGACCTCTCAGGAGCTATTCAGCCACACAGACCTCGAAGTATCGCTCTTCGCTCGTGGCGTCAAGGTCGTCACCGACTACCGCAAGCACAATCCTAAGAGCCCTCGCTGGGAGGAGACCAGTGGACAGGCACTGACCAGGGCGCTACAGACAGGTGCACGGGCACAGCTCCTCTCCCGCCTTCGCCCGGCCAGTGAGACGACCCTCCATCTCCTCTACGGCGTAGACTTCCTCCTCGACAAGACCAGCCAACCACTGGTCGACGGAAGATACTGGGTACCCGAACTCAAGGCGTATAACTATGCGCCCTTCGCCCAAGGGAAGCTGAATCTGGCCGATCGCTTCACCCTCAAGGCTGGTGCACGCTACGACTGGATCAATGTCCAAGTCCCCGACTACGACGTACTGCGTGTACGTAAGACAGACCCTCAGATACACGTCTCTGGCGGGACCCTACGCTATCGCAATCTGTCGGTGAACGCTGGGCTGACCTACAACGGACTGCACTCATTCCAGCCCTACTTCGCCTACTCCCAAGGCTTCTCTATCTATGACCTAGGGCGCACCCTACGCTCAGCCAAGTCCGATGTCCTCGGTAAGATCGAGACCGACCCCGTACGTACGCACAACTATGAACTAGGCTTCTACTCTCCTCTGGAGCATCTCTTCGGTGAGGGGACACGCCTAGATCTCCAGGGAGCCGTCTACTATACCTATGCTGCCCTCGGAAGCGATCTCAAGAGCGAGAGTGGCTTCTGGGTCGTAGACCGATCCCCCCAGCGTATCCTAGGCGTCGAGCTCTCGGCTGATGCCACGCTCAGCCCTAAGCTCTCCGTAGGAGCTACCTTCTCTGCTCTGGAGGGATACAAGGAGACGAGTAAGGGAACTTGGTCTACCTACATGTCTGGGCAGTCCATCCCTCCGCTGAAGGTCACCGCTCATGTGACCTACCGTCCGATCCAGGCGCTATCCCTTCGACTCTACGGACTACATACGGGGCGACGTGCTCGGTTCGCCCCCGCCACCCCAGGAGGGAATGACTACCAAGAGGCCGAAGGTCCCGTCCAGCCCATCACCCTCGTAAGTGGACAGGCTAGCTATGCTCTAGGACACTTCACCCTCGGGGTAGGGGTAGAGAACCTCCTCAACACGAGCTACTACCCCGTCCAGTCACAGCTCGTCGCCCGTGACGCTGAGTACGTCCAGGGAAATGGGCGTATGACGACACTCTCCCTCAGCTATCGCTTCTAGCCATACTCCACATACGCCGTGGGGCAGTCTCCTCCAGCTGGAGACTGCCCCACGGCGTGTATATATAGGTCGGGTGAGAAGGGTCTACTCCGAGTCGAGGACTTGGAACTCTGTCCGACGATTGAGCTGATCACAGACGGCCTGCTCCTCGGGAGAAGAGAGCCGAGCGATGAAGTCCTCCGTCAGCACACTCCCCGCTGGGAGGAAGGGATAAGCCTCTGCCGTCCGTCGGGAGACGACATAGGGGCGAGACTTCCCATAGCCCTCTGCTCGGAGGCGCTCTGGTGCTATCCCGAGCTCGGTAAGGTAGCGAACGACCGCTTCAGCTCGGCGCTGGGAGAGGCGAAGGTTGTAGCCCGCAGGTCCGTGGCGGTCGGTATGGGAGAGGAGGCGGATAGACACCTCTGGATTATCCGTGAGGAGCTTGTGGAGCATCCGAAGCGCTGATTCGCTCTCGGGCAAGACATCTGCCCGATCAAAGGCATAGTGCACCTCCCTGAGCTGCTCGACAGCGACACGGGAGGCGAGGTAGAATTCCACTGAATAGGTTTCGCTCTCCTGACTTGGATCAGTACTGAGGCGCACATACTGATTGAGGTAGCTCGGTGCAGAGGCCAGCATGACATACTCCATAGCTGAGCGGGCAGGGAGACGGAAGGCTCCCTCTCCGTCCGTCGTGACTACTCGCTCCATCTCCTCGGCATGATTGCCCACCAGATGGATCGTAGCACCTCGGATAGGTTCACCCTCCCGATCAAGGACGAGCCCCTCGATCGTCGTCGTGACCTTCGCCCTACGGAACTCATACAGATGCGGGCGACCCCGAGCATCGTCCCTTGCTGAGGCGAAGAGCCCCACTTCGGCAAGGTCTTCTCCTTCCCCTCTAGGCCACGCATCAGGGACGGGGCTCGGGGCGAAGGCTAGGTCATCCGAAGGGCTGTTGATCGGGGCAGGAAGAGCCGTCACCCGATACACCCCTTCGGGGGATAAGACCGCCCAATAGATATCGAGCCCACCCAGCCCGCCAGGTCTATCCGACGAGAAGTAAAGCACGCTATCCGACACGGCGTAGGGGAAGAGTTCGTCGCCCGAGGTATTGACCTCTACCCCTAGAGGGAAGGGCTCACCGACACGCCCGCCATCGAGGCGCACTTGATAGAGGTCTTTACCCCCTCGTCCCCCTGGGGCATCACTGACGAAGAAAAGCACATGCCCCGAAGGGCTCACCGAAGGATGAGCTACGAGGATCGTGCTGTCGGCGAAGAGACGGAGTTCCCGACCTTCTCGCCACTCGCCCCGCTCCCCTTGCTCTGAGACATAGATCTTCGGGACATTGCGCTTTCCCCGATCGAAGCCGACCAGGCTGTAGTAGAGCCTTCGTCCATCAGGGCTGAGGCTTGGCGCACCCTGCTCTACCCTCGGAAGGCTCAGCCCCCTGAGGCTATCGGGACGCACCGCCCACGACCCATCGGCACGCTGGCTAAGGGAATAGAGCGCTCCTAGGGGTTCACCCGTCACAGGCGAATCGTCCTTCTTCGCCCCGTAGCGCCTTCTATTGCTTCCGAAGAGGAGGGTCTTTCCATCAGCGCTGTACGTGACCCCATAGTCGCTATACGCCGAGCGTAGAGGTTCGAAGGGGCGCACTTCGTAGGGAGAAGTCCCCACCTGCCCGGACTCTGAGGCCAGTTCGGTGGATAAGCCTGCCCGCTGGAGAGGCTCCCGAAGCAGGCTATCGGGGAAATGAAGGCGCTCCGCTGCCTTCAGAAGGTTCAGCGCCGTAGCGTAGCGCCTTCCCTCTAGAGCAGCTACCCCTGCTTCGTAGGCGAAGCGCCCTTTATCCTCCGCCTTCTTACGTGGAGCGCTCGCATACAGACGCTTATAGAGCACCTCTGCACGATAGTATGCCCCAGCACGCTTCGCCTCCTCAGCCTCACGTAGCACCGAAGGGGCACACGAGGCTAGGACAAAGAGTAGATATAGGGAATGTAGTCCGTGACGAAGCGATGGCATGTGGATGCGGGAACTAAGGGATGTGGATAAGCTTGTGCATCTGTAGGCTCAGTTGCCACTCGGGATGCTCCAGCACGTACTTCACACAGAGCTCTACGGCCTCACGGTCGACATCATTCTGCGTCTCTCCGACGAAGATCGGACTCACGAGGTACGCCCCCGCTGGAGGAAGGTCACTGATGGCAGGGGGCAGATCTACATCACGGCCGATCGGGAAACGGAATTCCCCCACGCCCTCGGGGAAGTTCTGGTGTAAGAGGCGCATTGCCTCTCTTTTGGGGCTACAGGTGATGTAGTCCAGCCCACGAGGGGGGCGACGTGTGCCGTTGGTCTCGATGGACTGGAAGTAGCCGAGTGCCTTGAAGTAGGCGACGACCTCGTCGGTGAGTTGGAGCGTAGGTTCTCCGCCCGTCCAGATGATGCGCCTACCTGGATAGACGGCGATGGTATCACGGATCTCCTCCAGAGTCATCTCGACTCCCGAGTCAAACTCTGTATCACAGAAGCTACAGCGGAGGTTGCATCGGCTCAGGCGGATGAAGATGGAGGCCTTCCCCATGTGTACCCCTTCGCCCTGCAGGCTGTAGAATATCTCATTGACAAGCATAGTATTCTTTTCGTTCATCGTAGACAAAGATACGACGACTCCCCCAGCCCATCGGTTCTCGCCCCTACCATCTCCTCGCCCCAAGCCGACGGACAGCCGTCCCTCACCCCTCGCTCCGTCCCCTGCTAATCCACCTCTTCCCTCCCCCCAAAAAGAACCCTACGGTAGGTCGCTTGACTGACCCACCATAGGTCGCCAAGGTGACCCATTCATGGGTCGGCGGAGGGACCCATGAATGGGGTCCTCGACCGACCCATGAATGGGTAACTTTTACGCTTCCTCAGGCTCGATCATTCAGCTGAGAGATACATTCCGTTAGGCTGGAGTAGAGGTAAGACGGCGCAGAGGGCTGATGTAAATAGTACAACTTACTCATCTTATCGCTGGGGTATTTGCTTATATTGAGAAGATATGCTACCTTTGCACCGCAAAGAAGGTGGCAAATACTCTTCCTTAGCTCAGTCGGTTAGAGCATCTGACTGTTAATCAGAGGGTCCTTGGTTCAAGTCCAAGAGGAAGAGCATCCACAACAAGGGCAATGAGCCCTGTGCCACACTTCGATGCATGTCTTCTTCCTTAGCTCAGTCGGTTAGAGCATCTGACTGTTAATCAGAGGGTCCTTGGTTCAAGTCCAAGAGGAAGAGCATCCTAAAGCATACCGCCCCGAGCGGTGAAGTACTCCGCAGCTCCTAGTCGTAGGGCCTGCGGAGTCTCTTTATATCCCCAGAGATCATGGGTACAATTACCCGAGAAGCCGTATCTTCGTAGTGTGAATAAGGTAGATAAGACTTCTCCCCGAGCTTCCTTTGCTCCGCCTCTTGCCCTAGCGGACAGCACCGAGGGAGCATCGCTCCAGACTCCCCTCCCCTCCAAGACTTGGCGTAGCCTCTCTGGGCTCGCAGGCTCATCCCGTGCCCTGATCACGCCCCGACTGCGTGAGGCAGCACCTCTTCTCGTACTTCTACGTGATGACGAGGAGGCGGGCTACTTCTATTCGGACCTTGCCCAATACCTTGGAGAAGATCGAGTCCTGCTCTTCCCCTCCGCCTACCGCCGAGCTATCCGCTACGGACACAGAGATGAGGCAAGTGTCCTCCTGCGCTCCATGGTACTAAGTGCCCTGCTTAGCGAGAAGAAGCGTGGACGCTCCCACCTACCCATCCTCGTCACCTACCCCGAAGCGCTCCTAGAGGGTGTACCCAAGGAAGGCGACCAACCGACAGAGACCCTCCTCATCCACAAGGGCGATCTCGTCGATCGGGATGAGCTACGTGACAAGCTACTTAGCTGGGGCTTCGAGCGGGTGGACTATGTCTATGAGCCGGGGCAGTTCGCTCTGAGAGGAAGCATCGTCGATGTCTATTCCTTTGCCTCCGAGCTCCCCTACCGTCTGGACTTCTTCGACGATGAAGTCGAGAGCCTTCGTCGCTTCGAGGTCGATAGCCAGCTCTCCGTAGGACAGCTGGAGGAGATCACACTGAGCCCCGACCTAGCTAAGAGCCGAGGGGCACTAGTCTCCCTACTTTCGCTCCTTCCACGAGGCACACAGCTTCTCCTCTCTGGCCGAGCTTCGCTAGCTACCCGCCTGCAGATGACTTGGGATGAAGCTCCGCTTCTACAGGATGGAGAGGGCTTCCGTGACCTTGACGAACTGAGGACGATGCTCATCGAGCCTCAGGCGCTGCTGCAGGAGCTACAGAGCTATTCGGGCTATGAGTTCACCACCGAGGCTGAGCCCAACGGGATCCAGTTCCATACCGAGCGTCAGCCCCTCTTCCACAAGGACTACGAAGCACTAGCTACCCAGATCCGCTCATGGAAGAAGAGAGGCTACACCGTCTGGCTATCGGCCAGCACCGAGGCAGCCTATGAGCGTGTCCTCGACATCCTCACCCCTCACCTCAAGCCCACAGAACTCCCCCAGCGCACCGCCATCACCCTGCACGAAGGCTTCGTCGACGAAGGTCACCGCTGGGTGCTACTCACGGAGCACGAGCTCTTCGACCGCTACCATAAATATAGTCTCCGTAGCGACAAGGCTACTTCGGGCAAAGTCACCCTCTCCCTCAAGGAACTACAGAGCTTCAGCCGGGGCGACCTCGTCGTACATGCCGACCACGGGATCGGACGCTTCGACGGGCTGGTGAGCATGCCTCAGGGGGATCACACACAGGAGTTCGTCAAGCTCATCTACCGCAATAACGACACGATCTATGTCAACCTCCACAGCCTGCATAAGCTCTCCCACTACCGCTCGGGAGGCGAGAGCACGGAGGTCAATCTGAGTGTCATCGGTTCGGGTGCTTGGCAGCGAATCAAGGAGCGCACAAAGAAGCGCATCAAGGACATCGCCCGAGATCTGATCCGTCTCTATGCTAAGCGACGGGAGACCGAGGGCTATGCCTTCAGTCCCGACAGCTACCTCCAGCACGAGCTAGAGGCATCGTTTGCCTTCGAAGATACCCCAGACCAAGCCTCTGCCGTCGCAGCCGTGAAGGCCGACATGGAGCGTCCCTTCCCGATGGACCGTCTCCTTTGCGGAGATGTGGGCTTCGGGAAGACCGAAGTCGCTGTACGAGCAGCCTTCAAGGCAGCGACCGATGGTAAGCAGGTAGCCGTGCTCGTACCCACTACCGTCCTTGCCTATCAGCACTACCGCACCTTCTCTAAGCGACTGCGTGACTTCCCCGTGCGGGTAGACTATATCTCTCGTGCCCGTAGCCCAAAGGAGCTTCGTGCCATCCTCAGCGATCTCAAGGAGGGGAAGATCGATATCATCATCGGCACACACCGCCTGACGAGCAAGGATGTAGCCTTCCACGACCTAGGCCTCCTTATCATCGACGAAGAGCAGAAGTTCGGAGTAGCCACCAAGGAGAAGCTACGCCAGCTGCAGGTCAATGTCGATACCTTGACAATGAGTGCTACACCTATCCCCCGTACGCTCCAGTTCTCCCTCATGGGGGCTCGAGATCTATCAAACCTCAACACTCCCCCAGCGAATCGCCGTCCCGTAGAGACCATCCTCACCCAGACTTCCCCACAGATCATCCGTGAGGCTGTGGGCTTCGAGATGAGTCGCAATGGGCAGGTCTACTTCGTCAATAGCCGTATCAGCAATATCGAGAACCTCGCAGCACTGATCCAGCGTGAAGTACCCGACGCACGCATCGCCGTAGCTCATGGTCGCCTAGCACCGAAGGAGATGGAGCAGATCCTCATCGACTTCGGCAACCAAGAGTACGACGTGCTGGTGGCTACGAAGATCATAGAGAACGGGATCGACGTACCCAATGCCAATACCATCATGATCCACGATGCCCACCACTATGGACTGAGCGAACTGCATCAGCTCCGAGGGCGTGTTGGGCGAAGTGATCGCAAGGCCTTCTGCTACCTCTTGACTCCACCTTTGGAAGGACTTAGCGAAGACTCTAAGCGCCGTCTGCGTGCCATCGAGAGCTTCAGCGATCTGGGTAGTGGCATACGCATCGCACTTCAAGACTTGGATCAGCGAGGTGCAGGTAATGTGCTCGGTGCCGAGCAGAGTGGCTTCATCACCGACATGGGCTATGAGACTTATCAGAAGGTCTTCTCCGAAGCGGTGCGTGAACTGAAGGCCGATGAATTTGCCCACATCTATGCCGATGAGGATAAGACGAGCGATGGCGAACTAGCAGACCGCTTCGTCGTAGAGACTCAGGTAGAGAGCGACCTCGAGCTGGCACTCTCTGATGAATATGTACCCTCCGACAGCGAGCGTATCCTCCTCTACCGAGAGCTGGACGGGCTGAACGAAGACCGAGAGCTCGAAGAGTTCACCGCCCGACTGAGAGACCGCTTCGGTGCCCTACCGAAGGAGGCCGAAGAACTGGTACTCGTTCCCCGTCTCCGTCGCCTGGGGCACCACCTCGGCATCGAGAAGGTCGTCCTCAAGTCAGGATCGATGAGCCTACACTTACTCTCTGATACGTCCAGCCCTTACTATGCTTCGGAGACCTTCGGCAAGCTACTCGAGTACGTAGCTCGCAATAGTCGCAACTGCGAATTCGTCCAGCGTACGGGCAAGCACATCATCCGCATCGGCCACATCCCTTCGGTACACGCAGCGATTGAAGTGATGGAGCACATCCTTCGCCGTAAGGTCGAGGGAAGTGCCCTATAAAGACCAACCAACCAACCAAACCTATTACACCCAAAACAAAACTATGAGCTACATCCATCTCATCACTGGCGGAGAGCGCTCAGGTAAGAGCACCTTCGCTGAAGCTGAAGCTTTACGGCTCAGCCCCAATCCCGTGTATCTGGCTACGGCACGAGTCTGGGACGAAGAGTTCCGTCAGCGCATCCTCCGCCATCAAGAGCGACGTGGCCCCGAATGGACCAATATCGAGGAAGACCTCACCCCTTCGAAGCACGACTTCACAGGGCGAGTAGTGCTCGTGGACTGCATTACCCTCTGGTCGACGAACTATTTCTTCGACCTAGAGCAAGACGTAGACCGAGCCCTCGAAGCGCTACAGACCGAATTCGATCGCTTAGTCTCCCAAGATGCTACCTTCATCTTCGTGACGAACGAACTGGGTATGGGGGGCACATCTAGCTCACGCACCCAACGCCTTTTCACGCAGCTCCAAGGCTGGATGAATCAATACGTCGGCGACCGAGCCGACCGAGTGACGCTGATGGTCTGTGGTCAGCCACTCACCGTCAAAGGCTAAGCCCGCACTTCACCTCACATCATGATACAAGACTTCGATATCCGCTCCATCTCTGACGAAGAGATCCTGAGGGCACAAGCTTATATTGACACGATCGCTAAGCCTCTCGGCTCGATGGGACAGCTGGAGCGTCTCGCTGCTCGTCTCGCAGCACTGCAGGACACACTTCGCCCTTCGCTCAGCCCCCGCGAACACTTTGTCTTCGCTGCTGATCATGGCATCGAGCGGGAAGGCGTAAGCAAGAGCCCCCGTGAAGTGACACGCCAAGTCGTCTACAGTATGCTTCGTGGCGGTGCAGGTATTTGTTTCCTGACGAGGCAACATGACTTCCGCCTGCATATCGTCGATGTGGGTGTCGATCATGAGTTCGGCGACGAACCGAACTTAGTGCACCGCAAGATCCGCCGTGGTACTCGGTCCTTCCTCACTGAAGCAGCGATGACCACGGAAGAAGCTCAGCGGGCGCTCTCGGTAGGGATAGCGTCCGTCGACGAAGCCCATCAGCGAGGCGTGAAGCTCCTTTCCTTCGGCGAGATGGGCATTGCCAATACCTCCGCCTCTGCCCTGTGGATGTACTACCTGACCGACTTCCCTCTGGAGGAATGCATCGGTCGTGGCAGTGGTCTTGATGATGAAGGCATGACCCACAAGCTTCACATCCTTCGCCAAGCGGTCAAGAACTACACCGGTCCTTCAGATCCCTTCGCCATCCTCATCCATTTCGGGGGCTACGAACTGGTGGCGGCGGTGGGCGCAATGCTCCGTTCGGCCGAACTAGGTATTGCCTTCCTCGTCGACGGCTTCATCATGACGGCCTGCCTTCTGATGGCTCGTGCGCTCCATCCTTCGGTCGCGGGTTACGCCTTCTTCGGTCATGCGGGCGACGAAGCGGGGCATGCTCGCCTGCTCCGTTACTTGGGTGCCGAACCGATCCTTCGCTTGGGCCTCCGTCTCGGTGAAGGTACGGGCGCAGTCTGTGCCTTCCCCATCCTCGAGTCTTCGGTACGAATGCTCCACGAGATGGCTACGTTCACGACCTCAGGAGTCACGGATTACGTTTCGCCCAAAGAGGAATAGCTCCGCAAACTTCTTATAAGTTCCCTCGCCGGGAACCGACACGCTCCGAAGGGGAAGCTCGTCTTCCTTCTCGGAGCGCTTTTCTTTTCTCCCGAAGGCTGCTTCACTCAAGGTCAAAAGATCCTTCATCCAAGCGAAGAATCTCCTTTGATAAAGGGAAGGGAATCCTTCTAGGAAGGGTAAGATCTCCTTCTGGGAATGTTAAGGGCTCCTATTCTCCGACCGAGCACCTCCTTCCAAAGCCAGCTGTCATCGCTGTGAATGGGCCCGAAAACACCTTCCGAAGACTTCGGAAGTGTCTGAAGAAAAAGCCGAAAGCACCTGAAGAGAAAGCGAAAAACTACTGAAGAAAAGTTGGAGCTACGTCCGTCGCTCCATAAAACTACGTCCACTGCTTTATAAAACCACGCCCGTCGCTTTATAAAGCGACGGGCGTGGTTTTAACTATTCATAATGATGTGAACCAGTTTTCTCCAGTGGTCTTCGAGGTTTTCTTCAGACTTGGATTGGATTTCTTTCTTGGATTGATTGGCTTGCTTTCTTGAATTTCCTTCCTTTCCTTCTTTCTTTGCTTCTCCTTCTTTCCTTCCTGTTTTTGCCTCCTTTCTTTGCTTTCGCTCCTTCCCTTCCTTAGTTGCTTGACTTTACAATAGACGTTTTAATCGCCATATATGGGGACGAATATGGCGAAATCTACCTATTTGAATGGATTGTACTGCGCTATTTTTCCTCGTTTCTTTGTGGCGCTTATCCCGTAAAGCAAGCAGTAGCCCCAAGAATAGACAGCAGACACATAAGCATTATGAGAAACAGCTTCGGCCTCATCCTCCTCCTGACGATAGCACTAACCACTGCCTGTCGGGAGTCAGGCCATGATCCAGGCCGTACGCTCTATGAGCATCAGCTCCTACAGCGACGACAGCTCCTTCACCTGACAGATAGCCTCTTCGACGATGTCTTCGTCCATCCCCTAGAAGTAGAGCGAGGGATCGGCGACCTTTATCGTTCGGCAGAAGGAGCGCAGCTCAGAGCACTGAGCGAAGACCAGGCTTTCAACGCCGAGATCACTTACCTCCGAAGAGCTCTCGCCTTTGCCCTTCGCCTGAGGAAACTAGAGAATCAGCTAGCGAAGACGACTTACGATCGCTTCCAGACAATGATCTTCCTCCCCAAGGGGAACTATGGTTCCCAAGACGAATCCCCTGCTACCGACCCCACCGTCTTGGTACACGAACTAGAGGCACTCCGTGCTGATGCCGAGGATTTCCTTACGAAGGAGGTAACGAGCTATAAGTACCGCAACCCAAAGAAGGAAGCTACCATCCGGGAGCGTATCGAGAGCAAAGGGATCAAGTTCCTCGAGAATGCCCTCTCTTCATACACCCCCTTCACTGGTAGCGAGTCCGAACTAGAAGGGACAAGCTGGCAGCAGCAGGCTTATCAGCGAAAGGATAACCCGGATGATTATTATCGAGCGCTCTATACACCTCAGGGCGTCTTCGCTGGGAAAATCTCCTTCGGCAAGGATCATAAGCTTCATCTCGATTCACTACAGCTCCCCACCTCGTACTATTCCTTCCCCTACGGCTATAGTCCTGCAGAGATCTTCAAGGATTTCGATGGAAGAGGACGGGGGCAAAACAATTCCATCTTCGCTGTCAAGGAGGGTCCCTTCGAAGCAGAAGGTATGCGCTATTACTTCGGGCAGAAGTATCTGACGCTCGTACTACCTACTCGTCCCTCTTCCTTCCCCAGAAGCAAGCGATACACCATCGCTATCACCATGGAGTACCAACGAGGACGCTTCACCTCCAGCCCCAAGACCCTTCTTCCCCGCTATGAGCGTGGGCCAAACAGTGCAGGAGTAGAGAGCGATCTCGACCCATGGTTCTTCTACAGCATCTTCGACCGGAGCAAGCATTGGGGGACGATCCGTGTACGCAATGCTGCACCGAGCTACGTCTGGGCAGGTCCCGTGAGCTTCGTCCTTTCTACTCAACCTTAGCCCCTTCGAAGTATGTACCAGATAGACTACCGACGCATGAAAGGCCTCCTTCCTCTTGCGCTCCTCACTCTAAGCCTCACGACCAGCTGCTTCAAGCGCGAACTGGAGTACGAAGACAATTATGTCAACATCAAGCAAGACCCAAGTCGAGCGGACAATGAAGTCTTGCGCTTCCGCACCTTCAAGCTTGATGACTACGACCGCTATATCATCTTCGGCAATAACAACGAAGTGAGCATCGAAGGATCGGCGCAGCTCCCGCTCCTCCTCTACATCGACCAGCTCAATAGACCCGCCACAGTAGACCTCTCTGGCTGTACCTACGAGTACCACTCCCGTGAGGATAAGCTTCTCTTCCATGGAGCTCTGCTACGCTCTGAGGTCTTCTCCGAGCCCGTAGTCATCGAGGTCGCTTGCACGCTCAAGAAGAAGCCCGAGAGCGCACAGACACGAGACCGCTTCACCCTGCGCCTGCGCTCCTTCACCCTCCCTGAGGGCCGTGAGGTCACTGTGGAGAAGCGCCAGAGCTGGCAGGACAAATCCATCGGCATGAGTATCGAGCCTAGCTACGATCTCACCTATTACCGCAACTAACTTAGCCCCGAGCATGCTCATCCATAGATACACCCTCCTCACTGGCGTCCTCTCTCTTCTCCTCTCCTCTGCGGTAGGGGAAGCTCTTGCGCAAAGCCCCCAGCGAGAGCAGACCGACACCGTGCGCCGCACCATCCATATCAAGGAGGTCGAGGTCAAGGAGAAAAAGCGGCAAAAGAAGGTTCAGAAGAAGGAGATCGGACGAGAAGTAGTCACAGATAGAGATATCAGTCGTCAGTTCATCCTCAACACAAAGGACTTCGTCCGCTACATGCCGGGCGTAGGTATCTCGGAGTCCGTCTCCCGATATGGCAACAAGGGCTTCGCTATCCGTGGTGTCGACGAGAACCGCGTATCGATCTCCGTCGACGGCCTCCCTCAAGCCGAGACCGAGACCAATGTCGTCTTCAGCTCCTATGGCTTGATCAATTCCGCCCGACCACAGTTCGAGACCGAGTTCATCAAGAAGGTCGACATCAAGAAGGGAGCCTCGTCCTTCGAGCACGGTACAGGGGCGCTCGGCGGTGCTGTGAACTTCGAGACGAAGGAGGCACGTACGATGATCGAGGGAGACCGTAGCTACGGGCTCCAGGCTAAGATCGGCGGGGACAACATGGCACACGGACGCATCTATTCGCTGGGCGGTGCCTACATCTACAAAGGGCTCGAAGCTCTCGCTCTCTATGCCGAGCGTACAGGGCGTGAGGTACGCAACTTCGGCTACGGCGAGCTTCGCCGAAGTATCTTCGCTACCCGTCCCGATCCGATGGAGTACCGACAGCAGTCCTTCCTCGGCAAGCTTGCCTTCCGCCATGGCGCTCACAAGCTGACAGCATCCTTCTACAGCCAGAATAAGATCACAGACTCGGAGGTCTGGTCGATGGAGCCTGCCTACGTGCTCACCTCGCAGCACGAGCCCTACTACTATGGTCACGACCAGGTGCTCACACGGCGCTGGGATGTACATTACCGCTTCACTCCGCTCGAGTCTCCTTGGCTCAATGAAGTCAATCTCTACGTGAACGGCCAGCAATCCTTCCTCGATGCCGACACCCGAAGCTCTATCTATCGTCCCGACATCTCTAACTTCAAGCCCAGCTACCTCCCTGCTGGTACTCGTCGTCTGCTCAAAGGGATGAGCTTCTACGACCAAGCCTTTGCGCTGAAGGCCACCTCCAAGCCTCAGAACTTTGGATCGCTAGGCTATCACTTCTTCACCCTGCACGCCTCCTACCTCCATCATCATACCGAGGACAAGAACGTCGACATCACTAAGCCTCTGAATACCTACAAGGATGGTGTGCGGTACAAGGGCACCTTCTACCGCATGGGCGAAGCCCTCCCTCAGAGCTCCTACATCTATTCCTTCCAGCGTCCGGCTGACAGGGATAACTTCTCCGTGGCCCTCTCAGATAATATTCGCCTGGGGAAACTCAAACTCGACCTCGGTCTCCGCTATGACCACTTTGTCTCACAGACGAGGGACTGGAAGGGGGACAACGACTTCAACTACCTAGGCTACCTTATAGGCAACCTCAAGACAGCGGGGATGGACTTCGACAAGGCCCGTATCGAGGAGTGGGGATTCACCCCTATGGCTATCGTGAGCTATGACTTCAGCCGATATCTGAGCGTCGGGTACAAGTTCTCCACGGGCTATCGTGTACCCACCTCACAGGAGCGCTTCTTCCAGTATGTAAGTCTCTCGCCTGCCTTCTTCGTACTCTCCAATCCTAAGCTTCGTCGGGAGCTGTCCTTCAACCACGAGTGGCACATCGGCACCTCCGATCCGAAGTACTTTGCCTATGACCTGAGCTTCTACTACAATAGATATAGAGACTATATCGAGCCTCTCTATGGGGTACAGAAGGTCTTCCTCGACGGGCAGAATCGGGATGTCGCCTACTCCATCAATGAAAACAAGAAGAATGCCAGCCTTTGGGGGATCGACTTCAGCACGAGCCTCTACCTCGAGGAGCTCATGCCTCGTCTCAAGCACTTAGGACAGCTCCTGCTGACGGGGTCGCTGAACTACTCCGAGGGCCGCTTCAGTGATGGCACTTCTATGCTAGCTATCCAGCCTCTGAAGGCGGTAGCAGGCTTCGACTACGACCTGCCTAAGGAGAAGGCTGGGCTGAGCCTAAGGGTGAACTTCCTCAAGGCCAAGGATGTCGACCAGACCAAGTTCGTCAAGAGCTTCTATGGAGATGAACAGATCAGCCAGTTCCCCTACTACTTCTTCCAGAACGCCGTGACCGTGGATCTCTTTGCCTACGTCACCCTAGCACGTCACCTCACGCTACGAGCCTCTGTGATGAACCTCACCGATACCCGCTACTGGCTCTGGGACGATATCCGTCAGCTCATCAGCCCCGTGATGCTCGTCCAGCACAATGACTTCTTCAGAGGAGGGCTAGAGACGATCACACGCTTCAGCCAGCCCCGTCGCTATGCCAATCTCGCCCTCGAATTCAAGCTCTAGTCGACTATGAAGCCCCTACTACCACTACGACGGATCAGCTCCCGTCTCTTCACGATACTTGCCACGACACTTCTAGGGCTCACAGCCTGCCAGCGAGTGTATGAGCCCCTTCCCAAGGGCGACAGCCCCATCACCCCCGAAGCGGGGGAGCGCCTCCACATGGATCAGGGTGAGATCGAGCGTCGAGCTACGGGCTACATCCGTCAGCTCTCCTTTGATCTAGCTCGGCAGGAACTAGAGCTCCTGACTGATCGTAGGGTGAGGGACTCCCTCCACGGAGTACTGGATCGGGCAGAGACCTTCGCTGACGCCCACCTCATCTATGTAGTCGATGCTCAGCGACGCAAGAAGTATATGAACGGGCGTGCACGTATCGCCTACTATCTCGAGCATGGCTTCATCTCGTCCTATGAGGACGATACGAGCCTCATCCTCCTCACCCTCGAAGGCAACAACTACTCCCAATCGGAGGGAAGAGACTACGTCCCCCGAGACATGGTAGAGATCCACAACCTCTCAGCCTATCCCCGCACCACAGATCTAGAGATCTCGGGAGCACAGCTCGAGCGCCTCGACCTGCGAGGGCTCCGCTCTCTGAGGAAGCTCGTCGTCAAGGGGGCAAAAGACGGGCTCATCATCGACGCCAGCGACAGCCCCCTGCTACGGGAGATCCAGCTCACTGGCACGCCGAACCTAGGGCTTCGTCTCCACCCCAGCGCTCGTCCCAAGTTGATCGTCTCGGGTAGCTACTTCGCCTCACTACAGAGCCTAGCGGTAGAGCAGGCTAGTTCGCTCTACCTCGACAATGTACGGCTACGTGACATCGACCTACTAGGGAAGGTCAGTCGCACGCTCACGACCCTCGACATCTCCGTCGAAGCTGGTGACACCTTCGGCTCAGACGGGCTACGCTACCGCCCTCTGCCCTTCGACGACGCCTTCATCACCAAGCTCAACGGACAGCTACCTACACTGAAGACCCTACGGGTGCTCTTTGCGCAAAGAGAAGACTTCGACAAGGCCTCCTTCGAGAAGCTCAACCTTCCCGCTCTGGAAGAGCTATCCCTACGTATCCGCTCCTCGATGAAGGCAGTCCCCCACAGTGCTTGGGGTAAAGACGTCCGCTTCTCCCTCTCGGGCTGTCCTCAGCTCAAGAAGCTCGCCCTCCTCCCCCTCTACGCTGATCGTATCGACCTCTCAGGCGTGACTTCGGCGAAGAATCCCCGCCTAGAGAGCGTCAACCTCTCCGGGGGGATGAGGGAGCTCGTCACCCCAGCTCTTAGCCACAAGCACGAACTCATCCTCGAGGTCGAAGCCCTCGACAAGATCACCGTGCCCCAGGGGGCGACGAAGAAGGCTCATGCGAGCTTCGTCGACTACACTTCTCGGGGAGATGAAGGACATGCGGTAGGTAATCTCCCCGTTCGCTTCTCCGACCTCGACTATGACTATCTGCTGGATCACTTCGCCTCAGTATCAGGCTTCTGCGTCTCCACGCCTCCGAGCAAGTACCGTCCTCGTAGCGATGAGCGTGCGATCTGGTTTGGCTTCAACATCCTTGACTTCAGCGGGGAGCAGTGGCGGGACTTCAAGGGGGTCGTCTACCTCCACGGCCTCGAGCGCTCCCGTACGGGCAGTGAGCGTATCGACTACCTTGACTTCGGGCATCTCCGACTGACCAACCTCAGCACGACCTCCCTCCGCGTCAATCCTGGCTGTGTCGTGAAGAGTGTACCCGAAGGCATGCGCATCTACTACAGCTCTATCGGCTCTCCCTACTAATCCTCCCCCGTCCTCATGTACCGAATGAATCAGCGCTCACTCGCTTGCCTGCTCTCACTAGGCCTCGTCCTCACGGGGCTCAGCGCCTGTCGCTCCGAGGCCCCTCGCCCTGCTATCACCCCGAGAGCAGAGGTCGTCCTCGGTCCCGACCGCTATGTACTCATGACCTACCGGAAGACCATCATCCCCTCAGGACCTATGAGGGGAAGGAGTATCCTGGAGAGCTATATCTCCTACTTCACCCAGATGCCTCAAGGGGAGGGGATCAATAACATCCTCGAGGAGAATACCCTCTTCGGTCGCTTCGGCGAAGACGGGGGCGGACTCCTCCAGTCTGGGGAGCACCTCTACCGCTTCTCCAATGCGGTGAATAACCACAGCCAAGGGGATCTGCTGGTGAATACACCCGTACGCCTCGTCTTCAGCCCCACACCCCGAGCTATCGGGGAGCGAGCACTCCTAGAGTCCGAGAGCGGAGGCTTCAGCCAAGCAGCGAAGAACTTCGTAGTCACCTCAGGGCAAGGCTTCCTCGTCCAGCCCTCCTACCAGAGAGACCTACTCTCGATCCGTAGCTTCGACCCCGAGACAATGGAGAAGACAAGTCCCCAGATCTACGTCTCCGACCTAGACAAGGAGCGGATCCGCCAGTTCATCCTCGAGCGGACTCCCTCCCTAGCAGGACAAGAGCTACCCAACCTGATCGTGGGGATGAAGCTCCTAGCCGTCCACGGCTCTGCCCTCATCCTCGACGTAGAGCTCCAGTCCCCCTCCTATGCCAATCTCTCCCGAGACAGCTACCTCGTAGCCTATGAGGCAAAGAACAGCGGGAAGCTCCTCGGTCTATCTCACCTAGAGAATACCGGGAGACTCGGTACGCCCTCCGAACTGCTACAGTATACGACCGACGAAGAGGGGGATCTCTACCTCCTCGCCCAAGGGGGTGACCAGCTGGGCTTCTACCAGAATTCGCTCCTCTATCGCATCCGCAAAGGCTCCTACACCATTGATCCCGACTGGCAGGTACGTATCTCGGATCTGGGGCTAGGCTACCCCGCCCGCTTCAACGGGATCTTCGCCCGTGGCGGTAAGCTCTTCACGCTGGTCAATGTCCAGCCTCTACCCGCCGTACGCAGTCAGATCCCCGAGAATCTCTGGCAGTACTATACGATAGACCTACAGACGAGGGAGGCCAAGCCACTCTCGGCCCTTCGCCCTTCGTCCGCCTTCCAGCAGGGCGTGAATATCGCTGCCTTTGTCGACGGGCACCTCTACCTACGCTACGTGCGTACCGGTGAGGATGCTCCCTATAATGGCTACTGGAGCTATGACCTCGTGACAGGAGAGGTGAAGCCCGCCTTCTCCGTCTCCCTCCAGAGTGGCTATGTCGCCGACTTCAAAAAGATCACCCTCCCCAAGCGCTGATACGACGATGAATAGATACCTACATGGGCTCCTGGCCCTGCTCTTGCTCTCGCTCACAGCCTGCACCAATGAGCTCCCGACGGATCAGATAGGGCGAGAGCGCCGGATCCAGTTCCCCTCCTCCCTGACCCTGGAGAAGATCCTCGGGGTGACGTGGAAGGTAGATCCAGAGAGGCAGGAGGTCATCCTCCCCTCCCCCCTGTCCAATCTCTCCGAGAAGGCTCGCCCGATACTCAATGTAGCGGGCAAGCACCTCAACTCGATCTTCTTCTCGAAGACCGGCGAAGTCTATGCTACCTATGTCATCGAAGACTTCGGTAATACCATCTTCTACTACAGCGGCACTTGGGCACTAGACCCGAAGAACAAGGAAGAGCTCCTAGTGCGTGTCGGTAGCCCCATCGGGGGAGACCTAGAGTACCGACTGAAGATCCGTCGCTTCAACCTGCTGAACAATATGCTCGTCATGGAGGCTTTCTTCGTCAACCCCGACTACAGCTTCTCCGCTCTCATGACGGGGAAGGGCGCACAGGATGACTACTGGAGTAAGGAGACAGATGTCATCGACCCTTCTTGGGGCGAACGCAATCCCGTGAGCGAAGAACCCCTTGACTACCGAGCCCTCCTCGGTAGCTATCGTGTAGATACCAAGAGCTGGAAGCGCGTGCTACATATCGACGACGCCGAGTATGACCACCATCCCCTCCTCTACGGCTACCGCCTCTCGCTCCAGTCGAATAGTCAGGTGACGCTCTCCTCGCTCCCACCACTCCTCTTCGGGCTCAATACCTTCAAGGGCACGTGGCAGATACGAGGGAGCAAGCTCCTCATGAGCTTCCCCATCTTCCCTTTCCGTGGCGACGTATCACGCTATCCCGGGGTCTTCGAGAGCGACTTCATCCCCCCGATCGCCACTACTTATGCCCGTCACGATGTGACCCTCGTGATGGAGGTCGTGCGAGACGAAGCAGATGCTGTGCTCGTCCGCCTCTCCGAGCCTGGGATGATCTCCGTCTATCTCTCCCTCCATAAAGTGAAGACTTCCTAGCAGAAGGATCCCAGCCCGACACAAAGGCAAAGCACAACGGTCTCGGAGCACTAGTAGCGCCTCTGTCGAAGCACCAGTAGTGCCTCCTCCGAGGTACTACTAGTGCCACCCGAGAGGTAGACGTACTCAAGGGATCCCCCCTGCCCCAGCCCCGCTCTCCGACGGCAATCGCTCCCCCCGCCGCCGTCTACTCTAGTCAATAAGCTCAGATGAATACCCTACGATACTCCCTCCTACTCCTCCTCGGAGGCCTGCTTCCACTTGTCCTCGACTCCTGTCGCAGTACGAGCGAAGCTCCTCAGCTCGTGGTGAACGAAGGCAAGGCCTCCCAGCCCCTCGTGGCCCGTAGCGAAGGTGACACCCTCCGCATCCCCTTCACCTCCTCCATCTACGATCATCGCCTCCAGATCACCGAGGCCGAGGACTGGATCGACACGAAGCTAGAGAGAGGGATGCTCCTCATCTATGTGGCTCGCAACAGTAGCCCCACCAAGCGCACGGCCCAGCTGACTCTACAGATCATCGAGCGGGGCGAGCGTCGTGAGGCCCAGCATATCACAGTCGTCCAGCCAGCATCGGTATCGCTAGCGAGTGACCGGTACCTCTTCGCCTATACCTCAGCGCTCAAGGTCTCGGAGGACTACTTCTACCACAATCCTGGGATCGTCTTCACGCTTCCTCTACCCGCCTCGGCAAGCCTCTTCGAGACAAAGGAAGCCTTCCGCACAAACCTCGACGCTACGAGACTCACCACCCAGCTGGAGTACGGCTCGGAGAGTCGTGACTGGATACACGACCTGAAGTTCACACGCCAGGGGGATATCTGGGGCCTCAGCTTCCGCCTCGACGCCATACCGCAGAGCCTCGAGCAGCGCCGAGTGCGCCTCCGTCTCTCTGACCCCGAGCATCCGAACCTCTCAGTAGCACTGGACTTCCTGCAGATCCGTCGCCCCCTCTCGCTCGTAGACCCTACGAAGGAGATCCAATCTCTCGGGGCGCTCCCCCAGCAGTACCGACTCGAGCTCCGCACAGATATACCGCTCGAGAAGCTCCATCTCACGACCTACGTCCGTAGTGTCGACGCCTCTGACAGGGCCGACGGATCAGATGATCGGCAGATACGTAGCCCTCACTGGCAGTACACCATCGACCCTAAGGACTACCAGATGGAGCGCCCTGAGCTCCAGCGACACTTCCGGCTCATCAAGACTGCCTCGGGCGTAGCCATCGTAGGGCAGACCTCCTCCAACAATAATCTCCTCGATATCTCTAGCCCCAGCCTCTTCGACGGGCAACTAGCCTTCCTCGTCACCAATGACCTCCATGATCAGAAGCTCTGGAGCTTCGTCAAGCTTCCCCCGTACAAGCAGGAGCTCTACCTGGCGACCTCAGGGATGAAGAAGAGAGAGACCGTCAAGCTCCCACAAGAGGCGTCAGACTTCTCTGTCAAGCTCCGCCTCAACACCTCGTCCGATGATATCGAGTGGGTGCGCCCGACCTTCATCACTATCCCTGACAAAGACTGGGGAGCTAGTCCTGCTATTCCTCAAGGGGCGACACTTACCTACCCCGATCTCCTGACGATCAATAATATACGCGTCACTGCCAACCCGCTTCGCTCTGTCCGACGCTTCGTACTACAGGCTAAGATCTCCACCTACATCCAGAGCGAATACACAGGGCGTACCCCACTCCTCCCTGTAGACTTCGTCTGTGAGCAGGAGCCCTTCACAGGGAGCTATATCTTCTCCACAAACGAAGGGACAGCGATAGACTTCGCAGGAGATACCGACGACAGCTACCAGCAGTACATCATCGCGACAGTAGCTCTCCAGACGAACTTAGCCCCCGAGCAGATCCGCCTCGAGAAGCCTAACCCTCGATCAGGCTGGGTACAGGCCTCACTTGCCGTAGACCCCGAGACCGGCTACGTCAGCTCCATCGCCTTCTATGCCGACAAGAATGATACGGGGCGAGACCGCTCTGCCCTCCTTCGACTCATGCCTCCCTCGGGCGAAGGGCTGAGCCCCATCACCTTCACCCTCCGCCAGTCCCACTAATAGACAGCTCCCATGAACATCCGACCTCTTGCCCTAGGAGTTGCTCTCCTCTCCGCCCTCTCTACCCTAAGCTCTTGCTCTAAGGAAGAGCCCATCGTAGAGACGCTCTCGATCAACTCCTTCGCCTCGGACACCCTCTACACGGGGCGTGAATATCATCTCTCAGTATCCACATCCCCCCAGGTCTCTGACCCTCGTCTCTCGTGGAGCGTATCCGATGCGAGCTTGGCCTCGATCCAATATGGTGGACTACTGAAGCCCCTCAGCAAAGGCGAACTCACCGTCTATGTCACCAGCCTCCAGTCAGGCGGGCGTCGGGTGCGGGCGAGCCGTAAGTTCGTCCTCATCTCCTCCGGGGTCTACCTCCGAGATCGAGCCGTGACGATCAACCCTCTGGAGACCTATCGCCTCGGCTACCGCTTCCTGCCTGAAGACTACAAGCCAACAGAAGCTCTCTCTTGGCGTAGCTCCGACGAAGCCGTGGCCACCGTCGATAGCGAGGGGGTCATACGAGGCCTGCAAGATGGGGAGGCGACGATCTATGTCCGCCTCGGCAATCCCCTCTCTGGCTTCTTCTCCGAAGACTCGGTAGCAGTGACCGTAGAGCACCACGAAGCCCCTCGATATACCTATACAAACGGGGAACTAGATCTCACGCAGAGCGTGCCGGGACTGCTACCAATGGTGGCTAAGGAGATGCCCTACTTCTCCAAGATCAGTATCCATGGTCCGATCAATGGCAGTGACCTGCTCTTCTTCATCGAGAACAAGGAGCGCATCGACGCCCTTGACCTCTCCGACACTCACGTAGTCAGCGGGGGGCGTACCCTGATGCCCCGTAGGCGTTCCGGACAGCCCGAGCCTAGTCCCATCTCCGTCACAGATGGCGTCCTACCCCCTCTCTTCGCTCAGCAGCTCCTCATCAAGAGCCTTACCCTGCCGAAGGGGCTTACCTCACTCGTCGACTTCGGGCTCAGCTATACCTTCGTCTCCCTCACCGTACCTGAAGGCTACGAGGAGCTTCACCTAGGGGAGTTTGCCACCGAGCATCTCACCCTCCCGAAAAGCCTCCGACGCCTCTACTGCAACCAGCCTAAGCTCTTCGGAGAGCGCTCTGGGGGTGAAGAGGAGCTCAAGATCTCCTCCGTCAAGGAGCCCCTTATACTCCCCGAGGGGCTACGAGAGCTCCGTGCGCTCCTTGAGCTCTCAGCACCCTTGACGATCCCCAGCTCCGTCGAGGAGATCACCCTCACAGGTCGCTTCGATGATGTGACCTTCGCCTCCCCGACTAAGCTCCGTGAACTGGGGCCTAGCTTCTTCCTTCGCTACCCCAACCAGTACCAGGATGTACTCTCACGGATGCAGGCCAAAACCCTTCGCCTCCCCGAGGGTCTCCAGCGCCTCTCTCGCCGAGCGCTCGCTGCGGGTGTCTATGGCTCCTTCATCCGCAATCAAGATCTGGAGGAGAAGAATGCAATACAGCTCAATGCAATCATCTTCCCCTCGAGCCTCCGCTCCATCGACGAGGCCGCCCTCTTCGCCGCTCAGATAGCTCAGCCCGTCATCCTCCCTGAGGGCCTAGAGAGCATCGGCCTCTTGGCCTTCTACGCCAGTAGCCTCAGCAAGGTGACACTACCAGCGAGCCTCCGCTCTCTGGATGATCAGGCCTTCGCCCTTTGCCCACGACTTGAGACGGTGCATGCGCTAGGCAAGGTGCCTCCCACCCTTGGCGCTCAGGTCTTCCTGCGTACCGCTAAGCAGGGACGTATCGAGAAGCTGATTGTGCCCCGAGGGTCGAAGCCGGCCTACGTGCAGGCTGGCTATGCCCCCTTCTTCTTCACGATCGAAGAGGCGACGAAGTAGCCCCACCAAGCCCTCCACGATGACGTCAACCGTGCTACTCACCCAGAGACGAGAGCGCTATCCATTTAGCGACGACAGCTCTGTTTTCCCAGCGACGACAGCGGTACCGCCCCTGCTATGATAGAGATACTCACCCAGCTACGATAGCGACACCTCTTAAGCTACGATAGCGACACTGCCCCTGCTATGATAGGGATACTCACCCAGCTACGATAGCGACGCTTCTTAAGCGACGACAGCGATACTCATATAATTAGGATAATGAAACTATTTCCCCGCCTGAGCTTCTTCCTGCTCACCCTCCTCAGTCTTGCCCTCTCGGCCTGCCACAAGGACACACCTCGAGATACAGCCGAGCGCTCCCCCCTGAAGGGTACGTATTGGACAGAAGGGACAGGCACGATGACGCTCGACTTCCGCACGGAGCGAGAAGTGACCTTCACCCTCACTCCCGCCGGTTCTCCTCGAGGGGCGATGGCCTACACCGCCACCTACAGTCTCTCGGGAAGTACCCTCACGATCGGAGACATCATACAGGATACGCCCTTCGGGACAGCCACTATCCTTCAGGGCTTCACAGCACAGCTCGAGGGAGGTGTGATGAAGGCTGACTTCACGACGACAGGCATGGAGCGAGACAGCGAGCAAGGTGCGCTCCGCTTCGTCGCCCAGCCGCTGAAGGGATACCTCTTCCACCGCAAGGTCTAGTACCTTCCCATCACGAAGGCTAGAGTCTTACCACCACAAGCCCGAGCTCCTTACCTCACACATTCTAACCCCTTACCCTCAGAGGTTCTAGCCCTCCACTACCCATAAAGCTAAAAGGCCAGCGACCGTAGTACTCACCTGATCGTGAGACTACGGCCACTGGCCTTATCTTAGGAAGTAAGAGACGTTACTTCAGGAAGGTGGAAGTAGTGACTTTCTACAGAAGGGAAGTGCTTACTTCGCTACGGGGATCTCCTTGAGTACCTGAAGGAGATGACGCCACCAGAGGTCTACCGTCTTGATCTCAATGCGCTCTGCTGGAGAATGCACATCACGAAGCGTTGGCCCGAAGGACACCATATCCAGATCAGGATATACGTCTAGGATCAGACCACACTCGAGGCCTGCGTGGATGGCCTTCACTGCAGCTTCCTTGCCGAAGAGCTTGCGGTAAGCATCTGCCGAAGCCTTGAGGATAGCAGAGTCTGGATTGGGCTTCCAGCCGGGATAAGAGTCGGTGAGTTCGACCTTAGCCCCTGCCAGCTCGAAGACAGAAGCTACCATCTCGGCAGCCGAATCACGAAGGCTCGTCGTAGAGCTTCGCTGGCTGGTCTCGACGAGGATCACGCCGTCACGCTGCTTGATGGAAGCAAGGTTATTGGAAGTCTCGACGAGGTCTTCGATCTCGTGGCTCATGCCGAGTACGCCGTGAGGGCAAGCATAGAGGGCACGTACCAGCGCCGACTTCGTCTTGTCATCGATGATCTGGGAGGGAGCAGCTGCGTCCTCGATAGCGAAGCGGACGTTGGGGTCTACGGCCTTGAGCTCGTTACGCACTGCTTCTTCGAGGCTCTTGAGTAGCTCGATCGCCTTAGCCTTGTCCTCGGGGCGTACACCGACCAGAGCATGTGCTTCGCGGGGGATAGCGTTATGGAGGTTACCGCCTGCTATCTCGGAGAGCTTCCAGTCGACATTCTTCTCCAGAGCATAGAGGTAGCGGGTGAGGAGCTTATTCGCATTGCCGAGTCCGCAGTGGATCTCACCGCCGGAGTGACCGCCCTTGAGCCCAGATACCGAGGCACGAAGCCAAGTGAGACCCTGAGGAGCCTCCTGATACTCGGGGGTGAAGGTAGCGACGATGCCCTTACCACCAGCACAGCCGATGAAGAGTTCGCCTTCGTCTTCGCTGTCGAGGTTGATGAGGATCTTACCGGTGAGGAAGCCTGGACGAAGCTCGAAGGCACCCGTCATACCCGACTCTTCGTCGATGGTGAAGAGCGCTTCGATGGGGCCGTGCTCGATGTCATCCGAAGCTAGGATAGCGAGCTGGGCAGCACAGCCGATCCCGTTGTCCGCACCCAGGGTAGTACCATCGGCATGGAGCCACTCTCCATCGACGATCGTACGAATAGGGTCGTTGTCGAAGTCATGCTCTGTGCCGGCGTTCTTCTCACAGACCATATCGACGTGGCTCTGCAGGATGAGCTTGACACGATCTTCGTAGCCTGGGGTAGCAGGCTTACTCATGACGATGTTGCCTACATGGTCCTTCTTGTACTCGATGCCATGCTCCTTGGCGAACTTCTCCAGATAGGCGATGATCTTGCCTTCCTTCTTGGAGGGGCGGGGGACTTGTGTGATCTCATGGAAGTACTTCCACACGATCTTAGGGTTCAGCTCTGTGATTTCCATTGCTTACTTGATGTTTATGTATGAGTAGTTGCTTACGAGTGCATCAGTGGGTATTCGCATGGTTGAGGCTATATTCGTATATCTAAGCCTTAATCGGCGAAAACTTGTACCTTTGCTCCCAACAAATATAACGATAAAATACAAGGATGACATTATTCCTAGTCGCACTCTTCGCCGTAGGGACTGCGGTCTTTCTCCTCTCGGTATCGATTATCTTCAAGAGAAACGGTCGCTTCCCCAATACGCATGTCGGCGGTAGCCGAGCCATGCAGCGTCGGGGCATCTCCTGCCATACCTCCCAGCACAAGGAGGCGCAGCGTCACAAGAGTCTCGCTGAGCGTCTGGCAGAGCAAGCATCCTAAGTGCCCCTCCACTCCCCCCGAATACAACAATTTAAAAATAAGCACCTATGACAAAGACAGGTCGTATGACCCTCTGCTCTCTGGCGCTCGCTGTCGCTTCTGCCCTGAGCCTATCCTCCTGCCAGGGCAAGACCGAGCAAAAGTCCGCTCCCTCTACTCCCTCCGAAGTCCAAGCTACGGGTCTACCCATAGCTCTGGTACGTATGGACAGCGTCTCATCTCAGTATAAGTTCGCCCAAGAGGTCAAGGAGGCGCTCGAGAAGGACGCCATCGCTCACCAGACTCGTCTACAGGGCAAGAGCGCTGCTATCCAGAAGGCAGCTGCTGACTTCGAGCGTCGCATGCGCATCAATGCCTTCGTCTCTGCTGAAGCACAGCAAGCCGAGCAACAGAAGATCATCCGCATGCAGCAGGAGGGGGAAGCCCTCAGTGCGGAGCTCTCTCAGAAGCTCGCCATGAAGCAGCAGTCCCTCCTACAGGATGTCATGACCGAGATCCGTGCTCAGCTCAAGGAGTACAACAAGGATGGTCGCTACAAGCTCATCCTGACCCAGGTCGGGGACAACGTGCTCTACGCAGATGAAGCCCTCGATATCACCGACGACTTCATCAAGTACCTCAACGAGCACTACACCTCTAGCAAGGCTTCTGTCGCTGCAGACTCTACGGCGAAGAAGAAGTAAGCCCATCACCCTATTCGCTAGGGAAGATACAAGGGGCACCACGGCACGCTACGTCGCCGTGGTGCCCCTTGCCTTTTCCTTCTGTTCGCTAGGAGAAGGTGCTTCGGAGGGCTCGGCGAAGGCAGTACCTAGGGATAGGTATATTCGACCTTTTCACCCTGAAGGCAGGCGAATATCCCTACCTTTGCGCTGACGAGGGATCAGCCCTTCGCCCCTAATCTCATATTCCATCAAGAGACATGAATATCAAGAAATGGACTACAGCGCTTCTCCTCGGCGGTCTTCTCCTCGGGGTAGCGACCTCATGTGGCAAGAAAAACGATGAGCCCAAGCCAACACCCACCCCTACACCTAATCCCGGAGGAGATGCCATCGTCGTCCCCGCCGACGGTGATGCCTATACCATCAGCCTCGTACAGGTCACCCCTAAGGACATTGATCTCGAGGGCATCGGCAAGGTAGGCTTCGAGGATATCAATTTCGGGGATGCCGTCCTCGGCACCGGTAAGCTCACCAAGGTGACCGTGCACAAGGGCTACATCTACTTCGAGGGACAGAACAAGGGTAAGGTAGCACGCTACGAGTTCAGAGAGTCAGGCAATATCCACGTACCCCAGACTGGTAGTATGCCGATCTCTCCACAGATCGGTAGCGCCGTCATCAAGGACGGCACGATCAAGGCTACACTCTCCATCGGCATGTACCAGTTCTACTCCCTCAGCTATAAGACCAAGTTCGGGGATAAGGCCAGCGCCGAACTCCTGAAGGTACTCGCAGCGCTGAGCAAGGCCAATGCCTCCAGCAAGGTCGAGATCGAAGGGAGGCTCGTGAAGAAGTAAACCTTCCCCCAGAGTTTTCCCCCTCCCAAGCGAAGCCCCGCAGCTCTCATGAGCTACGGGGCTTTTTCGTTTTCTCTAGGGCTCTTCCCCCCGCCCTTCTGAGGGGGAGAAAGAGCCCCTCTCGAAGGGGTCAAAAAACGACCTACGGTAGGTCGCCGAAAAAACCTACTGTAGGTCGTCTCGACGACCCACGGTAGGTCGCAAAGACGACCTACCGTAGGTCGTTTTTTGCCCCCTCCAAGTAGACCCATTCGAAGCCACCGGAGGCGGAGCTTCTTCACCACGAATTATCCCCTCAGGATACGTCGCTTAGCCATTCCCCGATCCACGGCTAAAATCCCCGCTTCCTCGCCCGCTAGATGAAGGTCGATTTGCCAGAGAAATGAGGTCGAGCTCCGGGGCCTTCTCCCCTCCTCTTTTTGCTAGTCACTTATAGGTAGCTTGGGTGGCAAAAAATGACCATTTACGAGTATTTAAATCCTTCTCTAATCCCCCTACCTTTGCATCTGATCTGTGAGAAGCACCTCCCGCTAGTCGTGCAGTGCTCCCGCAGGGAAAGAAGCAAATCACTCATTCACTCAAGTCACAACAGATCTATATGAAGAAGTACTTCCTCGGGCTAGCAGTCGCTGCTCTCAGCCTCGGCCTCGCCTCCTGCGACAAGAAGGACGAGCCTAAGAATCCCCAGCAGGGACAGGTCAAGACCGTCGTCATCGACGCCTCTGACTACACGAAGTATGTCTACTTCTCCTTCGAAGAAGGGAAGGTCGTCTCCACCACAGCCTGGGACGACGAAGCACACAAGAGCCAGACCAACTGGGACCTGGGCCTACACCGCTACGACTTCCGCACCAATAGCGGACTCTCGGGCAAGGGTCAAGGCGGTGCCGTAGAGACTTCGTCGGAGAACATCAACGACAAGATCACGATCCCCGCTGCGGACCAGTTCGAAGTGGACAAGAGCCAGAGACAGCTGGTCGAATTCTCCCACGGCGCTGACGGAGCTAAGACCCGCTACGAAGACATCTCTGCGAACCTAGTACTGACGACGACCCAGCAGATCACGATGCAGGACGGTCGCCCCGTGTACAAGATCATCAAGAAGGGTGCGATCACCCTCGACATGGGCGGTCATGGTAGTGGCGGTGGTCCCTCCACGACGCTGAGCAACAAGGTATATCTCGTACGTACGGCTTCGGGCAAGTTCGCCAAGGTCAAGGTCACGGGCTACAGCACCCCAGTCAAGGGGAAGGACGGTAGCGTCAAGCCCGTCTCGGGTCACATCACCCTCCAGTACGTCTACCCCGTCCAGTAAGGTCTGAGTCAGTAGACACACCAAGAGGCTCGATCTACATACCGGCTATGTCGATCGAGCCTCTTACTTCATCCCCCATCCGCTCTCTTCCCCCATCCACTCCAGTCCATGCTTCGTACCCTACCCCTTTCGCTTGCCCTCACGCTCCTCCCCTTCAGTGCCGTGGCTCAGGAGACTTCCTCCCCCACCCCGAGCCCTACGGACAGCGTGACTAGTGGCTTCGCCATCCACGAGGTCGTCGTGACGGGGACACAGACCCCTCGTCTCCTGAAGAAGCTCCCCATCCCGACGCAGGTCATCAGCCGAAAGGATCTGGAGAGAGTACAGCCCCGCTCGGCAGCCGACGCTCTGCAGATGACCCTCCCAGGGGTGCAGATCTCCATGCACGGCGGTCAGCAACAGGTCGTCATCCAGGGGATGACCGGGGACTACATCCTCTTCCTCGTCGACGGGGAGAAGATCACCTCCGAGGGCAATGGTTCGGTGGACCTCAACCGCATCGACGTCTCGACCATCGAGCGAATAGAGATCATTCGTGGAGCCGCCTCTGCGCTCTACGGCTCCAGCGCCATCGGCGGGGTGATCAACTTCATCACCAAGCAGGGCGCCCGCCCACTAGAGGCCTCCGCCTCGGCAGACATCTCGAGCGAAGGGCTCACACGCTACGCCACTTCGCTGGGCATCCGCTACCGTCGTCTCTCGAGCACTACTTCGGCGGGCTACACCCAGCAGGCACCCTACTCGATCGCCACTCGTAGCGGTGGCGTCCTCACCCCCAGCCTCTTCTCTCGGAGCCAGACGAAGTACCTCAGCGAGAAGCTTCGCTTCCGCACCGAGGACGACCGACTAGAGCTGGCGGGCTACCTGCGCTATAGCTTCAGAGATCAGGACTTCGACCCGATCACCCAGCATCACTACACGACCCATAGCATCGGAGGCCGTGCCTACTACGCCTTCAACCCACGACACAATCTGCGCCTCGACTACAACAACGAGCTCTACGACCGCTCCTCATGGTACCCCGCCGTCCATGAGGCTAGTCCCATCTTCCTCTTCCGCTCACACACGGGCCGACTACAGTATAATTATGGAGCGGAGGGCGAGACACCGATCCTGGCGAACATAGGTCTGGAGGTCTACGCCGAGCGACTCCGTGGCGACCGCTTCCCCAGCACCAAGGACGTCCGCCGTGCCGAACTCTACTCCTTCTACGGGCAAGCCGAATGGCACCCATGGACGAAGCTATCTCTGGTGGGAGGACTGCGCTACGACCGCCATTCCCGCTTCGGGCTTCACCTCTCACCACGACTATCTGCCCTCTACACACTCGGGGATCTTCGTCTGAGAGCCTCCTACGCTGAGGGCTTCCGCTCGCCCTCGATCAAGGAGCTGTACATGGACTGGGATCATCAGAATATGTTCTTCATCCGTGGCTCGGAGGACCTTCGTCCTGAGGTCAGCCACCTGATCAGTCTCTCCCCCGAGTACCAGAGCAAGCGACTCAACGCTACGGTGATCGCCTCCTACAACCTCATCACCAATAGCATCGAGCTCGTCCCAGAGGATGGGGGCAAGGTCATGCGCTACCGCAATACTTCCAGTGAGACGAAGGTGCTCAACCTCCAGACAAGTCTCCGCTACCTCCTCCCCTCAGGCCTGAGCGCTACCCTCGACTATGCCTACCTCAAGAGCTTCGGTGAGGTCAGGGACAAAGCAGGTAGGACGCTCTCCTATTCCAACCTCCGTCCGCACAACCTCACACTAGGCCTCACCTACGAGTACCGCAAGGGCGACGCCGTGCTCTCTGCGAACTACAGCCTACGAGCTAGCAGTGCCCTCTCCACCCTCCAGCTCAATAGCACGACCAACGACTACGAGCGGGTACGCTTCCCTGGCTTCAGTGTCTCCCGCCTAGCACTCGGGGGCGGATGGCGTGGTCGAGTACGTATCTCGCTTGGGGTGGACAACCTCTTCGACTTCGTACCCGAGAGCGTGAGTATCACTGGGACACTCTCGCCAGGACGGACCTTCTTCTCCTCGCTCTCCCTTAGCCTCTAGCCCCAGCACACGGATCGTCACTCCCCAGCCATTTGTATCCAGCCAACTAGGGGAAGGTAGCCGACTCCTCTCTCGAGCTTCGATCCTTCCTCCCGTAGGCTGAAGCCCAGAGCACGAGTGGATTGCAGGCAAATGGGCTTCTTTCGCTAACTTTGTAGGCTAAAAGAGGCTACGAAGCCGACGATCAATCATGGGTAAGACTTCAGGCAAGACAAAAGGTAACCAACGTGCTAAGAGATCAGCCTCCTCCCGGCAGGCTGCAGGGAGCGCTACATCCTTCTTCGGAGGGATGAAGGGCGTACGGGAGTTAGTCGTATCTAACTTCGACAATCGCCGTATCCCTACGATCTTCGGGCTCGTCCTGCTTGCCTTCTTCATCGTCGCCCTACTGTCGCTCATCACCTTCCTCTTCTCTCATGGGAGCGATCAAAGCCTGATCTCTGCCAGCCAAGAGACCCTGACGAGCGAAGAGCTCTCACGGCAGGTCACCAACATCTTCGGCCTACCTGGAGCTCGACTAGCCGACTACCTCTTCAACCAACTCTTTGGCTGGGGGATCGTCTTCATCCTTACCTTCGTCGTCTTCGTCTTCGCCCATCTGATCTGGCGACCACGCATAGCCTTCATCCGCTATGTAGTGCACTTCCTCATCGATAGCTTCCTCACGATATGGACAGCTATCGCTGCAGCAGGCTTGCAGACCCTCTTCCCTTCAGACAGCTTCCTTCGCTGGGGTGGTCTCCGAGGTGAAGAGCTCTTCACCTATATATATAGTAGCATCGGAGTCGCTGGCGTCTTCGTAGCTCTGGGCTTCAGCCTACTGATCTTCTTAGTACTCTGTAGCGGACGTGTGCTTGGCGCCGTACAGAGCCCGAAGATCCCACGACCCAATATCCCACGACCTTCCTTCCCCGCAGCTTCACTTCTCTCCCGCCTGCTCCGTCGCAAGGGGGCAGAGCTCACCGAAGTCGAGACCGACCGTGCCCAACAAGACGAAGATGCGTGGCGTGATGAGCCACCCCTCCCCACTGACGAAGACGAAGAATACCTCGACGAAGAGGTAACACCTCAGCCCTCCACTACGGCAGGCACGGCAGGTTATACCCGTCCCGCTGGTGCTTCCCCTTCTACCCAAGAGATGATCGTCGAAGAAGCTCCTAAGGACGACCTCGTCGAAGATCACGAAGCACACGAAGCTACCCCACCTACCCACGGCGTACAGCTTCCCCTCTATCAGAAGCCTCAGACCGACCTCCTTCGGGACTACGAGCAGTCTTCGAGCCCCATCGATATGGAGGAGATCGACTACAACAAACAGAAGATCATCGACACGCTGGCTAGCTTCAAGATGCACGTCACCCCTAGCAAGGCCACCGTTGGCCCTACAGTCACGCTCTACGAAGTCATACCTGACTCCGGGATCAAGGTATCCCGCATCAAGACCATGGAGGATGACATAGCCATGAGCCTGAAGAGCGAGGGTGTACGTATCATTGCACCCATGCCTGGGCTAGGTACTATCGGGATCGAAGTACCGAACTCCGTGCCCCAGACCGTGTCGATGCGCAGTATCCTTGCCTCGAGGAAGTTCAGAGAGCAGCAGGAGAAGATGGAGCTCCCCGTGGGTATTGGGAAGACTATCACCAATGAGCCCTTCATCTTTGATCTGACGAAGATGCCTCACCTACTGATCGCTGGGGCGACAGGACAAGGGAAGAGCGTCGGGCTCAATGCGCTGATCACCTCCCTACTCTACAGCAAGCGACCCGAGGAACTGAAGTTCGTCATGGTCGACCCCAAGATGCTTGAGTTCTCTATCTACGAAGAGATCGAGCGCCACTTCCTCGCCAAGCTCCCCGACGCAGACCGTGCGATCATCACCGACATGACGAAGGTGGTGGCGACCCTCAATTCACTCTGCATCGAGATGGACAATCGCTACCGTCTGCTACAGACCGCTGGGCGAGCTGTCCGCAATATACGTGAGTACAATGAGCAGGTACGCTCGGGCGAACTGAGTCGTCTCCACGGGCACGAGATCCTGCCCTACATCGTACTGATCGTCGATGAATTCGCCGACCTGATGATGACTGTGGGCAAGGAAGTAGAGCAACCCATCGCCCGCCTAGCACAGAAGGCACGTGCCGCTGGTATCCACATGGTCATCGCTACACAGCGACCTTCGACCGACGTCATCACTGGTCTCATCAAGGCTAACTTCCCCGCTCGTATTGCTTTCAAGGTATTCTCCATGGTAGACTCTCGTACCGTGCTTGACTCTCCTGGAGCGAACCAGCTCATCGGACGAGGAGACATGCTCTTCTACCAAGGTAAGGAGATGGTGCGTGTGCAGTGTGCCTTCATGGATACACCTGAGACGGAGGCCATCGTCGAGCACATCGCCCGTCAGGAGAGCACAGGATCGGCCTACGAACTACCTGAATACATCCCCGAAGGAGAAGACTCTGGCGCCAAGGGCTTCAATCCAAACGAGAAGGATAGTCTCTTTGACGAAGTCGCCCGTATGGTCGTGCAGACACAGGTGGGATCGACATCGAACATCCAGCGTAAGTTTAACATCGGCTACAATCGTGCTGGTCGACTGATGGATCAGCTGGAGGGCGCTGGCATCGTAGGCGCTCAGGAGGGCAGTAAGCCCCGTGAAGTCTTCGTCAAGGATCAGGCAAGTCTGGAGCAGCTCCTACAGAAGCTAAGCTAACTTCTCCCATTAGCCGTTCTATTAATACATATCAATTGAGCTATGAATATCCGATATATCCTCATGACTTTAGGGCTATCGCTCTCGCTACTGACGGGAGCCCATGCCCAGCGTGCCAATAATACCCCTGCCGTCACCCCACAGACACTCCTCGAGCGAGCTGAAGCCAGCCTCTATAGTGCAGGAGCTACCCTCGTGGACTTCTCGACAGAGCTCCGTGACAAGGCTGGTCGCAGTGCCGGAGCTACGACGGGGAAGATGCACCTACAGGGTGATGCTTTCCGCCTCGAATATGGTACCATCACCGCTGTCTACGCCTCAGGGACGCTGACTTACTACGATAGCGCCGAGCATGCACTGACCATCTCCAAGCCTTCGTCTGACGAACTTCTGCAGATCAATCCGCTCTACTTCCTTCGCTCACGTGCTAAGGGCTTCTCAAGTCAGCTGCAAGGACAGACGGGCTCTCAGGCTACGGTCACCTTCACTCCCCAGCACAAGAGCAATATCACCAGCGTAGTGGCTACCTTCCAGGTAAGTAATGGTCTTCCCTCCCAATTACTTTTCTCCGCCAAGGACAAGAGTCTCCTGACGGCGAAGGTCGCCCGTGTCAGCCGTCGTACGGCCTATCCTCAGAGCTTCTTCACGCTGAGCGCCAAGAGTTATCCTGGCTGTGAGGTCGTCGATCTACGCTAATTCCCCTTCCACAGCCCGCTACCCAACCCACTCTACATGGAATCAAAGACCCTCGTCGAAATAGGCGAGTACACGCAGCTCATGGGACGTACCTTCACGATCCCTATGCGCTGGCGCATGTTCTTCCGCTCCGTCGTCCGTGAGATCTATAGTCTCGGCGTCGGATCACTATGGATCGTCTTCATCATCTCGCTCTTCATCGGGGCGGTGATCACCATCCAGCTCTCGATCAATATGACGAGCCCGCTCATCCCACGATTCACCATCGGCTACTCTACCCGTGAGATCATGATCCTGGAGTTTTCCTCCACGGTGATGTGTCTCATACTCTCGGGCAAGGTAGGCTCTAGTGTTGCCTCCGAACTCGGCACAATGCGTGTCACCGAGCAAATCGATGCGATGGAGATCATGGGTGTGAACTCGGCGAACTTCCTCATACTCCCCAAGGTCGTAGGCTTCATGACCTTCATCCCTGTGCTGTCAGTCTTCTCCATGGTGACCGGTATCGTCGGGGGCTATGTGGCCTGTGACCTGGCGAGCTCACTGACACACGAGGACTTCATCTACGGACTCCAGCTCTACTTCACCCCTATCTATGTCGGCTACTCCATCATCAAGTCGGTGGTCTATGCCTTCATCATCTCTTCGGTAGCCTCTTACTACGGCTATTGTGTCAAGGGAGGAGCCCTGCAGGTAGGTACTGCCAGCACGCGTGCTGTGGTCAATAGCAGCGTGCTCATCCTCTTCTTCGACCTCCTGCTGACCAATCTCATGCTCACCTAATAAGCTCGCTCTCCTCAAGTGATCCAAGTCAAATCTCTCTACAAGCGTTTTGCCGACAAGGAAGTCATCAAAGGAATCGATGCGACCTTCGAAGCAGGAAAGACGAATCTAGTCATCGGACGCAGTGGCGCTGGCAAATCTGTCTTCGTCAAGTGCATGATCGGACTCATCCAGCCAGATGAAGGTGAGGTGCTCTATGACGGACGAAACCTGCTGACTATGTCGAAGCCCGAGCTCCTACGTCTACGACGTGAGATGGGAATGCTCTTCCAGGGCTCGGCGCTCTTCGATAGCATGACGGTCATCGAGAATGTACTCTTCCCCATGGAGATGTTTTCCTCGGCCAGCTATGACAAGTCTTATCACCGAGCTATGGAGCTACTGGAGCGTGTGGGACTGGCCGATGCGGCCAATAAGTACCCAGCAGAGATCAGCGGGGGGATGATGAAGCGCACCGCCATCGCCCGTGCTCTGGCGCTCAATCCCAAGTATCTCTTCTGCGATGAGCCAAATTCCGGCCTCGACCCCAAGACATCCATGGTCATCGATCAGCTGATCTACGAGCTGACTAAAGAATACAACATCACGACTGTCGTGAATACCCACGACATGAACTCCGTACGCTCCATCGGCGACAAGATCATCTACCTCCACCATGGCCTGAAGGAATGGGAGGGAAGTAGTGCTACACTTGACTCGCCTGACACACCAGAGAGCGTCATGCACTTCATCAACGCTGGCCGCCTCTAGTGCAGTCAGCCCTTTCACTTCGACAACCTCTATGGCTCTTTTCAAGAAAGATTCGCTCCTGACTAATATACTGCTGATGGTCGCTGCCTCAGTAGTCTTGGTCTTCATCCTGATCTTCGGTCTTGATCTCTATACACGTCACGGCAAGACGGTCACAGTACCCGACCTCCGAGGTAAGACAGTGGCGGAGATGAAGCGTATACTTGACGAAGCTGGTCTCGACTACGAGATCAATGACTCTACGTTCTCCCGCACCGCCATACCAGGTACTGTGCGAGAAGTATTCCCTGAGCCAGGGAGCCAAGTCAAGGCAGGGCGCATCCTCTTCATCGCCATCAATGGCTATCATCAGCGTAAACAGACCGTACCTAACTATAAAGATCAGTCCGCTCGACAGATACTTGCCCTGCTCAAAGGCCTTGGTTTCGAATCCGTAGAGCAGAGAGTCGTCCCCGGTGGCTATGTGGGTTCGGTCGTCGGACTACAGACCCTCGACGGGAATGCCGTACTCGCTGGGACGCAGATACCCATCGACACCAAGCTCATCCTGCTGGTAGCTGGCCAAGTGATCGACACTCTCGGGCTGGATCGCTATATCGAGGACTACAGCACCAGCCAGGGCGACAGCACGTCTAAGGAAGATGGCTCCACCGTGAGCAATGAATGGTGGTAGGCCCTTCCCATGACTGAGCAGTACTTAGACGAAGGCGCTTGGGGCGAGGACGAAGATCTCTTCCTCGATGACTCGGCATCCGCCGACTCCGATCAAGAGACACAGGCCGTCTCTTACCTCCAGCACGCCGATAGCTCACCGCTGTACGAGCACTTCCGTGTCGTAGCTGACAAGGGTCAAGCACCGATGCGGGTGGACAAATTCCTCGCTACCCGCATGACAGGTACGACACGTAGCCGTATCCAGCAGGCGCTGGACGGAGGCTATGTCTTCGTAGGAGACAAGGCGGTCAAAAGCAACTACCGCATCAAACCACTTGATGTCGTCACCCTCCAGCTTCGCCGTCCGAAGCACGAACTAGAGATCATTCCCGAGGACATTCCCTTAGACGTCGTCTACGAAGACGAGTATCTCATGGTGGTCAATAAGCCAGCGGGGCTAGTCGTACACCCTGGTCACGGCAATTATACCGGGACACTGGTCAATGCTCTTGCCTTCTATCTCCAGGACGATCCACTGTACGACCCGGCTGACCCCAACGTAGGGCTGGTCCATCGCATCGACAAGGACACGAGCGGACTACTCGTCATCGCCAAGCGTCCAGAGGCTAAGGCACACCTGGCTCGTCAGTTCTTCGACAAGACGACACGCCGTACTTACCGGGCTCTTGTATGGGGACGACTGAAGGAACCTGAAGGCACGATCGTCGGCAATATCGGGCGAGATGAGCGAGATCGTCTACAGATGGCGGTCTACCCTGAAGGTAGTCCGAAGGGGAAGCACGCTGTCACGCACTACACCCTCATCGAAGAGCTGGCCTACGTCAGCTGGATCGAGTGCCGTCTGGAGACGGGGCGCACGCACCAGATACGAGCACACATGAAGCATATCGGCCATCCACTCTTCGCCGATACGCGCTATGGGGGCGACAAGATCCTGTGGGGAAATCAGTTCTCTCGATACAAGCAGTTCGTCCACAATTGTCTCACGCTCTGTCCTCGCCAAGCACTCCACGCCAAGACACTTGGGTTCGTCCACCCCGTGACAGGCGAAGAGATGCTCTTCGACAGCGAACTACCCTCCGACCTATCCGAACTCCTTGACCGCTGGCGCACCTACGCCGCTCAGGTCGACAACGAATAGCCTTAGCCTTCACAAGCCACCACCTCTTCCATCACGACCTCTCTGCCCACCGACTACGGGCGGAGAGGTTTTTCTTTTCCTGTAATGGGCGAAGGCATTACACGAAGGGCGTCCCTTCTCCTCCCGTAGCGGCGAAGGGAACCGCTCATAAAGCACGCATTCACAGCGACGAGACGAAGGGCATTTGGTAGATTCGTACAATCGCTATTTCTTTGCGCCCGCTGGAGACGGACGACTTCGCCCGAGCCCAGCATGACTATATTCACTCGTGATTATTGATGAAACGAATTCTATTTCTCTTCACCCTGCTCCTTGGTCTCTCCATACCTCGGGCAGCCGCACAAGCAGAAGACAAGGTCCACTCCGGAGTACTTCTTGAGCTTGGTCTCATGCAGAACCGTATTGGCTACCATCAAGCCCTCCCGCTTGGCTTCGTCGTCGGAGCTCATATCGGCTACGATCTCTACTCCAATCCCACGGTCTTCTTCGACTCCAATCGGAGCAGTCGGGACGGATCTTCGGACTTCATCTACATGCTTCTCCCGACGGCGAGCCTCGAGCTACGCTGGTATCACGCCCGTGAGAAGAGCCAAGAGGAGATCAATCGTGGGGGCTTCGTCGCCCTCGGTACTGCGATGCAGTCCCACACCGGCGGTATCATCTTCCACAAGCCCCTGCAGGGACGGTGGGACTACCGGTGGGCGGTGAAGGCAGGTTGGGGCTATCAGGCCGTGCTCAGCGATGTCATCTACGCCAAGTTTGAGGCAGGGCTGGTGGCAAGTCTACCTCTACAGCGAGACACGGACAAGATCTTCGGCTTCCCCTATGTCGATATCGGTATCGGCGTCAAGCTCTAGCAAGTGCCTCCGTACGGCTATCTGCGCTAGACTTCACTCGTAGTGTAAGCTATAAGCTCCCGTCCGACTCGTCGAGGAGAAGCACTAGCTCCCCGCCGATCACACCTAGGCTCACGCCCCAGGATAGGCCATCCGAAGGCCAATTCTCCGGGCGTGAGCCTTGCTTTTACCGTGCCGAGCGAGCCTATCGCAGGCGGTGCGGAGGGGCGTAAGTTGTCCAATATGGGATAATTGTGTATCTTTGTGCCCGATATTTTTAACTCTCAAAACAGAAAGAGAAATGAATAACTACGAAACCGTTTTCATTCTTACTCCCGATTTATCTGAAGCTCAGGTAAAGGAAGCGGTCGCAAAGTTCGTCGACATCCTCAAGGGCGAAGGCTCTGAGATCGTCAACGAAGAAAACTGGGGCCTAAAGAAGCTCGCTTATACGATCCAGAAGAAGACGACTGGCTACTATCAGCTCGTCGAATTCAAGGCTCAGCCTGAGACCATCGCAGTACTGGAGACTCAGTTCCGTCGCGATGAGAACGTCCTCCGCTTCCTGACTTTCCGCCAGGATAAGTTCGCAGCTGCATACGCAGAGAAGAGAAGAAGCCGTAAGGCATAACCCATTAACGAAAGGAGATAACCACAATGGCTGCACCATCAGAAGTACGCTACCTGACTCCCCTCACTGTAGATAGCAAGAAGAAGAAGTACTGCCGCTTCAAGAAGAGCGGTATCAAGTATATCGATTACAAGGATCCCGAATTCCTCAAGCGTTTCCTCAACGAGCAGGGTAAGATCCTTCCTCGCCGCATCACAGGCACTAGCCTCAAGTTCCAGCGTCGTGTCGCTCAGGCCGTCAAGCGTGCTCGTCACCTGGCTCTGCTGCCCTACGTCACGGACAACATGGCACGATAAGGTATACACTCCGTATCCCCTATCCCCACATAGAATAATAAACCCAGAGGAGACAGAATACAATGAACGTTATTTTGAAAGAAGACGTAGTCGGTCTCGGCTACAAGGACGATATCGTCACAGTAAAGGACGGCTACGGTCGCAACTTTCTAATCCCCACCGGTAAGGCGATCATCGCTACGGAAGCAGCAAAGAAGATCCTTGCTGAGAATCTCCGCCAGCGTGCTCACAAGATCGCAGCGATCAAGAAGGAAGCAGAAGAGCGTGCTCAGAAGTACCAGGGCGTCCGCCTCTCGATCACTGCGCACACCAACGTCGCTACGGGTAGCCTCTACGGCTCCGTCACTGGCGCTGAGATCGCTGAAGAGCTCACCAAGCTTGGCCTGGAGACCGAACGCAAGCTCGTCTACATCAAGGCGATCAAGGAAGTCGGTAACTACACCGCTATCGTGCGTCTGCACAAGGAAGTGGCTGTAGAAATCCCCGTCGAAGTACTCTCCGACGCTCCTAAGGCTGAAGAGAAGAAGGAAGAAGTTCCCGTCGCTGAAGCTCCTGAAGCTGAAGAAGCCGAAGACGCTAGCGAAGAAGCATAAGAAGGACACACTTCCATATCCCTACGCTCTAGCAGGTAGCCCTCCCAGCCATGGGTACTACCTGCTAGAGCTTTTTATTGTACTGGGGGAAGCGATCTACTATAAATCCAGCTTATATCAATATAGACCGATTCAGTTGCTAAAGCTTAACAAAGTCTTTACCTTTGCAGTGTAATCATTAACAAATAGTAAGAAACGCTATGAACGTACTATCAATCACTGGGATCAACCCAGCTAAGGCAGAGCAGGTCATCAAGGAACTGAATCAGCTCCTGGCAGACTTCCAGATCTACTATACCAACCTCCGTGGCTACCACTGGCACGTCCGTGGCCGTCAGTTCTACACCTTCCACAGCCAGTTCGAGAAGATGTACAACGAAGCTGCAGAGCAAGTCGATGAGATCGCCGAACGTATCCTCCAGCTCGGTGGTGTACCTGAGAACCGCTTCAGCGAATATCTCAAGCTGAGCAAGATCAAGGAAGAGACCAAGGTAACTGATCCCGCTAAGATCATCCCTGCTCTCCTCGACTCCCTCAAGGTGCTCATCGCTCAGGAACGTGCTGTAGCTGCTGCAGCCGATGCCGCTGACGACATCGTCACGAGCGACCTCGTCTCTGACCTCCTCGACGGTCAGGAGAAGTCTGTCTGGATGATCTCCGCCCTCGAAGCTTAATAGCTCCTCCTTCTATAGCAGGCGATCCGAGCGGTCGCTACAATCTACGACGCCGAGCACTTAGTCTCATCCCTCCCTCGGGATGAGGCTAGGTGCTCGGCCTTTTTATACTCATCAAGCCCCAGCTATACCATAAAAGACCAAAAACTTCGCTTTTCTTAATTAAATTATTAAGTTCGACCTATACGAACTTTACAAAATAACTCTACTTTTGTAATGATAATCGCAACGCAACCCGCCCCATAGCTCCGACCCTGATCTCAGCGAAGGGGGCATCTTCACTCAAATACCACTACCACGATGGACCTGCTACAAATCGTGAAGGGGTTCAATGAGATCCTCTGGAATAGCTTCCTCATGTACGTCCTCCTCGGCGTAGGGATCTTCTACACCCTTTATCTGGGCTTCCCCCAAATTCGTCATTTCGGTCTGGCGATGAAGTATTCCTTTGGCTCGATCTTCCAGAAGCGAGAGAAGGGTACGGCTGCCTCAGACCAAGTCAACTCGTTCCAAGCGCTCGCCACAGCCGTCGCCGCTCAGGTGGGTACGGGCAATATCGCCGGTGTCGCCACAGCTATCGCCATGGGTGGTACAGGCGCAGTCTTCTGGATGTGGATATCCGCCCTACTTGGTATGGGTACGATCTTCTCCGAGGCCGTGCTAGCCCAAGAGTATCGAGAGGTACGTGACGGCCAAGTCGTGGGCGGTCCCGCCTACTATATCCACCGAGGGCTGAAGAGTAAGAAGCTCGCCGCCTTCTTCTCCATAGCCGTGATCATCGCTCTTGGCTTCATCGGCTGTATGGTACAGGCTAATTCCATCTCCATCGGACTGACCAGTGCCTTCGGGATGAAGGACTGGACAAGCGGGCTACTCATCGCAGCGCTCGTAGCCATCGTCATCGTCGGCGGGCAGAAGCGTGTGACGACCATCGCCGAGCTGGTCGTCCCCTTTATGGCAGTAGCCTATATTCTGGGAGCGATCATCATCCTCTTCATCTACTCAGATCAGATCCAGCATGTCTTCCTATCGATCTTCGAAGAAGCCTTCTCCACAGAGGCAGCTGCGGGTGGGGCCGCTGGCACGGTGATGAAGTATGCCATTCGCTACGGGATCTCCCGTGGACTCTTCTCCAACGAGGCGGGTATGGGGAGCACGCCACATGCTCATGCCCTAGCGAATGTCAAGGATCCTTCCATCCAAGGCTTCGTAGCGATGTCGGGTGTCTTCGTGGATCTCCTGATCTGCTCCGCTACGGCCTTCATCATCCTACTCACAGGAGTTCATGACGATACAGGACTTATCTCCGTGCAGATCACACAGAAGGCCTTCGAGCAGACCTTTGGGCATGGTGGGGTTGTCTTCTTAGCTGTGAGCTTACTGATTTTTGCCTTCACGACGATCATAGGCTGGTATGTCTTCGGTGAGATGAATATCCGCTACCTCTTCCCGAAGAAGGCCGTCTATGTCTTCCGTGGTATCGTCATCTGCTGTATCTTCTCTGCGACGATCTTCCGTGCCGACTTGATCTGGGAGCTGGCAGATACCTTCAATGGCATCATGGTCATCCCCAACGTCATCGCCATCATCATCCTGGCGCCTCAAGTGAAGAAGATCTACAAGCGCTTCCTACAGCGACGGAAGACAGAGGCACTCTAGCGAGCTCCGTACTGTACCTCCATGCCCGCTAGCGAAGCACCTCAGAGATTACTTACGCCAAGGTAAGCACCCACCCTAACGACACAGCCCCTCAAGACTATCCTTAGTCTCGAGGGGCTGTGTCGTATCTTGCTAGGCGATCGGTCGCCCTTGCTTCAGATGGAAGGGCTTAGTCCAGGACGTGCCGCTCTGCATGGTAGGAGGAGCGTACCAGCGGACCACTCTCGATGTGCCGTAGCCCACGCTCCAAGCCAAGGGTACGCAGACGGGCGAACTGGTTCGGGTGGATGTATTCAACCACAGGGAGATGGCGGTGCGTCGGCTGAAGGTATTGCCCGATCGTCATGATCGAGACGCCTACTGCATGAGCGTCGTCGATGAGCTCTAGTACCTCTTCCTCCGTTTCGCCTAGTCCGAGCATGATCCCTGTCTTAGCAGGGATACCACTTGCAGCGATACGCCCGAGGACGGAGAGGCTCTGATCGTAGGTAGCTACGTGACGTACCGAGGGTGTCAGGCGACGTGTCGTCTCGAGGTTGTGCGAGATGATCTTAGGCTTGCAGGCGATGATCTGGTCGACATAGTCCAGTCGGCCATTGAAGTCCGGGATGAGCACCTCGATAGTGACCTCTGGCGTCGTACGGCGGATAGCCTCGATGGTGCGCACCCAGTGCTGAGCGCCGTAGTCCTCTAGGTCATCTCGGTCGACACTGGTGATCACAGCGTGACGAAGGTTCATCTTCTTGATGCTCTGAGCTATCTTCATTGGCTCGAGTGGATCAAGAGGAGGAGGGGTCTTCCCCGACTGAGTATTGCAGAAGCGACAGGCACGTGTGCAGATCGCTCCACCGATCATGAAGGTGGCGGTACCTGCACTCCAGCACTCTCCTTGGTTGGGGCAACGACCACTGTGACAGATGGTGTTGAGCCCGTGGTGCTCGATGGTGTGCTTCGTGTCGGTGAAGGTAGAGTTGTCTCCGAGACGTATCTTGAGCCACTCAGGCTTACGTACACGGACTACCTTACCTGACTTCTTAGGGACTATGGTTTCTTCTTGCATCATTATGTAGTACGTAGCCCTTAGCTGGAGCTTTCTTCCCCAGCTAAGGGCTACTGAAGGGGGATGTGACTTATAGGTTCTCCTCTAGGAAGGTGATGATACGCTTGTAGAGGTGATTGCGGGTATTGCCTCCGTAGATCCCATGGTTGCGATCCTTGTAGATCGCCATGTCGAAGGGGATACCAGCCTGGACGAGCAGTTCGGTGAAGTCCATAGCATTCTGCACATGGACATTGTCGTCTGCACTCCCATGAATTAACAACAGCTTGCCTCGAAGGTTCTTCGCCACGTTCAGTACCGACGAAGCCTTGTACCCATCGGGATTCTCCTGAGGAGTACGCATGAAGCGCTCGGTGTAGATCGTATCGTAGAAGCTCCAGTCTGCTACAGGAGCGACGGCGACACCTGTCTTGAAGACACCATTACCATGGCAGAGCCCCATCAGCGTCATGTAGCCACCGAAGCTCCATCCATAGAGTCCGATGCGCCCAGCATCGATGTAGGACTGCTGTCCCAGCCACTTAGCCGCGGCGATCTGGTCTTCGATCTCCTTCACCCCGAGCTGGAGGTAGGTGCACTTACGCCAAGCCTCGCCACGAGCGCCCGTACCACGGGGATCGACACAGACGACGATATAGCCCTTGCTAGGCAGGATCTGCTCCCATCCCAGGCCGAAGGCATCGAGCACCTGCTGCGAATCGGGCCCGCTGTACTGAGTCATCAGCACGGGGTACTTCTTCGCAGGATCAAAGTCATAAGGCTTGAGGATCCAGGCATTCAGTTCTTCGCCACGACCATTAGGGATCTTGATGAACTCCTCACGGCGAAGGCGATAATCCTTCAGTCGCTCGGCTATCTCCTTGTTGTCCTTGAGCACACGAAGGGGGCGTAGTGAGCCCGTGGCATAGACGGCAGTCGTCGTCGGAGTATGCGCATTGCTGAAGATGCTGATGTAGTGGGAGAAGTCATCGCTGAAGATCGCTTCATTCGATCCAGCGCCTGGGTGAAGCGCCGTCTTCCGGCCCTTGGAGTCTATACGATAGATGGAGCGACGCATGGGGGATTCGTCCGCTGCCTGATAGTAGACATTCCCCTTGGCATCGATCCCGTAGAAGTTGGTATCGTCATAGCTTCCCGTCGTGACCTTACGCTGGAGGACACCCTTGTCGGAATAGAGGTAGATATGGCGGTAGCCGTCCTGCTCGCCTAGGTAAGCGAAGCCCGAAGGGATGAACTGACACTTCGTAAGGTTGCGACTATCCACATAGGCCTTGTTCCGCTCCTCGAAGACGACCTTCGGCAGTAGGGTCTTGTCGTTGACGTAGTAGAGGACGAGGTGATTCTGCTGTCTATTCAGGGAGAAGACCGCAAGGTTGCCATCCCGGCCGACGAACTCCAATCGGGGGATGTAGTAGGGTGGATTCTTGAAGGTAACGGGCTTCTGTGAGCGATCCGTCACGTTGTAGATGTGCACCGAGACCTTAGAGTTGGGAGTCCCAGCCTTCGGGTACTTGTAGGTATAAGCACCAGGGTACTGCCCCGTGCCGTAGATAGGCATGCTGTACTCGTCGACCTCGCTCTCATCGGTACGGACGAAGGCCAGATAATTATTGTCTTCACTCCAGGTCATCAGGCGGATCGTCTCCAGCTCTTCTTCGTAGACCCAGTCGGTGATCCCGTTCATGACCTTGTTGCGCACGGCGTCGGAGGTCACTCGTACTTCGGTGTCGAACTCAAACTTCTTGATGAAGATATCCCCCTCACGGACGAAGGCGACCATCCTCCCATCAGGGCTGAAGGTCGGGATCATCACTTTGCCTGCCGTAGTGCTCAAGGGCTCAACCCGATTGCGACGCACATCGTAGTGGAAGACATTACCCTTGCTCGAGCGACGATAGATAGCCTCCTGGTCGGTGATCAGCAGGATATGGTGGCCCTTAGGCTCAAGGATATAGTCGTCGAACTTTTTGAAGTCGCACTCACGTGCCTTGTGGACGCTGAAGAGCGTATCTACGAGTTCGCCCGTGTGGAAGCTATACCGGAGGATCGCCTGATGCTCCTTGTCCATCATCGTGTAGTACTGGCCATCACTGGTCGAACGCATGCCTTGGCCTGCGGTATAAGCATAGAAGCGCCCCGAGGTCACGTCCTCGACTTGGAGGTCTTTGGTAGGCTGCTGTGCCTCAGCATAGGAGCCTGCTCCGAGCGTGACGAGCAGTAGGGTTAGGGATAGTAGTGTTCGCATAACTTGTATGTATTAGTTCACCTCCGACAAAGATACAAAAAGGGTGGAAGGAATCTAGGCCTAACCAAGGCGAAAGCTCCCTCGGCACCCAGCCTCCGCAAGCGTCAGATCCGCCCCGCCGGAATGGGCTCTCCGAAGAGGGCAAAAAACGACCCACGGTAGGTCGTCAAAAAAACCTACTGTGGGTCGTCTCACCGACCTACGGTAGGTCGTATCGACGACCTACCGTAGGTTTTATTTTGAGGTAGCAGAGTACCCCAAAAATAAGAGCGACTCCGCAAGAAGCCTCCCTGCGAGGGAAGGGCTACTTGCGGAGTCGCTGTGTTAGGGGATACGTCCGTGAGGCTTAGACGTCACGGCCGGGGCGGAGGGCTTCGGCGTCGTCTAGGGTGAGGATGGAGTTGACCAGAGTGGCGGCTAGGTTGCTACCGCCCTTACGGCCTTCGACGATGATCTTGGGGATGTCCTTGAAGACCTTGGTCATGTACTTAGATTCACGCACCTGGACGAAGCCGACAGGAGCAGCGATGATCCCGCTGGGATGAGCCTTGCCTCGGCGGATGAGGTCGCATAGTTCGATGATCGCCGTCGGGGCATTCCCTACGGCGAAGAGCGCATCGGGATGCTCTTCGACCGCCAGACGGATGCCGGCCTGCGAACGGGTGATCCCCTTCTTCGCTGCCAGTTCGGTAGCTCGAGGATCATTGAGGTAGCACTTGACTTCGACCCCGAGGCGCTCCAGAGCCCCCTTGCGGATACCGGCAGCGACCATCGTCACGTCGGTGATGATGGTACGGAGCTTGCCATCGAGCACCGCCTGGTGCATCCGAGCGACAGCCCCTGGGTCGGTGTAGAGGATCTTCTCCATCTCGAAGTCCGCCGTCGTGTGGATGGAGTGAATGAGCGCCCACTTGTGATCGAGGGGGACGTCAGGGTTCTGCAGTTCGCTATTGATCGTGCGGAAGCTCTCGATCATGATGCCCTGCCCGACCTTGACATCCTGCTCCAGCTTGCCCTCAGCATAGTAGCCTCGGGGGGTGATGAAGTGGCCGTCGAAGTTGTAGCTCTGCGTATTGCCGATGATCAGGACGGTGAACATATCCACCTCCTCGGGATCGAACTCGGCGAGCGTCGTCAGCTTCACCTCCTGCTCCTCACGACCCGCCTGACGCACGTAGCCGATGGGCGTATCGGGAGAGCGATGCTTGGAGAAGATCTCCAGGAGGCGATAGAGCTGCCAGTAGCGCCCCTGGCTCTTGGGATTGTAGACCGCCGTGATGAAGTCCCCATAGGCAGCAGCCTCGATACGCTTCTCGATGCGTAGCCAGGGAGTCATCAGATCCGAGAGGGAGAGGATGCAGAGGTCATGCCCGATCGGACAGCCCAGCAGGGCAGCAGCCTTCTGGAAGGCACTGATCCCTGGCAGGACTTCTACCTCGATGGAGTCGGTGACGCCCTTCTCACGCATCATCTCGTAGATCAGGGGAGCCATGCCGTAGATGCCCGCATCCCCTGAAGAGATGACACAGACGGTCTTCCCCTCCAGCGCATAGCGGAAGGCCTCCTCGGCACGCTGACGCTCGGCCTTCATCCCGCTGTCGATACTGAGGGCGTCAGGACGGATGTGCTCCTCGATGAAGCGGAAGTAGTACTTGTAGCCGACGATGACGTCGGAGGCTTGGACGGCCTGGAGTACCGCTGGGGTGATGTCCTCTGGGCTACCGGGGCCGATACCTGCGACGATGATTTTATTCTTTTTCATCAATGGATTCTATTCAGTGGTGAAATTTCTTCGTTTAGGTTTTGTTTTCGGGGGCAAAGATAGGGGATTTCTCCTGCTTGACAGCTATCGATGAGGGGGCTAACCTTGCCTAGTCTCGGGGCGAGGAAGACAGGGCGGAGAGGGAGGGCTCTTCGCCCCCGCTCAAGGAGGCAGTCCGAAGTCCCCCAAAAGGGATCCACGGTAGGTCGTCGAAGCGACCTACCGTGGGTCGCATCGACGACCTACAGTAGGTTTTTTCGACG
>ERZ772766.10-NODE-10-length-164995-cov-12.055748_pt1 | contig 164995 bp, 133 predicted proteins | sample MGYA00511379_ERZ772766 | MGnify/ENA primary metagenome ERZ772766 (study PRJEB29015, sample SAMEA2737895) | human oral metagenome | biome: human oral; feature: human-associated habitat; material: dental | place: China | collected 2116 ... | reverse complement strand
CTGGGTCCGTGACTCAGTTTCAGGGCGGGGCCGTCACGGAGTGGGGAAAAGTCGCCTTCGATGACCTGCCACGGGCCGATCTGGTGCTGGACCGCGTCTATGAGGGCGGGGTCGCCAAGAACGCTGGTGACGACCCGATAGGAAAACTTGTTCCCGTCGGAAATCAGGGTGGTTTCAGGTTCGCGGGGAGTGTGCGGCGTGGGGGCGTGAAACTGATGGTGCTTTACACCTCGGGAGGCGAGGTGGACTGGCCGGATCATCTCGACCCCACCACCGGGGACTTCACCTACTACGGCGACAACCGCAGACCGGGGAGGGAACTTCACGACACTCCCCGCGGGGGCAACCTTCTGCTGCGTTCCATGTTCGAGGACGCCCATGACAGCGCGGAGAGCAGGCGCAGGGTTCCGCCGATTCTCCTGTTCGAGAAGACGGGGCATGGGCGCGATGTCCGTTTTCGTGGACTGCTGGTACCGGGATCTTCCAGGTTGCGTTCCGACGAGGAACTGGTGGCAATCTGGCGAACCACCCTGAACCAGCGTTTCCAGAACTACCGGGCACATTTCACCGTGTTGCGAACGCACAAGGTGACGAGACGTTGGATTGATTCCGTCCTGGACGGTGACCCGTTGGGGCCCGGTTGCCCCAAGGAATGGAAGGCGTGGGTGCGGAGCCGGATCTACCTGGCGCTGGAGGCGCCACGTACCGTGCAGATCCGCAGCAGGGCGGAGCAGCTTCCCGACGAGCGTGACCTGTGGATATTGGAACGGGTACATGAACACTTCGCGCCGGATCCAACTCAGTTCGAGCACCTCGCGGCCCACATCTGGCTTCGGTTGGAACCTCGCGTCACAGCTCTGGAGGTCACCCGCCCCAGCCGAGACGGGGGTCGCGACGCCATCGGTGAATTGCTGGTGGGGCCCGAAGGAGATCCGATACACCTTGAATTCGCGCTGGAGGCCAAGTGTTACAAACCCGGTTCTGGTATCGGGGTGAGATTGGTCTCCCGCTTGATCTCCCGCATCAAACATCGCGAGTTCGGGGTTTTCGTGACCACCTCTTACATCGCCGAACAGGCCTATCGTGAAGTCCGGGAGGATCGGCATCCGATTGTCTTCGTCACAGGCCGTGATGTGGTGGAGGTCCTCAAGATGCTGGGATTTCATGAGCGCGGCCGACTCAAGAAATTCTTGGAGGAAGAATACCCGGTGGAGGCGGGAGCCGCATCAGTGGAGCTTGTCAGACCGAAGATCGACATCGAGGATGCCCGTGGACTCGAGCAGGACGATGCGACGGTCGGCGGGGGGAGTGCATCGGGAATCATCCGGGCCCGTTCCAGTTGATTTCGATTTCGGTATGACAAGAATTGTGCATTCGATGTGCAAAATTTGGTTCAAGGTTCATCGATCCTGAGGAATCGGGGCGGCGCGGTCGTGTGAGGTGCCCACCGGATAGCATCTGGCGGTGGGCGTACTGCCCCTGAAGAAGGAGTTTCATGAAACGAGTCGCGCTGATAAGCACCGACCAGCAGACCCTGAAGGACGAGGAACACCTCGACACCGGGCCCCTCAACGACGCCCTGAAAGCCAGTGGAGTGGACTCCGAGATCGCCGTCTGGCACGAGCCCAGGGACTGGTCGGTCTACGACGCAGCCATCTTCCGTTCCCCCTGGGACTATGCGGAACGCACGGAGGAGTTCATGGACTGGCTGGGGCGCGCCGAGACCCGGGTGCGCCTGATCAACAGCCCCGACCTGATCCGGTGGAATCTGGACAAGCGCTACCTGCGGGAACTTGCCGAACACGGGGTCGAGGTCGTCCCCACCACCTTCTGCGAGAACCTCGAACAGTGCCGCGAGGCGCTGGCGGCGCATGGCGGCGGGAACGTCGTGGTCAAACCGAACATCTCCCTCGGATCACAGAGCACCGGGCTGTTCGCCGCCACCGACCCCGCGGCCCTGGAACTGTGCGGGCGCGTCCTGGAGGTGGGCAAGGTGGTGCTCGTGCAGCCCGCGATCGATGCCATCCAGGACAATGCCGAACACGGCCTGTTGTTCTTCAACGCGCACCACTCCCACACCATCCAGAAGTGCGCGATCCTCAAACACGGGGGCGGTTACCTCGGCGGCAGGTACACCGAGGACATCCGGCCGGTCGCCCCGACCGGCGACGAGGTGGAGCTTGGGAACAGGGCCTTGAAAGCGATCGCCGCGATCGCGGAGGCCAGGGGTTGGGGTGAGGACGCCAGCACCCCGTTGTACGCGCGCATTGACGTGGTGACCCCACCGGGGAGCCATCCGCTGCTCCTGGAGGCGGAACTTTTCGAACCGGCCACGTTCGTCGATCTCGCCGATGGAGCCCTCGACCGTTTCGTCGCCGCCATCCACGAGAAACTCCGGGCCTGAACGTCCCCGCGAAAATATCGGTGGCCCGTGGCAGGCTTCGTACATGGAGCAGAACCGGGCCACCGAGCAGGCCGGAACACGTCCCTTGGCCTGCGAATTGCTGCGGAAACTCACGGGATGTGAGGATGCGGTCTTCCGCGACGGGCAGTACGAGGCCATCGAGGCACTCGTCGTCCATCGCCGGCGGGCCCTGGTGGTGCAGCGCACCGGCTGGGGAAAATCGGCGGTCTACTTCATAGCCGCGCTGCTGCAACGCCGAGCGGGCGCCGGTCCCGCGCTGATCGTCTCCCCGCTGCTGGCGTTGATGCGCAACCAGGTGGAGGCCGCCGGGCGCGCCGGGGTGCGGGCCGCCACCATCAACTCGTCGAACGTCACCGACTGGGAGGAGATCGCCGAGGTCATTGAACAGGACCTCCTCGACGTCCTCCTGGTCTCCCCGGAGCGCCTGGTCAACCCCCGTTTCCGCGACACCCAGCTGCCCCATCTGCTCGCGCGGGCGGGTCTCGTGGTGATCGACGAGGCCCACTGCATCAGCGACTGGGGCCACGACTTCCGTCCCGACTACCGGCGGATCCGTTCCCTGATTCGGGAGCTGCCGGACCGGGTCCCAGTGCTGGCCACCACCGCGACGGCCAACCAGCGGGTGGTCACCGACATCGCCGAGCAGCTGGCCGTCGGCGGACACGAGGTGTTCACGCTGCGCGGGGCCCTGGCGCGCGACTCCCTGCGGCTCGGGGTGCTGGAACTGGGGTCGTCTGCGCGGCGGCTGGCGTGGCTGGTCGAGCATCTCGGTTCGCTGCCCGGCAGCGGCATCGTCTACTGCCTGACCGTCGCGAACGCCGAGGACACCGCGGCGGCTCTGGCGGCCGCCGGGCACCGGGTCCTGCCGTACACGGGTCGCACGGACCTGCCCGAGCGGGTCGCGGCCGAGCAGGCCCTGCTCGCCAATGAGGTGAAGGCCCTGGTAGCCACCTCGGCGCTGGGGATGGGATTCGACAAGCCCGATCTCGGGTTCGTGGTCCACCTCGGCGCCCCGAGCTCCCCGGTGACCTACTACCAGCAGGTGGGGCGTGCGGGCCGTGCCACCGAGGCCGCCGACGTGCTGCTGCTCCCGGGGCGTGAGGACCAGGAGATCTGGCGGTATTTCGCCACCAACGCCATGCCCACCCGGCAGCGGGCCGCATCGGTGCTGGAGGCCCTGGCGGCTTCAGATGTGCCGCTTACCGTGCCCGCCCTGGAGTCGCGGGTGGAGTTGCGTCGCGGTGCCCTGGAGTTGCTGCTGAAGGTGCTGGCGGTCGACGGTGCCGTGGAGAACCGCGCCGGGGGATGGGCGGCGACCGGCGTGGACTGGATCTACGACGAGGAACGCTACTCGCGCATCGCCGCCGCGCGGGTCGCGGAGCAGCAGGCCATGCTCGAATACGAGAACCTCGGGCACGCCCGGTGCCGGATGGAGTTCCTGACGGCGGCGCTGGACGACCCGCACTCGAGGCCCTGCGGGCACTGCGACACCTGCACCCGGCCGTGGTATCCCACCGGGGTGACGGCTAAGGCACAGGTCGCGGCGCAGTCGGCGCTGGAACGGGTGGGGGTGGTCCTCGAACCGCGCACCCAGTGGCCGCCCGGGCTGGATCGTTTCACCGGTGTCATGGGTGGCGAGGTCGTCAAGGGCCGGATCCCGCTGGTGGAACGCGTCGAACCCGGCCGCGTCGTGGCCCGCCTGACCGACCTCGGCCACGGCAATGCGCTGCGCGAGCTGTTCGCCTCGGACGCCGACGGCAAGCCGGTCGACGCCGAGGTGCCGACGCAACTGGCCGGGGCGTGCCTCCAGGTGCTCCGTGAGTGGGACTGGGACGAGCGTCCAGTCGCCGTCGCCTGGGTTCCCGGCCTGTCGCGTCCCCGGCTGGTCGCAGCCCTGGGGGAAGGACTGGCCAGGGCCGGCCGGCTTCATGTCCTCGGACCCCTCGGGCTGGCGCCCGGCGTCGCCCCGCTGCCCAGGGCGAACAGCACGTTCCGGGTGCGGAACCTGTGGACCCGGTTCCACGTCACCCCGCAACAGGAGGCGGTGCTGTCTGGCCTGTCCGGACCGGTACTACTCGTAGACGACCTGGTCGATTCACGCTGGACCATGACGGTCGCGGGGCGCCTCCTGAAACGGGCCGGGGCGAGGGCCGTCCTGCCCTTCGCCCTCGCCGCCACGGGGTGATCCGGAGGTAGTGCGGATGAACTCCTGCGAGGGCTCCCGCCCTGGGCCTTCCCCCGATTGGTTCGCCTGCCTTCCGGTCGTGTGCTTGCGCTGTAGCGCTGGCGTCTGACGGGAGGGCGAGCGGATGGCGGTAGGGCTGGCGTTCGACGGGAAGACTGGCGTCCGTCGGGAGATCCTGCGGAGGCTCGGGGCGGTGGTTCGCTTGCTTTTCGGTCGTGTGCTTGCGCTGTAGCGCTGGCGTTCGACGGTAGGGCAAGCGTTCGGCGGGAGGGCTGGCGTTTGGGGTGGTGCTGGGCGGATACGTGGTGTGGGTGGGGTGGCTTTCCACCCCACCCACACCGGTTGGGACCGTCAGCGATCTCCGATGATGTTCATGGCAATGTGCCACAGCTCGTCGTGGATCTCCTGGGGGACCTTCAGGCCCAGCGACCTCAGCCAGCGACGCATGCGGGGCAACTCGTCGGCCCATTCGTTGGGCACGTAACGCAGCACCTGCTCCAGGTGTTCGTCGCTGATGTCCAGGCCCTCGACGTCGATGTCCTGCTTCTCCGGCAGCAGGCCGGCCGGGGTCTCGACGGCCCCTACCCTGCCCTCGAGGCGCTCCACGATCCACTTCAGGACCCGGGAGTTCTCACCGAAACCGGGCCACAGGAACTTGCCCTCGGAGTCGCGCCGGAACCAGTTGACGTAGAAGACCTTCGGGAGTTTGTCGGGAGTGGTGCGCTCCCCGAGGTTGATCCAGTGCCTCAGATAGTCGCCGACGTGGTAGCCGATGAACGGCAGCATCGCCATCGGGTCGCGGCGCAGCACGCCGACGGCGCCCTTGGCCGCCGCGGTGGTCTCGGAGGAGCAGGTGGCGCCCATGAACACGCCGTGCTGCCAGTTCCTGGACTGCGACACCAGCGGGATGGTGTTCTCGCGGCGGCCGCCGAAGATGATGGCGTCGACGGGCACGCCCTTCGGGTCGTAGAACTCGTCCGACAGGATCGGGCACTGCGAGATCGGGGTGCAGAAACGGGAGTTCGGGTGCGCCGCCTTCTCGCCGGGACGGCCGCCCTCCGGGCCGTTCTCGGGGGTCCAGGATCGGCCCTTCCAGTCCGTGAGGTGCTCCGGGGGCTGCTTGGTTTTCCCCTCCCACCACACGTCACCGTCGTCGGTGAGCGCGACATTGGTGAAGATCGAGTGCCCGCCCTCGATGGCCGCCATGGCGTTGGGGTTGGTGTCGGTGCTCGTGCCGGGGGCCACGCCAAACAGCCCGGTCTCCGGGTTGACGGCGTAGAGCCTGCCGTCTTCGCCGAACCGCATCCATGCGATGTCGTCGCCGAGGGTTTCCACCTTCCAGCCCGGCAGGGTGGGTTCCAGCATCGCCAGGTTCGTCTTGCCGCAGGCCGACGGGAAGGCCGCGCACAGGTGGTAGGACTTCCCCTCCGGCGAGGTGATCTTGAGGATCAGCATGTGCTCGGCCAGCCAGCCCTCGTCGCGCCCCATCACGGAGGCGATCCGAAGCGCATAGCACTTCTTGCCCAGCAGGGAGTTGCCGCCGTAGCCGGAGCCGTAGCTCCAGATGGTCCGTTCCTCGGGGAAGTGGACGATGTACTTGATGTCGTTGCAGGGCCACGGGACATCCCTGACTCCGGGTGGCAGGGGCATCCCGACGGAGTGCAGCGCAGGCACGAAGTCCGCGTCCGTGCGTTCCATGGCCTCCATGACCTCGGTGCCCATCCGGGTCATGATCTTCATGGAGATCGCCACGTAGGCCGAGTCGGTGATCTCGATGCCGAACTTCGGGGAGGGGGCGTCGACGTGTCCCATGCAGAAGGGAATGACGTACATGGTGCGCCCCACCATGCAGCCGTTGTACAGCTTGGTCAGGATGGTCTTCATCTGCCTGGGATCCATCCAGTTGTTGGTGGGGCCGGCGTCGTTCTCGTCGACGGAGCAGATGAAGGTGGAGTCCTCGACGCGGGCAACGTCGTCGGGATCGGTGCGGGTGTAGACGGATCCCGGCTGCTTGTCCGGGTTCAGCCGCACGAGGGTGCCGGCCTCCACGAGCTTCTCCACGAGACGCTCGTACTCCTCGTCGGAGCCGTCGAGGAAATGAATGGCGCTGGGATTGGTCAGGGCAGCGACCTCCTCGACCCAGGCGATGACACGGGGGAGCTTCGGAACACGCCCCGTGACGGGGATGGTGGTGGTCAGACCGTTCTCGGTGAGGTGGGACATGTGGCTCCTTCCAGTCAGCACTTCAGCGGGCGACCGGACGACAGCGGCGACCCCGGGGGTGATCCCGCCGCCGTCCATGTCCGAGCCTAGCTCTCGAAACCGGTTTTTTGTGACCGGGTGGGGAAACGGTTGCAATCCGGACGGCCCGAGCGGCCTCCGGGATATGCAGATTCAAGTTGAGCGTGGTAGACTCAACTTTGTAATTCGCACTCTGGAGGACTGTTGAACACTGAGAAACTGACCACCAAGAGCCGCGACGCCGTGACCGCGGCGGTGCGGCAAGCTCTCACCGCGGGCAACCCGTCCGCGGAACCCGTGCACCTGCTGCACGGTCTCCTGCTCACCCCCGACAACACCGTCGGGCATTTGCTGACTGCCGTCGGCGCCGACCCGGCCGCCGTCGATGCCCGGGCCACCGAGGACATCTCCAAGCAGCCGTCCAGCACCGGCAGTTCCGTGACCCAGCCGACGATCTCGGGTGCCCTGGCGCGCGTCCTGGCCACGGCCGAGACACTGGCCGAACAGCTCGGGGACCAGTTCGTCGCCACCGAACACCTGTTGATAGGCCTCGCCTCCGTCGAATCCCAGGCGCGAACCATCCTGACCCGCGCCGGGGCCACCGCCGAGAAACTGACCAAGGCGTTCGAGGAGGCCCGGGGTGGCAAACGCGTCACCTCCGCAGAATCCGAGGGCGGCGAATCGGCTCTCGACAAGTACTCCATAGATCTGACCGAGCGTGCCCGTTCCGGCAAGCTCGACCCCGTGATCGGGCGCGACCAGGAGATCCGCCGCGTCGTCCAGGTGCTGGCGCGCCGCACCAAGAACAATCCGGTCCTGATCGGCGAACCCGGGGTCGGCAAGACCGCCGTCGTCGAGGGACTCGCCATGCGTCTGGTGGAGGGCGACGTTCCCGACTCCCTGAAGGGGCGCCGCCTGGTCTCCCTGGACCTCACCTCGATGGTGGCCGGGGCCAAGTACCGGGGCGATTTCGAGGAGCGCCTGAAGGCGGTCCTGAGCGAGATCAAGGAATCCGAGGGGCAGATCATCACCTTCATCGACGAGCTGCACACCGTCGTCGGTGCCGGTTCCACCGGTGACGGTGGGATGGACGCGGGCAACATGCTCAAGCCCATGCTCGCCCGCGGTGAGCTGCGAATGATCGGTGCCACCACGCTCGACGAGTACCGAGAAAGGATAGAGAAGGATCCCGCCCTGGAGCGCCGTTTCCAGCAGGTCTACGTCGGCGAACCCTCCGTGGAGGACGCCATCGCCATTCTGCGCGGGCTGCGGGAACGCTACGAGGCGCACCACAAGGTGCGCATCACCGATTCCGCGCTGGTGGCGGCCGCCGCCCTGTCGGATCGCTACATCACCAGCCGGAAGCTGCCCGACAAGGCCATCGACCTGGTGGACGAGGCCGCTTCGCGGCTGCGGATGGAGATCGACTCCAGCCCGGAGGAGATCGACATGCTGCGCCGCGACGTGGACCGTATGCTGATGCAGGAACTGCACCTGAAGAACGAGGAGGACGCGGCATCCCGCGAGCGCCTTGCCGCGCTGCGCTCCGAACTCGCCGATGCCCAGGAGAAGCTGCGCGGTCTCGAGGCCCGCTGGGAGCAGGAGAAGTCCGGGCTGAACCGCGTCGGCGACCTCAAGGAGAAGATCGACGCGCTGCGCGTGGAGGCCGACAAGGCGCAGCGCGCCGGCGACCTGGGGCGTGCCTCGCAGCTGCTGTACGGGGAGATCCCCGTCATCGAACAGCAGCTCATCGACGCGGAGAAAACCGACGCCGACGCCTCGCGCATGGTCTCCGACGAGGTCTCCGAGACCGACATCGCCGAGGTCGTCGCGGCCTGGACGGGGATCCCCGTGGGGCGGATGCTGCAGGGCGAGTCCGAGAAGCTGCTGCACATGGAGGAACGGCTCGGTGAGCGGCTCATAGGCCAGCGCGAGGCCGTAAAGGCCGTCTCGGACGCGGTGCGGCGTTCCCGCGCCGGGATCTCCGACCCGAACCGGCCCACTGGATCGTTCCTGTTCCTCGGCCCCACCGGCGTCGGTAAGACCGAGCTGGCCAAGTCGCTGGCAGATTTCCTGTTCGACGACGAGACCGCCATGGTTCGCATCGACATGAGCGAGTATTCCGAGAAGCACTCGGTGGCCCGGCTGGTCGGTGCCCCTCCCGGGTACGTCGGCTACGAGGAAGGCGGTCAGCTCACCGAGGCGGTGCGCAGACGCCCCTACTCCGTGATTCTGCTCGATGAGGTGGAGAAGGCCCACCCGGACCTGTTCAACATCCTGTTGCAGGTCCTCGACGACGGCCGCCTCACCGACGGCCAGGGTCGCACGGTCGATTTCCGCAACACCATCCTCATCCTCACCAGCAATCTCGGGTCGCAGTACCTGGCCGACCCACTGCTGAGCGACGGGGAGAAACGGGAACAGGTGATGGGGGTGGTGCGTTCCGCGTTCCGTCCCGAGTTCCTGAACCGGCTGGACGACATCGTCATGTTCGAGCCTCTGACCCGCGATGACCTGCGCAGGATCGTCGCGATCCAGCTCGAACGGCTGGGTCGGCGCCTGGCCTCCCGCAGGATCACCGTCGAGGTCACCGACGCCGCGGCCGACTGGCTGGGCGAGGTCGGTTTCGACCCGGTTTACGGGGCCCGTCCGCTGCGCCGCCTGGTGCAGACCACCGTCGAGGACCAGCTCGCCCGCGGGCTGCTGTCCGGGCAGATCCACGACGGTGAGACGGTCCGTTTCGACCGGATCGACGACGGCATCGCACTCGTCTGAGAGCACCGGCGCCCGGGGAGTCGAAGGACTCCCCGGGCGTTTCGCTTGGGTCAGGGGCCGAAGACCGGGGGCACGAGTTGTCCGGTGCAACTGCCGTCCGGGCGCAGCAGCCATCCCATCGATTTGTGGCTGCGCATGTGCACTACGGTCTCGTCGGGGGCCAGGCCGGGGATCGCGGAGGCGATCGAGGATTCGAGGGCGGCCATGGAACCGATGTGGTTGACGCGGAAGTTGACGCGCAGGTTGTTGCTCCCCGTGATCCAGAAGCAGGACCGCAGTGAGGGCTGTTCCTTCAGCAGCTCGATGACCCGGTTCTTGTAGTTGAAGGCGACCGTCGTCAGCCAGGTGCACTCCAGCAGCCACCCCGCCAGCTCGGGGGCCGTGTCACACCGCATGATGAGGTGCTGGTTCGCGAGGAGTCTTCGCATCCTGCGGTGCACGGTGCTGGTTGGCATGTCGAGTTCCTGGGACAGCGAGGCGACGCTGGCCCTGCCGTCGCGGGCCAGGGCCTGGGCCAGGGCCAGATCGGCGGCGTCGAATCCCGTCTGCGACCTGTCGGGTGTGCGCTGGGGGAGGGCCTGGTTGACCTGGCGCTGGGTGAGGATGTTCGCCCGCCAGGACTCCGCCCCGACGATGACGTTGGTCACCAGCGAGCTGCGGGTCCCGTACACCCCATCGATTCCCCCGATCCAGTCGATGATCAAGGCGGTGAGCGTCGCCATGTCGGGGGCCATGATGGTCAGCAGGATGTCGCGCCGCCCCGTGGCCTCGTCGACGCTCATGATCAACGGATGGGCGCACATCTGCTTGGTGGCGGAAGGGAGGAACGCGGTCCGGCAATCGACCTCGACCACCGCGGTGAACCGGCGCTCCGGGTTCGGGTATGTGCAGATCCAGGCCAGCCCTTTCTCCACCAGGTGGTTCCAGCGGTTCGCGACGGTCGTCGGTGACATCTGGAGGATCTCGCCTGCCTTCGACCAGGAGATGCGGGGATCGATCTGCAGCAGGTTGACCAGCTGAAGATCCGTCTCGTCCCTCACAGGCCCCTCCCGGACGGGAGTCGGCACGGGAGGTTTCCCAACTCGGAGCGTCGGTGGTGGGAAGATCTCAAGATACAGGCCCCTATCGCAATTGATTCCGGTGTTCTCGGGCTTGTGGCGGGTGGGCGTGGATACCGTGAAAGCGGAATGGTCAGTGGCGACACCTTCACGACAGTGGGCCGACGGGCATCCGGGTGGATGCTCATCGGGCGAGGAGCCCAGGACATGGCGAACATACTAACCGCCGGATTGGAAGGGGGAAGCGGCGCCGGTCCTCGGTCCCCGGAGGAAGGGGCACGTTCGCTCCGAGGTTCTCGGTGCACCTGCGTGTCATGTCCCGGCTGAGGCGGAAACAACAACTCGAGGGAGAGAAGTGAGCAAGAATCAGCGAATCCGAGTGGCTCAGTGGGGTCTCGGTGCGATGGGCCAAGGCGTTGCGAAGGTGATCCTGGCCAAGGACGGCCTGGAACTGGTCGGCGCATTCGACATCAGTCCTGAACTCGCGGGCAAGGACGTCGGCGAGGTGCTCGGCGTGGGCCCGGCGGGCGTGAAGATCAGCAACGACCCGGCCAGCATCCTCGACCCGGAGAAGGTGGACGTCGTCACCATCGCCACCACGTCCTGGGTCAAGAAACAGCTTCCTGACCTGAAGGCCATCATCTCCGCGGGCATCAACGTGGTCAGCATCGCCGAGGAGATGGCCGCTCCCGAGGCGCAGAACCCCGAGGAGGCGGTCGAACTGGACGCGCTGGCCAAGGAACACGGCGTCTCCGCCATTGGCGTGGGCGTCAACCCGGGCTTCGTGCTCGACCATCTCGTCGTGGTGCTGACCGCCGGCAGCCAGGAGGTCACCAGCATCGAGGCCAGCCGCATCAACGACCTCAGCCCCTACGGGCAGACCGTGCTGTCCACCCAGGGCGTGGGAACCACCCCCGAGGAGTTCAAGGCCGGGGTCGCCGACGGCTCCATCGTCGGGCACGTCGGTTTCCCCGAATCCGTCCGCCTGATCAGCGACGCCCTCGGACTCGGCGTCGACCGCGTGGAACAGACACTCGAACCGATCATCGCGAAGGTGCCGCGCCAGGCCAGGGACCGGGTCATCGAGCCCGGGAAGGTCGCGGGCTGCAACCACATCGCCGTCGGGTATCGCGGCGACGAGGAGATCATCAAACTCATCCACCCGCAGCAGGTTGATCCCGGGGCCGAGGGAGTCGACACCGGCGACTACATCACCATCCACGGCGTACCCGAGATCAGCATGTCCACCGGCCCCGAGATCGCGGGCGGCAAGGCCACCGCGGGCATCGCGGTGAACACCATTCCCCGCATCTTCGCCGCCACCCCGGGGCTCAAGCGGATCATCGACCTGCCGTCGCCGACGGCGCTGATGGGCCCCGAGGCCTACGAGCGCCGGTGACCTGACCCGAGATTGGAGCGATGCAGTGAGTGCAACGAAGGTGGCCCCCGAGGGGGCATGGGTGGAGATCCAGCAGGTCGTGCTGACCCCCGGGGAACGCGCGGAGGGAGTGCCGGCGGACACGGCCGCCACCCCGCTGCTGCAATGGGTCGACGGTTTCCTCACCGCGCCCGCGGCGCTCGGTGAGGAGGCGACCATCCGCACCATCATCGGGCGGACCCACACCGGGGTGCTGAGCCGGATCAATCCCGGATATTCCCACAGCTTCGGTGAGACCGTGGACGAGATCCTCACGATCGGGACGGAGTACGAGTCATGAGCAACTCATACAAGGACGTGATGGCCCGCAGGAACGAGATCATGCGTTCCGCTTTGGGGTTGGACTACGACGAGTTCAACATCAGCCCCATCGCCTTCGACTACGAGGCGATGATGGCGGCCACCGGCTACTCCCTCGACGATGTGGCCGAAATCCAGCGGTCCACCAAGGTCGGCAGGACCCCGCTGCACGAACTGCATCGCCTCACCGAGGCGGTGCGGGCCATCGCCGGCCCCGGCAAGGGGGCCAGGATCCTTGTCAAGGACGAGGCCGCGAACGCCTCCGGAAGTTTCAAGGCGCGCCGTGCCTCCCTCAGCGCCCACGAGGCCCGCAAGAAGGGTTTCAAGGGCATGGTCACCGCGACGAGCGGGAACTACGGGGCGGCCGTCGCCTCGCAGGCCGCCCAGCAGGGACTCAAGTGCATCGTGATCCAGGAGGTCTACGACTCCGAGCACGTCGGGCAACCCGAGATCGTCGAGAAGTCCCGGGCCTGCGAGGCCTACGGGGCCGAGGTGGTCAAACTGACGGTGGGGCCGGAGCTGTTCTACGTGCTGCTGCGCACCCTGGAGGAGACCGGCTACTTCAACGCCAGCCTCTACACCCCCTACGGAATCGCGGGGGTGGAGACGCTCGGCGCCGAGATCGGCCGCGAGGTGCAGGAACGTTACGGACGCCAGCCCGACGTGGTCGCGGTAACGCACGCCGGCGGTGGCAACCTGACGGGCACGGCCCGCGGCCTGCGCAAGGTGGGCTGCGACCAGACCCAGGTGGTGGCGGTCTCCGTCGACCTCACCGGCCTGCACATGGCATCCGACAAGGACTTCAACAACAAGTCCTTCACCACGGGGCACACCGGTTTCGGGGTGCCGTTCGCAACCTGGCCCGACCGGGTGGACGTGCCGCGCAACGCGGCCCGCGCCCTGCGGTACATGAACGGCTACCACCTGGTCACCCAGGGCGAGGTCTTCTACATGACCGAACTGCTGACGAAACTTGAGGGCCTGGAACGCGGCCCGGCCGGCAACACCAGCCTGACGGCGGCCGTCGCCCTTGCCATGCAGATGGACCGCGACCAGATCATTGTCGTCCAGGAAACCGAGTACACCGGCGCGGGCAAGCACCACAACAGCCAGCTGTCGTTCGCGAAGAGCCGGGGTATCGAGGTGCGCAGGGGCGACCCGGCGGACAACGTCCCCGGCAAGGCGATCGTCATCCCGGAGCGACTCGACCAGGTTGCGGGCAAACCCCTGGATCTCGAAAGGCTGCGCGGCAGCTACATCAGGCACGCCGCCAAGGTGCTGCCCCCCGAGCGGTGGAGCAGCGAGGACGTCGAATTCCTGGCCGCCGACGCCAACACCACCGAAGAACACGTGCGATCTCTCGTCCCCGGGGTCGCGGGCGGCGAGTGAACAGGAAGGACGATGATGAACACCGAGGAACAGGAGCGGATCGACCGCTTCGAGAAGTTGCGTTCCGAACTGGCGGACCTGGACGACGAGGCCCTCAAGGCCAGGTTCTGGGAGCTGTGCCACCAGGTGATGGAGCCGGTGGTGGAGCTGGCGCGCACCCACACCACGCCGTCGATCGAACGGTCGGTGCTGCTGCGCATGGGCATCGACTCGGTCACCACGCACGCCGTGGTCGAGAACGTGCTGAACGCCGGGCTGCTGGGCAAGGGAGCGGGGCACGTGGTGTTGCGCCTGTCCAGGCGCGACGGAATTGACATCCGGGCGGCCGCAGCCGCCATCGCCGACGATCCGGCCGTGATGGCCGGGCTCTTCGAGGAGAAGTGAGCGTGACCGACAAGCTGGACCCGAACACCAAGATCAACGTGGAGGAGATCCTCGAAGATCTGGAGAACTACCACCCGCCGCGCAAGGGCTGGACCTGGCGCACCGTGCCTGAGGGTGGTGTCGACATGGCGGGATTCCATTTCAGGAACATGTCGGAACCGCTGAAGAACAGCGTCCCGATGCCCACCGCGAAGTACTTCGAGGGCATCGACCCGCAGCCGGCCCCGGTGGTTACCTCCGAGATCGCCTCCGGGCACTTCGAGGACGACATCCGCCGCATGCGGATGGCGGCCTGGAACGGCGCCGACCACATCATGGTGATCCGCACCACCGGGCAGAGCCACATCGACGGCCTGATGGAGGGAACCCCCGAGGGTATCGGTGGTGTGCCGATCACCCGCAAGCAGCTGCGCGCCAGCCGCAAGGCCTGCGACCTGATCGAGGACGAGGTCGGCCGCCCGATCAACTTCCACAGCTACGTCTCCGGCGTGGCGGGCCCCGAGGTCGCGGTGCTGTTCGCGGAGGAGGGCGTCAACGGCGCCCACCAGGACCCGCAGTACAACGTGCTCTACCGCAACATCAACGCCTACCGCAGCTACGTCGACGCGGGTGAGGCCAAGAAGGTCATGACCGGGGCCCGGATCTTCCAGATCGACGGCGCCCACAACGCCAATGCCACCGCCCGCCAGGGCTGGAAGGTGATGCCCGAGCTCATGGTCCAGCACGGCCTGAACTCTGCCTTCTCCGTCATGGTCGGGATGCCCAAGGACCTCATCGGGCTCTCGACGGTGCCGCCGAGCGCCCCGCCGACCCCGAAGCTGTGGTTCGACCTGCCCTACGCGGTCGCGCTGCGCGACTTCTTCTCCGAATACAAGATGCGCGCCCAGCAGAACACCCGCTACATCGAGTCCGACATCAACGAGGCGATCCGCCTGCACGTGATCGACACGATGATCTCCATGCTCACCAGCGCAGACATCCAGAGCACCATCACCCCCGACGAGGGACGCAACCTGCCCTGGCACTACAACTCGGTGCGTGGCGTGCAGACCGTCAAACAGACCTGGGCGGCCTTGGACGGCATCAAGGAACTGCTCACCCTCAATCGGGAAGGCCCGCTGGGCGGGATGGTGCGCGACCTCAAGGAACGCGCGATCGGCTTCCTCACCGAGATGCTGCACGCGGGCGGCTACTTCGCGGCCGTGGAGCAGGGCTTCTTCGTCGACTCCGCCGAGTTCCCGGAACGCAACCACGACGGCATCGCCCGTGACGGGGACGGCGGCATCTCGGTGGGCACCGTGATCGAACGCGATCCCGACTATCTGGCGCCGGTGTGTGACCACTTCGGCAACAACAACCTGCCCGCCGGGGTGGACAAGGCCTGCGACCTGGTCGGCGGTTGCACCCTCTGCGATCCGGAGAAGATCGTCTACATCGACGAACTCGACCCGGAGGACAGCGCCCACAAACGGCTCGAACGGACCCGCGAGTACCGCTCTGGGAACCTGCTGCGGCCCGAGGCCGAATGGGCCGGTGACGGTGTGGCCCTGGTGGAACTGATGATCCCCGAACGGGCCGAGATCGCCGTCGAGGCGGCCCTCGAGATGGCCAAGCGCATGGGGCTGAGCGACCCCGAGGTCGTCAACCTCCAGGTGCTGCAGCCCGCCGAGGGATGTTTCGTCGAGGTGAAGGGGCACGTCGGTTTCGACGTCGACAAGACCGAGCTGACCATCCCCGAGAAGATCGAGCTGCTCCCCGAGGAGGAACTGCGCCAGTTCGTCACCGACCACGAGATCACCGTCGTGGCCGGCACCGTCGGTGAGGACGAGCACAGCGTCGGCATGCGCGAGATCCTCGACATCAAACACGGCGGTCTCGAGAAGTACGGCGTGAAGTACCACTACCTCGGGACCTCGGTTCCCGTCGAGAAGATGGTGGATGCGGCCATCGAGTCGGGCTCGGACGCGATCCTGATCTCCACGGTCATCAGCCACAACGAGGTTCACCGCACAATGATGAAGAAACTCGCCGAGCTGACCAAGGAACGCGGCATCCGCGACGAGAAGGTGCTGATCGCCGGCGGTACGCAGGTAAGCCGCGACATGGCCGCCGAGACCGGCCTGGACGCCACCTTCGGCCGCGGCACCAAGGGCATCGATGTGCTCGACGCGATCGTGCGCACCATGCGCGGCCGCGAACAGGAAAAGGTCGGGTGAAGTGAGCGATGCGGGTCGTCACCACCCTTGAGATCGGGTCCACCATCACGAAGGCGAACGCCTTCTCGCTGGAGGACGGAAGGTTCCGGCACATCGGCCAGGGGTTCGCCCCGACCTCCGTCGCCCAGGGGGACGTGAAGATCGGCGTCGACGCGGCGATCGACGAGATGCGGAAAACCTCCGGCATCGAGATCGACAAGACGCAGGTCTTCGTCAACAGCTCCGCCGCTGGCGGGCTGAAGATGAGCGTCCACGGACTCACCCAGGGGATGACGGCCCGCGCCGCCCGGGAAGCGGCCCTCGGCGCGGGGGCGATCGTCGGACTGACCACGGTCGGGGCGATCGACTCCTGGGACGTGGAGGATCTCGTCGAGGCGAACCCCAACATCGTCCTGCTCGCCGGGGGAGTGGACTACGGCGAGAAACGGATCGTGGTGGACAACGCCCGGATGATCGCGGAGTCCGGTTTGAGGGCACCGGTGATCTACGCCGGGAACATCGCGGTGCGGCGCCGGGTGCAGGACGTCTTCGCCCGCAACGACGTGGAGTTGATGTGCGCCGACAACGTCTTCCCCGACGTGGACGTGCTCCAGATCGAACCGGTGCGCAAACTGATCCACGAGGTCTTCAACCAGCACATCGTCAAGGCACCGGGGATGGCCAGGCTGACGGAGCTCTCCGGATTCGAGATCCTGCCCACCCCCGGTGCGGTGCTGCTGGCCGCCGAGATCTTCGCGGACGCCCTCGGCGACGCCCTGGTGATCGACGTCGGCGGCGCGACCACCGACATCCACAGCGTCACCGACGGCTCGGCTGAGTGGACCAGTCACAGCATCGACCCCGAACCCCGGGCCAAGCGCACCGTCGAGGGTGACCTCGGCGTCTTCGTGAACGCCCGCCAGGTGGCGGCGATGTCGGGGGAAACCGGTGACGAGGAGCGGCTCGAATACCTGCGGGCCATTCCCTCCGACGAGAAGGAGGAGGACGTCACCCGCTGGCTGGCCGCCCGCGCCGTCGAGGTCGGGATCCGCAGGCACGTCGGATCCGTCAGCGATCTGTTCACCCCGACGGGCAAGAAACAGATCGTCCGCGGCAAGGACCTGACCGCGATCCGGTGGATCATCGGCACCGGGGGTGCGTTGACCAGGATTCCCGGCGGGGACGAGATCCTCGGGCGGATCCGCCTCGGCGCGGGCGCCCGGCTGCTGCCACCACCCGAGGCGCGCATCCTGATCGACCGCGACTACCGGTTCTCCGCGTTGGGAACCTTGGCGCAGGTCTACCACGAGGAGGTCGCCGCGACCTTCCGGGACTGGGTGGCCGACGAGGTGGGGGAACTTCCCGAACCAATCAAAGACGAAACCCCGGAAGGATGAACGTGGAAACCCCGAGACTGGAGATCCACATCGACCGGATCGCCCACAACGCCTCCGCGGTGATCTCCCAGTGCGGTGCGCAGGGGATCCGGGTGGCGGCGGTCACCAAGGTCATGCAGGCCCATCCCGCGCTGCTGCGGGCGCTGGAGGGGTCGGGTTGTGTGATGCTTGCCGACTCGCGGATCGACAACCTGAAACTGATAGCGGAGGCGGGTCTGGACCTGCCGACCATGCTGCTGCGGGCCCCGACCCCCGGCAACGCACCGGAGGCCGTGCGCTGGGCCGATCACACCCTCATCTCCTCGTATCAGACCGCGGAGGCGCTCTCGAACGCCGCTGGGATGGCCGGGGTGCGCCACAAGGTCGTGATGATGGTCGATGTCGGTGACCTGCGGGAGGGCGTGTGGCCGGACCGGGCCGTCGAGGAGGTGAGCCGGATCGCCCGGCTGCCCCACCTCGAGGTGGCGGGCCTGGGAACCAACCTCGCCTGCTTCGGAGGGGTGATTCCCACCCGCGAGAAGATGGAGATGCTCGTCACCCTCAGGGACGAGTGCCGCAGCGCCACCGGGCATCCGCTGGAACTGGTCTCCGGCGGGAACAGCGCGAACCTTCCGCTGCTGGCCAGCGGGGAGATGCCCGCAGGCATCAACAACCTGCGCATCGGCGAGGCGATCATCCTGGGTCGCAACGTCCTGGATCGTTCACCTTGGCCCGGGACCCGGCAGGATACGGTGGAACTGGTCGGTGGGATCATTGAGCTGCAACGCAAACCGTCGGTTCCGATCGGCCGGACCGGGCAGGATGCCTTCGGCAACACCACGCACTTCACCGACCGGGGGCTGAGACTGCGCGCCATCTGCGACCTCGGCCGCCAGGACGCCGCCCCGGACGCCATCGAGCCGGTGGATCCGGGCATCGAGGTGCTGGGTGCCAGCAGCGACCACCTGATCATCGACGTCACCGACGCCGAAACCCCTGTGAAGGTGGGTTCCGAGATCAGGTTCCTGCCCAGCTATGGGGGCCTGCTGTCCGCCAGCACCTCCCCCCACGTCCGGAAAATGGCCACCGGAAGACCGTGAACAACATCACCTCCCGGGACCGGTTCTGCCCGGGTGGTTGACGAGACCTCAACACAGAACGAAGGAGTTCCCAGATGAGTAACCCCCCGAATGATGCGCCCAACGACGTGGTGGTCGAGGGCGATGTCAACGAGGACGGGCAGGGGCTGCAGCGCGGCCTGAGCAACCGTCACCTGCAGCTGATGGCCCTGGGCGGCGCCATCGGCACCGGCATGTTCATGGGGTCCAGCAACACCATCAACCAGGCGGGCCCCTCCAGCATGCTGGTCTACGCCGTGGTCGGTTTCTTCCTGTACTTCATGATGCGGGCCATGGGTGAGATGCTCCTGGCGAACCTGAAGTACAAGTCCTTCCGCGACATAGCCGAGGACGTTCTCGGGCCGGCGGGCGGGTTCATCGCCGGATGGACCTACTGGTTCGCCTGGATCGTGGCGGCCATGGGTGACCTGGCCGCCATCACCGGATACGCCCAGTTCTGGTGGCCGGAGGTGCCGAAGTGGCTGCCCGCCGCGGTGCTGGCGCTGCTGCTGTTCGTCCTGAACGTGGTGGCGGTCAAGTACTTCGGCGAAGCGGAATTCTGGTTCGCCCTGATCAAACTGGTCGCGGTCGGGGCGCTCCTCATCGTCGCCGCCAGCCTGCTCTTCTCCGGCTTCGTCTCGGAGGCGGGACATCACGCAACCGTCGAGAACCTGTGGAACGACGGCGGATTCTTCCCGAACGGTTTCCCCGGGTTCCTGGCCGGTTTCCAGATCGCCTTCTTCGCCTTCGTCGGCCTCGAGGTGGTTGGCACCGCAGCGGCCGAGACCCACAACCCCGAGCGCAACCTGCCCAAGGCCATCAACGCCATCCCCGTGCGGCTCGCCTTGTTCTACGTTCTGGCCTTGGCCGCCATCTGCGTGGTCATCCCGTGGCGCGCGGTCGTCCCGGGTGAGAGTCCCTTCACGGCCATGTTCCAGTTGAGTGGTTTCGGGGCGGCGGCCTCGGTGATGAACTTCGTGCTGTTGACCGCTGCGGCCTCCTCCGACAACTCGGGGCTCTACTCCACCTCCCGCATGATGTACGGACTGGCCGAGGACAGGCAGGCCCCACGGATCTTCGGAAAACTGTCACGTCGCAACGTTCCCCAGAACGCCCTCATCTGCTCCTGCCTGCTGCTGCTGTGCGGCATCGGGTTCCTCTACGCGTCCGAGACCATCAATCAGGCGTTCGTCCTGGTCACCTCGATCACTTCAGTGCTGTTCCTGTTCATCTGGGCACTGATCGTCGTGTGCTACATCGTCTACCGGAAGAAGCACCCCGAGCTGCACGCCAAGTCCACCTACAAGATGCCAGGCGGTGTCGGCACCGCCTGGATGGTGCTTGTCTTCTTCGCGGTCAGCCTGGTCATCCTGTGCCTGGAGGAGGAGACCCTGCGGGCGGTCCTCGTGACCCCGATCTGGTTCGTCATCATCATCCCCTGCTACTTCATCAACAAGGCCCGTAACCAGAGGACGGCGCCGGTGGAAAGGCAGTGATTCCCTGAAGCACGCGTGAGGGGCGGGTCCCGACCGGGATCCGCCCCCTTCTTTGCGTTCCGGTCAGGGTGTGTGCAACTCGCCCAGGACTTCGTTGAGGGCCTCCGTGGTGGAGGGGTGGGTCCAGATGCCGTCGCGCAGCGCGGTCGCGGTGGTTTTGTTGCGCATGGCCAGGGCGACCAGGTTGATCACCTCCTGCGCGTCGACGCTGAAGATCGTGGCCCCGAGCACCTCGTCGGTTGCCGGGTCGACCAGCACCTTGATCAGACCGTGGGTCTCTCCCAGGGTCTTCGGACGAGGCATCGCCGCGATGTTCGCGACCGGTTTGGAGGCCACCAGGTAGGACACCCCCTGTTCGGTGGCCTCGCGTTCGCTGAGCCCGACCTGCGCCAGCGGGGGAGTGATGAAGGTGGTCGTCGGGATCGCTTTCCTGTCCGCCCGGGAACGCTTCGAGTCCCCGACGAGCTGATCCTTGACGATCCGGTAATCGTCGAGGGAGACGTAGGTGAACTGCGGACCCCCGTTGACGTCACCCACCGCCCACACGCCCTCGGCGCTGGTGCGCAGGTGATCGTCGACGACGATGAAACCGCGTTCGTCGGTGGCGATTCCGGCGGCGGGCAGGTCCAGGGCCGCGGTCTCGGGTTTGCGTCCTACCGCAACCAGCACCGCATCCGTGTCGAAGGAACCGGCCCCGGAGACCACCCGCCTGCCGTCGTTCTCGATCGCCGAGACGGGGGCGTTCGTGACGATCTCTACGCCGCGGTCGGTGAGGGTGGCCACCACCGCCTCGCGCACGTCGTCGTCGAGACGGGGCAGGAAAACGGGGCCGCGTTCCAGGATCCGCACCGCCGAACCGAAGGCGGCGAACATGCTGGCGAACTCCAGGCCGATGAACCCGCCCCCGACGATCGTCAGGGTCTGCGGAACCCTGCCGTCGGCGATGTGCTGGATGGTGGTGGAGTCGTAAACGAACCTCCCTTGGATGCCCGGGACGTCCGGCATCAGCGGGGAGGTTCCGGTGTTGACGACCACGGCCCCGGCGGTGATGTCGAGGGTTTCCTCCCCGGCCCGGACCCGGATCCTGCGGTGGCCGGTGAACCGGGCCTCACCGTGCACGAGTGTGACGGTCTCCTGGCCGGAGAGCATCGCCTTGTTGGCGGCCCGGAGCCTGTCGATCAGGGAATCCCGGGAAGCGATGGCCTGTTTCAGATACTCGTCCGGGTTCCGGTCGCCGCGTCGCTCCGCGAGATTGACCAAGGTCTTGGTCGGGACACAGGCCACGTTGATGCAGGTGCCGCCGATCATGGCGTCGTCGCGTTCCACCAGCACCACGTGCCTGCCGTGGGACGCGAGATCCCGGGCCAGGGTTTTGCCGGCCTTGCCCCAACCGATCACCAGGAGGTCGGCCTCCAGATTCAGGGGTCTGGTTGAATCTTCCATGGGACCACTGTATGAGGTTCTCCCGAATCTCAGCCGGTGACGAGCCAGGCATCCGAGCGTTCCCGCCACCACAGGGTCGCGGCCCGGGCCCCCATGAAACCAATGGTGAACGCCAGCCACAACCAGACCAGGCCCGGCACACCCCCGGGGGCGAACCGGGCCACGGCCAGCGCCAGCGGCGCGTACACGGCCAGTGTGATCAGGCTGGCGCGGGCCAGGTAGGGGCCGTCCCCGGCGCCGATCAGGACCCCGTCGAACAGGGTCACCCAGGACGCGATCACCAGCGTGCAACCGATCACCACCAGCACCGCCGCCACCGCGTCACGCACCCCCGGGTCCGGGGTGAACAGCGCGGCCAGGAGGTTCTTGACGAACAAGGTCACGCCCCCGAGCAGAAGGCCGGCGCAGAGCGACCACCCGGTCATGCGGCGTGACAGCGCCCGGGCCTCACCGGGCCTGGAAGCCCCGAGGGCCTGCCCTATGAGGGTCTGCCCGGCGATCGCCAGGGCATCCAGCACGTACTGCAGGAAACTCCAGATCGTGAACCCGACCTGGTGCGCCGCCAGGGCCACGGCACCCGAACGGGCCGCCGTCCAGGTGGTCAGCAGCAGGGCGGCGCGCAGCGCCAGGGTGCGGATCAGCAACGGAACACCGACCAACAGGCTGGTCCGCATCCCCGCCAGCCGGGGACGCCACCCCGCCCCCACTCCGGCCGCTCCGCGGGCCACGATCCCGGCGGCAGTCAACCCCATGAGCGTTTCGGCGAATGCGGTGGCGGCCCCTGAACCCGCGATCCCCATGCCGAGACCGAAGACCAGGACGACGTCCCCAACCAGGTTCAGGACCGCGGCGCCGATCGCCAGGACCATGGGGGTGCGGCCGTCCGCCATTCCGCGTAGCGTCCCCGTCGCCGCCAGCACCAGGAACATTCCCGGCAGGCCCGGAAGCGACCAGTGAAGGTAGGCCACGGCCTGTTCGTGGACCGTTCCGCCGGCGCCGAGCCAAGCGGCCAGCTGCGGCGCGAATCCCCAGGAAACCAAACCGGTCACCGCACCGAGGACCAGGGCCAGCCACATGGCCTGAGCCCCGGATTCCGCTGCGTCCTTTTCCCGGTTCGCCCCCACCAGGCGCGCCACGGTGGCGGTGGAACCGTAGGCGAGGAACACGAACACCCCGACCAGCGCCAGGGTCAGCGTGGAACCCACCCCCAACCCGGCCAGGGGATCCGTGCCCAGCTGTCCGACGATCGCGGTGTCGGCCATGACGAACAGGGGCTGGGCGACCAGCGCCGCGAAGGCGGGCAGGGCCAGCTCCAGGATCCGGCGATTCAGGGAATGCGACACCCAGCGAGCTTAAGCCCTGTTGCGAAAGCCATGCCCGGTGCTTCCTCGCTCGGACAGCACTTTTCGCAACAAGGCCCCAGATCCTGTTGTGCCACCCGGCCGTCAGTCATCATGGTGCCCCTCGCAACGCCGTTCCTCGCCGTTGAGCGGCTCACCGATAGGCTGAAAGCGGCGCGGGCCGTTGGTGCGAAACAGGACACGATCATTCAAGGGAGCGGCGATGAAGTTCTTTTCCCGGTTCAGCCGCAGGAATCTTCCCGGCAGGTCGGAGTTCCTCTCGGGATACTGCACCGCACCCACGAAAAGACGCGACCTCGTACGTCTCGTCGAGGATCCGGTTCCCGCCGAGGCGCCCATTCCCGGCGCCTGGAGGCGGCTGCCAGAACTGCCCCGAGCCGAGCGTGTCCACCTGATGGTCTCCCTCATGCGCGGCTGCATCGGCGATGTGCTGCCAGATTCCCTAGGGATCTTGGAGGCGTGCTGCGCCGATGCGCAGCTGGCGCTGTGGGGCGGGCGTTACCTCGTCGTCTACACCCTCGTGAATCGCCGCGGAGAAGTTGAGCACTTCTACGGCGGGAATCCCTGCCAGCCAACGTGGCCCGCCCAGGACGACGAGCAACACCACTCGGAGAGCATCCGCCCTGTCTGGAGTTTGGTCCCGGAGCCACTCAAATCCTTCTACGAACAAATCCACGACGGTTTGTATTCCGTCTCTTTCGGAGACGGCATCAAGGAGCTGAAGGACGTTGAACGATTCAATGACAGCGACTACATGGATGGCATTGAAAGCGGGATGCCCCTGTATGAACGTTTCCGAGGCCATTACATTTTCCACGAGGACCCGAGCTACGGTGTGCTCCTGCTCGACGTCAATGGCAGGGAACCGGGAAGGGCGGTCAAGTGCTACACGGTATCGGAGGCGGCATCCGTTCCGGATTTCTGGAACGCGCTCGACAAGGACTTGGTCTGGTCCTTCATGCCGGACCGTGAGTGGTGACCCCGACAGGGTCCCTGCGCTCATGGCCGTGAAACAACCAATTTCGGGCAGAACTGTTGCGATCCCCGGGATGGCGGGGGCGGGCACGTCATGAGCAAACCGCGCCGCCCGGAAGATGGCGAAGACGTTCGCAGGAGGCTGCTCCTGTTTCTGGCCGCAACCGACGGATTGTCGCCCAGGGAAATCGCCGACGCACTTGAGAGAACCGCCGCAGGTGAGTACGGAACCGCGGTGGAGGCGATCTGTTCTGGGCTCCACGAGAACAACTCCAGGATCTCCGGTGGTGAATCGGAAAACCTCACGAACCTCGTGCTGACCCTGGGACTGCCCGAGGCGTGCTCGAACCGGGTGATCGAGCAAACGGATGCGAAACTTCCACCACCTCCTCGCGCCGGTTTCAACGAGCCCGGGAGCGCCAGCGAAAACGTCGAGGACGTGGATTCCCTGGCGGCGAGCGTCCTCGAATCATCCGGACGGTCCCGTCGAAGACTCACGGGCTCTCGCCGGAGCGAGAAATCGCGAAACGGCCGCCCTGCGATATACGTGGTTGAGGCGCGGGTGGGCGGCATCGACGCACAGGCCTTCGTCGACGAGCACGACAGCGTGGTGGTGAGTGCGAACCACAGCGCCGGACGCGACAACTTCGAGGACAGGATCCTTCGCAGGCTTCTCATCAATGCCGCCCAGGTCCCGCAACTACCTCAATCCGACTTCGTAAATGTCATTCAGCTGGTGGGGAGAAGGCAGTGGGCAGCTGCTCTCACCGTTTTGTGCACCCAGGTCCACGAACGAAGGCTTCCATTTGACTGGCGGAGGACCAAGGCGGTCATCGAGGCGGGTGAGATTCTCGGCATCGATGTCCGGGGACTGCTCGCACCCGGGAAACGAGGAGGCCCCGGAGGACCAAGGCGTTCCGCGGCAGCGCCGGATCCCCCGCCCCCGGGACCACAATCCCATCAGCCATCGGGGCGCGGCGATGGCGAGAGTCCCGCGGATTCTCCCCCGATGCCCTTCCGGGACGTGGGAGAACCACGGTTGGAGCCCCCGAACCGGATCGCGGTTGTGTGCGTGGAACTCCTCCTGCTCGAAAGCGAACGCATTGAGCGCCCGGACCTGCAACCCGTCCTAACGGAAGCCCGGAAAATGCTCACCGAGGACCGCTGGGACGTCGCATCGGAGTGTGTCAAGGAGGTGGCGCGGCAATCCGCGGTGCCCTCTTCGCGGAACGGCGGATTCACGCAGGCCTGCGAGTCATTGGCGGATGCCCTCCACCCGGGGAATCAGAAAGAGCGCGAGCAGTGCCTGCGTGGACTGTGGTTCGAACTCACGCATTCGTGGCGCCGGGAGAATGACTTCCTGCCGAGGGGCAGGGAGGACCGGGGGAAGGTCACGTGGATCAACAAGTTCGCTGCATCCGCCTGCCTCTTCGGGGCCCTGCTGGTGTCCCTCATCGTTCCTGCCAGCCACTGCTGGATCCCCCTGCCGCTCTTCCTGATCGGCTGTGGATTCTCGTTGCTCCTCAGGAAACTCCGCGTCCATGTCCTCGTCATCCTGGGGGTCGTTTTTCTCCTCGCCATCCTGGCTTTCAAGGTGACCGAACCAATGCCTCGCATCGTGCAGAGCACAGGCGTTTTCCCCTGGCTTCTGGGGGCGCTCGCGGCAACGGCCATGTCTCAGCGGGAGGGTGGCGTGAGCGATTGGAAACGACCTCATGGCAGCGAGGCCTTCACCTGCCTGTGGGCAAGGCACCGTGGCGACGATGTTTTCGAGTTTTTCGTGGTCAACGGGAAGCAGAACCACTACAACCACCGGATCATCATGAACTGGAAAGAGGCGACGGAACCCTTCCTGTCGTCGGGTCTCAGCTCGTCACTGCGCCGGGAAACCCGGGCGCGTTCGACGAGGAGCAGCGACCCGGCGCATCACTGGGTGCAGTGCTATGCCCGGCTCGTCAACCCGCGGCGCATCGGGCAGGAAATCGTCACTCCCCGGAGCTGGGCCGAAGTGGTCGCCACCACTTTCGGCATGAGAAGGGAAGTTGTCGACGAGTTCTTCGAGTGGGTGCCATCGCCGACGTCGCCTCCCGGTCATGACGGCTCGGACGGGGCTTCGCTTTCCATTGACGACGTGCCGTTCTACGGATCGTGACCCGGCATTTCCTGCAAGCATTCGTGGACGATGAAGTTTTGTGCAGGTGATCCTCTGGTTCAGGAACAGCCGTTCATGAAGGGAACACCGGGCGCCAGCTGGGCCCATTCCTGGCTGGTCAGGGGATCCCCCAGGCGGGAGCACAGGTCGGCGGCCGCAGCCGCGGCATTGCCCGGCCAGGCCACGGCCGTGTTGTCGGAGAGGGCCAGCAGCAGTTGGCCGTCGACCAGGTCGGCTCCCGCGATTGAAGCCGAGGGATGTTCGATGTGCAGGCTCAGGGCAGGGACCTCCCCCGCCCTTTCCCAGACCCACAGGTCCCCCTCGACGCTGGTGGCCAGCAGGTGGTTCCCGTCCGGGCTGAATCTCAACCGCTCCAGGGATGCGTGGGCGTCGAAGACCTGGGCCGTGGCATGCGGTTTGGTGGGGTCGCTCAGATCGATGATCGACACCCCGCCGTTCAAAGCGCCCACGGCCAGAAGACCCGAGGGGGAGAACTCGAAGGCGCTGGGAACCACCCGGTCGGGCAGCCCCGCCTCCGCCAGGATTTCCGGGCTGGAATCGGTGACGGCAGCCACGACGTAGCCTGTGCCGTCGGCGCTCATCGCGGCCACGAGCGTGCCATCGGAATTGAAGGCCAGCCCGCCCGGCCAGGCGTGGAGCGTTCCGGTGGGTTCCCAACCCGTGCTCCCGCGCTGATAGATGTCGTAGCCGACCTGGCTCCTGTGTCCGATGGCCAGTCGCCTGCCGTCGGGGGAGAGCACCAGGTCCACCACCGTGGTGGTTTCGTCGATGACCTGTTCCGTCTCGTATCCGCTGCCGGCCAACCGGAGCAGCACCACCTTGCCGTCGCGCGACTGCGTCGCCAAGGTGCTGCCGGTGACATCGGATGCCACGTGGGGCAGGTATCCACCCCCGCCGGGGCTGGTGGGTACCGTCAGTTCCGGGGAACCAAGGGCGGCGGAATCCAGGACACGCGGTCCATTCGCGGTCGTGATGATGGTTTTCCCGCCCATCCGCCTGATGTCGTGGATCTTGACGCCGTTCGTGCGCAGCAGGGTGGGTAGCGGTGGCCACAGGGAGAGGGTCCCCTCCGCGGTTCCGGTCAGGAGCCCGGCGGAACCCCGGGAGATGCTCGTCACGACGCTGCGGAGGGGACGTCGTTCGGTGATCTCGCCCGTTCTGTTGGCGATCACGACCTCACCTTGGGAACCGCCCAGTGCCACTTGGTCACCCAGATGCCTGACCGCGTGCACTCCCGATTTCATGAGGAACTCGTGGTTGGTGCGCAGCGCGGTGCCGGAGACCTCGAGCAGCAGGGCCTTCGAGGCGCTGCTGCCCGCCAGGATCTCCTTGCCGTCCTCCGAGACGTCCAGGGACATCACCTGACCGGGCACCTGGAAATCCGGTAGGGCGGTTCCCGCCGAGTCGAACAGGGCGAGCCGGTTGCGGGAGGCGCTCGCCACGATGAGATCGGGTGTCGCGGTGAGCGCCGTCACCGCGACATCCTCGCCGGTCAGCAGCGGGGTGCGCACCTCGGGGCGTTCCGGGTTCGTGAGGTCGATGCGCTGCACCTCACCGTGAAGATTCCCGATCAAAGCCACCGTTCCCTGCCAGGCGGCGCTGTAGGAGGTGACTCCCGCTACCGCCCACTCACCCAGTTTGCGGGCGGAGGTCGTCAGGTCCCAGACCGAGGCAGTCCGCTGCCCCGCGACGATCACGAGGTACCGCCCGTCGCGCAGGACCGGTTGCACCGCGAACAACTGCCCGCCGTCGGTCTCGACGAGCTCGGGTTGCGATTTCAGGTTCCCGTCGCGCCAGACGGCAAGGTTGCCCTGGCTGTCGCCCCGCAGAACGATGTCGCTTCCCGGCGCGACGGCCACCATGGTGTTTCCCGCGGCGCCGTTGATCCGCAGCGGTGCCGTTCCCCCGGCGGATTCGATGACGGTGGAACGGGTGCGGGGGTTCTCCTCCAACCGGTGGGCGGCGACGGCGAGTTGCGCGGCCTCGTTCGGGTCGGTGTTGCGGATCTGGTCCGAGACCAGGGCCAGCTGCTGGGCCCGGGCGGCGCGGGCCGCGGTGTTGGCCTGCTGGGTCAGGGCCGCGGAATGGATGCCCAGGAAGGCGGCCACGACCGCCAGGACGACGGCGACCGTCGCGATCCCCAAAGCCGTTCGCCGCTGTCTGCGGGTGTGTTTAAGGCGGTTCTCCTGTTCCTCCTCGTGGGCGCGTCCGAGCGCCAGCGAGGCATCGATGAACTCGTGTTCGTTCTTCGAGATCACCGGGGCGTCCTCGGCCCTCGCCCAGGACTGCCACATCTCCGCCTCCACGGGCATCAGCCCCTCCGGTGCCCGGCCGCCCTCGTCCCAGAGTTTCGTCGCCATGTGGATGCGCCGCCCCACCAGCAGCGTCGCCTCCTCCTGCTCCACCCAGCCGCGCAACCGGTGCCAGCGGGTCAGGAGGGCCTCGTGGGTGATGGTCAGATGGTCTTCGCTGTGGGTCAGGAGACGGGACGCGATGAAGGCCTCCGCCACCGGAACCATCTGCGACGACAACGAACCGAAGGGGATCGAGCGCCGGAGCAGCCGGTTCGCGTCCACGACCACCAGCGACAACATCAGGCGCCTGACCAAGGGACGGTCCTGCGCAGACAGATCCTGCCAGACGGCCTCGGCTTCGTCGTTCAGTGAGGTCCACAGGCCACCCGAGGCCAGGTAGTCGGAGGTGGTGAGGGTCTCTCCCGATGCGGCGTTCCAACAGCGTTTCAAGGTGTTCGACAGCAGCGGCAGTACGATCCCCGGGTCGGGATAGCCGTACTGGTGCAGGTCGCGGATCAACACGTGGGTCAGCTCTGTGGAGACCGCACGGCCGTGGTGACGGGCCGGGACTTCGATGATCTGCCGGTATTCGGCGGTGGTGAGGGGCCCAACCAGGACGGGGGAGGCCAGGAACGGGGCGAGGCGTTCCTGACGGAGCACGGTCCCGACCGCGTTCGCGTTCAGGCCGATCACGCAGGTCACGTGATCGGGCAGCCGGCACAGGGTGTCCACGAGCTCCCCGGCCTCGGTGGCCTCGAGCTGCTGGAGTTCCTCGAACTGGTCGACGACCAGCAGGGTCGCCTCCGTGGGTGTTTTCCAGCCCAGCAGGTCGCGTACCGTCGACTGGACGGGGTTCAGGTGGGACAACGGGCCGTCGGGCGCGGTGCCGCGGCCGATCAGCCCGGCGGCCAGCAGGGAGGACTTGCCCGCCCCGGACGCCCCGACGACCATCACGATCCGGGGAGGCCGGGTCCGGGAACATGCGTCCAGGAGTTCCTCCAGGGAGCGCTCCCGTCCGACGAAAAGACTGGACTCCGTGGTCGCGTAGGGACGCAGGCCGACATAGGGGGACTCCGCGACGATGCTGGAGCGGCGCATCCGGTCCAACGCCTCCGCCCAGGCCGTTTCGTTCTGTACGGTGACGAGCTGCAGCGCGCGCAGCAGGGTCATGAACTGCGGCATCAGCGAAGGGGTTGGCAGGTGCCTGCCCTCGAGCCATCCCTGAGCGGTCGAGGCAGGCACCTCGGCTATCGCAGCGGCACGCCTGATGGACAGCCCGATCCTGCTTCGAGCGGCCGCCATCTGCTGGGCCAGGGCACCGCGGCTGAGAGGAGGGAGCATGTGGACTACCCTAAAGGGTGTCATCTAAAAGGAGGACCGTGTGCACGGATCACCCTCTCCGGGTGAGCAGATGTAGACGTGAGACAGAAAGAACAAACGGGCCTGACTACGGGTTATGTTTGTATGAGCTACTCTCGTACAGGTCCGTACACCACCTGGCTTGGAGACAGGCCCAGGTGACCCCTTAGTGTTCCAGTCAGTCCGGGCACGTACCGGAAGGTTAATTGGGCGGGGGGTGCCTGGACTGAAGACTTGGCGGGGAGAACGTAGGAAGAAGGACGCATGGCCCTGGTCACGCGCAAACGTGTCGAGACCGTACTGGTCGGTCTCGTCGCGCTCTCCCTCGGTATCCTCGCGCTGATTCACCGGGGGGTTCCGGCCGCCGACGTCGACCTGAACGACGGTGGCGTCTGGGTGACCAACCAGACCAAGCGGCTGGTGGGGCACCTCAACCACGAATCCCAGACCATAGATGGCGCGCTCCGCCCTCCCAGCAGTTCCTTCGGGGTGACCCAGTCCGCGGGCAACGTTCTGGTGCGCAGTTCGGACACCGTGCATCCCGTGGACGTGGCCTCCCTCACCTTTCTGGGTGAGGCCGGGGTGGCCGGTGTGCTGACGGCACACGGCGGCAACGAGGTGCTCTTCGCGGACCAGAGCGAGGGACGGGTGTGGGCCACCGACACCCGGGGGGCCGCGAGCTTCAGCCTCACCGCGGACCCGCTCCTGAAGGGCCTGGACACGCCAAGGATCGCTGTCGGCGTCGAAGGTACCGGGTACGTGCTGACCGCGGACGGGCAGCTGTACACCGTCACGGGTTCGGGGGACCAGGCGGTGACCAGGGCACAGGGACGGAAACTGGAGGGAAGGCTCTCGGACTCCGCCCAGTTGACGGTGGCGGGGGACAAGATCGTGGTGCTGGACGGCACCACCTTGACCATCGACGGGCACCCCGTGACGAATGACGGCTTTGCGGGCGGGGTCCTCCAACAACCGTCGGGACCCTCCGGGACGGTGGTCGTGGCCACGCCCTCGGAGCTGCTCAAGGTGGACATCTCCTCGGGGCAGGTGACCCGGGAGAGCATCCCGAACGGCAAACCAGCCGCGCCCGTGCAGCTCGAGGGATGCACCTATGCGCTGTGGGCGGAATCGGGCTACTACGTCCGCGACTGCGGGGGAGACGACTACGAACGGGCCCAGCATCCCGAGCTTGCCGCTGCCAAGCAGCCGGTCTTCCGCGCCAACCGGAAGGTGATTGTCATAAACGACGAGGTCACCGGTGACGTCTTCCTGCCCCTGAAGCAGATGGTCAAGGTGAACAACTGGGAGCAGGTCGAGTCCCAGCTGGTGGACGAAAAACAGGACAAGGAATCAGAGGAGACGGACAAGTCCCAGACCCGGGAGTTCTCGGAGGAGCAGCACCCACCGCAGGCCGTCGACGACGAGCTGGGGGCGCGACCGGGAACCGCCACCGTGCTTCCCGTCCTGAGCAACGACATCGACCTCGACGGCGACGTGCTGACAGCGATAATCCGGGACGTCCCCTCAGGTGTGAAGATCTCCCAGGCCAAGGAAGGCCGTGCGCTCCGCATCGAGGTACCCGCGGACGCGAAGGACACGATCACCTTCACCTATCAGGCCTTCGACGGGGTGGACGTGTCGAACGTCGCCACCGTGAAGGTCAACATCCGCGCCGAGAACGAGAATTCCGCCCCCCACAAGATCCGCGACAGCCAGGTCAACCTCAGCGAACGGGCCTCCGCGGGATACTCGGTGCTCGCGGACTGGGTGGACCCGGACGGAGACCCCATCTACCTCCAACAGGCCACCGTCGAGGACGACAGCCTGGAGATGACGTGGCGTCCCGACGGGTACGTCTCCGTGAAGGACCTCGGCAAGGGAGGTCCGGGCCGGCGTTCGGTGAACCTGACGGTCTCCGACGGCAGGGACGCGGCCTCAGGGGAGCTGGCGGCACAGATATCACCGGGCTCCACGAACTCTCCGCCCGTGGCCAACAACGACCACTACGTAGCCACCGTCGGGCATGCCATCACCCTCGACCCGCGCAGCAATGACACGGATTCCGACTCCGATTCCCTGAAGCTCGTGGAGGTCTCCGCCGCCCCCGACGGGGTGGAACTCAAACCCGACTACCAAGCGGGGACGATCCGTTTTACGGCCTCGAAGGCAGGGAACTACACGCTGGTCTACGGGATCACGGACGGCCCCAACAACGCGAAGGGCCGCATCCGTGTCGATGTGATCGACCCGAACTCGTCGGGACTCCAACCGGTGCCCGAGAATGATCTGGGATTGCTGCCCGCGAACGGTTCCCTGACGATCAACGCGCTCGACAACGACTTCGACCCCGCGGGTGGGGTGCTGGCCATTCAAGGGGTGTCCCAGGCCGGGGCTCCCGGACTGAACATCGAGGTGATCAAGCACTCGCTGCTCCGGGTCACCGCCCCGGCGGGCATCGATTCACCGCAGAGCTTCACCTACACCGTCAGCAACGGGCACGCATCGGCGACGGCGAAGGTGTTGGTGATCCCGAAGGAACCCCCCTCCACGGTGCAGTCCCCCGTCGCCGCCCCCGACAGCTCGGTGGTGCGGGTTGGGGACCTGGTCACCGTTCCGGTGCTGAGCAACGACTACTCCCCGGCGGATCTGGACATCTCGCTGTCGTCGGACCTCGATGTGCGTTCCGACCCGTCGCTGGGTGAGTTCTTCGTCTCCAACGGCGCGATCCGGTTCCGGGCAGGCAGCGAGGCCGGCACCGCGGAGGCCATATACACGGTCCGGGATTCGCAGGGCAACCCGGCCTCGACGACGGTGACCGTGAACATCCGCGCCAAGGACGAGCACAACGAACAACCGACCCCGAAACAGATCGACTCCAGGACCTTCGCCGGCTCCTCCGTGCGGATACCGGTGCCGCTGGACGGCATAGACCCCGACGGCGACTCGGTCACCCTGGGTGGGCTCGGGAGCCAGGTGCCGAAACTCGGGGCGGTGAAGGTCGAGGGAAACTACCTCGTCTACGACGCGTCGAAGGGGGCGTCCGGCACCGACACCTTCACCTACCGGGTGCTCGACCGTTTCGGGGCCGAGGGGGAGGGCCTGATCCGCGTCGGCGTAGTGCCGCCCCCGGCGGCCAATCAGGCCCCCGTGGCGGTGGCCGACGAGGTTGCGGCTAGGCCGTCCACCAGGCTGGAGATCCCAGCCCTGGCCAACGACATCGACCCAGACGGGGACCAGCTGCAGCTGGTGAAGGGATCCGCGGCCGCCACTGACGACAGCTGGGATCCGAAGGCGCAGACCAGGGGGCAGCGGATTGTCGTGGTCACCCCCGCCCAGGAGGGCATCTACCACCTGTACTACACGATCACGGATGGTGGCGGGGTCTCGGACCGGGGGGTCGTCACCGTCCGGGTCGCCTCGGACGTGCCACCGAAGGCGCCCGTCGCCAACGACGACGTGGTTCCCACTTCCGCGATCGCGGGGGTGGACCAGGTCGAGGTGCCCGTGCTGGAGAACGACTCCGATCCGGACGGGGTGGTCTCCGACCTGAAGGTCACCGCCGAGTCCCCGGCAACCGTCAAGGGCGGGACGGTCACGGTGCCCCTCGCCGATGACCGGCAGATCGTGCTCTACACCGTCACCGACTCCGACGGGCTTTCCTCGCGTGCCGCCATCGTGGTGCCTGGTCGTGAGGCCATTCCACCCGCGATCAACACGGGCAGGGGACAGGCGCGCGTCAAGGCGGGGGAGCCGTTGACGATCCGGTTCACGGACTGGGTGGTCACCAGGCCCGGACGCACGGCGCGCCTGACCAGTGTCGACTCGGTGGTCGCCGGGCCGGGGGGCAGCCCCGAGGTGGGCAACAACGGCGTCCGGGTGATTGACGATCAGACCATCGAGTTCACCCCAGCCAAGAACTTCTCGGGACAGACCACGGTCTCCTTCGAGGTCACCGACGGCGGATCCATGGACGACTCGACCGCGCTCAAGAGCAAACTCAGCCTCAGCGTCATCGTCGAGGGCGACGGGCAGCAACCCCCGCAGCTGAGACCCACCCAGCTCAGGGTGGCCCCCGACGAGGCACCCCAGAAGATCTCGCTGAGCAACATGGTCTCGGACCCGAACCCGGGTGACAACGACACCATGTCCTACTCTTTGGTGAGCACCGACGGACCGGTGCAGGCCAGCGTCTCCGGGCAGGAACTCAGCGTTTCCGTGCCCAAGGGCACCCCGGTGGGTTCCACCGGTTCGATTGTCGTCCAGGTCCACGACGGCTCCACCGATCCGGTCAACATGACCATCCCGGTCACCGTGATAGCCTCCACCCGGCCTCCCATGACGATCTCGGAGATCGTCGAACGCGACGGGCGGGTCGGCAACACGGCCTCCTTCGACCTGACCCGGTGGGTCACCAACCCGTTCGCGGACACGGGAGGGGAGATCACCCTGGTCGGCAGCCCGCAGGTCCGTGGATCGGCCACGGTCACCAGCGAGGGCAACGTCATAAATGTCACCCCCACGGATTCCGGGACCGGAGCCGACACCGTCGATGACGTCCTGGTCACCTTCCGGGTCGCCGACGCCACGAAAGATCCCTCCAGGGAACGCACGGGAGTGATCCGCGTCGTCGTGAAGGACGTTCCCAGAGCACCCACGGCGGTGACGGCCCAGTACGCGGGCTCCCAGACCGCCCGCGTCTCCTGGACCCACAGCGGATGGCGCGGCGCCACCCCGAAGGGGTTCACCGTCTTCTGGCAGGGAGGCAGCAAGAACTGCGGCCTCCAGACCACCTGCGACATCCCGGGGCTGGCGAACAGTGGCCGCTACACCTTCACCGTCAAGGCGGAGGTGGCCGAGGGCGACCTCAACTCCCGCAGCCCGCGCTCCGAGCCGAGCAACGAGATCCTGGTGGACGCGCTGCCATCGAAACCCTCCGCCCCCACCGCGGCCTTCGGGGACCAGCAGATCGCCCTGACATGGGAGGCCGCCACCGTCCCGGGCGGCGGATCCCCCGTCACGCGCTACACCGTCACGATGTACCCGGGGGGCCAGAAACAGGAGACCACCGCAACCAGCCTCACGTGGACGGGCCTGACGAACGGGCAGGCCTACACCTTCACGGTCACGGCCCACAACCGGCTGACCGACGAGAACAGTCAGCTCACCCCGCCGACCAGTGACGAGTCGCGGCCCGAGACCCCGGCCGGTGCGCCGTCGAACCAGGGGGCTCCCACCGTGAGCATGGACAGCAGTTCGAGTTCGGTGAAGCCCAGGGCGAACATCAAATGGTCCCCGCCCGGAAATCCGAACGGAGACTCGAACTTCCGTTACGTGGTGACCGACGCGAACGGGAAAGAGGTGTGCCCGGAGCAGCAGGACACCAGCTGCACCACCCCGATGGATCCCTCCACCGAGACCGTCACCTTCTCGGTGCGCTCCACCAACAAGTCCGGCAAGTGGTCCGCGGCCTCGCCTGCCTCGAACGCCGTGCGCGCCTTCCAGCCGCCGGGTGCGCCAAGTGGGTTCTCCCTGAGACCGACCGGCAAGGGATCGGAGGTGGAGTTCAGCTTCAGCGCGGCCTCCGGGAACGGGGTCAGGGCGGACGAGATCACCTACCGGTGGAGCGCAGGCAGCCAGTCCGGCACGGTGAAACCCGGCAGAACGGTGGTCAGCAGCCCCGCCTTCCAGCTGGGACAGGCGGTGACCGTGCGGTTGGTGGCCGTGGCGAACGTGCTGGGACAGACCTCCGAGGGGGAGGCGGCGACCGCCACCGTGACGGCCTACGGGCCGCCCCAGGCGCCCGTGGTGAACAGCGAGCCCGGGGTGGATCACGTGACCCTGCGCTGGCAGGTGCCCGGCTCCAGCAACGGCGCCCGGGTCAAGCAGGTCGAGATCACCAGCACGGTGAAGGCCGAAGGCAGGAACCCCAGCGTCGAGACGTGGACGACCACCGATCTCTCCGGCTCCGTGGACAAGGGGAACGACCGCAAGCAGAATGTCTGCGTGAAGGCGAGAACACAGAACGAACACGGCGACTGGAGCGACTACTCCGCCGAGTCCTGCGCCTCGACCTGGGGGGACACCAAGGCGACCCTGTCCAAGGGCGATTCGGTCGAGTGCCCGGACGGAGGGGGACGGGGATGCAATGCCTTCAAGGTGACGTTGCAGAACTGGCAACCCGGGGGACGTGTCAAGTGTGAGGTGCCCAACCCCGCCGATCAGGAAGACGTGGCCAAGGTTAAGGTGGGGCCGGTTGACGCCAGCGGAAACGCGAGCAGGCAGTTCTCGGACTGGGTGTTCCCGGAGAACTACAACGTCCCCTCAGAGGGATTCGACATCACTGCCCGGTGCAGGTGAATGTCCCGACCGAAAACAAAGGTGATTGACCCAAGATGACCATGAACCCGGAACAGGCCGCGTTTTTCGCGGACACCTTCGCGCGGCTGACCGACAACGTCGGGCAGGCGCTGCTCGGCAAGGCCCCGGTGATCCGCCTTGCGTTGACCTGCATGCTGGCCGAGGGGCATCTGCTTCTCGAGGACGCGCCGGGCACCGGTAAAACCGCTCTGGCAAGGGCGATCGCCGCTTCGGTTCATGGTAGCCACAACCGGATCCAGTTCACCCCGGACCTGCTGCCCTCCGACATCACGGGCATCACCATGTACGACCAGGCCACCTCGCGTTGGACCTTCCACCACGGACCCATCTTCAGTTCGATCGTGCTGGCCGACGAGATCAACCGCGCCTCCCCGAAAACCCAGTCGGCGCTGCTGGAGGTGATGGAGGAGTCGCAGGTAACGGTGGACGGCCAGCGTTACCCGACGGAGCGCCCGTTCATGGTCATCGCAACCCAGAATCCCGTGGAACAGGCAGGTACCTACCGGCTGCCCGAGGCGCAGCTCGACCGTTTCCTGATGAAGACCTCCGTCGGCTATCCCGACACGGAGGCAGCCATTCACGTGCTCGCCGGTTCCTCCCAGCCCGACCGTTCCAAGCGGCTCAACCCCGTGCTCGCACAGCAGGCGGTGGCGGAGATGATCGAGTCCGTCAAGGACAACTACGTCGACAACTCGGTACTGCACTACGCGCAGCGGCTGGTGGAGGCCACGCGGGAGGACGAGGACACATCGATGGGGGTCTCCACCCGTGGGGCGATCGCCATGGTTCGGGCGGCCCGGGTGTGGGCGGCCGCCCACGGCCGCAACTACGTGCTGCCCGACGACGTGAAGGAGCTGGCTGCGCCGGTTTGGACGCACCGGCTGATCATGTCGCCCGAGGCGGAGTTCGCCGGTGTGCAGCCGACCGACGTGATTGCCCGGGTGCTCGCATCCGTGGAGGCCCCCACGAACCGGATGAACGCCTGAGTGGGACCCGTGCCAGAACCCGTCGCCACCGCAACCGTTTCCCGGAGGCCCGGTCTGATCCGGGTCCTGCGGCGCATCTCGCGTTCCCGTCTTGTCGCGTCCGTCACCGCGCTGGGCTGGGCCCTGCTCATCGGGATCGTGGTGACCGGGATCCCGGGTTGGTGGCTCGGCTGGCTGGAGTTCCGCGCCCTGTCCGTGATGTGTGTCGTGGTGATGGTCGTGGCGGTACTGTCGGTGTTGGGGAGACGGGAACACGAGGTGCTGTTCGAGTTGCAACGCCCCAGGGTCCAGGTGGGCGACGAGGCCAGGGGGAATGTGCAGGTGCGTTCCGAGCCGGGCAGGTCATCCGGTTCGGCCACCCTGGAGTTCCCCGTGAACGGGGAGGTCGCTTCCTTCCGGGTGCCGGCGCTCGGCCCCGGCCAGGTGCATGAGGAACCCTTCTCGATTCCCGCCCGGCGCCGCGGGGTGATTCTGCTGGGGCCGGTGCGATCCGCCATGACGGATCCGCTTGCTGCCGTGAGCCGCAAGAAGGTGCTCTCGGATGTGAGCGAGTTGTTCGTCCATCCGCGTGTGGTGCCGCTGGAGACCCGGACGATCGGTTTCCTGCGGGACATCGAGGGGATCGCGACGCAGAACCTCTCCTCCTCGGATGTCTCATTCCACGCGCTGCGGGAATACGTCCCGGGAGACGACCGCAGATCCGTGCACTGGCGCACGACGGCCCGGACGGGCAAGCTGATGGTCCGGCAGTTCGAGGAGACCATGAGGGCCCATCTGCTGATCCTGCTGTCCACCCTCCCCGGCGACTACGCGTCCCCGGAGGATTTCGAACTCGCCGTTTCCGTGGCGGGTTCCCTGGGAGTCGCTGCGCTGCGAGAGGAGAAACAGGTCACCCTCTGCACATCGAAAGGGGAGGTTCCCTTTCCGAACGCGATGGGCCTGCTGGACCGGCTCTCCGGGGTGGAGTTGGATGACAAGGGACACGAGTTGCGGGAACTGGCGGTCAAGCACGGTTCCATGCCGGGGATTTCCGTGGCGGCCTTCGTCACGGGGAGCCCCAGCCCGGCGGTGCTGCGCTCGTCGCAGCTCGCCCTGCCGCCGGGGGTGTTCCCGTTCGCGGTCAGGTGCTTGGGGGGTGAGGAACTGGCCAGACGCAGGGTGGGGGACCTGGTTGTCCTGGACATCCCGCAACTGGACGACCTGCGTCCCGCGGTCGGGAGCCTGGCATGAGACGCGAGGGAACCTTCTCCCTGTCCCGGGTCGCCGGGGCCTGGTTGCTGCTGCTGCCCGGGGTGGTGGCCTTCCAGCCGGTTTTCGGCGGGACCCCCGGATACCTGCCTGCTCTGGCCGGGATCACGGCGGGGGCCCTGGTTCCCCTGCTGGCCGCACGGTTCCGGTGGAGCGCGGCCCTGTGGTTCTTCGCGATCCTCGTGTTCTACCTGCTCCTGGGGGGGCCGCTGGCGCTTCCGGAGACCACGATCAACGGTTTCGTCCCCAGCCTCACCACTCTCGCCCGGCTGATGCAACTCACCTATCAGGGCTGGTACGACATCCTGACGGTGGCCACTCCCGCGGGGGATCTCTCGGGTCCCCAGGCTGCGCCCCTGCTTGGCGGGATCCTGTTCTCCGCCGCGCTGGTGGGGATCGTCAGGTTCACGCGGGCCGTGGTGTGGCCGATGCTGCTGCCGACGCTCTGGCTGGCCCTGGGGATCGCCTTCGGCATCCGGCAGGCCCCGACGGCCCTGTGGCTGGGAGCGGCGCTCGGGGCCGGTCTGCTCCTGTGGAGCGCGGCCCACAGGATCAGCCGGATGGGGGCTGCGAACGCGGAGTTCCTCGTGCGCCAGCCCCGTGGCCTGTCCCGTCGCACCTGGCAGGGGCTCTCGGCGATGCTGGTGATCGCTCTCGCGTCCGGGACTGCGCTCGGGGTGAACGTGGTCACCGGCAACGACGTCCACCGGCAGGTGCTGCGCGACCAGGTGGCCCCGCCCCTGAAACTCCAGGAGTACCCGAGCCCGTTGACCAAATACCGGTTGTACGAGCTCAACCAGAAGAACGACGTGCTGTTCCAGGTCGCAGGGATGCCCGCAGGGGGAAGGCTCCGGCTTGCCGTGATGGACGAGTGGAACGGCGTGGTGTTCAACGTCTCCCAGAACATCGGGGAGTACCTGCGGGTGGGGCGGGAACTGCCGTGGCAACCGGAGGTCGCCACCCAGGTCTCGGAGATCACGGCGCAGGCCTACGACGACGTCTGGGTGCCGAGCTTCGGGGAACCGTCCCGTATCGAGTTCGAGGGGGAACAGGCCACCAGGCAGGCGCGCGGGCTGTACTTCAACCGCAACACCAAGCAGACGCTCACCACGGCCCGGATCGGCGACGGCAGCATGTTGCGGATCACAGGTGTGGTGATCCTTCCCTTCGGTGAATCCCAGCGGGAGGGCTTGAAGGGCGCCCGCGGCGGCGCGGCGCCCCTGGCGCGGGTGGACCGGGTGCCCGAGGTGCTGGTCAAGAACGCCACGGACTGGACCCAGGGGGCGACCAGCGCCTACGAGCAGCTGTCGATGATCGAGCAGAAACTCCGGACGGAGGGTTTCTACTCGGACGGATCCGACAACCGCTCCAGGGCAGGGCACACCGCTGAGCGGTTGGCCTACATGTTCAACCAGGAACAGTGGGTTGGTGACGATGAGCAGTACGCTGCATCCATGGCTCTGATGGCCACGCAGCTGGGCATCCCGACCCGGGTCGTGATGGGTTTCTACCCTGCCTCCGATGCCGATGTGGGCAGCGGGTGGCAGGTGCGTGGCACCGAGGCCCACGTGTGGGTCGAGGCCTTCCTGGAGGGCGCTGGCTGGGTCAATTTCGATCCCACACCGGATCGCAACCGGGTGCCGAACTCCGAGAATCCCCAGCCCAAACCGAAACCGAAACCCCGCGTCGATCCACCACCGACCCCTCCGGAGCACGTCGAGGACGAGACCGTCGTCGCCGACCAGCAGGAGGTGGACTTCGACGACCCGAAGGATCAGCCCCCGGACTGGGTGCAGGTGGCCATCGTGATCGCCGCCAGCGCCGGTGGTGTCCTGCTTCTGCTGTCCCCACTGATCGTCATCGCGATCCTCAAGGGACGGCGGGCTGCCAGGCGGCGCAAGAAGGGCGAGGTCGCGGACCAGGTGGCCGGGGCCTGGGACGAGGTGGTGGACCGCGCCAGGGATCTGGGCTTCGTGGCGGTCATGAACCACACGCGCAGGGAATCCGCCGACGATCTCCAGGAGGGTTACCCGGATCTGCCCATCAGATCCATGGCGGATCAGGTGGATTCCTCCGTTTTCGGACCGGAGGAGCCCGAAACGGAGGTCCGTGACTCGGTCTGGAAGCAGGGGGGGGAACTCAAGAGTTCACTTTTGGCCACGAAGCCTTGGTACGCTCGGCCCGCCGTCTTCTTCTCCCTCAAATCGCTTCGGCGGGTGGGAGTGGAAACGGAGCGGCGTTCCCGGAAACCGCAGGCGAGTGACCGCTCGGGGAGGAACGAAGATTCCACCGGAGAACCGAAGAAATGAGGAGAGAATGATGCCTGGACAGTTCGGCGGCAACAAGGCCACACCTGTCGGCGTCGGCCGCAGGGTGATCGGACACCTGCTCTGGGTGGTGGGGTTGCTGATTTCTTCCCTGCTCGTGGTCAGCGGGACCTTCCTCGGCTCCGGGGAGTTGACCGCGGCCCTGAGCCTGGGAGGGATGATCCTGGGGGGTGTGGTTCTCGTCCTCAGTCTTGCCGCGGCGCTCCTGGGGTCCACGTCGTTTGGAGGAAAACTCCTCGGGTACCGTTTCGTCGACAGCCACACCAACCAGCCGAAGGGCTCGATGATGCTGGCCAAGTTCCTGGTCCAGGTGATCTTCGAGTGCGTCACCCTGCTGCTGGGGACGATCTCCTACTACTTCACCTACAGGGATGGTCAGCACTGGCTGGACAGGGCGTTCAACCTGGTGGCCGTCGACAAGAAGACTTCCGCCCAGGCCGATCCGGTTCCCCCCGAGCCCGTTGCCCAGGCCGTCGCGGTGGGTGGCGGGGCCGCGATGCCGCAGCCCGTGGAGGCGTATGCGGTCTCCCCGTTCAGTGCCCCGGCCCAGCGGGTGACCCCGGAATCGGCGTTCGCGCCCCCCGCCTACGGTGGTCCCGCATCCCGGTCCACGGCTCCCAGGCCGCAGGTGAGGATGCCGCAGCCGGTTGCGGTCGGTGCGGGCACCGGCGGAACGGAAACCCCGGGATTCGAGATGCAACAGCCCTCGGAATTCTCCGGCCTGGATGCGCCCGATCCCGGGATCCAACCCGCAGGGGTTCCCGCCTACCCGCCCACCGCGGACCCGGTTTCCTCCGAACCCGTGATGTCCTCGCCTGACCGGGTTCCCGCCGCTTCGGTGCCATCCCCGGCCCCCGAGGCGGACGTCGATTGGCCGATACCCGCCCCGGCGCGTGGCATTTCTGCCGGGATGTCGCAGACGGGGCCGGACCCGGAGGCCGGGGCCGCCCCGACGCGTGCCGCGGAACCGGTTCGTCCTCCGAGTCCCTTCACCCCGCGGCCCTTCCCGTCGCCCTCGCCGTTCCCACCGCCCTCGCCGACGAGCCCGTCGCAGGCCTCGGTGTTCCAGCCTCCGGTCGGTTCCTGGGCGGCGACCTCGGCCTCTCCGGTGTTTCCTCCCGTCTCGCCAGCCCGCGCCACGACGATCAGCCCGGCCGAACCGCCGGCGGCAAGGCCGGCTCCGGCGGTCCGTGCGGCGAGGGCCCCGTCCCTGGTGCAGGACAAGACGGTTGCGGACGAGGAACCGGAGGTGATTCCCGAGGTGGTCCTGGACGACGGCCTTCGGATCAAGGTCGACGGGCCACTGGTGCTGGGACGCAACCCGCTCGCCCCCGACGCCTACCCCGATGCGCGTTCGGTGCGGGTCACCGACGAGACCATGAGACTGTCCAAGACCCACATGGTGCTGCGACCCGTCTGCGGCCACGTCCAGGTGATCGACATCGGGGCCACCAACGGCGTCTACATCGAGACCGACCGGGAACGCACCCGGATCCCGACCCACGAACCCTGGCGGCTCTCGGAGGGTGATCTGGTGCACTTCGGGGGGCGCACACTTAGACTGGTGTCCTGACAGGGCCCCGGCTGACGACGTGAATCACAGTCGCCACCCATCCGGGGACGACATGTTCCGAGAACCGGGGCACCTGCCCGGCGGGGTCTCCGATTTCCCGGTGAAGGACGAGACGTAGTGGCGGCCCGAGAGATTGGCGAAGCGGATGACGTCGTGTCGCTTGACGAGGGGGAGGGGGAAACAGTCTCATGGATTCACGGGGACACCATTCCTGATCCGGAGGGCAATTGATGGCGTTCGATGGCGTGCTGCGATGGAGTGAGGGGCGGTGGATCGCTGTCGCCTGGCAGGGCGGGTTCGCGCTGCTCTCACCCAGCGTGGGGTTGCCCGTCGCGGAGTTGTTGTTCTCCAGGCTGCGGGAGAAATCAGAACTCGGGGTTTTCATCAGGACCCTTTCGGAGAGCACCGGGGCGGGGCTTTTGAAACTGCCGCCGTTCTCCGCCGCCATCGCGGACGGCGATCGATGGCATCTGGCGGTGCGCGGCGCCCTGACCGTGAAGATCGTGAGCCCGGCCGGAAACGAACCGCTCCGCGGCGAGGGGGTCGCCACTTGGGCGGAGCGGGTCGTCTCTGGGGTGACGGCGCTTCACATGGGGCGGGTCGTGGAGCCGTCGAGTCCCTTGGTGGGGGGCGTCGTCCTGGCCGACGGCGTGGGATTCGGGGAGTTGCCCCGGGAACACCGGGCCGTCGACGAACCGGGGGAACCGGCCATCCCGGAGGACGGACCGGTGCTTGAGGAGGACACACCCGCGCCCAAACACGGCCCCGCGGTCCCCAGCGATGAGGAGTTGCTGATGGGCGACACCCTCTCCGACGCATCGGAGGACAGCAGACCCCGCCGCCCCGAGACGACCGAGGTGGTTGCCCGGTTCTGCACGGCGGGACATCCGAACCCGCGGGAGAGGTCCCGCTGTTTCGTGTGCGGCGAACCGGTGACGGGGGAACCACGCAGCACCGAGCGCCCCCAGCTCGGCTGGCTGAAGGTGCCGCACGTCGAACCCATTCCGCTGCTCGAGTCCATGATCATCGGCCGGCATCCCAGCGCGGACGCACTCTGTCTGCCGGAACCCCCGAAACTGCTGGCCCTGCAGTACCGGCACGTTTCCGGTAATCACCTGGCGATCCTGCTGGACGGCTGGCGTGTCCTGGCGCTGGACCTGGCCAGCCGAAACGGCACCTGTGTGCGACGCAGGGCCAAACCGCCCGTGCGCTTGCCCCAAAGGCCCATTACCCTGCTGCCTGGAGACGTGATCGACCTGGGTCACGACCTGCTCCTACATCTTGATCGGATTCCTTGATGGCACAGCGAACAACTCCTCCCGAAATACCGGGATTCACCTTCATCGAGTGGCTCGGTGGCGGTGGCTTCGCTGACGTCTTCCGCTACCGTGATTCGCTCGGGCGCGGGGTGGCCGTGAAGGTACTGCACCAGACCGTCAACGAGGCCACCTTCAACGCGTTCGCTGCGGAGGCGGTGCTGATGGCCCGGTTGTCGGGTCACCCGAACATCGTCACCATCCACAGCTCGGGCCTGTCCGCCGACGGCCGGCCCTTCCTGGTGATGGAGGAGTGTTCCACGGCCCACCTGGGGATCCGGGTGGCGAACCGGGTCCTGGCGACCACTTTGGCGATGGAGTACACGGTGCAGCTGGCGGGTGCCGTGGAAACCGTGCACCGGCAGGACATCCTCCATCGCGACATCAAACCCGCGAACATCCTATTCACCGGTTTCCAACGTCCGGCCCTGACCGATTTCGGGATCTCGGCCTCCCATGACTTCTCCGCGGCGGCCAACGCGCTGAGCCCCCTGTGGGCTCCCTCCGAGATGCACCCCGACTCGCCGCTGGAGGCGGGGCCCTGGAGCGACGTGTTCTCGTTGGCTGCCACCACATGGGCGATGCTGGTGGGGCGCAGCCCGCTCGCGGTGCCGGGCGGCGACAACGAACGTCACGCCTTGCGCGAAAGGGCCCGTTCCTTCGTGGCTCCCCGGACGGGCCGCCCCGACGTGCCCGAGATGCTGGAGCAGGTGCTGGGGACCGCGATGGCCGCGCACCCGGCGCGGCGCTACAGCTCGGCTCTGGAGTTCGCGCGTGCGATCCAGGCCGTCCAGGCCTCCATGGGGGTGCCCGTGACGCCGGTCGACGTCCTGACCGAATCCGAGGACCACACCGCCTATGGCACCGAGCACCGGGAACCGGGAAGCATTGATTCCGGCTGGCTGCTTGGGGACTCCGGGTCGATGCTGACCGCCGGATACACGATGGGGATGTCGTCGCTGACGGGCGGCTACACCTTCCACGACACGATGAGCCCGGCCTTCGACCCCACCCCTCCGGGAATGTCAACGGGGGCCCCGGGACCGGGGGTGCTGCTGCGCGGGCATGGTTTCGCCCAGGCGGGACTCCGGCACGTCGAGGGACTTCCCGTGCCCGAGCCGAAGAGCTCGGAGGTGAACAAATCCGACGAGGCCGAGAAGGCGCGCAGGAAGAAGAAGAGGAAGCGCAAGCAGTTCACCCTGCTGTTGACGGGGATCACGGTGATCGTCACCGCGGTGACCTTCGGGGTGCTGTGGTTCAACGGCGTGATCGGCCCCGGGGCCCAGGAATCCCAGGGGGGCAACGACCGGGGCACCAAGACGGTTCCGGCAGTGGTCGACGCATCCGGCAGGGTGACCGGCCAGGAGATCAAGTTCACCTGGACCAATCCGGACCCGCAACCCGCCGACTCCTACCTGGTGGAGGTGGTTGGCGCACCCGAGTCCGAAGCCCGCCACAGCGTCGACGAACCCAGTATCATCCTTCCCCTGAAGGGGGAACAGACCTGCGTGAAGATCGTGCTGCGGCGCGCCAAGGGGCAGGTTTCGGAACCGGTGCAGACCTGCGTGCGTTCCTGACATCCGGGCGGCGTGGCCCACATCCTACCGGGGCGGGACGCGGGTGGTTCCTCAACCGGGGATGTCCTGGAACGGGGTCAGGTCCTCGCGGCGGCTGATGACCGCCAGCCCGGCGATGCCTGCAACGGCGGCGTGGAGCACACCGGCCAGGAGGAAGGGCCACCACGGTGGCAGCAGGAGCGTGGCGATGAACGGCCAAGGGGCGCAATCCGGACCGCCCCGGCACAGGAGACCGGTGAGCCACAGCAACGGGTCCCGGCCGCCCACCCAGCCTGGCATCAGGATCCCGAACACCGCGCCCGGCAGACCGATCAGCACCGGAACCCACCAGCGGAACTGGGGCAGGGGCAGCACGAGCCAGTTGACGACGAAGACCGGCAGCACCCACCAGGCGAAGACGGAACCCGCCGTGATCACCGCCGGCCACATGCCGTCCCCGGCCAAGATCTGAAGGGTGGTGCTCGCCCAGCCGGCGGCGACGACCGCGCCCGGCAGGCCCACCGCCAGCCACAGCAGGAGACGGCGTTTCCCGATTCGGTGGATCCGCTGCGGGGACGGGGCGGGCAGGGCCACCGCCAGCAGACCGTGGAGCAGCACCAGCAGGCAGCCGATGCCCGGGGCCAGGGAGATCTCCGCCAAGGAGGGGGTCGAGACGGCCGGCGGCGTCCCGGTTTGTGGCTTCCCGGTGGCCAGGAAACCTCCCAGCAGCGCCAAGGTCTGCAGGGTGGTGGCGGCCCACGGGCTGAACCGCGGGGTGCTGCCGAACACACCAGCCAGGATGGCGGCAACCACCGTGGCCACCGCTTGGCAGAAGGGATACAGCCACCACCGTTGCACATCCACGTCCTGGGTGTTCTCGTACAGGGCCCTTCCCCACAGCGACCACAGAAGCATGAGGACGAACCCGGAACAGATGCTCACCAACACCGCCAGCAGCCTCGGGGGAATGTCCGCCGGGGGAGGCTGCGAGGGATCGGACCGGGATTTCCGTTTCGCCGGCCGCGCTGGTTTCCCGTCCGGCTCCGGGGTGGTCTCCTGCAGGGCCGCGATGAGGGCGACGGCGCGCGCTTTGGTGATTCGCTGGGGATCCGCCAGCTCCTGTACCCAGGGCGCCTCCGGCGTTCCCGGATGGTGTCGAAGGGCGTTCAGGTATTCTTGTTTCAGGGCCGAATCGAGCCCGGGCCTGCAGGTCAGGCGCCACGTGAACAGTTGAATGGCGCGGACGGTGGCCTCCCGTTTCTCGCCCAGCCCGGAGGGCAGGGCCGCGATGGCCTTCTCGGCCAGGATGCGCCAGGAATGGGCGAGACGGAGCAGGTTTTCGTTGCGCGTGAACCGGCCCAACTGGGCCAGGGCGTCTCCCCGGAACAGGTTCTGGACCAGGCCGGGATCGGCATCGGCGAGTTCGTTGTGGGCCGTCGACGAGAAATCCAGGCCGCGCACGATGCTCCTGCCGTCTCCCGCGAGCACCGCGGCCAGAAGGGCGGCTCCCGCCTCCTGGCTCAGCAGCCGGAAACGGGCCACGGCCTTGCGGACGGGATCTCCCCGGGGCCCGGTCCACGCCCACTCCACGAGTTCGGGAAGGTTATCGGCCAGCTCCGCGTGCATCTTCGGCCCGCCCTTGCGCAGGGCCTCGGCCAGGGTGGCCTCATCTGTGAACGAGCGGTCAGCGAGACGGAGAGAAGGCCTTGGGGGAGGCCTGAGTGCTTCTCTCATGCTGCTGGCTCCTTCCCGTGAATTGGGTGGTGTTTCATCCTTATCAGGCGCCCGGCCGGGGATTTCAGGCGGGGCCGGGCAGAAGGTCCTGGGATAATCGGGTCATGCCGCTGGTGCCAGATCCTCAACATCCGGGGGCCTTCCGCGTGGTGTTCGGGGAGACGTCCCAGTCCTGGGTGGATCCGGCCCGCCCGGATCTTCTCCTCTTCGAGTATGTCGTCCAGGTCTCGTTGCTTTTCGAACACGGCCTTGCCGATGTCGGACAGGGCGAACGAATCCGGGTGATCCACATCGGAGGGGCGGGACTCAGCATTCCGCGTTGGATCGCCTGGCGGCGGCCGGGGACGGCGCAGATCGTGTGCGAACCCGACGCCGGGCTGACCGAGGAGGTCCGGCGGAAACTGCCTCTGCCGCCGCGCAGCGGCATCAAGGTGCGTGACGTCGACGGCCGCTCCGGGGTGGCCGCCATGCCCCCGGACTACGCCGACCTGGTGGTGCTCGACGCCTTCGACGGCGCCCGGGTGCCGGGCGAGCTGGTCGCCGCCGAGTTCCTGGACGAACTGGCGAGGCTGGGCAGGGGCAGGCGGATGGTGATCTGCAACGTGACCGATTCCTCACCCTTTGGGTGGACCAGACGATTTGCCGCGGGGCTTGCGGAGCGCTGGCGTCACCTGCTGGTCGGGACCGAGCCCGCGGTGTGGAAGGGACGCCGGTTCGGGAACCTGGTGCTGGCCGCGTCCGGGACCCGGGTGGACGTGACCGGTCTGCGCCGCGACAGCGCGAAACAACCCTGCCCGTACCGCTGGATCGAGGGACGGGAACTGAGAAGCTGGATCGGGGGCGCGGAACCGTTCACGGATGCGGACATGCAGGACTCGCCGCCGCCCTCCGGCAGCAAGCTGTGGTTCTCGTGATGGGACAATGGACGGCGACCCCGAGCCCGCGGTGGGTGTGAGATCACAGGAGCCGAGATGACTGATCGTGAAGACCTGATCCGTGCCGTCAAGGAACTGGCCGTCGTGCGCGGCCGCGTGACCTTGGCCTCCGGGAAGGAGGCCGACTACTACGTCGACATGCGCCGTGTGACCCTGGACGGGGCGGCCTCGCCGCTGGTGGGGCGGGTCATGTCGGAGCTGGTGGCCGACCTGGACTTCGACGCGGTCGGGGGACTGACCCTGGGAGCCGATCCGGTGGCCACCGCAATACTTCACGCCAGGGCCGCCGCGGGGGGCCGGCTGGACGCCTTCGTGGTGCGCAAGGAGGCCAAGTCCCACGGCCTGCAGCGCCGCATCGAGGGCACCGATGTCACGGGGCGGCGGGTGCTCGTGGTGGAGGACACCTCGACGACGGGCGGATCGGCCCTGACCGCGGTGGAGGCCGTGCGCCGGGCGGGCGGTGAGGTGGTTGCCGTGGCCGTGGTCGTGGACCGCGCAACCGGGGCGGCGGAACGCGTCGCCGAGGCAGGCCTGGAATACCGCTACGCCATCGGGTTGGAAGAGCTCGGTCTCTGACCGGTCCCCCCGATGGCGTCGTGACCCCGGGACGTGGGCCCGAGGACCTCCGAGGCGCTACCGTTGTCGTGAGCCGAACTTTCTAAGGAGCTGAGTTCATGTCAATGCTGTTGAGCCTCATCGGGATCCTGTTGATCCTGGTTCTCGTGGCAATCCTGTGGGGCGTTTCCGCCTACAACAGTCTGGTGAAGGCGCGCAACGTCATCCAGGAGTCCTGGCGGCAGATCGATGTGGAACTGAACCGCCGCTACGACCTCATTCCGAACCTCGTCGAGACGGTTCGCGGTTACGCCTCCCACGAGAGAGGTGTCCTGGAGAAGGTCACGAGCCTTCGCCAGAACGCGATGGCCCTCGCGGCCCAAGTGCAGGGAGCACCCAACGAGCAGCGCGCAGCTGCCGAGTCCGCCTTGACCGAGGCGGTCCGTGGCCTGATGGTTTCCGTCGAGTCCTACCCCAACCTGAAGTCGAACACCAACTACCTGGAGTTGCAGCGCGAACTCGCCGACACCGAGGACAGGATCGCCGCCAGCCGTCGCTTCTACAACGCGAACGTGCGCGACTACAACACCCGCATCGAATCGGTGCCCACCAACATCATCGCTGGAATGGGCAAGTTCGAGCGCGCCACCTACTTCGAGGTCAATGACCCGACGGTCCGGCAGGCCCCGACGGTCAACTTCGGACAGCCCCCCGCAGGAGCCTGATCGCGCTGAACGGCAACTGACGCTAACGTTGTCCGCCGGGTCGGTCGCGAGAAGGAGCCTGATGCAAAACCCGAGGCGCGCCGCTGGGCGCTTCAACCCAACAACCGCTGTTGCCAACCTTGTCAGGGGAATGCTGATCGGCCTCGCCGAGCTGGTGCCCGGCGTCTCGGGAGGTACGATCGCCCTGATATCGGGCATCTACGAGCCGCTCATCAACTCGGCCAGCCACGTGGTCAGCGCGGTGAAACGCGTGGTGACCGGCAAGTTCTCCGAGGCGGGCGTTGAGCTCAGGAAGGTTCGCTGGGGCATCGTGATCCCCGCCCTGCTGGGCATGGCCATCGTGGTGGTGGCCATGGCGGGGGTCATGAAAGCGTTCGTGGGGGAGACCCCCCAGCTGGCCAAATCGCTGTTCCTCGGCATGGTGTTGGCCTCCGTGGTCGTTCCTGCGCTCGGCATTCGCCGTGAAGACCTGCGTACCGCGGGTCAGCGACTGGGACTGGGCGGCCTGTTCCTGGCCGCTGCTGTGGCGGCGTTCCTGTTGACGGGGTTGGGGGGACAAGAAGAAACCGTCACGGAACCTGCCTATTGGATGGTTTTCGGGGCTGCTGCCCTGGCCATCTGTGCCCTGGTCCTCCCCGGCATCTCGGGTTCCTTCGTGCTGCTCACCCTCGGGCTCTACAGCTCCACACTCCAAGCGGTGCAGAGCCGCAACATGCTCTACATCGTGATTTTCGCCGCCGGGGCTGCTGTCGGGCTGGGTCTGTTCGTCAAGGGGCTCAACTGGCTGCTGGAACACAAACACGCCGCCACCATGGCCGTCATGTCGGGTCTGCTGCTCGGGTCGCTGAGGGCGTTGGTGCCCTGGGGACCCGATGGCAGGCCCTTGGCCCCGGGGCTCGACTGGCCGGTACCGGTCGGCCTCGCCCTGGCCGGCGCCGTCGTCGTGGTCGGTATCGTGTGGGTCGACCGGCGTCTGAAGCGGCGGTGAGTCCCGGCGTGGACGATCCCGCGGCCCCGGTCGTGGGAGTCGGGCCCCATCCACCGCCCTGGCCCTCCGACGACCGGCTGGACCCAGAGCTGCTGGCCGGCGGGGACCGGCGCAACGTCATCGACCGCTACCGCTACTGGAAACTCGAGGCTATTGTCGCTGATCTCGATCTCAACCGGTCGGGGTTGCACGTGGCCATTCAGAACTGGGAACACGACTTCAACATCGGTTCCATCGTGCGCACGGCGAACGCCTTCAACGTCGGCGGGGTCCACATCATCGGGAAACGACGCTGGAACCGGCGGGGCGCCATGGTCACCGACCGCTACCTCCACGTCCACCACCACGAAACCGAGGAGTCGCTGTTCGGCTGGCTGGGGGAACGGGGCATCGAGGTGGTCGGGGTGGACAACCTGCCCGGGTCGGTTCCGCTGGAAACCGCCGCCCTGCCCCGTGACGTCTGTCTGGTCTTCGGTTCGGAGAGACCCGGCCTGACCCCTGGGGTGGTGGCGGGTTGCACCCGGCTCGTCGCCATCACCCAACGAGGCTCCACCCGATCCCTGAACGCGGGGGCGGCGGCCGCCATCGCCATGTACCACTGGTCCCTCCAGCACCCGGTCGTGGAGCCTCTAGCATGAACGCCATGACCCCTGCAGAGAGATTCGCGGTAGCCCTGACCCCGGCCCCCACGGCCGCGCGCATCGCCAGGCAGCGTTCCGTGCTTCGCCTCCAGGTGATCTTCGCGCTGGTTTTCGGTGCGGTCCTGCTGCTGGTGTGGCTGGGCCCGGTGTTCCTGCCGGAGGACGCCAGGCAGGCCGTGCAGGGGGCCCTTCCATCCTGGAGCCTCCCTGCCCTCGCGGTGATCTGGGCGGTGCCTACGTTGGTTCGCATCGTCGCCACGGTGGTTTCCCTCAAACGCGCGAAACAGGACTTGGCCTCCCTGGGACGGGGTGTGGGACTCTACATAGACGGCTCCGGGGTGGAGTTCGTCCATCCGGAGCAGGTGCGCGCCCGCTGGGCCGAGATCACGGCCCTGAAGATCTCCGGGCGGAGGTGGGGAGCAGGTCCGCGGCTGCGGTTGGAGGTCTCAGGCCGAGAGGTGGCGAGCATCCCGATCAGCTTTCTGGACGCCATGCCCGGGGCCATCGACTCGGCCGCCAGGGCCAGGTCCATGGGAAGGATCGGGGTGGACGCCTCGGACATGGACCGGCTGCTCTGAGCGTTGGCCTGCCGGGGCTCCCCCGGCAGGGCGTTGCGCGATAGGCTGGGCCCGTTCCTAGTCTCAGTACGAAAAGAGGCATCATGCCAGTTGCAACTCCTGAGGTCTACGCCCAGATGATTGATCGGGCCAAGGAAGGCAGGTTCGCCTACCCGGCCATCAACGTCAGCTCCTCCCAGACGCTGAACGCCGCCCTGCAGGGCTTCGCCGAGGCCGGTTCCGACGGCATCATCCAGGTCTCCACGGGTGGCGCCGAGTACTTCTCCGGTCCCACGATCAAGGACAAGGTCGCGGGCGCATCCGCCTTCGCCGCTTTCGCCCAGGAGGTCGCGAAGAACTACCCCATCAACGTCGCACTCCACACTGACCACTGCCCCAAGGACAAGCTGGACAGCTTCGTGCGTCCGTTGCTGGCCATCTCCGAGGAGCGCGTGAAGAACGGCCAGCTCCCGCTGTTCCAGTCGCACATGTGGGACGGTTCCGCGGTGCCGATGGAGGAGAACCTGACCATCGCCGACGAGTTGCTGAGCCGCTGCGCCAAGGCGAACATCATCCTCGAGATCGAGGTCGGTGTCGTCGGCGGTGAGGAGGACGGCGTCTCCGCTGAGATCAACGAGAAGCTCTACACCACCGTCGCCGACGGCCTGCGCACCGTCGAGGTGCTCGGCCTGGGCGAGAAGGGCCGTTACATGACGGCCCTGACCTTCGGGAACGTGCACGGCGTGTACAAGCCCGGAGCGGTGAAGCTGCGTCCGGAGGTGCTGAAGGAGATCCAGGACGCCGTCGGTGCCAAGCATGGCAAGGAGCGCCCGTTCGACCTTGTCTTCCACGGCGGATCCGGTTCCAGCCCGCAGGAGATCTCGGACGCCGTGGACTTCGGCGTGGTGAAGATGAACATCGACACCGACACCCAGTACGCCTTCACCCGTCCCGTCGCGGATCACATGCTCCGCAACTACGACGGCGTGCTGAAGGTTGACGGCGAGGTCGGCAACAAGAAGCAGTACGATCCGCGCGCCTGGGGCAAGGCCGCCGAGGCGGGCATGGCCAAGCGGGTCGTCGAGGCCTGCGAGTACCTGCGTTCCGCAGGCACCCACGCCTGATCCACAACGACACCGGGCCGGGTGGTCGTCCCCCCAGGGGCGGCCACCCGGTTTTTCATGCCCGGTGCCGCCATGGGGGAGGAAAGAACCAGCACTCCTGGGGACGCCGCTGGGAAGAGCATTGATGGCAGCGTTGCCATGTGGCTCTGACTAGGGGTTTCAAGAAAAACTGATAACCGTTTCATAACGCACTTGACGTGTCCCGCGGAAGTGGTGCTAGCGTTAACATCCGCCGGAGCGGACACCTTCGCGGAGCTCGGCGGATCAGGACACGAAGGAGTGCAAGTGACGAAGCTGCTTGAGCTGAAGAACATCAGCAAGACCTTCCCCGGGGTCAAGGCGCTGCAAAACGTCAACCTCGATCTCGAGGCTGGAGAGGTGCTCGGCCTGTGCGGCGAGAACGGCGCGGGAAAGTCGACGTTGATGAAGATCCTCACCGGCATCTACACCGCCGACCCCGGGGGCGAGATCTGGCTCGAGGGCAGACAGGTCGTGGTGGGTGGCGTGAACCACGCCCGGGAACTGGGCCTGTCCATCATCCACCAGGAATTGAACATGGTCCCCGACCTGACCGTGGCGCAGAACCTGTACCTCGGCCGTCAGGGCAGCCACAGGGCGGGCTGGATCAACGACTCCAAACTGAACCGTGAGGCCGCCGAACTCTTCGAGCGCCTCGGGATGAACCTCGACCCGGCCGCCCGGATCGGGGATCTCTCCGTGGCCCGTCAGCAGATGGTCGAGATCGCTCGGGCGCTGTCCTACAACTCCCGCATCCTCGTGATGGATGAACCCACGGCCGCCCTGACCGTCGGCGAAACCGAGGCGCTGTTCGGGATGATCCGCGACTTCATCACCCCCGAGACCGGGCTGATCTACATCTCCCACCGGATGCCGGAGATCGAGGAGATCACTGACCGCGTCTCGGTGCTGCGCGACGGCCAGTACATCGGCACCGTGACCACGAAGGAAGTCGAGATGCGCGAGATCATCTCCATGATGGTCGGCCGCGAGGTCTCCTCCGATGCCCGGCCGCGCACCGAAGTGACCTCCGATGAGGTGGTGCTGAAGGTGGAGGGGCTGGCTACCAAGAAACTGCTGCACGACATCAGCTTCGAGATCCGCAAGGGCGAGATCCTCGGTTTCGCCGGACTCATGGGGGCCGGGCGCACGGAGGTGGCCCGCTGCGTCTTCGGCGCCGATCCGCGCACCGCGGGCGAGATCTGGATCCACGGCAGGAAGGTGGCGATCAACACCGCGGCGGACGGCGTGCGAAACGGCATCGGCTACCTGTCCGAGGACCGCAAACAGTTCGGCCTGCTCCTGGAACAGGACATCAAACAAAACGCCGTGATGGCGGCGATGAAGGACTTCAACATCGGGGGCTTCATCCTCGACGGCAGGATCCGCACCGTCGGTGAAGAGTACAGCAGGAGGCTGCGGGTCAAAACCCCGTCGGTCAACCAGCTGCTCGGCAAGCTGTCGGGCGGCAACCAGCAGAAGGTGGTCATAGCCAAGTGGCTGATCCGCAACTGCGAAGTCCTCATCTTCGACGAACCCACCCGCGGTATCGACGTCGGCGCGAAGGAAGAGATCTACGAGCTGCTGGAACAGCTCTGCGGTCAGGGCAAGGCCATCCTCATGATCTCCTCGGAACTGCCCGAGGTGCTGCGGATGAGCCACCGGATCGCGGTGATGGCGCACGGTCACATCACCGGTTTCCTCGACAACGAGGAGGCCACCCAGGAGAACATCATGGAACTTGCCACCGTCGGCAAGGCGCAGCTGAAAGGAAACGCAGCGTGAGCAACAACAGCGGGACCGCCGAGGTGGTGGCGGCGCCGAATCCGGTACTCCGGATCGCGAAATCTTCCCTGCAGCAGATCTTCGTGTTCGCGGCCCTCGCGATCATCTACCTCTTCTTCTGCTTCGCGGCACCCAACTTCGCCCAGTTCGGGGTGGCCCTGGACATCATCCAGCAGTCCGCCTACATCGGGGTGATGGCGCTGGGAGCCACCTTCGTCATCGCCACCTCCGGCATCGACCTGAGCTCCGGGACCGGCATGACGCTGGTGGCGGTCTTCGCGGGAATCTTCCTCTCGGGGGACTGGATGAACCTTCCACTCGGTGGGGGTCTGATGCTGATCCTCCTGGTGGGTGCGCTGCTTGGTCTCGTCAACGGTGTGAACATCTCCTTCCTGGGGCTGCCGCCGTTCATCGCGACCCTGGCCATGATGATGGCCGCCCGCGGGCTCGCGCTGGTGCTGACCAACAAGTCGACGATCTCCATCAAGAACCCCGACTACAAATGGCTCGCCGCCGGTGAATTGATTCCCGGCGTCGCCAACGCCATCCCGCTGTTCATCATCCTCGCGATCATCGCCAGCGTGCTGCTCAACAAGACCCTCCTGGGGCGCTATGCCCTGGCCATCGGCTCCAACGAGGAGGCCACTCGCCTCAGCGGCGTCAACATCAAGCTCTGGAAAACCCTGGTCTACGTCGTCGCGGGCATCTTCGTGGCGCTCGGCGCCATTCTCTACTCGGCGCGTTTCGGGTTCGTCCAGCCATCCGAGGGCGTCGGCTTCGAGCTGTACGTGATTGCGGCCGTCGTCATTGGCGGCACGTCCCTGGCCGGTGGCCGCGCCAACATTCTCGGCACGGTCGTGGGTGCCCTGATCATGGAAACCCTCCGCAAGGGCATGCAGATGATGGGGGTCGCCCAGGAATGGCAGCTCGTCGTCACCGGCATCGTCGTGCTCATCGCGGTGTTCGTGGACAACGTCCGGCGCCGCCGCGCGGCCGCGGTCTGAACAGCGAACCGGAAATCTTCCCTCACAACTGAACCACAACTGAATAATCCGAGGGTCCTGAAAACCCTCTCTGCCGGGGCATCGAAGCCCCTGACTCGAAAGGAAAGACCATGCGTCTTCTGCGTCCCGCCGTCGCTCTCGCGTCCGTCCTGGCGCTCGGGCTCTCGGCCTGCACCACCTCCACCTCCAGCAACGGAGAGGCCAGCAAGACGGCCGACAAGTCGTCCACCGCCGCGGCCACTGCGGTCGCCGACAGCGATGTCCCCAAGGGCGACAACACCAAGACCATCTACCTGGTCTCCAAGGGCTTCCAGCACCGCTTCTGGCAGGCGGTGAAGGAAGGCGCCGAGGACGCCGGCAAGAAGTTCGGCTACAAGGTCGAGTTCGTCGGTCCCGAGAACGAGCAGGCCGTCACGGAACAGCTCAACCAGCTCCAGACCGCCCTCGACTCCAAGCCCGCGGCCATCGGTTTCGCCGCCCTCGACTCCGGTGCCGCCGCCGACCTGCTCGGAAAGATCAAGGCCGCGAACATCCCGGTGGTCGCCTTCGACTCCGGTGTGGACTCCGACATTCCGCTGTCCACCGTCCAGACCGACAACAACGCGGCGGCGGCCGAGGCGGCCAAACACATGATCGAGCTGGTGGGCGGCAAGGGCAAGATCGGCCTGATCTGCCACGACCAGACCTCGCAGACCGGCAAGCAGCGCTGCGACGGCTTCAAGGAGTACATCAAGGCCAACGCCCCCGGCATCACCCTGCTGCCCGAGCAGGTCGCGGGTGAGGTCGGCCTGGCCGCCAACACCTCCAAGTCGATGATCCAGGCCAACCCCGACATTGCGGGCATCTACGGTTCCAACGAGGCCGCCGCCACCGGCGCCATCCAGGGCGCCAACGAGTCCGGTGCCAAGGTCACCGTCGTCGGGTTCGACTCCGGGAAAACCCAGATCGAGGCCATCAAGGCCGGCACCCAGGCCGGGGCCGTCACCCAGTCGCCGGTGAAGATCGGCTACGAGACCGTCAAGGCAGCCATCCTCGCGGTCAACGGCAAGGACCTGCCCAAGACCATCGACTCCGGGTTCGCCTGGTACGACAAGACCAACATCGACGATCCCAGCATCAAACCCAACCTCTACGAGTGATCCCCCGTCTCCGCCGGGCGGGTACTGACCCGCCCGGCGGGAACCTCCCATTTGACCGATTCCCGCGTCTCGAAACCGCCAGCTTCGGGACACCGGAATTGATCAAGCCCGGTAACCACAATCGAAGTTTAAGGAACAATTCATGACGAACCATCCGAAGATCGGCATCCGTCCCATCATCGACGGCCGGCGCCGCGGGGTCCGCGAGAGCCTCGAGGACCAGACCATGAACATGGCCAGGCGCGTCGCCGCCCTGTACGAGGCGGAGCTGCGCTACATCGACGGCAACCCCGTCGAGTGTGTCATCGCCGGCTCCACGATCGGCGGGGTGGCCGAGGCGCAGGCCACCGCCGAGAAGTTCCGCCGAGAGAACGTCGGCCTCACGCTGTCCGTGACCCCCTGCTGGGCGTACGGAACCGAGACCATCGACATGGACCGCACCATCCCGCACGCCATCTGGGGCTTCAACGGCTCGGAGCGTCCCGGCGCGGTCTACCTGGCCGCAGCACTGGCCGGCCACACCCAGCTGGGTATCCCCGCCTTCGGCATCTACGGCGAGCACGTGCAGGACGCCGACGACGAGACCATCCCTGAAGAGGTGCGGCAGCGGCTGCTCGACTACGCCGTCTGCGGCCTCGCCGTCGCCCAGATGAAGGGACGCTCCTACCTGTCCATGGGGGCGGTCTCGATGGGCATCGCGGGCTCCGTGGTCAAAGACGAGTTCTGGACCAAGTACCTGGGCATGCGCAACGAGTACATCGACATGAGCGAGTTCGCCCGCCGCGTGAACGAGGAGATCTACGACGTCGAGGAGTACGAGAGGGCGCTGGCCTGGGTGAGGGAGAACTTCCGCCAGGGCGAGGACTTCAACCCGCCGCACAACCAGAAACCCGAGCGGCACGACGACTGGTGGGCCTACTCGGTCAAGATGACCCTCATCGCCCGCGACCTCATGGCAGGCAATCCCCGGCTCGCGGAAAAGGGCTGGGGTGAGGAGGCGCTCGGGCGAGGTGCCATCGCCGCCGGTTTCCAGGGGCAGCGGCAGTGGACCGACGGGTTCCCAAACGGCGACCTGATGGAGACCATCCTCAATACCACCTTCGACTGGAACGGCACCCGCGCACCCCACATCCTGGCCACCGAGAACGACTCCCTCAATGGCGCCTCGATGCTCTTCAACCACCTGCTCACCAACACCTCCCAGCTGTTCAGTGACGTGCGTACCTACTGGAGCGCCGAATCCGTCGAACGCGTCACCGGGCACAGGCTCGAGGGCCGGGCCGCCGGCGGCGTCATCGACCTGCGCAACTCCGGGTCCACCACCCTCGACGGCACCTTCGCCGCGGTGCGCGAGGGCCAGCACGTCATCAAACCCTGGTGGGAAGTCACTGAGGAGGACCAGAAGGCCATGCTGGAGGGCACCACCTTCCACCCGGCCACCTACGAGTACTTCCCCGGCGGAGGCATGTCCACCCACTTCCGTTCCGCCGGCGACGTGCCCGTCACGATCTGCCGCATCAACCTGGTGGATGGACTCGGTCCCGTGCTCCAGATCGCCGAGGGCTGGACCGTGGAGCTGCCCGACGAGGTCGCAACCGTCATCGAGAACCGCACCGACCGCACCTGGCCCACCACCTGGTTCGTGCCGAACCTGACCGGCGAGGGCCCGTTCACCTCCGTCTACGACGTGATGAACGCCTGGGGGGCCAACCACGGTGCGATCAGCTACGGCCACATCGGGGCCCGCCTCATCACGCTGGCATCCATGCTGCGCATCCCCGTCAACATGCACAACGTTCCCACCGCACAGGTCTTCCGGCCAAAGAACTGGCTCGGCTTCGGAACCGCCGACCCGGAGGGCGCGGACTACCGCGCCTGCGCCCAGTTCGGCCCGCTGTACGGCTGAGCCGCGCCTTTCCAGCGCGGGAATCGCCGCGAGCCCCGAGGCCGCGGCGATTCCCGCGCGAGGATGCCCACACAGCGACCAGAGTTGTGTTGTCAACGCTAACGTTTGTTCAGAACCAGCTTTTCAGGAGAGTCCCGTGACCGTCACAGCCCTAGCCGTAGACCTTGGTTCCTCCTCCGGGCGGGTGATCGCGGGGGTACTGGACGACGACCGCATCACCGAGACCGAGGTGCACCGTTTCCCGCACACCGCCGCGATGCGCGACGGCTATCTGTGTTGGGACCTCGACCTGATCCGGCAGGAGATGATCAAGGGGCTGCAATTGGCCGTCGAACGGTTCCCCGACGCGGCCAGCGTGAGCATCGACACTTGGGGTGTCGACTGGGTTGCTCTCGGCGCGGACGGTGAACCCCTCACCCCGGGACGCTGCTACCGCGACGAACGCACCAGCCGCACCCTCGCCGCCTTCCGGGAGAGACTGCCCGACGAGAAGGCATGGGAACTGACCGGGACGGCACCGGCCACCATCAACTCCGCGAACCAGCTGTTCGCCTACCTCAGCGAAGAACCCGAATCGGCGGCGCGCACCGAGCAGATCCTGTTCCTGCCCGACTGGTTCACCCACCTGCTGACGGGCGCCCGCGGCTGGTCGCGTTCCATCGCATCCACCTCCGGTCTGTGCGCCCCGGGCGTGAACGACTGGGCCGGTGAGGTCTTCGACGCCCTTGGGATCCCGCGTTCCTGGGTGGGGGAGCTGACCCCCGAGTACGGCATCGCGGGCCCCTGCACCATCCCCGGCCTGGAGCAGCTGACCGTGGCGCGGGCCGGCGCCCACGACTCCGCCTGCGCGGTCGCCGCCCTGCAACGCGACGAGGGCGCCACGTGTTTCCTGTCGGCCGGGTCGTGGTCGGTGCTGGGGGTGCTGCGGGACGAACCGCTGCTAGGCGAACAGGCGCGCGCCCTTGGGCTGACCAACGAGGCCCGCGCCGACGGCGGGGTGCGTCCCCTGTTCAACATCACCGGGCTGTGGATCCTCCAGGAATGCCAGCGCGACTGGAAGGCGGCCGGGCAGGTCCACGACATCGCTGCCCTGGTCGAGGCAGCCCACCGGGCCGATTCCCTGGGCGTGGTGATCGACCCCGACGATCCCCGGTACGCGCAACCCGGCTCCATGGTGGAACGCGTCACCGAGGCCCTCCGGGCCGGGGGAGCCTCGGCGGGAATAAACCAGGGGCAGCTCGTCAGGGCGCTGTGCGAGTCCTTCGCCGAACGCTACGCCCGAGGGGTGAGGGACCTCGCAGCGCTCACCGGTCAGGCCCCGACGCAGCTGAACCTCGTCGGAGGCGGATCCCGCAACACCCTGCTGTGCGACCTGACCGCGCGCTCCCTCGGTGTTCCCGTGCTTGCGGGGCCCGCGGAGGCCTCCACCCTCGGGTCGTTGCTGGGGCAGTTCGAGATCACCGGGGCACTCGACCCGGCCCGCAGGAACGAGGTCATTGCCGCCACCGCCGAGACCAGGATCCACCGGCCATGAGGTTCAGTTCCCGCCGGGCCCGGCTCTCCGACGTCGCGAAACTCGCCGGGGTCTCCAGCCAGACCGTTTCCCGAGTGGTGCGCGGCGCCAGCGTCGTGGCGCCGGAAACCCGGGAACGGGTGCTGGCCGCCGTCGAGGAGCTCGGTTATCGCCCCAACCTGGCGGCCCGGTCGCTGTCGAACCGCCGCACCGGTGTCATCCACGTCGTCAACGCCACTCCGCTGTTCGGCGGGCACGCGCGCACCTTCCTGTCGATCGTCTCGGAGCTCGGGCGACTCGGCTACCAGACCTCGGTGGCGGGCAGTCCCAAGGACCAGAACCCCACCCTGGACCAGCTGGTGCCGCTCGGAGTGGACGGGATCGTGGTGCTGGGCGGTCACGCCCAGTCCGCGGATCTCGTCTCGGTGTTGCACGGCCGGATACCGGCGGTGTTCGTCGGGCAACGGTTCGATCTCCCGGACGACGTCGCCAGCGTTGCCATCGACCAGGACGCAGCGGCCCGGAAAGCGACGAACCACCTGCTGGAGCTGGGACGCCGGCGGCTGCTGCACATCTGTGGTCCCTCCGACTGGTTCGACGCCCACGAACGCCGCGACGGTTTCAACGCGGCCTGCCGGGAAGCCGGGATCGAACCGGTCAAGGTCTCGTCCGATTCATGGGAGGCCCGCAGCGGCTACGCGCTCGGGGAACACTTCCCCAGCGATATTGACGGACTGTTCGCCAGCAACGATCACCTGGCGCTCGGAGCGCTGCGCTGGCTGGCGGAACACGACCGGGCCGTGCCCGGGGACGTGGCGGTGGTCGGCGTCGACGACGTCGACGGGGCGGACAGCTTCCTGCCACCCCTGACCACCATCCGACAACCGCACCAGGATGTGGGGGCCTGCGCGGTGGGGCACCTGGCCGAGCTGATCGCCGGGGGGCCGGCGAGACACACGATCCTCGCCCCCGAACTGATCATCCGAGAATCCACGAAAGGACACTGACATGCTGTACGGACCCATGACCCACCCCGGGCTGCTGGCGGCGCTGGGACGCAGCGGGCACAGCGGCAAGATCCTGATCACCGACGGCAACTACCCGGTCGCAAGCGGCGCACCCGCGGCGGCGGAACGCATCTTCCTGAACCTCGCGCCCGGGCTGCTCGACGTCACCCGGATCCTCGAGGTGCTGAAACGCACCGTCCCCATCGAAAGGGCCGGGTTGATGGTGCCCGCCGCGGACGCGGTGGGCATCGAGGCCCCGGAGGTGATCCCCGCCCACGACGAGTACCGGGCCGCCCTGCCCGGCGTGGCCTTCGACGAGATTCCCCGCTGGGACTTCTACGACGCCGCGAAGGCCGAGGACGTCACCGTCGTCATCGTCTCGGCCGACCAGCGGCTCTACGCCAACCTGCTGCTCACCATCGGGGTGCGCGCCCCCGGCGAATGACGACAACCCGGGAGGGTTTCCCTTTCGGCGCTGATTGAGCCGAGCCCCGCGAGCCGGTGGGGTTTCCCTTTCCGGAGCTGGCTGAGTCGATTCGCGAGCGTCAGCGAGCCGACCTGTCCTTTCCGGAATTGGTCGAGCTGATCCGCGAGCATCAGCGAGGCGGTCTGTGACTCTCCGAAGTTGGTTGAGCCGACCAGCGAGCGTCAGCGAGCCGGGCGTGTCGAAACCATGTGGCTAACCGCCCTGCGCCGATCGCGGATGGCGGCATGGACGGGCGGCCGGGGGAGGGGATTCCCGGCCGCCCGTTGTAGCCATGTCAGGAATTTGTGACCGAACCGCTCACCTCCCCCTCCACCTTGCCACCGTTGGTGGAAGCGATGGTGATCGCCGAGCTGCTTCCCGCCGTCGCACCGCCGGTGATGGTGGTGCCGTCCAGGACCAGGTGCAGCGTGGCTCCGTTGCTTCCGGACTTGCCCCAGCGGTCCTCGTCAGCTTTGACGCCGACCGAGGTGCTGGAGGTGATCTCCACGTTCGTGAGGGTCGCGGAGGTGGTGGTGTTGGTGGCGTAGAGCACCGCGTCCGTGCCGTTTGCGGTGAGTTTCGTGTTGGTCATCGTGAACGTGGACCGGGTGGCGGTGGCGTCCTTGTCGTGCGCGTCACCGCTGAAGGACTGGTAGAGCATCACGGCCTTCTTGCCGTTGGAGGTGACCGTGGAATCGGTCAGGGTGGCGGAGTTCTTGCCTTCCACCACGACCACCTCGGAGTCCTTCGCCTCCCCCGTGACCCCGCTGGCCGAGATCTGACCGGTGGAGTACAGCAGGGGAGAACCATCGCCCTCGGTGTTCAGGTCGTTGGTCCCGGTGACCGCGACGGTGCCGTTGCCGCGGTCGGTGGCCAGGGTGGCGGAGTGCGCTCCGCGCGTGTGGATGGCCACGTTCTCGCCGGTGATGGCTCCCTGGTAGGTGGCGTGCAGGCCACGCGAGGAGTTCGCGTGGGTCTCGATGGTGGTCTGCCGCACCGTGGCGGTGGCGCCGCCGGTGGCCACGACACCGTTCGAACCGGATGACTGGGTGGTGATGGTCGTGTTCTCCACCGTCACGCTGGATCCCTCACCGGCCACCAGCACCGCGGAATTGAATCCGTAGAAGTTCGACTGCTCCTCGTTGGAGGTGTCCCCGGATTTGGTGATCCCGGCGTTCCTGATGGTCAGGCTGCCGCCGTTGACCACCAGGAAGACGGCCTGGTCGGCGGTGGTGGAGGAGTAGGTTCCGCCGTCGATCACCGCGTCGATGCCGTCGACGACGTAGGCACCGGACAGGGTCGTGGACTTGCCGTCGATGGTCACGCTCACCTGACCGGAGGTCAGCTCGGTGTTCGTGCCGGCTGCGGTACTCGCCGCCGAGGTGGCCCCGGCGCTGGAGCCGGTCGTGGTTCCCGCGGAGGTGGTCGAGGCTTTCGTGGCCGGCGCTGCGCTGCTCACCGAGGCGGGTTCCTCCGCCTTCACATCGCTCGCGTTCACGCATCCGACGAGGGTCCCGGCCGCCAGCAGGACTGCTGCGGCGAGCCCCGCGAACCTGGCCGTGATCTTCCTGAATCCCATTGCTGTCCCGCCTTTCGGTTTCGTCCCTTGGGAAGAATCCTTGGGCTCGCAACGATGGGTTTCCCCTGAGAAGCCAGTGCGTTTCCTGTGAACCTCAGAACTTCACGATCTCCACCCGGGCGGCCTCGGTGCGCCCGTACACCCACATCAGCAGTTCACCTGGTTCGCCCGTAATCTGTTTGGTGACGGGGCCGCGCCCGATCCTCCCGTGGCCACCCTGCGGGGTGCGGAACTCCCAGGATGCGAACGGGTGCAGCTGCCAGGAGGCCGTCCTGAGACGCTGCCACAGGGCCTCGGCCAGGTCGGGGGAGATCTCCTGTTTGGGCAGCCGGTTCGGGCGGCGCACGTCCTCGGTGTGGATGAAGTACTCGCCGAGGGAGTGCCGGTGATCCTCCCGGGGATCGGTCGGCATGCACGCGAAGGACGCCGGGCCGGTGCGGATCTCCTCGACCAGCCCGGCGTAGGAGAACCGTTCCTTCGTCCGCCGGATCTCCCGGTCCGTGAGCCACGAGAACGGCGGCAGCAGCATTCCCGCCCAGGCGAGGGGCTCGTGGTTCAGGATCCAGATGTGCGCGGCGAGATCGAACACGGTCCAACCCGAGCACAGCGTCGGGGCATCCGGAGCGACCATGGACAACACGCGACAGAACTCATCGCGCTGGGCGTTACGCAACTCTGCGGTCATGCAACGAGCCTACCCGTGAGGCGGAAACGGAAGGTTGAACCGGTGCGGTGGGAATGCGAGCAGGTAGCCTTTGTGTTTCCGTTTCGGCAGTCATCAAACCACTTGGAGAAGCAATGGATCCTGCACGTATCGTCGCCGACCACCTGATCTGGGAATCCATCCGCGCCGAGTGCGCCGAAGCCGCCGCCAACGAGCCCCTGCTGGCCGGGTTCCTGTCGCACGTGGTGCTCAGCCAGCCCGACCTGGAAACCGCGCTGGCCTACATACTCGCCGCGAAACTCGACAACGCCACCCTCCCGGCCCTCAGCCTCCGCGACATCATCCTCGACGTGCTGCGCGACGAGAAGTGCATCCAGAACGCCATCCGCGCCGACCTGCAGGCCGTGGTCCAACGCGACCCAGCCGCCGCCGGATACGCCAACCCACTGCTCTACTTCAAGGGCTTCCACTCCATCCAGGCCTACCGGGTGGCGCATTCCTACTGGGAACGCGATCGTCATGCACTGGCCCTGTACCTGCAATCGCGGATCTCGGAGGTGTTCGCCGTCGACATCCACCCGGCCGCACGGATCGGCAAGGGCATCATGTTCGACCACGCCACCAGCGTGGTGATCGGTGAGACCGCGGTAGTGGAGGACGACTTCTCCATGCTCCACGAGGTCACCCTCGGCGGCTCCGGCAAGGAGGGCGGCGATCGCCACCCCAAGATCGGGCGCGGCGTCATGATCGGAGCAGGAGCCAAGGTGCTCGGCAACATCCGAATCGGGGAGGGCGCAAAAATAGGCGCGGGTTCCGTGGTGCTGAAGGATGTCCCCCCACACACCACGGTCGCGGGAATCCCCGCGAAGGTCGTCAGCGTACCCAGCGCAGCCCTGCCCGCCCTCGACATGGACCAGTTCCTGCCATCGGCGCAGTAGCGATCAGAGCTACTCCGGGTCGATGATCTCGCAGATCACGTCGCCCGCATTGACGGGCTGCCCCGGGGCGATGGCTATCCTCACCACCTGGCCGGGCCGGTGGGCGTGCAGCGGTTGTTCCATCTTCATGGCCTCGATGACCGCCACCACCTGGCCCTCCTCGACGACCTCGCCCTCCTGGACGGAGAGTTTCACGACGGTGCCCTGCATGGGGCAGATCAGGCCGTTGCCGCTCGGGGCGGAGACCCTGGCGCCACCCCGGTCGCGGCGGGTGGGGCGTTTCGGGGTCTTGCCACGGGCCTCGGGGCGGGCCCCGAAACCGGCGGGCAGCTTCACCTCCATGCGACGCCCGTTGACCTCCACAGCGATCACCTCCGGTTCGCCCAGGTCCTCGGGGTCACCCAGCACCCCCGTGTAGGCGGGGATCTCGTTGGTGAACTCGGTTTCGATCCAGCGGGTGTGAACCCCGAAGCTGCCGTCGGCGGCCACGAAATCGGGTTCCTCCAACAGAACCTGGTGGAACGGGACGACCGTCGGCATCCCCTCGACCTGCAGCTCACCCAGGGCACGGCGCGCCCGAGCAAGGACCTGGGGTCGGTTCGCGCCGGTGACGATGAGTTTCGCCACGAGCGAGTCGAAGGCTCCCGGTACGGTCATGCCCGCGTGATAGCCCTCGTCGACACGAATTCCGGGACCGGTGGGAGCGTGCCACTTGACCAGGGTGCCGGGGGCGGGCATGAAACCACGCCCGGCGTCCTCGGCGTTGATGCGGAACTCGATGGAGTGGCCGTGGATCTCGGGGTCGTCGTAGCCCAGCTCCTCGCCCTCGGCGATGCGGAACATCTCCCGCACCAGATCCAGCCCCGTGACCTCCTCGGAAACCGGGTGCTCCACCTGGAGCCGGGTGTTGACCTCCAGGAAGGAAATGGTCCCGTCGAGGCCGACGAGGAACTCGCAGGTCCCCGCCCCGACGTACCCGGCCTCCTTCAGGATGGCCTTCGACGAACTGCGCAGCAGCTCCTCCTGTTCCGGGCTGAGGAACGGGGCCGGCGCCTCCTCGACGAGCTTCTGGTGGCGGCGCTGCAGTGAGCAGTCGCGGGTGGAGACCACCACCACGTTGCCGTGTTCATCGGCCAGGCACTGGGTTTCCACGTGCCGGGGTTTGTCCAGGTAGCGTTCCACGAAACACTCGCCGCGCCCGAAGGCGGTGATGGCCTCCCGGGTTGCGGAATCGAACAGCTCGGGGATCTCCTCGAGGGTGCGGGCCACCTTGAGGCCGCGACCGCCACCCCCGAAGGCGGCCTTGATGGCCACGGGCAGGCCGTGCTGCTCCGCGAAACGCACCACCTCCGCGGCGTCGGCGACGGGATCGGGGGTGCCCGGCACTTGCGGAGCACCCACCTTCTGCGCGATGTGACGGGCCTTGACCTTGTCGCCCAGGCTCTCGATGGCCTCGGGGGGTGGGCCGATCCATTTCAGGCCCGCGTCCATGACGGCGCGGGCGAAACCGGCGTTCTCGGCCAGGAAACCGTAGCCCGGGTGCACGGCGTCGGCTCCGGAGCGGCGCGCCACGTCGAGAAGTTTCTCCACGTTCAGGTAGGTGTCCGCGGGGGTCGCTCCGCCCAGGGCGAAGGCCTCGTCCGCGAGCGTCACGAACAGGGAGTCCGCATCGGAGTCGGCGTACACGGCGACCGAGGCGATGCCCGCGTCGCGCGCGGCCCGGATCACCCTGACGGCGATCTCCCCGCGGTTGGCGATCAGAACTTTCGAGATGACCCCGTTGTTCACCTTCCTGCCTCCTCCGGTAGAACCTCTTCGGCGGAGTCTAGCCGTAACTTGAGACCTTCGTGGCTCAGAGGGTGGAGGGAACAAGGCCGGTTGCGGAGGAGCCAGAATCATCCTGCCGGGAGCGATTTCAGGACTGGAAAGCCTTGTACAACGTCAACGCGAGTGCGGTGCGATCGGGAGCCTGCAACTTGTGCAACAGGGTGGAGACATGGTTCTTCACAGTGCCTTCCGCCAGGACCATGCGTGCGGCTATCGCTTGGTTGGTCAGGCCCTCGGCCACCAGGGAGGCCACTTTGCGTTCGGTTGGGGTCAGGACTGCAAGCACCGGGGACTCGTCCCCTGCCGTCCGTGAACCGTCGGTGGTGAAAGCGAGACGTGCCACGCGGGGGTCGATCACCAGCCCGCCATCAGCCACGGCTCGGACCGCCTCGGCCAGGGACTCGATGGAGGTGTCCTTCAGAAGGAATCCTGCAGCCCCAGCGGCAATCGCCCCTCGGACGATGTCGGGTTCATCGAAGGTGGTCAGGACCAGGACTGGTAGCCCTGGATGTGACCGTGCACACCGCCGTACGAGCTCAATGCCGTCCATGACCGGCATTTTCGCGTCCGTCAGAACCACGTCGATCCTCTTGGCGCGCAGCACCGCCAGGGCCTCGTCCCCGTGGGCCGCCTGAGCCACGACATCGATGCCATCGACCGTTCCGAAGAGCATGATCAATCCCCGGCGGAGGAGCTGCTGGTCATCGACAACGAGAACCCGGAGAGCAGCGCTCATGACACGTCCTGGCCAGTCGAGGCGGCCTCCCGGAGGGGAAGCGTCAAGGTCAATCGGAACGAGTTGCCGTTCCGGCCGGCTGTGACCGTGCCCCCTAGGTCGACGGCGCGCTCGGACAACCCGTTGATGCCGAATCCCGCGGATGCGCCGTCCGGGTCCCCAACCGGTGCCTTCGGAATCTTCCGGTCCTGTGCGGCGGGGATTTCATTGGTCACCGACACCAGGACCTCGTCACCGGTTCTGGTCGCAAGGATTTCCACAACGCGTGCCCGGGAATGCCTGAGAGCGTTGGTCAACCCCTCCTGTACCGTGCGGTACACGAGCAGTTCGGCCGCATCGGTGAGTACGTGCGGTCTCAACTCCTCACGAACCCTCACGTCCACATCCGTTCCGCGGAACGACGCCGCGATGGCTTCCAGGTCCACACCGCAGCGGTCGTTTTCGCTGCGCGCCGGACTCAAGGCCCTGACCCAGGTGCGCATCTCGTTCATCGCATCGCGGCTTGTCCGCTCTGCTACCGCCACCTCGTCCCACGCCGCGTCGGGATCCGTTTCACGTACGCGGCCCGCAAACTCCAGGCTCATGCCGATCTGGGTCAACCGGTGCCCCAGGCCGTCGTGCAACTCATGTGCGGCCCGCGCGCGTTCCTGTGCCAACATGAACTCCTTCTCCAGCGCAGTTTTCCGGCGGATCTGTGCCAGGGCGGCGTCATACCTGGACAGGACCAGACCCAGCGTCGTCCCCACGGACATGAGGACCATGGAGGAGACGGCGATGGACAAGGACTCCACCGGCCCCTGTCCCAAGGTCAACCCCAGGGCCAGGAGAACGATGGATGTCAGACCGCTCCCGGCCAGGCTCGTGTACATGCCGACGTCGATCACCAGCAGAGCGGTTGCCACGATGAGTATCGGCACTGTGAAGGAGAAATTGCCCAGCAACTCCGGCCCGATCAGAAGAAGCAGCACGACCACGGAACAGGTGGCGCGCCCTCGACCGGTCACTGCGTGGCTTCGCGCCACCCAGAAGACACCCACCAAGCAGGTCACGCCCAGGATGTAGCACGCTGCGGCGTTGCTAAGCTGGTTACCACCGCGCAGGATGTGCAGCCCGGAAATGGCCAGGCACATGAGCGAGAGAACCTGTAGCACTGGCAAGAGATTGGCGCCGGTGGGTAAGGAACCCTCCGCCTGCCTGCTGCCGCGCCGTTTGGTTTTCATTCCTTCACTGTAGACCGGACCATGATCCGACGTCCCGTGACCGCGGTCATGGGTACGGGGCAGAAATCCGGTCTCCGGTCACGCGAAACAACCATGATCGCGTCCTAGCGTCGAAACATGACAGCTCAACGTATCGAAGCATCCCCACAGGCCCGGTTCCTGCGAACTCCTCCGCGTGCACCCGGTTGGGCACGCATTCTCCTGGCTCTCGTCGCCTTCGAGGCGGCCGCGTTTTCCTCGCTGCTGTTCGGCGGCATTGGCTCGTTCCAAGCCTGGGTCGTATCAGATGACCCCATACTCAAAACCGGGACGCTGGTGGTGATGTGGACGGTTTCCTGCATCGCCTACCTTCTGTTCGCCCTCATGCTCACACGTTACATGGATCACCGGCCCGTGCGCGCCGCAGGGCTGGTCTTCAACCGCCGTGCGGCGAAAGCGCTGCTGGTCGGCACCGGGATCTCGACGGTCGTCATCTGCTGCGTCACCGCCGTTTCCCATGTTCTCGGCCTGGTTGTTCCTTCGCCGCCGATGGACCTCCAAGTGCCGTGGTGGTTCATCGTCGTATCCGTTCTCGTGGTTCTCGCACGATCCTACGTGTTCCAGGGCATTGGGGAGGAAGCCATCATGCGCGGCTACCTCCTGCAGAGCTTCTCCGATCGTCCCACACGTGCCGTCTGGGTCTCGGTGATCGTTTTCACCATCCCACACATAATCTCCCGAGGCGGTCAGCAGAACGTCCTGGAGCGGGTCATCTACCTCGCCATCCCGTTCGGATTCGCTTTGGCAGCCACGTGCCTCTGTCTCATCATGCGCAGCGTCTGGGCGGGGATAGGCATCCATGGAGGCTTTCACCTCGCGACATCGATCGCTCGGATCGTGGGAACCAGCGATGGCCCGATCAACTGGACCCTCACGGGGGCGTTCTACGTCGTGGTCGCCCTGGTTCTCGCGTCCCGGATCAGTGAGCAGCGCTGGGTGGAGATCGCCGAACGTGGTCCCTACGCCCCGCCGGCCGCCAGCGGATCCGGTGCTCGGCAGGAAAACAGCGGATAGGGGCATCCGGGAGAAAGGCTCCGCAGGCTGGTTGAGGTTGGCCTACTGGCACCAGATGGCCGACCTCAACCAGCCTTGGTGCTGCCCCGTCCCTCCACGGAGCCTTTAAAGTTGGACCATGCCGACACCTGAGTTCATTCTCGAGTTGCGCCGTCACATCGGGAACGAGACGCTGTGGCTGAGCGGGGCCAATCTCGTGGTGCTGCGGGAAGGGGAGGCCGGGACGGAAGTGCTGCTTGGCCGCCGCGCCGACGACGGCAACTGGGCCGCGATCTCCGGGATCGTTGAGCCGGGGGAGAACCCCGCCGACACCGTGGTGCGGGAGGCCCGGGAGGAGGCCTGCATCGAGGTGGAGGTGGAGCGGATGCTGTGGCTGGATGTCATGGACGAGGTCACCTTCCCCAACGGCGACCGCTGTCGTTTCCTGGATCACGGGTTCCGGGGCCGGCTGGTGGGTGGCCGGCCCGGGATCGGTGACGGCGAGATCAGCGACTTCGGCTGGTTCCCGGCGAACCGACTCCCGGTCCCGCGGCAGGAGCGGCTGGAGGAACAGGTGCGCATCTGTTTGGAGGATCCCCGCGACGTCGTGCTCGGGTTGGAGCGCCGATGAGGCGAACAGCTGCCGGGTTGCTGGTGCTCCTGGCACTCGCGGGCTGCACCACCCCGCCGCCGCAACCGGCCACCCCGGAGGTCACCTGGACCGCCAGCGCCCCGGCCGACGGCGTCACCCTGACCCGGCTCGGGTTCCGCAACGGCCCGGCCGATTTCTGGCTTCCCTCCGGGCTGGTGATCCGTGACCGAGTCGACCTGGAAGCCAACGTCACCTTGGTCATCACGTCCCCCGGTGGGGCGGAGCTTGCGGCTTGGCTGAGAAGAAACCTGCCCGCCGCCGGATTCGAGATCACGGCTGACGGGCAGGACTCGTTGTTGTTCCGGCGCGGTCAGTGGCAGGGGGCCTTCACCGTCACCGAAGGGCTCTCGGCGCTTTCCCTGCGTACCGATCGCGAGCAGTGAGCGGGTCGGATCACCTGGCCTTGGCAGTCGTCTTGGCCGAGGTGCTCTTCTTCGTGGCCGCATCCTCGGCGGCGACGTCGCCGGGGCTGGTCGGGCTTCCGGGCGCCAAGTTCATCGTCAGGGCGCTGCCACCCAGGGTGGAAAGCATCTGACGGACGTTCGCGAGCTGCTCGGTGATGGAATCGCGACGGGCAGCCAGGGCGCTCAACTCGCGCTCGGACTCGCGCTTGACGCGCTCCGCGGCGATCCGAGCGTTCTCCAGGCGCGACTTGGCCTCGGAAGCGGCACGCTCCCGTTCCTCCTCCGCGGATGCGTGGGCCTCCTCGAGGACGCGGGCCGCCTCGGTCTGGGCCTCCGTCAGCTTGTCGTTGGCAACCGCGAGGGCACGCTCGTGGTTGGCCATCTGGGTGGCGAACTCGGCGGTTGCGCGCTCCCTGCGTTCCGCCAGCGTGGCCTCGAACTCGGCCGCTGCGGCCCCGGCGGCGGCGCGCTGCTGCTCGAAGACGGCCTCGGCCTCGCGGCGGCGCGCGGAGGCCTCGCGGTCGGCGTGATCCAGCAGCTCGTCGGCCTCGCGGTTGGCCTGGTCGATAATCCGGGCGGCGTCGGCCTCGGCCTTGCTGCGGGTCTCGGTGGCGTAACCGTCCGCGGCCGCGCGGGCGTGCTCCACCTCGTGGGCCACCTGGATCTCCATGGCCTCGGCGTCCTCCTGGGCGCGCAGCCGGATGTCGTCGGCCTCCTCCTGGGCGAGGGTCAACATCTGGGCGATCCGTTCCCCGAGGGATGTGAAGTCGGTGCCGTGGCCGTTCGAGGCGTGTGATTGGGCCTGGGTCACCTGCTCCTGGAGTTCGCTCACCTGCTGCTGCAGCCCGGTGACGCGGCCCTGCGAGGCCTCGAGCGCCTGGTTGAGCTTGTTGATCTCAACCGTCTGGGTGGCCGCTTCCTGCAGGGCGGCGGCGTGTGTCTGTCGCATCCGGCGCAAAACGGAATCGACTTGGGCTGGATCGTAGCCCCGGCGTACCGTTGCGAATGTTTCGTCGGTCATCGGTCTCCTAATTCATTCTCGCCGGGTGCGGCCAAAGCCTCAATGACCCCGGACAGTTTACTCAGCTGGGATGTGATCTCGTCGCGTTGCCTGGAGAGCGCCTTGACCTCTTCGCGTGCATCCCTCAGTCGGCGACGTGCGTCTGCGCGGGCGTGCTCCGCTTCCGCGCGGGCCTTCTCGACCTCGCGTTTGGCGGCTTCGCGATCGGTTCGCAGTTTCGTGTAGTGCTCCGAGTGGAGCTGCTCCAGTTCGGTCATCGTCTGCTCGCGCAGCGTCTGGGCCTCGTCCTTGGCCACGGAGAGGATCCGGTTGGCCCGCTCGACCAGTTCCCGTGACTCCTCCGCGGCGGTGCGACGGCGGTTCTCGGCCTCCTGCTCGGCGGTGCGACGAGTTCGCTCGGCCTCCTCCTGGGCGGCCGAGAGCAGGCTCCCGACCCGCTCGTTCGCCTCCCGGACGGCTGCGATGGTGGCGGCCTCCGCCACCGCCAGTTCGTGGCGGCGGGAAACTATGAAGGCGTCGAGGTCGTCCTTCTGGGTCTGTTTCCAGACCTCCAGTTCCTCCGCCGCCTCGGCCCGTTTCGCTTCCACCTCGGCCTCGACGCTGATGCGCAGATCGGCCACGGTTTGTTTGGTCCAGCTCAGCTGCGAGGAGGCCTCCTTGAGCAGTTGCTGGGATTCCTTCTGGGCCGAGGCGAGCAGCTCCTCGCGCTGCTTCTCCGCGGTGGCCACCGTGGCCTCCGCCGCGGCGACGTACTCCTCGCGCCACTTGGTGGTCGACTCCCTGATCCGCTCCGCCTCCTCGCGGGCCTTCCTGACGATCTCCCTGGCTTCCATACGGGCCGATGTCAGGTACTGCCTGGTCTCGGCCTCAGCCTCCGTCCTGCGTTCGGCGATGCTCTTCTCGCACGCCTGTTCCCGCTCGGCCCAGGTGGCTTCCAACTTCTCCTGCTCGGCGTGTTGCCGTTCCGCTGTCTCTTCCGCGGCCTCCCGGGCCTTCGCCAGGATCTGCTCCGCCTCGTCGCGGCCGCGTTGGATTATCTGCTCCACCTCCAGGGCGGCGTTGGTGCGCAACTGGTCGCAGGTCTGTTCCGCCCCGGCAACTAGGCGGGCCGCCCGGGAGGAGGCCTCACGCATGGTGGAGCGCGCCTCCTCGTCGGCCTTGACCATGCGCTGCCGGGCCTGGTTGCGGGTCTCGGCCAGTTCCTGCCGGGCCTGCGCGTTGGCCGCCGCGAGGTCCTCGGCGGCGGTTCGTTCCGCCTCGTGGCGCCGCAGGATCTCCAGCACCTCCGCGCGGGTCTCGGCCCTCAACTGATCGGCCATCGCCTGCGCCTGGTCCAGAATCCTGGCAGCCTTCGCCCCGACGTCTGTCAGGGGAGAGCGGGCAGGCAGCGACATGCCCCAATTCTGCTGCTCGGCCAAGCCGTCCTTCAAGTCCCTGTCGAGACTGGTCAACCGGCGATAACACATCGCGTAAATTGAAATCGAAACTACCCTCGTCGGGGGAGGGCGCGACTTTCCTCGAGAACCGGAGCGAAAGTGTGTAAGCATTGAGGCATGGCTGTGACCCTCGCTGACGCCCTGACCGATTTCGCCCTGCTCGCCGTGGAGGGGCAGCAGGCCCTGTTCGACGAGGCCGGTGCCGCCGAGTGGAGAGCCGACCTGGACCAGCGCAGACTGTGGCTGGGGGAACGGGTCTACGAGGTTGCCATGGTCGGCACCTCGTCCGAGATATCCAACACGTGGATGTGGTCCTGGGCGAACCCGGGTTACGGTGCATCGCATCCCGCGGTGTCGGCGATCCTGCCGGGGTGCGCAAAGGGACGCGAGGCCGGCATCCCGGAGTTCTCCGTGGAATCCTTCTCCCTGGAGGGCGTGACGGACTACGGCATGAGGCCGGGATCGGCCGTGGCCTTCCTTGCCGCGCGGCTGTCGGGTGCACCCGCCATCTATGCAGCTCCGTACAGCAACGGGGTGGCCTACCTGGCGGTCCTCGACCTCAAACTGCCGGCACCCGTCCCGGAGGCGCTGCCGCGACTGATGTCGGTCTGCCTCCAGTATTCCGGGAATCATCGGCAGACGATCGGCAACTACGGGGCCCAACGAGGACTCAAACCGGTACGGACCAACGACGGTGGCATCGTCCTGACCTACCCGGACGGAGCGCACGCGCACTGCTCCTTCGATGACTGGAACCGGGTGACACAGGTGCGGATGGAGCAACCCGGCCAGGCCTGAGATCAGGGCTCGGCGCCACCTCGCCACAGGCTCGGCCAGGTGACTCCCAGGTCGAGCAGGATCTGCCGCAGCAGAGGAAGGGAGAGTCCGACCACGTTGTGCGGATCGCCCTCGACACCCGTGATGAAGGCGCCACCCAGCCCGTCTATGGTGAAGGCGCCAGCCACCCAGCGGGGTTCGCCCCGTGCGACATAGGCGGCGATCTCCTCGTCGGTGACGTCGGCGAATTTCACCACCGTGCTCGCGGTGCGCAGCGCCTGCCGGGCCTCGTCGTCGCTGCGGACCAGCACGAAATGGCCCGTGTGCAGCACGCCCTGGCGGCCCCGCATCCGCTGCCACTGAGCGGTCGTGGCCTCGACGGTGCGGGGTTTGCCGTGGGCGCGGCCCTCGAACTCCAGCACGGAGTCACAGGCCACGAAGATCGCCTCGCCCGCCACCCGCTCGGCCACGAACTCTCCTTTCGCGGCCGCTCGCCGCAGCGCGAGCCGGACCGGCTGGGGATCGGTGATCAGGGATTCGTCCACGTCGCTGGCGTGGACCTCGGGATCCAGGCCTGCCCGGCGCAGCAACTCCAGGCGGGAGGGGGATTTGGAGGCGAGTATGAAACGCATCGTCAGAACCTGATGTAGGTGCGCCAGGCGTCACGTCCGTAGACGAGCTGCTGGCGCACGGTCCGGTAATAGGATTTCCAGCCGCCCGCGAGCGGGCGGTCATCGGCCGCCTTGAGCTTGTCATCGGCCATGTCGCGGGCCCGGAGAACCACCACCAGCGCGGCGATCTCCTCCTCCGTCGCCCCGCTCGCCCGGATGTTGTAGCGCCCGGTCACAGCGGGATGTTCCCGTGCTTCTTGGGCGGCAACTGTTCGCGTTTCGTGCGCAGCAGCCGCAGCACCCGGATGATCTGGGCCCGGGTTTCGTGCGGGTAGATCACCTGGTCTATGTAGCCCCGCTCCGCCGCGACGTACGGGTTCGCGAGCTCCTGGTCATACTCGGCGATCAGTTCCTGGCGGCACCGGTCCGGGTCCTCGGCTTCGGCCAGGGTTCTGCGGTGGAGGATGTTGACCGCGCCCTGCGCGCCCATCACCGCGATCTGTGCCGTCGGCCAGGCGAAGTTCACATCCGCCCCGAGATGTTTCGAACCCATCACGATGTACGCGCCACCGTATGCCTTGCGGGTGATGACCGTGATGGTGGGCACGGTCGCCTCGGCGTAGGCGAAGATCAGCTTCGCCCCGCGCCGGATGATGCCCTGGTGCTCCTGATCGACGCCGGGAAGGAAACCGGGGACGTCGACGAAGGTCAGCACCGGGATGTTGAAGGCGTCGCAGGTGCGGACGAAACGCGCGGCCTTCTCGGATGCGTCGATGTCGAGGCAACCGGCGAACACGGTCGGTTGGCTGGCGACGATGCCGATGGGGCGGCCCTCGATCCGTCCGAAACCCGTTATGACATTGCCTGCGAACAGTTCCATGACCTCGAGGAACTCCTCGTCGTCGAGCACGTTGTGGATGATCTCGCGCATGTCGTAGGGCTGGTTCGCGGAATCCGGTATGAGCTGGTCGAGCTGCCGGTCGTGGTCGGTGATGGTCAGATCCACCTCGGCGTCGTCGTAGACGGGGGGATCCTCCAGGTTGTTCTGTGGCAGGTAGCTGATCAGGTCACGAACGTATTCCAGGGCGTCGTTCTCGTCCGCAGCCAGGTAGTGCGAGTTCCCCGATTTGCTGGAGTGGGTGCGGCCACCGCCCAACTCCTCCATGGAGACGTCCTCGCCCGTGACGGTCCTGATCACCTCGGGGCCGGTGATGAACATCTGCGAGGTCTTGTCCACCATCACCACGAAATCCGTCAGGGCGGGGGAGTAGACGTGACCCCCAGCCGCCGCCCCCATGATCAACGAAATCTGCGGGATCACCCCGGAGGCCCGGGTGTTGCGGCGGAAGATCTCCCCGTACAGGGCCAAGGACACCACCCCCTCCTGGATGCGCGCACCGCCGCCCTCGTTTATCCCGATCAGCGGGCATCCGGTCTTCAGCGCGAAATCGATGATCTTGACGATCTTCTCGCCGTAGACCTCGCCCAGCGCCCCGCCGAAGATCGTCACGTCCTGGCTGAAGACGCAGACGGGGCGGCCATGGATGGCCCCGGTTCCGGTGATCACACCGTCCCCGTAGGGGCGGCGGGCATCCATCCCGAAGTTTTTGGAACGGTGCCGGGCGAATTCGTCCAGTTCCGCGAAACTGCCCTCGTCCAGGAGAGCCAACACCCTTTCCCGGGCGGTCATCTTGCCCTTGGCGTGCTGCTTCTCAACGGCACTGGCGGAACCGGCATGGACGGCCTCGTCGATGCGACGCCCCAGATCCGCCAGCTTGCCGGCAGTGGTGTGGATGTCGATGTCCATGCATGGAACCTTAGCGTCCGGGCGAAGCGGGCGCGGCAGGCCTGACCGTGACCGCCCGCCGTGATTCCAAAGGAGGTGCTGGACCGGGGGCCGATACCCTGTCGTCATGGCCATCAGGCTTCAAGAGATTCCTCTGTCAACCCCAGTCGATTTGTTGCCGAAGAACATCCTGCTGCAGTTCGACAATGCCATGTGCTTGGTGGAGCGTGATCGGGGCCCCGGGAAGGATGATGGAAGGGTAGCGGTCCGATTCTTTCATGAAAATGAATCGGGGCCGTCGGAATTTCTTGTGCTGAAAACCCGGGTGCTCAAGGATTTTGTGATGCAGGCGGGGAGGGGAGTGCCGATCCGCGCCTTTTCATTACCCCCGGGGCAGGCGGGTGAACTTCAGGGAAAAAAGATTTCTGGTATTATCAGGTTCGGGGGAGCGGCGCTTGCGGTTATTGCTTGGATCGTGTTCTGGCGGCTCTGGCTTGACGGGGGCTGGGGAGCGGGTTTCACGGGGCGAATGGTCCTGCTGGTGGGGATCCTCATGGTGCCCTCCCTGCTCCTGCTTTTCCTGACCCCGGGAAAGCTGTTGACCAAGGGAATCAGAAAACTTGTGTACACAATGGATGGCAAGGTCCACTCCCTGAAGGAATTCGAACTCCCGGCGGATCGTTCAACCGACGCCGACGAGCGGGTGAACGCAGTGAAGGAGGAATACGGTCGCTTGCTGAGTGACATCGCCTATCGCGTCGAGTTTCCGGCCCTGTTCGATGCCGGCGACCCCTGCGGTGAGAAACTGGCCTTGGTGTTGTTCGAGTGGGATTCCACGTCGGCTCGTCTGGAGGCAGACGAAAAAATCGAGATGGCCGCCGCCATTGAAACAGCCTTCCGGATTGCCAGGGAGCACGCCGAGCGTGTTGGGATGAGGCATTTCCCGCCGGAGGCCCGTGGACGCGCGGAAAAAGTGCTGCACTGCATTCGGGTCGCTCGGGATACGGCCGCCACATCCGCCGAACGGAGAGCCGCCATGAAAGCTGCCATCGACATCCTGGAGGATTTGGCCCTTTACTATCTTCCCGGTCCCGAAGAGGCGCGGTTGTCCTTGGAGGGGCGCAGGGTCAGACAGCTGCTTCCCGGCAGGAGGGAATCGTGAGCGGCATCCACTGGCAACTGGCCGGACCGGATGCCCGGCTGAGAGACTATGAGCCCTGCGTTCTGCTGGTGTACGACGATGCACGGAGTCGGATTCTGAAAGTTGCCGGAGATGCAGATGGCCGGCAGCTGCGGGTGACCTCTCCCATGGCCCGACTGCCCTTTGCCGAAAAAGAATTCCCTGAGAATGATTTCCGACTTTCTTATTCGGCGACGATAGGAGAATTGGCGGAAAGGTCTCTGGGTTCTCGGGCCCGGGTAATGTTCCTGCCTCCTCTGCAGCCGTCCGGATCGCTTGCCTTCGTCGTGGGTATCTGCTTAGGGGTTTTGCTCGTCCTGGCAGCCATTTTTCTTCTGGGTGGGGATCGTCCGCTGGGGATCAGTGGGGTGGGGGTGCTGTTCCTTCCCTTGGCCGCACTGCTCGAGATATATGTGGTTGTTCCCGTCGTCGTAGATTCTCTCGTCAAGAGATACCGCATCCTTGGCCAGGAGAAACTTGGTGTCACTCCTGGGAATGTTCATGAATATGCGTTGGCTGTCGAGCGTGGGGAGTTGTGGCGAGGGGCTCTGCCTGCTGGGGCTGCTGTTTCCCCGGGGCTTCAGGTGGAACGGATCCGAGGTGAGTATGGCAGGCTTCGTGGTGATTTAATTTATCGGGTTGAGTGTCCTGCTTTGTTTGATCCAGTGGTGCCGAGGACGGCGGCGTTTGAGAGAGCGTTGGTTGAGTTTGATGATGATCCTTCGTCGGAGCGGGCAGATCGGGTTGAGCTGGCTTTTGTTCTTGCGAGGCAGCATGCGGAACGGGTGGGGATTCGTCATGCCGCGCCTGAGTTCCGGGATGGTCTGCGGCGTGCTGTCAAGGCTGCGAGGCTTGTTGTTGGTGCGGGAACGGAGGGGGAGCGTGATGCGGCTATTGGTCAGTTGCAGAGGATTTTGGATTCATTGGCTCTTTATTATTTGCCCGATCGGGTGTCCCGGCCGGTTTTGACCGATGGAACCAACCACCCGGAATGACACACGACAACCCCACGGTCCGTGACGGCCTCTGCCGGGTCCCCGCCCGGCATGGCGGTCCGGCGACGCATGGGATGGCGTCGTTGTTCAGGCACACACCCCGGTGCGGTCCCGTGGCACCCCCTGTCCCGGAGCCTCTAAGGTGACGGTCATGTCCGTGAGCATGTGGCGTGAGGTGCGTTGGCTGGATCACACCGGATCCACCAATTCCGATGTGGCCGAGGAGGCCAGGCGGGGCGGGGCGGAGGGGCTCGTCGTGGCTACCCTGGAACAGCGGGCCGGCCGTGGGCGCATGGACCGCACCTGGGTGGCTCCCCCGGGAACCTCACTGGCCTTTTCCATGCTGCTGGAACCGAGGCCGGAACTGCCCCAGTGGGGGTGGTTGTCGCTGCTGGCGGGCATGGCCGTGCACGCGGCCGTCGACGGCCTGGCCACCGAGCCGGGACGGGTTCAGCTCAAATGGCCCAACGACGTGCTCATCGACGGGCGCAAGGTGTGCGGGATCCTGAGCGAACGCGTCGAACACCAGGACGGGGCCCGGGCCGTGATCGGGATCGGCATAAACGTCTCGATCGGGGAGGATCAGCTTCCGGTCCCGACCGCCACCTCCCTCAGGATCGCGGGACTTCGCGAGGACCCGAGAGAACTCCTGGAATCGGTCCTGGAACATTTCCAGCCGCTCTACGAGCACTGGCAGGGCGCGGGAGAGGTCCGTGGCGAGTACCAGAGGCGCTGCGCATCCATCGGGACCCCGCTGCGGATCGTTGTCGACGCGCAACGAGTCGTCGAGGGAATCGGTAACGGGGTCGACGAGTACGGGCGGCTCCGGGTGGCGACCGCATCCGGGATCGAGACCTTCGCGGTCGGTGACGTCATCCACGCCCGGCTTGCCCGGTGAACGTGAAAGACTTGTGTCATGGCACTTAAGAAGGACATGCTGGCTCCCGACGAGCAGGTGGTTCTGCATCTGCGTACCCATCTCAAGTCGCTCATAGGGGCGATCCTGACCCTGCTCCTGGCCAGTGCGTTGCTGACCATCTTCCTGGTGTTGCTCCCCGAACAGGTCAAACCTTGGGGCATCTGGTTTCTGGTCATCATCTTCGCGGCCGTGATCGTGTGGCTGGTCATCAGGCCCTGGTTGCTGTGGCTGACCTCCACCTACACCATCACGAACCGCCGGATAATCACCCGCAAGGGAATCCTGAACAGGACCGGCCACGATTTCCCGCTGCGCAGCATCAACAACGTCAACACCGAGAGCTCCCTGATGGACCGGATTTTCGGTTGCGGCACCCTGATACTGCTGACGGCAGCGGAAGATCCGTTGACCTTGCATGACGTTCCCAGCGTGGAGAAGGTGCACACCGTGATCGCCAACCTGATCTTCGACGAAGAGAGGGAAATCGAATAGTAGGCTGCTGCCCCGTGGAGCGTCGTTATCGGGTCGGGATAATCGGGGGCGGGCAGCTGGCCCGGATGATGCAGCAGGCATCCATCGGACTGGGCATCGAAACCCGTTTGTTGGCCGAAAGCTCCGGCTCCTCCGCGGCGCAGGTGATCCCGCTGACCACGGTTGGCGACTACACGGACCTCGATACGCTCACCGCCTTCGCGCGGCAGTGCGACGTCATCACCTTCGATCACGAACACGTCCCCACCGGGCATCTGCGCGCTCTGGAGGACCGGATCGTGGTGAAACCCGGACCGGAGGCACTTGAACACGCCCAGGACAAGGCCCGGATGCGGGAACGGTTGTCGGGGTTGGGCGTGCCGTGCCCGCGTTTCGCGATCTGCCGGACGGTCCGGGAACTAATCGACTTCGGGCAGGAGCAGGGCTGGCCGATCATCGCCAAGACCTCCCGCGGAGGCTATGACGGGAAGGGCGTGTGGAAACTCCACGGGCCATCGGAGGCCGCGGCCCCCTTCGAGACCAAACCCGACGTCTCGGCCGGCGAGGAAGTGGTGATCGTGGCCGAGGAGTTCATCGATTTCGAACGTGAACTCTCCGTGATCGCAGTTCGTTCGAGCTGCCAGGCCGTGGTCTATCCCGTCTCCGAGACCACCCAGCGCGACGGGGTGTGCGTGGAGACGATAACCCCGGCACCGGGGCTTCCCGGAACCGACGCTGCGGCGTTGCAGGAGCTGGCGCTGCGCATCGCGGGCGAACTGGGGGTCATCGGTGTACTCGCCGTTGAACTCATGCAGGCCCGCGACGGCCGCATCGTCGTCAACGAACTGGCCATGCGCCCCCACAACACCGGTCACTGGAGCATCGAGGGGGCCCGGACCAGCCAGTTCGCCAACCACATCCGCGCAGTCCTGGATCTTCCGCTCGGCAGCCCGGAGATGACCAGCCCGGTGGCCGTGATGACCAACGTGCTGGGGGGAGCCGAGAAGGACCTCACGGAAGCCCTCAGACACGTGTTCGCGAGGGACCGGGAGTTGGCCGTTCACCTGTACGGGAAGCAGGTGCGTCCCGGCCGCAAGGTGGGTCACGTCACCGCCTGCGGCACCGACCTCGAAGCGGCAATGCGACGTGCCCGGCATGCCGCCCGTTACCTGATGGGAGAAACCGATGAGTGATGTCGCTATCCTGATGGGTTCCGATTCGGACTGGCCGACCATGCAGGCCGCCGCCGAGGCCCTTGAGGAGTTCGGAGTCAGCTACCGGGCCGACGTGGTGAGCGCCCACCGAATGCCCGAGGAGATGGTGGCCTTCGGGCGCTCCGCCCACGAACAGGGCTTCAAGGTGATCATCGCCGGGGCTGGGGGCGCTGCACATCTGCCCGGGATGCTGGCCGCCCTGACACCGCTGCCGGTGATCGGGGTGCCCGTGGCGCTCAGACACTTCGACGGCATGGATTCGCTCCTGTCGATCGTTCAGATGCCCGCCGGGGTGCCCGTAGCCACGGTCGCCGTCGGCAACGCCCGCAACGCCGGCCTGTTGGCCGTCCGCATCCTCGCCGCCGGTGACGAGAAACTGCGGGCGCAGATGGTGCAGTTCCAGACGAACCTGCGTGACACCGCACGCGCCAAGGGCGAGGTGGTGCGCAGGGCCAGTTCGGGGAACTAGGTCCTTTAGAACGCGAGGACGCCCCCGGAAGTTCACCGGAGGCGTCCTCGTGTCAGTGGGGGTCACTTGGTTCCGACCCGAACCCAGGAATCGAAGTAGTGGTCATCGATCTGGCCCGCGACCATTCCGATGCCGCTGATCGATTCGAGGTTCTCCTTGAGCTGCTTCGGCAGCCCATTGCTGCTGTTCTTGTCCATGGCCTTGAGGACCTGTGGGACGTTGACCCACGCAGCGGCCTGCGGGTTGTCGATTCCCTTGGTCAGTTTCTCGTAGTCGCTGTTCGCGCTGAGCTTCTCGCCGGGATTCGAGAACGTGCCGATGTCGGTGCCGAAGGTTGTGGTGACGGTGTCGCCTTCGACGGTGGTCTTGGCATCCTTGAGGCTGCCGGTCCTGGTGATCTTCTCCACGATGCTCTTGTGCTTCTCCGGGTCCTTGGTGCGCACCTTGAAGCCGGCCCGGAGCGTGTTCGAATCACCCGTGAACGCGACGGAGAACTGGGTGCCGACGAGCGCGTGCAGATCATCTGCCGAGGAGATCCCAAAGTTCTTCAGCTGGCGCTGACTCGAGGCCGGCAGGGAATCGATGTTTTCCCACATCTTGTTCACGAGGCTGGGTGACAGGGAGAAGGTGAGGGAACCGAGCCAGTCGGCGGGCATGCTGCCGGCCAGGTCCTTGACGTTCTCGCCGCGGTCCTTGATCTCGTCCTTCTGCCAGGTGATGGTTCGCAGGGCGATGGCCCCGTCCTGCACCTTGAGGCCCGCCGCGAAACGGGACTCGAGGACATCGGTGGAGCCGGTCTTCCCGGATTCGCTGGCCTGTTTGACGAGGTCCGAGGAGACCCATGCGGTGGCGAGGAAACCGTCTCCCAGCTTGCCCATGTCCGCCTTGTAGGACTCGACTGAGGTGATGTTGTTCTTCAGGGAGGACTCGCTGATGTCGCTGTCCTCATCACTGGCGATCACCATCAGATCGTCGACGAAGACGATTTTACGGTCCTTGATGTGCTTGTCGGTGAAGGCCTTGGCGGAGTCCTTGTTGGTGACTTGGACGGAGAAGACGTATGAGTTGAGCCCAGACCTGCTGGAGTCCTTCCCGGGCAGTGCCGCGATGGCGAGCGAGTCACCGAGCCACGGTTTCACCTCGGACTCGTAGTCCGGTGCGCTCTTGTCGGTCTTGGCCAACACGGACCACAGAGCCTTCTTGTAGTCATCCCCGGCGTCGTTGGCCTCGTCCTTCAGGAAGGGGAACTTCGCTGCGAGTTCCTTGACCGCCAACTTGTCGCCCGCGGACGGGTTCAGGTTCACCTCGAACACCGCCAGGGCGTTGGAAGGGATGCCCTTGGCCGCGGCGGGCGTTGCCCCCCGCAGCAGCGACCAGGCGAGGAAGCCGCCCCCGACCAGCAGGGCGAGGGCGAGAACACCAGCGATGATCGCCGTCTTCTTGGACTTGCGCTTTACGGGGACGACGGGCCCACCCTGGGGGAAGGGAACTCCCGGCGGCTGGGGGCCCTGCGGGTAATTTCCTTGCTGGGGAGGTCCTTGATAGTACTGACTCATTGTTCTGTCCCTCCAACTCGGGAAACCGGCACTCTGTCCAGATTAGCCAAAATCTTCAAGCTGGGAGAGTCCGGCCCGCCACGAGCCGCCGCCGGGCCCTGGCCGCCGGGATCAGTGGGCGTACTTGGCGAGCGGCTCGGTGTTGCCCCCGATCACGGCGTTGAAGACCTCCTGGCTGGCGTTCTTGTCCCAGAGCATCACGCTCTGGCCGTCGCGACTGGCATTCGCGTCGGAGACGGGCACGCTGAGGGAATACCCGGATCCCGTGGCGGAACTGAGGAACACCCCAACTCCTCCCAGCACTTCACCGAAGCCGGTCTCGGAACCCCTTCCCAGGGTGTGGGCCGCCGCCATGTTCAGTTTCCAGTAGGAGACGGGATTGAGCAGGGTCAGCGGGTTCAGGGCCTTCTTCGCGACCTTCCCGATCACCTCGCGCTGGCGCATCATGCGGCCGATGTCGCCGGTCTGGTCGGACTTGCGCATCCGGACGTAACCGAGGGCCGTCTTCCCGTTGATGTTCTGGCAGCCCGCAGGCAGCTCCAGGTGGGCGTCCTTGTCGCTGATGGCCTTTTCCGGGCAGACCTCGATGCCACCGACCGCATCCACGGCCTCGACCACGCCCAGGAAACCGACCTCGAGATAGCCGTCGATCCGGATCCCGGTGTTGGACTCGATGGTCTGGATCAGCAGCGGAGCCCCGCCCCAGGCGTAGGCGGCGTTCAATTTCGCCTTGCCGTGTCCGGGAACATTGACCCAGGAGTCGCGGGGCAGCGAGATCATGGCAGACTTCCCGGAAGGGGGTTTGTACAGCAGCATCATGCTGTCCGTGCGCTGCCCCTCGGTGTCCCCGGTGCCGAGTTCGCCGCGCTGCTGTTCCGTGAGTTTTTCGCGTCCGTCCGAGCCCACCAGCAACACGGCGGTGCCGGGTTGCTCGGCGGGCCGGTCGCCCCCGGGTTTGGTCTGTACTACGTTGCCGATGGTCCAGGCGTAGATGGGGGTCCCGACCATGAACGCCACCCACGCGAGGACCAGGACGAGAACCAGACGCCTGATCGGATGCCGGCGCCTCGGCCCACGCACCTTCGGTGGGTGGGAGGGCGGCGGGGATTGGGTGAACCCCTGCGACGGTTGCTGCGGCATCTGCCGCCAGGAATCCTGAGCTGCCTCGCGTGGGTAAGGTGGCGGCTCCTGCCTGGGTGACGGCTGACGAGGGGGATAGGGCGGCGGCTCCTGTCTGGGCGATGACTGTTGGGGAGGGTAAGGTGATGGTTCCGGCTGAGGCGACGACGGGTACCGGCGAGTCCGGTCCGGTTCTTGGTCGCGGCGGTACAACCAGTCGAGATCGGAATCGTGTCTGTGGTCGCTCATGGTTTGAAAGGTTACCCTTCGGGCGGATTGGCCAGTTCGGCGGCGTGCCTGCCAGCGAGGCGGCCGCCAGGGGTTCACCCTTGTAAGAGGTCCCACGGACGGGGGGCGCACCCATGGTGCGGATGTCCGGGGAACACCGGCCGCGTAATTCCCGTCGGGCGCGCGACCCGGTGCGATCCTCGTCGTTCGCCCCACCGGTTCGTAGTCGTGATGGTCGCCGCAACGGCTTCATCCGCCCGTGGCACCACTGGAAGTCCTTGTCGCCTGCCCATGGAGCCGCCATGACCGCCCCCGATGCCGCCGTACGGAACAGACGCGCCATCGGGCTCATCCTGCTGACGGTCTTCCTACCCGGAGCCGCCCAGTACGTGGCGGGAAACCGCGGGGTGGGCCGGACGGCGCTGCGGATCTGGGGAGTGCTCGTCGCGTTCGCGCTGCTCACCGGGCTGGGGTTGTATTTCTGGCGGGGACCGACCGTCGGTTTCCTGCTCAACGGAACGGTCACCGTGGTCATGAGGATCCTGGTGTGGCTGGTTTTCCTGGGCTGGCTGGCCCTGTTGTTCGACGCCTGGCGCCTGTCGCGGCCCCCGGACCTGAAACGCCGCGCCCGCCTGGTCCTGACCGGGACCTGCCTCGCCCTGGCGGTGGCGGCCGGTCTGGGCACCAACCTGCTCGCCAGCGCCTTCACCGCCGCCGGATACGTCTCCGATGTCTTCACCGGTGGCGGCGACAGCCAGGCCAAGCGGGGCCGCTACAACATCCTGCTGCTCGGCGTGGATGCGGCAGCCGACAGGGAGGGAATCCGACCCGACTCGATCAACGTCGCCTCCATAGACGCCGAGACGGGACGCACGGTCGTGTTCGGGCTGCCCCGGAACCTCGTCGGTGCCCCCTTCCCGTCCTCGTCGCCACTGGCGAAGCTCTACCCCGACGGTTTCCGGTGCGGTGAGGAATGCATGCTCAACGGCGTCTACACCCTGGGACAGGAACACGCCGACCTCTACCCGGGCAAGGAAGCCGGCCTGACCGCCATGAAGGAGGCGGTCTCGGAGACCCTGGGCCTGGAACTCAACTACTACGCCATGGTGGACCTCGCCGGGTTCCAGAAGCTCGTCGATGCCATGGGCGGAATCAACCTCGACATCGGGAAACGGATACCCATCGGAGGGGTCGGATCGGAGATCTACGGCTGGATCGAGCCGGGGACAAACGTCCACCTCGACGGCTACCACGCGCTGTGGTTCGCTCGCTCCCGGGCCGACTCCGACGACTACGAACGCATGACGCGGCAGAAGTGCGTGATGGCGGCCATGGCCAAACAGCTTGATCCCGGCACCGTCGCAACTAAGTTCGTCGACCTCGCCGAGGCGGGCAGCGACATAGCGCGTACCGACGCCGGAACGGATCAACTGCCCGAGCTGGTGGAGCTCGCGATCAAGGGCAAGGCCCTGCCGATCGAATCCGTCAACTTCGCCCCGCCCCTGATCCGCACGTCCTCCCCGGACTTCACCCTGATCCGCAGGACCGTGACCGAGACCATCGACGCATCGGAGGCCAACGACAAATCCGCCGCCCCCACGAGCAGCAGCGTCCCCGCCCCCACCAGCGCATCCCCGGCTTCCACGGAGAAGACAACTTCCCAGAGCTCCAAGACCAAGACCAGCAGCAGGACAGCCAGCGGAACCAACCCGTCACCGAGCACGACGCCAAGTGCTGACACACCCGTTTGCCGGGTAAGTTGATCGCCGTGATTCCCGAACCCGTCAGTGTCGTCATGCCCGTCCGCAATGAGGAGCCGCACCTGGAGGCCGCCGTCGGGCGTGTCCTGGCCCAGGGATATGGGGGCGAACTGGAGGTGGTGATCGCGGTGGGGCCGAGCAGCGACCGCACCCGGGAGATCGCCGACTCCCTGGCGGCCACCGATGACCGGATCGTCGTGGTGGACAACCCGACGGGTTTCACCCCAGCCGGCCTCAACCTGGCCATCGAGGCGGCCAGTCACGAGATCATCGTCCGCGTCGACGGCCACGCCGAACTGTGCCCGGGATACATCACCACCGCGGTGGAAACCCTCCGGGCGACGGGGGCCGCCAACGTCGGCGGCCTGATGGACGCCCAGGGCCGCACGCCCTTCGAACAGGCCGTCGCGGCGGCATACAACTCGCACCTGGGCCTTGGGGGCGGTGGATTTCACCTGGCCGCCACACCGGCGGGGCCTGCGAACACCGTCTTCCTGGGCGTTTTTCGCCGAGACGCCCTGAAGGAGGTCGGTGGTTTCGACGAATCCCTGCACCGCGCCCAGGACTGGGAACTCAACTACCGGCTCCGTCGCGCCGGCCACCTGGTGTGGTTCACTCCGGAACTGAGGGTCGTCTACCGTCCCCGTTCCAGCCTGCGGGCCCTGGCGAAACAATTCCACCTGACAGGAAGGTGGCGGCGTGAGGTAATCAGGCGACACCCCGACACCGCGAGCCGCCGCTACCTCGCCCCACCCGCCGCCGTCCTGGGCACGGGTGTCGGCCTGGGAGCCGGAATGACCGGGATGTGGCTGCGGCGGCCCTGGCTGGCCGCCATGCTCGTCTTCCCGGTGCTGTACCTGGGTTTCCTCGTCTTCGCGACCCTGACCATGCGTGACGTGCCGGCAGCGGCGCGGCTCCGGTTGCCCGTGGTGCTGGCGACCATGCACCTGGCCTGGGGAACCGGGTTCCTCAGAGGGCTTCCCCGACGCGGGTGAGAAGGGCCTTCTCCTCGGCGGCGATCCGGGAGACGCGCTCGGGAGGGATGCCTGTCACCACGACCGTCGAGCCGCCCCCCAGCACCGGGGATACCAGCAACATCCGCACGCTCTCCCAACCCGGAGGTGGATCCGCGAACAGGAGCCGCTGATCCGATCCCGGGAAACGCTCCAGCCCCGCACGGGTGATGTCCGGCAGCCACGCCAGGTCGTCCGGGGGAGCAGGTTCCTCCCAGTGAACATCTGGTTCCGCCAGCACATCCGCGTAGTCCGTGCAGCCCGCGGGAAGATCCCCGAGACCCAGCCCTAGGGGATGCAGCGAGCACATCACGGTGACAGGACCCCTGATCTGGCTGGCCGGACCGACCACCGCGAGTACCGCGTCACCGTCGTCCCGTTCCGCCACGGGGCAACCGCGTTGCCAGATCGCGGCCACCCACACCGCAGTCACCCAGTGCCCCGGGTCGGTGTTCACCAGGTCCAGATGGACGGGTTCCCCGGGCCCCACGCCGAGACCGTCCAACATGTTCACGGTCTTGTCCACCCAGTTCGAGAAAGTGGTCCCGGACAATTCCACCCGGGAACCGGCGGTTCCGTCGTAATGGGTGAACAGCGGCGCGGCCCCGAACCGCCCGCGAAGTTTCTCGGTGAACATGCCCCGATGCTAGAGGCTCCGCGCACGGGTCCGGGCCGCGCCGTGCACATCCGTGGAAACAACCGGTGACCGGGTGGGACGACATCGTGTCCCAGTAGAGTCCTGTCATGCGCTACGTGGTGATAATGGCGGGCGGTTCGGGCACGAGGTTGTGGCCTTTGTCGAGACAGGGAACGCCCAAACAGCTTCTGGAACTCTTTGACGGACGGAGCCTGCTGCGGCTCGCCTACGAACGGGTGGCGGGCATGATCCCTGATGCCCGGATCCTCGTGTGCACATCCCGTGCCTACGTGGACGTCGTCGCCCGGCAGCTTCCCGAGCTGCCGGAGGAGAACCTGCTCGGAGAACCCGTCGGACGAGATTCGCTGAGCGCCGTGGCATGGTCCGCCGCGGTCCTCGAACGACGCGACCCGGAGGCCGTCGTCGCCATGCTCAGCGCCGATCACATCATCACCCCCGTCGAGGGATTCCGCACCACCCTGGAACGCGCCTTCGACGTGGCGGAGACCAGGCCCCGGGCCCTCGTGACTATGGGGGTCGTCCCAACCGAGCCTCACACGGGATTCGGATACCTGCACCGGGACGGGTGCGTGGACGAGGAACTGGACGCCTGGCGGGTCTCGGAGTTCAAGGAAAAACCGGAACTCCGGGTGGCCGAGCACTACCTGGCCTCCGGGGAGTACTGGTGGAACGCGGGGATGTTCGTGTGGCGCGTGGAGACGCTGCTGGACCAACTTGAGGCGCTGGTTCCGGACACTGCCAAAAAAGTGCGCATAATTGCTGCTCACAACGAGCTGTTGGATGAGCTTTTCCCCACCCTCCTGAAGACCTCCATCGACTATGCGGTCATGCAGCCGGTTTCCCTCGGTGAGGGTAGTGCGGAGGTACTTGCGGTGGGGCTGGACGTCTCCTGGGCCGACGTCGGCAGCTACCAGAACCTCGCCGAGCAGTTCCTGCTGGACGAGCACGGAAACCGGGTCGAAGGGTGCAGCATGAACCTGGACTCCTCGGGGTGCGTGATCATCAACACCGCTGGTGAGAGGCATGTTGTGGCGACCATGGGGTTGCGGGACGCGCTCGTGGTCCACACCCCGGAGGCGACCCTCGTGACCCCGCTGTCGGAGGCCGGACGGATACGTGAACTGGTGGAGTTGGTGCGCGACCGGATTGGCGCCGAATACGCCTGACGGACGGCCGCGATGTGCCCGGGGTTTGGCCAAGAATCGGGCATGACCGACCCCGGGGAAGGCAGGACGCGAGGACTTGGCCAAACGGAGGACAGGAGGGACCCCGGATCCGGATTGTCCGTCCTTCTGGCACGGGTAGGATTAGGTCATATCTTCAACCTTCAACTTAATCAGCCGTCGGGGATCTCGGCTCCTCGGCAGCAGTGCCCATCGAAGCGGGGGGACGGTTCGGCGAAACGGTCGATGGCGGTCCTGACGATGAGAACGGGCGGGCGGATTCTCCTTGGGGTTCCTGTCCTCCCGGGGGTGGCGAACGGTTGGGGAAATGAGCTGGATTTGTCCGCCCGGCCCCGGTGCAAGCCGACTCGCCGGACGGGCTTGACGCGAAGGAACCGCACGTGTGTAATTTGGGCCAGAGAGGGGGCAAAATGGACGACATCTGGACGTTGGGGGTGAACGCCGAAGATGAATTCGCCTGGCACCAGCATGCATTGTGTGCACAGACGGATCCTGAGGCATTTTTCCCGGAGAAGGGGGGGTCAACCCGCGAGGCAAAGCGTGTGTGCTCGAGTTGCACTGTGCGCGCTGAATGCTTGGAGTACGCGTTGGCCAATGACGAAAGATTCGGGATTTGGGGTGGACTCTCGGAACGCGAGCGTCGGAAGCTGAAGCGCCAGGCCATCTGAGCCAGTTGCCTGGCTCGTCGAGTCGCCGAGTGGGCTATCGTCTGGGGTGTGTGTTCCCCCGGGCATCGGGGGCCTGCTGACAGGAGGAAACGGCTTGACGAGTCAGGCAACGACAGACAACCTCTGGGCCTGGATCGACGAGGAGCCGGAGCCCGAGCCGATCGAGACGATAGATCCCCGCATGGTGGCCGCCGTGATGGTGGTGCACAACGCGGAGGAATGGTTACCACGCCAACTGCGAGCTCTGGCGGCGTTGAATCCCCGGCCGGCGATGCTCGTCGCGGTGGACAACGGATCAACGGACTCATCGCGGCAACTACTGGAACAGGCCCGTGCGGCGGGAATCATAAGCGGTGTGCTGGACGGCGGGCGGAACCTCGGTTTCGGGGAGGCGGTCGCCACTGCACTGCCTCCTGACGCGCCGTGGGTCTGGTTGCTGCACGATGATTCGGCGCCCCAGCCCGACGCGCTGGGCAGATTACTGCAGGGCGCAGCCAGGACGGGAGCGGCCGTTCTGTACCCGAAGCTGCTCCAACCACGCCGCCGCAATTACCCCGAGACCCTGGCGGAGATCGGGCAGTCGATCACCCCGACGGGGCGACGTGTCGCCATCGTCGACAACGGTGACATCGACCAGGGGCAGGAGATCTCGGAACCGGTGCTGGGTGGGTCGACCGCAGGAATGTTGATCCGTGGCGACGTATGGCGTCAGCTCGGCGGCCTGGCCCCGGAGTTGCCGTTGCACCGCGACGGGGTGGATTTCGGGTGGCGCGCCAACGAGGCCGGGCACAAGGTAGTCACCTGGCCGGACGCGGCCCTGACGCATCGCCAGTCCGGCAGGACGGGAGAACGAAGCGGGGCATTCGCCAAGGAATCGCACGAAATCGACCGCCTCACCGCTCTCCGGGTGGTGGCCGCCCGCGGCGCGAAACCGGCCTCGACCGCCAGACTGGTGATCGGAAGCTGGCTCCGGGCAATCGGGTTCCTCCTGGCCAAATCCCCCCGGCTCGCGGGCGCCGAACTGCGGGCCATCCGCAGATTCACATCCACCCGGGGCCAGGTGAAGACCTTGGCCGCCAGGTCGGTGGGCAACATGGACGTCTCCCGGTTGCTGCCCAGACGCTATTGGTCCGTGCGCAACGCGCTCGACCGGCTGGGAGCGGACCTGGCCGACCGGTACCGGGACTTCACCAACCAGGAATCCGGGTTCAGCATCGACGAGATGACCGGGGACGATTTCGCCGGCGGGCCCTCCCAACGCCGGTTCCTGGCCCCCCTGGCGATCCTGACGCTGCTGCTGCTCGTGGCGGGGGGAGTGGCGCTGCGGAACCTGTTCGGCTTCGGGGACGTGTTCGGCGGAGGTCTGCTTCCGGCTCCCGACAACATCGGGAAGGCGTGGGAAGCGGCGCTGAGCCCAACCGCCGGCCTCGCGGGTTCCGACGCGCCCTGGCTCATGGTCGGGGCGCTGCTGGCCACCCTGTCATTCGGTAGCCCGCAGTTGCTGATCTTCCTGGCCCTGGGGCTGGCGCCTCTGCTGGCGGGCCTGTCCGCGCACGCCTTCCTGCGTCGTTTCGAGGTGTCCCGCACCACGTCGGCTATCGCCGCCGGGACCTGGGCCGGGGCGGTGATCCTACTCGGCCTGGTGACAGCAGGCGATGCAGCGGGAATGATGCTCGCCATCGTCCTGCCGCAACTCGCATCCGCCATCCACCGGATGGCCATCGACGACAGCCTCGGTGCCGAACGGCTCCGGGCACCCGCAAGCGCCGCTGCGTGGCTGCTGATAGGGGCGGCGGCTTGGCCGGTGCTCCTGATCCTGGCGATAATCGGTGGAATCATCTGGACCATCCGTGACCGTTTCGTCTGGTTGCCGGTGCTGATCACGCTCATTCTCCCAGCCGCTTTCCTGGCCCCGTGGGTTCCGTCGCTGATCGCCTATCCGAGTCGTCTCCTGACCGGACCCGATCCGCTGGCCTGGCCCGCGTGGACACCAGCCTCGCTGGCCACCCTGTTCGGACGAATCCTGCCCTCCGGGCTGCCGCTGTGGGCGAACATCGTTTTCTTCGCGGTCCTGGGAGTGGCGGCGGGCTACGCCATCTGCACGATCCGGAGCACGAGCATCCGTCTGCTCTCGATCGCCGGGATCGGGCTCCCGCTCATCGCAGGGGTGGTGCTCTCCCGGATCGCGTTGCCGGTGAACGGCGGAGAGGCGCGGGCCCTGCTGACGGGCTGGGCCTTGCTGACGGTGGCCGGGCTGCTCGCCCCGATCGTCGCCATGAGGCTCAGGGACGAGAAGGCCGGAGCGGATCTGCGCGTCCTGCTCGCATGCCTTTCCACGGTCTCACTGCTGGCGGCCGGGGTCTGGGCGGTCATCGGCTTCGCGGGTCCCGTCTCCAACCACCCCTCCGAGCTCGGCTTCGCCCGCGGCGTGGTGGTCTCGGAGCGTCAGACCCGGGTTCTGATGATCGAGACCAAATCCGACGGGGGACTGAGATGGAACGTGGTCGATTCCTCCCAGCCCAGCTGGGGTACGGCCGAACGCAACCCGGCAGGTGCCTTCCGCGACGACTTCGCGGCCCTCGTTCAGCTGCTCGGTGGCGGTGACGCACCGGAGAACCTGGCCGATCGCCTGCAGGAACTCGGCGTCAGTCACGTGTGGATGAAGGGGTTCAGCACCGAGCAGCTGGCGGCCGTCGGCAACGCGGCAGGCCTGACACGCTCCCCGGTGGACGGGGACACCGTCATCTGGACGGTGGTCGAGCTTCCCTCCCGTCTGCACATCGTCGACGAGAACGGCAGCAAAGCCGTCCTGGACGGGAACATCACGGCAGCCGAGACCGAACGCCGCCTGGTGCTCGCCGAAACCCCGGATGACCGGTGGCGGGTACGTATCAACGGGCAGGAACTCACCCCGCTCCCCGAGGGCGGGAAGGCGACCTTCGTCGTTCCCGCAGGGCTCGCGGGAAAGGTGACCTGGGGCATGGCACCGACCTGGTGGATGTTCGGTTTGCAGGTCGGTGTCGTCGTGTTGATCATCGGCCTGGCGGCCCCCACGATCGGAGGCTCCTCGGGGGCCCGGCGCGGACTGGAGGACTGAAGATGCGACGCGTGTTCGAGACACTATTGGGTTTCGCGGTTCTGACTGGCGTGGTCGTCGGGATAACCACCCTGACACCGGCCGAACTGCCCAGGGTCACCACGGTCGAGGCGGTTCGCTCCACGAAGGTGGTGTGCGTGCCCGCGACCTCCGGTGCGACGGTGATGGTGGACAACGCCACGACGGTCACTCCGCTGGGAGGCTCCGCCACCGAGACGAAACGCACGGTGCTCACGGGACAGGAAACCTCCGTGGTCGCTGAGGGCACGGAGGGGCCGGTGGGCGGGGCAATATCCGGATCCGATGCCGTGCGGACCCTCACCCAGTGCGTCAAACCCGTCTCCCAAGGCGTGATCGCGCTCCCGGCCACAGCGGACACGCAGCTCAAGATCGTCAACCCGGACGCATCCGAAGCGGCGATCGACCTGACCCTGTACGGTGCGGAAGGGGAGATCCAAGCCTTGGGGGCCCGGGGAATCACGCTCGCCGCCTACCAGGAACGCACCATCGCCTTGTCCGTCCTGACCGAGAAGGCAACCCCGGTGGGGGTGTCCTTCCAGGCCAGCCGGGGCCGTGCCGCGGTGATGGCCATCACCCAGACCCAGAGCAGCGGGACGGCGGCCGGGCCCTCGCAGCTGGGCACCTCCCATCTACTTCCCGGGATCCCGGCCGGGGCGACCAGCTCCGTAGTCGTGCTCGCCAATCCCAGCGAGACGCGGATCACCGCCAACCTGACGGCCTACGGAACCACACCCGCCTACCAGCCCCAAGGGGGCGGGAACATCAGCATCCCGCCACACGCGAGCGTGTCGGTGTCGCTGGAGAACGCCCTTCTCGGGGAGGCATCGGCCATTCAGGTCAACTCCGACGCACCCGTGATGGCCGGCATGGCGTTCACCCTGGGGGACTCCGCCCAGGTGGCGCCTGTCGAGGCAGGGACGTCCTTGGGTACCTTCACCTCACCCGGTGGCGTACTGCAGCTGACGAACCCGGGGACGGCCGATGTGCAGGCCACGGTCACGGCCACCGGGGCCGGGGGGGCCGAGGAGGAGGCCACGGTCACGGTGGGCGCCGGACAGACCGTTGTGCACAAACTCCCCGCGACCACCGAGCAGGGACAGCGGGTCACGGTCGGCTCCGGCCAACCGCTGTTCGGAGCCGTCGTCTCCTCCGGTGAAACGGGTTCCTGGGCGGCTCCCCTGGAACCGATGACCGCAGGGGGGACCCCACCGCTGGCTGCCGAGCTCGACCCCGAACTGCACTGAGCCGGGAACGGATCCGACCCCTGGTGACACCCCCGGTTGATACCCTCTGACCGGTCACCTGCCTGGCATCCGGTGACCCTGCTCAAGACGATGGGAGGACGAGGTCGTGGCAGCGACACCCCAGCGGTCGAGGGAGGGCGGATCCGCTCCGCGCGTGAGTGAAGGGATCCCGCAGCGAATCCACGGGAAACGTTCATGCCGGTAGCCAGTTTTACAGGGGTCACGCGCACCTACCCCGGCCTGTCGCACCCGGCGGTCGACAACCTGAGCTTCACCATCGATTCCGGCGAGGTACTCGTGATCGTCGGCGCGAACGGCTCGGGCAAGACAACGGCCATGGAGATCCTGTGCGGGCTGCGTCTGCCCACCTCGGGCCGGGCGGAGTTCCTCGGACAGCCCGTCGTTCCGGGTGGGGCGCACAGAAACTGGATGGGCGTCCAGCTGCAGGTCGGTGGGCTGCCTCAACGACTCCGGGTCCGCGAGGCCCTGAAAGCGGCCGAGTGCCTGTACCGGGATGCCGGTGACGTCGATGTGATAATCGATGCGCTCGGTCTGCGTTCAAGGATGTCCCAGATGGTCGACAAACTTTCCGGGGGATGGCAGCGGCGCCTGGACATCGCAATCGCCTGCATCGGATCTCCCCGGCTGCTTGTCCTGGACGAACCAACCAGCGGTCTCGACCCCGTCGCCCGGACGGCTCTCTGGGAGTTCCTGAGGGATCGCCGTTCCAAGGGCGTGGCCGTGCTCACCTCGACCCACGACCTGGCCGAGGCGGAGACCTACGCGGATCACCTGCTGGTGCTGGACGAGGGAAGAGCGATTCTCCGGGGGCCCGTCTCAGAGGTGCTCTCGGCAGCTGGCGGGGACCACCGGCTGCGGGTGCTCTCCGGGGATCCCGGCTGCCTCTCCGCGATTCGCGCGCAAGGACACACTCCGCTGGAAGCGGGCTCTGCGATCAGCGTGATCGGCGATTCCGGTGGGCTGACTGCCCTGCGGGAAAAACTCGAGAGGCTCCGGGACGCGGGAGAGGTGAAATTCTCCGACGTACTGCTCGGTTCCGTGCGGCTGGAGGACGTGTTCGCATTCGCGGCTGCGAGCAGGAAGAAGGAAACAACATGATCAAACCAGTTGTTGCCCTTCCCACCCGGGAACATCCTCCCGTTTCGCGGATCATGTGGGTCTGGTTCCAGCAGGAACTCAGGCTTCTCGTGCGCGAACCCGTGGCGGTGTTCTTCTCCCTCGCCTTTCCTCTGGTCATTTATGTTTTCATCGGTATTCCCTACGCCAACATCGAGGTGGGCGGGGGAATACGTTTCATCGACACGATGGTTCCAGGCCTGATCGGCACGGTGGGCTCCAACCTGCTGCTGATGGGTATGCCCATATACCTCTCCGAGCTGCGCACCCGGGGCGTCACGAAGAGGTACCGCACGCTTCCTCTCCCCGGCTGGGTTTTCGCCGTCGCTGTTCTGGCGGCCATGATGGTCCTGGTCGTCTTCTCCTATGCGGTGGTGCTCACCCTGGTCGGGATCCGGCACGGCCTGCTCGCCCAGATCGCCAACCCTCTTTTCGTGATCCTGAACATCGCCCTTCTGGCGTGGTTGAGCTGTCTCGGTTTCATGCTCGGCGCCCTGCCCCTGAGCACCCGCACCACGCAGGCGCTGAGCGCCGTTGTCTTCTTTGTGATGTTCTTCGGGAGTGGAGCGGCAACACCGCTGGAAGGACTTCCACAGATCCTGAGGGACGTGCTCGCGTGGAATCCCCTGAAGCAGTGGTTCGATGTGCTGATCGGGATGTACACGAATCAACCGGTGGCAGCCGAGGCGTGGTGGAAACTGGTATTGGCCATTCCGCTGGCGCTGGTGACAGCGGTGCTCGGCCTCCGATTCTGGAGGAGGGACTGAAAGATTCAGCGGGCGGGATCCCGCGGAAGCGTTTCGGCCGTGGCGGTTTCGAGAAGACACCCGTTCCGTGGAACCCCCGGGGGTTTCAATCCTCCCAGTCAGTTGGCTCGTATCCCAGTAGCTCACTGACCGGGCGGCCCGTCAGGGCGCTCAGCTGCTCAACGATCGTGCGGTGCACCAGGGAACGCAGAGCGGAGCGGCTGCTGGCGCGGTGCTCCAAGGGACGTTGGTAGATCACGATCTGGGCGGGCCTGTTCTTGGACGGTTCCAGGGCGGCCGACATCGGTACTCGGTCCCCGGACCAAGCGGTTTTTAGCAGGGGCACGTCCTCGACCCCGACCACCATGCCGTCGAGGGCGTGCGGGTCGACCTCGGCGATGGTGGCGAGTGCCTGTTTCACGCACTGGTTGAAGTATTCGACCCGGCTCAGGGGGCGCAGTGGAACGGTTTTGCGGTTGTTGGAATCCGGTAGGGCGACAGGTCCGTGCATTCCCCGGTCGTGACGGTCGCGGCTGCGTGGCATGCGGCAACTCTAGCCGCGGAAAGCGATAGGCTTCGATGGTGCGTCGTTGTTCCCGGACTGCCTGCGGCCTGCCTGCCGTGGCCACACTCACCTACGTGTACGCGGATTCGACGGCAGTGCTGGGGCCGCTGGCCGATGTCGCAGTGCCCGGGGCCTTCGATCTGTGCGCCGAGCACGCCTCCCGCACCTCCGTCCCGATGGGATGGGAGGTGATCCGGCTTCCCCTGGACCGCAGGCGGAACGAACCCGAGGCCGACGATGAACTCGTGGCCCTCGCGAACGCCGTCCGGGAAATCGGGCTGCGCGACGAGGAGGACGTTCCGACCACCCCCGTGGACCGCACCCCGGCCCCGAAACCCAAACCCCGCAGCACCGGCAGACGAAAGGGTGGGCATCTGCGTCTGCTCCCCACCGTGGAATGAGCCACGGATGAGGCGACCAACGGTAAGCTCGGGACGTGCTTAAGGAGCAGATCTTCAAGGCCAATGACATTCGTGGCGTCGTGACGGGGGCGGATCCGGAACTGGATCTCGACGGGGCCCGCAAACTGGGCGCCGCTTTCGTGGAACTGCTCGATCTATCCGGCGAGACCCTTGTCATGGGCCACGACATGCGGCAGCTCGGGGAGGAGCTCTCCATGGCCTTCGCGGACGGCGCACGCAGGGCCGGGGCCTCGATCGTCGACCTCGGGCTCACGTCCACCGATCTGCTCTGGTTCGGCTCCGGGCAGCTGGACCTGCCCGGGGTGCAGTTCACCGCAAGCCACAACCCCGCCAGGTACAACGGCATGAAGTTCTGTCTGGCCGGCGCCTCTCCGGTGCGCCCCGGTTTCACCGCCGAGCTGCGGGAACGCGCCGCGACGGTGACCACAGGGGAGAAAGTCGTGGGCGATTACGAGGAACGCGACTTAACCGCCGAGTTCGTGGCCCACCTGGACCGGCTGGTGCCGATGACCGGGCAACGTCGGCTCAAGGTTGTGGTGGACGCCGGGAACGGGATGGCCGGGCTCACCGTCCCCAAGGTCCTGGCCAACCGCGAGGTGGACCTGATCGGCCTTTACATGGAACCGGACGGCACCTTCCCCAACCATCCCGCGAACCCCTTGGAACCGGAGAACCTGGTGGACGCCCGCTCCGCGGTGCGCGAACACTCCGCGGACCTCGGATTGGTCTTCGACGGCGACGCGGACCGGTGCTTCCTGATCGATGAACGGGGCGAAGTGGTCGATCCCTCGGTCGTGACCGCAATGATCGCGGTGGCGGAACTCTCCAAGGAAACCGGGGGAACGGTCGTGGTCAATGCGATCACATCCCAGGCGGTGGCCGACGCGGTGGCGGGTCTCGGGAACGTGGAGGTCTCACGTGTGGGACACACCTTCGTCAAGGCGCTCATGGCCGAGAAGAACGCCGTTTTCGGCGGCGAACACTCCGCCCACTACTATTTTCGCGATTTCTGGGGGGCCGACACGGGGGTGCTCGCCGCCCTCCACGTCCTGGAACAGCTGCGGTCCTCGGCCGAACCGTTGTCGGCGCTCGCCGCCCGCTTCGACGGCTACGAACGTTCCGGAGAGATCAACTCCACCATCACCGACCACCGGGCTGCGATGGAGCGCGTCGCCAAGGTGTTCGAGGGACGGGGCGGCGTCGAGTACTGGGACGGGCTGACGATCCGTGACGAACGGGCCGGCTGGTGGATCAACCTGAGACCCTCCAACACCGAGCCGCTGCTCCGGCTCAACGTCGAGGCCCGGGACGCTGAAACCATGACCCGGTTGCGTGACGAGGTGCTGACCATCGTTCGTGCTCATGAAGGAGAAGCCGATGAGTGAAACCGCTCTGGAACTGTCGACGGAATTCCTGGCCATCGCTGCATGTCCGGCGTGCCACGCCAAGTTCGCCGTCGACTACGAACGCTCGGAGTTGGTCTGCACCTCCGCGGCCTGCGGGCTGGCCTATCCCGTGGAGGACCGCATCCCGGTCCTGCTGATCGACCAGGCACGAAACACCCAGTGAGGTTCCCGGATGATTCGCAGATGGTTCGATGACTCCCGCCTGGAGGCCGACGACCTGGCCGACGAGGAATCGCTTTGGTGGCTCGCTTCGGCCGGCGCCCGGATCCGGCGTGCCGCGCTGAGCGAACCCGCGGGAAGACTCACCCGCGCCGACCGGCCGCGCGGGGTGCTGGTGCTCGGAGCGGAGGCGCGGCTGGTGCGGGCCGTCCTGGAACCCGCCTGTCCCGTGCCGTTCATGGCCTGGCCGGGCCCTGCCCTGCCCGCATGGGTAGGACCGCTCGACCTGGTGGTCGCGCTCGGTTCCCACGACGCCCCGGCCTGGGAGGTCCGCGGCCTCGCCGAAGCCGTCCGCAGGGGAGCCACCGTCATAGCCGCCGCTCCGGACGAGTCGGCCCTGGCCGCGGCTAGCGCGGGTCCCCTGACCACCCACCTGCCCACCCCGCCCGACGATCCCATGGCCGCGGCCATCGCGGTGCTGGCGTTGCTGGGCCAGCTGGAGCTCGGACCCAAGGTGGACGTCGAGCTCGCCGCGTCGGCCGCGGATGCCGTCGCGGTTCGTTGCTCCCCGGCGCGTCCCCTCGGGGACAACCCGGGCAAGGACCTGGCCGTGGGCCTGGCCGACTCGTTTCCCCTGGTGTGGGGAGGGACGACGCTGGCGGGGCGCGCATCCCGGCGGATCGCGGAGACGTTGCGGCGGGCCAGCGGGCGACTGGCCCTGGCCGCAGACGCCGAGGAACTGGAGGCGGTGCTGCTCGACACCCCCCGGCGCGACGTGTTCACCGACCCGTTCGAGCAGGACGCCGAGATCGGTCCCGCGCTGCTGCTGCTCGACGCGGACCAGGTGCCGGAACCGATGACGGAGACGGCCCGGAGGCTGGCGCGCCTGGCCGACTGCGTCGGGGTGCGGGTGTGTCACATCAGCTCCGGCATGGCGGAACTGGGCGCCTCCGACGTGGAACGCTACGTCACCCTGCTGCTCCAGGGACGTTACGCCGCCACCTACCTGGGTATCGGCCTGGGCCCGGCCCAAGGCTGAGAGGAAAAGGCTGGGTAAAGGGGTTTGTCCCGAACCCGGGAAGACCGGGAAACGCCGCCCCGAGGGGTGGGACACGACACCCATCTCAAGAACGCCCGGGCGTGGCCGTGGGCTTGGGCGTAGACTCCGGGGCGTGACATTCGACTTCCGTGTAGCAGACCTGTCCTTGGCCGGTTTCGGCCGCGAGGAGATCACCCTCGCCGAACACGAAATGCCCGGCCTGATGGCCATGCGCGAACGATACGCGGCCTCGAAGCCACTGGCGGGCGCCCGCATCGCGGGATCCATCCACATGACCGTCCAGACCGCGGTTCTGATCGAGACCCTCGTGGCACTCGGCGCGGAGGTGAGGTGGGCGTCCTGCAACATCTTCTCCACCCAGGATCACGCGGCGGCCGCCGTCGTCGTCGGCCCGGACGGCACCCCCGAGGACCCCAGGGGGGTGCCCGTTTTCGCGTGGAAGGGTGAAACACTCCAGGAGTACTGGTGGTGCACCCGCCAGATCCTCGACTGGCCTGGCGAGACGAACCCCAATCTGATCCTCGACGACGGCGGTGACGCCACCTTGTTCGTCCACGAGGGTGTCGCGGCCCAACGCGCTGGGGCCGTGCCCGCCGACGACCCGGCGGATCCGGAGGAGGCCCTCGTCGTCAAGGCCGCCCTGCGGGAGGCGCTGGGGCAGCTGGACTTCGAGGCCCTCGCTGCGGGCATCCTCGGGGTCACGGAGGAAACCACCACCGGTGTCCACCGCCTCTACGAGATGCACCGAAACGGCACCCTGCTGTTCGGGGCCATCAACGTCAACGACTCGGTGACCAAATCCAAGTTCGACAACAGGTACGGCTGCCGCCACTCCCTGGTCGACGGCATCAACCGCGCCACCGACGTCCTGATCGGCGGCAAGGTGGCCGTGGTCTGCGGTTACGGCGACGTGGGCAAGGGCTGCGCCGAGTCACTGCGCGGCCAGGGCGCGCGGGTCATCGTCACCGAGGTGGATCCGATCTGCGCCCTGCAGGCGGCGATGGACGGCTTCCAGGTGTCGCGGCTCGAATCGGTGGTGGGGATCGGCGACATCTTCGTCACCGCCACTGGGTGCCGCGACGTCATCCTCGAGGAACACATGGCCCGGATGAAACACCAGGCCATCGTCGGCAACATCGGACACTTCGACAACGAGATCGACATGGCCGGGCTCTCCGCCCGGAAGGACGTGACGAAGGTCGAGATCAAACCGCAGGTGGCCAAGTGGATCTACCCGGACGGGCACGCGGTGATCGTGCTGAGCGAGGGCCGGTTGCTGAACCTCGGCAACGCTACGGGACATCCGTCTTTCGTGATGAGCAACTCGTTCACCAACCAGGTGCTGGCCCAGATGGAACTGTTCCTCAGGCCCGAGGCCTACCCGTCCGGCGTGTACCTGCTTCCGAAACACCTGGACGAGGAGGTCGCGCGCCTTCACCTGCCGTCGCTGGGGGTGGAGCTGAGCACCCTGACCCAGGCGCAGGCCGACTACCTGGGGGTGCCGGTGGCAGGCCCGTTCAAGTCCGAGCACTACCGTTACTGACCCGCCGGTTGCGGCCCGGATCACCGGGCCGCAACCGCGGACGCGGTCACTTCCCGGGATCTCCCGGTTTCATGGACTGCCAGATCTCCTTGCATTCCGGGCACACCGGGTACTTGTCCGGGTTCCGGGAGGGCACCCAGACCTTTCCGCACAGAGCTACGACGGGAGTGCCGGTCAACTTGGCCTTCTCCAGCTTCTTCGCCGGCACGTAGTGGCTGAATCGTTCGTGGTCGTCGGAGTCCCGCAGTTCGGCGCGTTCGTCCAGAACCGTCTGGGAACCGGGGGCAAACTCACTCATGAATTCAATCCTAGACGTTGGAGAACATCGTGAACACCGGATCCCGTCGCGAGGGCACCACGGGTCTGCTGGTGGGGTTGCTGCTGGCGGTGTTCGCCATTGCCTTCCAGATGATTGGGGTCGCAGCGGCCCTGCCCGAGGCGATGCGTTCCCTCGACGCCGTCGCCCTCTATCCGTGGGCCTTTTCCATGGCCGTGACGGGAATGCTGACCGCGATCCTGGTGGCCGGGCGGCACTGCGACCGGCACGGTCCGCTGGTCTCCATGGGTCTGGGTTTCGGCGCGATGCTCCTGGGACTTACCGTAGGCTCGCTCGCCACGGATGTCTGGATGCTGCTGACGGCCCGGCTCGTGCAAGGCCTGGGAGCCGGAGCCATCAACCTGACCCTCTACGTGGTCATCGCACTCGCGTTCCCCGCGGGACGACGCCCGGCGGTGCTCGCGATGCTCAGTTTCTGCTGGGTGCTTCCCGCGTTCCTGGGACCGCCGATCTCGGCCGCTCTGGTGGCGGTGAACTGGCGCCTCAATTTCGCCGCGACGGTGCCCCTGCTGCTGATCGCCGCCGCCCTGACCTGGCCGCATCTGAAGTCCCTCCAGGAACGCAGCGAACCGGATTCCGATGCTCCCGGGACCGTTTGGTGGGCGGTGGCTGCGGTGGCCGGGGCGCCGGCCCTGCTGCAGTTGGCCGGTCAGGGCCTCGGACACTGGAGCCTGCTGGCGGCGGCCGCAGGACTGGCAGCCCTGGGACTGGGAGTACCGAAAGTGCTGCCCCCACGGGCCAGAGACTTGAGAAACGGGCTCGGCCCCATTATCGCCAGTCGCGCAGTCCAGACCGGGGTCTTCTACGCGGGGGAGGCATTTCTGCTGCTCGGCCTGCAAAACCTGAAAGGACTCGACACCTTACAGGCGGGCTTGGCCCTGACCATAGGGAGCCTTGGATGGAGTTTCGGCTCCTGGCTTCAGGCCCGGATAAGGCTGCGCCGCGACCGCATCATCACCGCCGGGACCTGTTTCGTTGCCTTCGGGATGGCGGGGATCACGGTTTTCCTGACCTGGACGGGGATGCCGTTGTGGATCGGGGTGGCGGCCTGGACCCTCGCCGGATGCGGGATGGGACTGACCGTCTCCAGCACTGCCGTGGCCACCATGGCGTTGTCCGGCCCGCGGGAACAGGGACGCAACTCCGGTGCCCTGCTGGTGGCCGAGTCAATCGGGAGTTCGGTGATGACCGCACTCACGGGGGCCTGCTACGCGGTGCTGCTCGCGGAGGAAGTGCCTGCATTCGGATGGATCTTCCTCATGCTGCTGGCGGCATCGGTGCTTGCCATCGCCGCTTCGCTGCGGATCGGGCCGGTTCATGACATTGCGGGGTGAGGGACACAGCCGCCGGCCTCGGTGGTTTCCGGCGGTTCAGGATGGCATCCTTGTGGCCATGCATTATTCCGCCCCGCAACCATCCGCTGGGTGGTACCCCGACCCAGCCGGTTCCGGCGATGAGCGTTACTGGGACGGCGCCAGCTGGTCCGACGTAACCCGGCCTGACAGCCGACCGGCGAAACCCGTCGGCCACGATGGCGGGGGACTCTACAACACGATCACGCAGCCCTGGACGGGCGTCAGATACGCGAGCTGGGGGGCGCGGGTGGCTGCCCGCATCCTCGACGGGCTGATCCTGGCCATCCCCTCCTACCTGCTCATCGAGCTGTTGGCCCCGGGACTCTACGAACGCTTCGAGGCCTGGATGTACGAGCTGGTCAGGGCAGCGCAGGCCGGAAAGAGCTACCCGAGTGAGGTACCCATGGAACTCCTCAACTCCTTCATGACCGCGGGGATTGCCGTCATGGTGCTGGGTGTTCTTTACCGGGTTCTTCTCATCGCCGGTTTCGGTGCCACCCTGGGCAAGATGGTCATGCGCATCCGCGTGACCCGGACCGATGATCCCTCCACGCGGACCCCCGGGTTCGTGCGCGCCTTGGCACGGACCCTGGCGGACGAACTCATCGGCTACTTCGGTGCCGCCCTGTTTTTCCTGCCGATTTTCATCAATTATCTGATGCCGCTGTTCACCGAGAAAAAACAAACCCTTCATGACATGATGGCCGGCACCATCGTCGTCAAGAACTGATCCTTGCCCAGCCGGGAGGAATGAAACCTTGTCACACCTGACTGCCGAGTTGGACGAACTCGCCGAACGCTTGGGAATAGCCCGGGAGTTCTGGGACTGGAAAGGAAACCACACCCTCATATCGGAGGCCACCGTGATTGCGGTGCTCCGGGCCATGGGCGTGGAGGCCGATACCCCGGAGGAGCGCAGGGATGCGCTGGCCCGGCTCGACGAGCAGCATTGGCGGCGGGTCCTGCCGCCCTGCACCGTCGTCGAAGAGGGGGAAACGGTACGGATCGACGTGCACGTTCCGGCCGGGTCGCCGGTGTCCCTCGACGTGGTGCTGGAAAACGGGGAGAGACGACCCGCGACACAGGTCGACAATTGGACCCCGGATCGCGAGGTGGCCGGGCAGCTCCGCGGCGAGGCCAGCTTCGAGGTGACGGACCTGCCGCTCGGATACCACCGCGTGGAAGCCACATCCAGTGAGGGAACCGCTTCCGCCGCCCTGGTGGTCACTCCGGGATTCGTGGGTTTTCCGCCCGGGATGCGCAACGATCGCGTCTGGGGATACGCCGTCCAGCTCTACAGCGTCACGTCGAAACGGTCCTGGGGGTTCGGGGATCTCACCGATCTCGCCGATCTCGTCGCATGGGCCGGGAACGAGCAGCAGGCGGGTTTCGTGCTGGTCAATCCGTTGCACGCGGCCCAGGTCACATCGCCGATCGAGCCTTCACCGTACCTACCTTCCAGCAGGCGTTTCCTGAGCCCGTTGTACATCAGGCCCGAGACGGTTCCCGAATACGCCAACCTTCCCCAGCCGATGCGACGCCGGATCCGCAAACTGCGGAAGTCCGTGCGTGGCAATGGCAAGGTTATCGACCGTGACACCGTATGGAAGGGGAAACGGGAAGCGCTGTGGGAGCTGTTCCGGGCCGGACGCCGCCCCGCACGCCAGTTGTCCTTCGATGGGTTCCGTCGCCGTGGCGGCAGCGCGCTGCGTGATTTCGCGGTCTGGAGCGCGCTCAGCGAGATCCACGGCACCGACTGGCGGCAGTGGCCCGAGGAACTGCGCGACCCGCGTTCCACCGCGGCGGAGGAGTTCGCCGCGGCACAGGCCGAGCGGGTGGAGTTCTTCGAGTGGCTTCAGTGGACCGCGCAGCAGCAGCTGTCGGCGGCGCAGACCGCCGCGGAGGAGGCGGGCATGGGCATCGGTGTGCTTGCCGACCTGGCCGTGGGGGTCGGCAAGACCAGCGCGGAAACCTGGCTCATGGGCGACGTATACGCCCCCGGGATCACCGTCGGGGCTCCTCCGGATCAGTACAACCAGGGCGGTCAGGACTGGGGACAGCCCCCGTGGAACCCGTTGAAACTGGAGGAGCTCGAGTACGAACCGTTCCGCGTCATGGTGCGGGCCGCCCTGAACCGTGTGGGCGGGCTCAGGATCGACCACATCATCGGTTTGTTCCGGCTGTGGTGGGTGCCCGATGGGCTCGGGCCCAGCGCGGGCACCTACGTGCGTTACAACCACGAGGCGCTGATCGGGATCCTGGCGCTGGAGGTGCGTCGCGCCCAGGCCTTGGTGGTGGGGGAGGACCTCGGCACCGTCGAACCCTGGGTGCGCGAATACCTGTCGCGCCGCGGCCTGCTGGGCACCGCGATCCTGTGGTGGGAGTACGGAACCGACGGGCAGGTGCTGCCCCCGGAGAAGTGGCGCGAGTACTGCATGGCCTCGGTCACCACCCACGACCTGCCCCCCACCCTCGGATACCTCGAGAGCGGTCATGTCAGGCTTCGGGAACAGCTCGGGTTGCTGCTGGAACCGGTCGAGCAGGAACTTGCCGTCGCCGAACGGGAACGCGACATGTGGGTGGAACGACTGATCGCCTTCGGGCTCCTCGACGAGGCCCTGGCCGGTGATCACGTCGAGGTGATGCTGGCCATGCACCGCTACCTGCGGTTGACCAATTCCAAGGTGCTGGTGGCCTCCCTGGCCGACGCTGCGGGGGAGAAACGCGCCCAGAACCAACCGGGAACGATGAACGAGTACCCCAACTGGCGGGTGCCGCTCGCCGATTCCGGGGGGAAATCCCTGAAGCTGGAGGATCTGTTCACCGCTGACCTGCCCCGCCGGGTCGCGGATGTCATGAACGGTGACCGGCAGGATTCCTGACCCGTTTCCGGTTCTGGCCCCCGGTGGTTTTCACCGGGGCCCGTGCCGGGTGGTTGGTGCCCGTGGGATCACAGGTTCGCAGGTCTGGGGGCCGCCTGGTACGGGTTGGTGGTCTGGACCCCGGCGCCGTCGAGGATGATCGTCTCGATCGCGGGGTCGCCCCTGCTGATGCGCAGCGCCGCCAGGGGAAGCTCCGCAAGCGACTCCCGGTGCCGGGTGCGCGCGTCCTCCAGGGTTCCCGGGAACACCAGCTGCCCGTCCTTGACGATGTCCACCAGAAGGTGGCGGTCGTTGCCGTCACCGACCGGGGCCGCACCCAACCCGATGATCTCGGCCTCCGCGCGACCGCTCTCGCCCAGCCTGCGCATCGCGAACTTGCGGCCTCCCAAGGTGTTCTTGCCTTTTGATTTCTTTCCTACCGGGGTCATCGGCGCTTCCCGATCCGCGGATTCGGAACGGGCCACGAGCTTGTAGACGAACCCGCAGGTGGGATGCCCGGAACCGGTGACCAGGGAGGTTCCCACCCCGAACCCGTCGACGGGGGCGCCGCGCAGGGCGGCGATCTGCCATTCGTCGAGGTCGGAGGTGACGGTGATCCGGGTGCTCGTGGCACCCAGGTCGTCGAGGAGGTCACGGGCCTGACGGGCCATCATCGGAAGGTCGCCGGAATCGAGCCGGATGGCCCCCAACCGACCCTCGGTCAGTTCCACTCCCTTGCGGATGGCGGCCTCGACGTCGTAGGTGTCCACCAGCAGCGTCGTCTCCACCCCCAGCGCGTCGAGTTGCGCCCGGAAGGCGTCCTCCTCGGAATCGTGGAGGAGGGTGAAGGAATGCGCGGCGGTGCCCATGGTCGGGATTCCGTAGGCGCGGCCGGCCTCCAGGTTCGAGGTGGCTGAGAATCCCGCGATGTAGGCTGCGCGGGCGGCCCCGACCGCGGCCCATTCGTGGGTTCGGCGCGATCCCATCTCCGCGCAGGGCCTGTCCTCGGCCATGGCGGTCATGCGGGAAGCGGCCGCGGCTATGGCGGAATCGAAATTGTAGATGCTGAGCAGCACCGTCTCCAGGACGCAGGCCTCCGCGAAACTGCCCTCCACGGACAGCACCGGCGACCCCGGGAAGTAGGTTTCACCCTCCGGGTAACCCCAGATGTCGCCGTTGAAACGGTAGTCGGCCAGCCACTCCGCCAGGTTGTCGCGGATGATTCCTTGATCCAGCAGGAACTGCAGGGTGGCGGGATCGAAACGGAATTCGTCGATGGCCTCCAAAGCCCGTCCGAGACCCGCGACCACCCCGTAGCGGCGGCCCTCCGGCAGACGACGGGTGAACATGTCGAACAGGGAACGCCTGCCCGCGGTGCCCGCGTCCATGGCGGCCTGAACCATCGTCAACTCGTAGTGGTCGGTCAGCAGTGCTGTCGTCATGGAAAACCAGCGTACTAGGGGGTGGAGGGAGCAGATCCAGCCCGTGGACGGTGCGGATACGCATGGGATGTCCGTATCGTGTGTCGGTACGATGGCATGCATGTGTCCTCGACCTGTTCCACCGCCTCCCCGCGCCGCCGAGGAGCAGCCCGACAGCCAGGTGGCGGTGCTGGAATCTCCGCTGGAAACCCCGGCGGAGGCGTGGGTGACGATCGTCTGGGACGATCCCGTGAACCTGATGGATTACGTCACCCACGTGTTCTGCGAGTACTTCGGTTATCCGAAACCGAAATCGGAGGAGCTGATGCTGAAGGTTCACACGGAGGGACGCGCAGTGGTGTCGGCGGGCAATCGCGAGGCCATGGAACGCGATGTCCTGGCGATGCAGAACTACACCCTCTGGGCCACCATGGAGCAGCAGTGAACGACTTCACCTGGGTTTTCCACGCGGGTGACGGACGTGGCCGGGTGTTGCGTTTCCTCGTGGAACGCTACGCACACGACCTGGAACCGCTGCTTCCCCATGTCGAATCCGACGATCCCCTGGTGAGGCTCGACGCGGAGCTCAGGGCCGAATCGGTCTGTGCCGAGACCATCGCGGAGGAACCCGGGCTCGGGCGTTTCTTCCCGCCCGCCCTTCCCGATGCCGGCGAGGCCGGCCAGTTCCGGCGCCACGCCATCGCGGGCCAGGCCCAGAACCGGCTCGAGGCCGCCCGGAAGGTGCTTGCCGCCCTGGAGGACGACGACCAGGACCGGGTGCTGGTTCCGGGCCGGGACATCGACTCCTGGGTCTCGGTTCTGGCGGCGCTCAGGGCCCAATGGCACGTGGAACTGACCGGCTCCTCGGAACGGCTGGCGGAACCGACGAGGGAGGACGTGGCAAACGACCCCGAAACCGCCGCCATCCTCGACTGGCTCGCGCTGCTGATCGAGGACGCGCTCCACGCCAAGTGGCGGGGGGAGGCGCGGTGAACGGACGTGAGGCCCCGATCGGGGTCTTCGATTCCGGTTTCGGCGGGCTCACCGTGATGCGGTCCCTCGTGGACCAGCTTCCCAACGAGGATTTCGTCTATCTCGGTGACACGGCCCGGGCCCCCTACGGTCCCCGGCCGATCGCGCAGGTCCGGGAGTTCGCCATCCAGGGCCTCGACCACCTGGCCGGGCGAGGGGTAAAAGCGCTGGTGATCGCCTGCAACTCCGCCAGCTCCGCGGTTTTGAGGGACGCCCGGGAACGCTACGACGTTCCGATTCTCGAGGTGATCCTGCCCGCCGCCCGGCGCGCCCTCGCCGCATCCGGCAGCGGCCGGGTCGGGGTGGTGTGCACTGAGGCCACGGCCATGTCCCGTTCCTACGACGACGCGTTCGCAGTGGCCGGGGACGTACGGCTCACCACCCAGGCGTGCCCGAGGTTCGTGGAGTTCGTGGAGGCAGGCATCACCGGGGGTGAGGAACTGCTCAGGGTGGCCCGCGAATACCTGGCTCCCCTCCAGGCTGCGAATATCGACACCCTGATCCTCGGCTGCACCCACTATCCGCTGCTCACCGGCGTCATCAACTACGTGCTCGGCGACGACGTGGTGCTGGTCTCCTCCTCGGACGCCTGCGCCCAGGACACCTACGCGCGGCTCACCCGCAAGGGCCTGCTGCACGACGTCCCGCGACACGCCAGCCGTCAGTTCCTGACAACCGGCGACGCCGACTCCTTCCAGGGCATCGGGGAGAGGCTGCTCGGGCGTTTCGTCCACGACGTCGAGCAGGTGGAGCTTCGCTGAACTCCGGTAGGTTGGCCCCATGATTCTGCGCATCGACGGCCGCCGGGCCGACCAGCTCCGTGAAGTCCGCATCACCCGCGGGTGGCTCGACCACGCCGAGGGATCCGTGCTCGTGGAGTTCGGGAAGACCCGGGTGCTGGTTGCCGCGTCCGTCACAGTAGGGGTCCCCCGCTGGCGACGGGACACCGGTCTCGGCTGGGTGACCGCCGAGTACTCGATGCTGCCCAGGGCCACCCACTCCCGCAGCGACCGCGAGTCGGTGCGGGGCCGGATCGGCGGCCGCACCCACGAGATCTCCCGCCTGGTGGGGCGTTCGTTGCGTGCCGTCGTCGACTACTCGGCACTGGGGGAGAACACCATCGTCCTGGACTGTGACGTGCTGCAGGCCGACGGCGGCACCCGTACCGCGGCCATCACCGGCGCCTACGTGGCCCTGGCCGACGCGGTCGCCCACCTGCGGGAATTGGACGTGCTCAAGGGCGAACCATTGAAGGATTCCGTCGCCGCCGTGTCCGTCGGTTTCGTCGAGGGGGTGCCGCTGCTCGACCTGGCCTACGAGGAGGATTCGCAGGCCGGGACGGACATGAACATCGTCATGACCGGGTCGGGGGATTTCATCGAGGTGCAGGGCACCGCGGAGAGAACTCCCTTCAACCGTGCCGACCTGAACCAGCTGCTCGACCTCGGTGCCGCCGGGTGCGCGGAACTGACCAGGCTGCAACGCGAGGCCCTGGCGTGACGAGCTGCGTCGAGAAGGTGGTGCTGGCCACCAACAATCCCAAGAAGCTGGTAGAGCTGCGCCGCGTCATCCGGGACGGGGGGCTGGCGGTGGAGGTGCTGGGGCTGGGTGATTTCGATTCCTGTCCCGAACCCGCCGAAACCGAGAGGACCTTCGAGGGCAACGCCTTCATAAAGGCCGAGGCCGCGGCCCGTCACACCGGCCTGCCCGCCCTGGCCGACGACTCGGGCCTCGAGGTGGACGAACTCAATTCCATGCCGGGGGTTCGTTCCGCTCGCTGGGCCGGGCCGGAATGCGACGATGCCGCCAACAATGCGCTGCTCCTGGCGCAGCTGGCCGGGGTGCCCCCTGAGCGGCGCGGCGCGCGGTTCGTGTGTGCCCTGGCCCTGGCGCTGCCCGGTGGTGGCAGGCGGCTCTGGCGCGGCGAGATGCCGGGGCGGATCGCCGAGGAGGAACGCGGCGACGGTGGTTTCGGCTACGACCCGCTGTTCCTGCCGGACGGCCGGACCTGCACGTCCGCGGAGCTGACGGCAGCCCAGAAGGACGCCATCAGCCACCGCGGCAAGGCTGTGCGCGCCTTCGTCGCCTGGTTGAAGGAGCAGTGATGGAGATCTACCTGGATCTGCTGCGCCGCGTCATGGCTGACGGAATCGACCGCGGCGACCGCACCGGAACCGGCACCCGCAGCGTCTTCGGCCACCAGATGAGATTCGACCTGACAGAAGGATTTCCGCTGCTGACCACCAAGAGGGTGCACACCCGGTCCGTTTTCGGTGAGCTGTTGTGGTTCCTGCGGGGCGACACCAACATCGCCTGGCTGCACGAGAACCGCATCACCATCTGGGACGAATGGGCCGACGAGAACGGCAACCTCGGGCCCATCTACGGCTACCAGTGGCGTTCCTGGCCCACCCCGGATGGGCGGCACGTGGATCAGCTTGCCGGCGTGATCGAGTCCCTGCGCAGCAACCCGGAGTCCAGGCGGCACGTCGTCTCCGCCTGGAACGTCGCCGATGTGGACGCCATGGCCCTGCCCCCATGCCACGCCCTGTTCCAGTTCTACGTGGCCGACGGCAGGTTGAGCTGCCAGCTCTACCAGCGCTCAGCCGATGTGTTCCTGGGGGTGCCGTTCAACATCGCCTCCTACGCGCTGCTGACCCATCTCGTCGCGCAGGTGACGGGGCTGGATGTGGGGGAGTTCATCCACACCCTCGGTGACGCGCACATCTACCACAACCACTTCGATCAGGTGACCGAACAGCTGACCCGCCAGCCGCGCGCCCTCCCACGGCTCGTGCTGAACCCCGGGGTACGGGAGATCGACCGGTTCGAGCTGCCCGATATCACCGTCGAGAACTACGACCCTCACCCGGCGATAAAAGCGCCCATAGCGGTGTAGGGGGCTCTGTTTCGTGAAACCGGTTGATCCTCGGGGACGGACCGGGAAGGTAGCGGGTCGGAAGGTCTGAGCCCGGTTCGAAACCGCTTCTGGTGGCCGGGAAGCGCCCTGACCACAGGTTGTGGAGACCTCCCGACTGTCCGCGAACCTCGTCGGGTTTACGGGACATGTCCCTTGGTCAGGGCAGGTGTTTGTACAGTTCCTGCCAGATGCCGGAGCGTTTCTTGATGTGCTGTTCGCGGTAGGCGCGTAGCTTGGAGACATCCTCCGGTTCGTCCTTCAGTGCCGAGGCGACGATTGCTTCCGCCAGCTCCCTGCCGCCCGGGGTGTCGTTGCCGAACCAGGCCGCGTGGACGGCGGCCGCCATGCCGGTGGAAACCGCTTCCGCCGTGGACATGGCGCTGCTCAGGCGTTCCACGCCCTGTCCGGAGGCCTTCCCGGAACGCAGTTCGCGAAACACCTTGACCAGCACCTCGGTGGCGTCGCGGCCCAGGCGGGCCGGGATTTCGGCGGCCCGCAGCATCGCATCGGTTTCGCGTTCCACCAGCGCCATCTCCACCTCGAGGTTCTCGATGGCGCCGATGGTCTCGAAGTTGAACCGGCGTTTCAAAGCGGCCGACATCTCGTTGACGCCACGGTCGCGTGTGTTGGCGGTGCCGATCACGTTGAATCCGCGTTTGGCGTACAGGGTCCGGTGGGTCGCGTCCAGTTCGGGAATGGACAAGGTGCGGTCCGAGAGCACCGACAGCATCGAGTCCTGCACCTCGGGGGCGCAGCGGGTGATCTCCTCGAAACGCACCACCTTGCCCTCCGACATGCCCCGGTGAACGGGGGCGGGCACGAGGGATTTCAGGGTCGGCCCCTCGGCCAGCAGCATCGCGTAGTTCCAGGAATACTTGATGGCGTCCTCTGTGGTGGCCGCCGAACCCTGGATGGTCAAGGTGGTGTCCCCGGAGATCGCCGCTGCCAGGAGCTCGCTCAGTAGGGACTTGGCCGTTCCGGGTTCGCCGATCAGCATCAACCCCCGGTTCGTGGCCAGCGACACCACGCAGCGTTCCACCAAGGACCAGCGTCCCACATATTTGCCCGTGATCTCCTTCCCGTCGCCCAGTACGAACTCCACCACCGACTGCGCCGAGAGCTGCCAGCCGGGAGCGACGGGGCGTTTCTGTTTCCTGTCGCGCTGCTTCAGGAGCTCCAACTCGTCGGCGTGACGGAGCTCGGCCGGTGGGCGTTGCATGTCGGTCATGTGTTCGACATCTCCTTCAAAGCGGCCAGGATCTCAGAGACGATCTTGGGCGGAACCTGATTCCAAGGGACGCGTTCGAGTCTCTTCGTGTCCAGTTCGTTTCCCCAGCCGAGGTTTTTCGGCTCGTGGTGGCCTTTGAGGATATAGGCCGCCTCGATTTCCTGATCATCCTGTTCCGTCATGGGTCCCATCCACATGCCCGTGTAGCAGATCACCGCTGTGAGGTCGGCTGTTGGGATCGTGAGGGCGTGGATGCAGTAGACGCCTGCGTCGAGGGCTTCGCCTCGTTCCCAGCCGTACTTGTTGAAGGCCCCGATGAGTTTGGTGGCGGGGAATCTTCCTTTGGGCAGGTCGTGGAGTTTCGTGTCGTCGCCCTGGTCGTCGGGGAGGTGGAAGATGGGCCGGTCGAGTTGTTTGAACGGCTGGACGAGTTCGTAATCGGCCAGCACCTCGCCCCAGGCGGCCTTGGAGGCTTCGTCCAGTTCCAGGGGATGAACGATCCCGATGGAGCAGCCATCGGTATCGACGGGTTCGTCGTCCGTGTCGACCAGGCGGCCGTCCTCGTCGATCCTGGCGGTGGCCGTCAGAGTGTTTTCCGTGTCGTGAAGGCCCCAGATGATTCCGGCCAGGAGCCTTCTCAGGACTGGGTGGGGAGCAATGAACCGGGCGTGGTCCTCCGGGGTCCAGCGGCGGTCCTGAACCATGGCGCGTTCGAATCGTGCCAGTTGAACCTTCGCCAGGGTGGTGACCGCTTTCTTGACAAGGTTGTATTCGGTCTTCGTCGCCTTCGCCCGTTCGATGTCGTCGCTCTTGTTGGGTGCCGGGAGGGTGCTGAGCACCTTGCCGGTGGGGTGGCCTTCGGCATTCAGGAGGCGTGCGGCCAGTTTGCCTTCCGGGGTCACGTAGGCCAGGAATCGGCGGGTTCCGTAGTCGAAGACGCGGGTGCCGCGTTCGTCGAGACCCCCGTCGGGGATGATGCGGTCCTCCAACTCGTCGCGGCTGAAGCCACGCTGGGCGGCAATCTCATCCATCGCCTGGCCGGCGCGTTTCTTCAGCCCGGCGAACTTCACCTTCGCCGCGATCCCGGAGATCTGCTGCAGGGCCTCGTCCGATGCGATATTGCGCAGCGCAGTGAGGCCCTTCACGGCCCGCTGGTGCTGGCTGACTCCCGGCCATTCCCGGATCATCGGGGTGAGGATGTTGATGAACTTCGGGCCTCCCAGCCAGCCGGCGCCGGTCATCAACCACGACAGTTTCGCGGGAGCTCCTGCACTCAGCCAAAGTTTGAGCAGAGCAACGGCGAGGTGATCTCGGTTGGCCGGATCGGTTCTGTCGTGGATTTCTGCTGTCAAAGGATGTCGTTCGGTGTCGCTCAAAGCCTGCATGAGCTGCTTCATGTGTGTGGTGTCGAGTCGGTGTTCGTCGACCAGCACCAAGGGTAGGGAATCCACGCTGAACGGAAGCTTTTGTGCTTTTGGTAGTTTCGTGGTTTTGATTGCGTCTTGCCACCATGGGGTGTTGGTGGGTAGCACCGGAATCGTGGTTTCGGTGAGGATTTCGTCAATGACGGCTCGGGTGTTGCCTGTGGTTTGTTTGACTACGCCTCGAAGTTGCTCGCGGGGCAGTTCTCGCAGGAAGGGGGTCAGGGCATTGGCTTGGGTGGGGGTGAGGTTTGCTGCCAAGGCCTGTGGTATGTGTGAACGTATCCATTCCGCGGCCACGTCGGCTGCTTTCGAATCCAGAGCGTTCAGGAACAGTTCCGTCATGCCTGGGCCATGGCCCACCTCGGCGGCGACCTGCAGCATCAATGATGCCGTGTCCCGGGGGCCTCGGCCCAGCCAGTCAACCAGCAGGCCAAAGCCCTTTTGGCCGGTGGCAACAATCCATGGAATCACCTCGCACCAGTCTGTGGTTCCAGCGCCCGTCCTGCGTGCGAAGGCCACTCGCTCCTCCGCTGTCGGGAGCACCAGGGCTGTCAGCGCATGGTTCCAGTCCCTCAGGGAGTTATCAGGGAAGGCGTCCATCAGTTCCCGGGCCTCGTCCGGGGACAGCGCATCCAGCCCGGCAGCCATGAATATCGTGGAATCACCAAACGTTATGTCGCCCCATGAGTCGTAGTGGAGTGGCGAGGGAAGAGGCGAGGGAAGAGCTGCCCGGGCCTCCGCGATCTCGTTTTCTGTGCGTGTGCTCAGGACGGTGTGTAGGACCAGAGAGTCTTCAAGGAGACCCATGCGACAGTGGTTTACTATCTCGCTGAGTGGGCAGTTCCAATCGGTGTACAGCACGACCTTCAGCCATGTCGGCCAGTCGATCTCGGCTTGAAAGCTCCACTTGTACTTGATTTTCTGATCCGCGTAGTACTCCCTCTTCCTGGCCTCCTCAAGAGCCTCCAAGTGCGATACCCACCACGCGATTCGCTCCCGGCTGGGCATCGTGGTGAACAAGGGTTCGGTGAAACGGAATCTTCTCAGTGAAGAGTAGCCGTTGCTGTATTTTTCTTGGGTGACGATCCGCTTGGCTCGTTCCAGTTCGGCTTCGGGGTCGAACGGTGAATCGTCTATTTGGAGGTTTACTTCGGCGTTGATGTCGTAGGCGCGTTCGAAGGGAGTGATGGCCAGCCCCAGATCATCCGCGTCCAGATCCGAGACTTCGAGGGGAGCGCCGACTGGTTCGGTGCTCCGCTGCTCCGCGGTTCCGGTTTCATTCTTCTCCCCGGTTCGGGTGGTCTTCGTGGGTTCCAGTTCCTCGGTGGAAGCCGTGGCGTCGTCGGTGTAGCCCTTCTTGATCTTCGCGGCCACCTGCTTCTTCGCGTCGGTGAGGGCCTTGTCCGCGGATTCGTACTGTTTCGTCCTCGTCGTGCCCGCGGTTCCGCTGCGTCCATAGCGGACCGTCACCTGGTCCTCGGCCACGTCGATGTACCAGAACTTGTCAGAGTTACCTTCTGTCAGGTGCAGGCGTCGTTTCATGTCATGAAAGCCTAGATCAGGGGACTGACAATTCTTCGTGGTCCCTACCCGCGGGGTCTCTCAGGCCAGGGGGCCACCGAAGGCCGAGATCAGCAGCAGCTTCTCCACCCGGGCCGGGTCCCGGTGATCGAGGAAGGCCAGGGCGTGATCCGCGATCAGCTGGCTTCCCGCCCTGCGGGCCCGCCGGACGAACTCGCGCCAGTCCTGATTGCGGAGGTGGATGCGGTCGGCGCCCGCCAGCAGGAGTTCTCCCAGCAGGGAGTCGAGCCCCCGCAGCAGGGCCCCCGGGCTGGTCAGCGGCGCATCCCCGGTCCCGGTCCGCCATTGCACAACCGTCGAGGCGGGTTCTGCCACGTGCGGTTGGAGAGGGATACCGTCCCCGACCAGCAGCAACGGATCCACCACGACACTCCTGGCGCCCCAGCGCCACCTTCCCGAGACGAACGCCTCCTCGGGGAAATCCTTCTCCCAGCTCTGCAGGCGAACCAGGGTGGCGCGCACGCTCCCGTCGCGGCGGGCGGTGTGGTGAAGGGCCAGCTGGAACGATTGCCCCTCGGCGTCCCGCAGGTCGGCCACGAGACTGGAAATGCCGGGGTCGAAATGGATGTTCCCGACGCCGGTCACCCGGCAGGTGGCCAGGTCCGTGCCTGCGGAACGATCATCCAGCACGGCGGGCAGCCGCGTCTGCTGGGTGGCCAGCTCGGCGATGGTCTCCACCCGGAACGGCGCCTCCAACTGGTCCATCGCGCCCGCGGGGAAACCCACCGCCGACCTGTTGGTGTGGGAGAAATCCCCGTGCCCGAACATCCGGCCACCCAGCGACATCACCTGCCCGCCACCCCAGTTGCCGATGGTGATACCGGAGACCAGGCCACCCGCGAGCTGCGAGGAGGGTCTGCGTTCCTTGTCGATGATTCGTTTCGTGACCCGCATCGGGGCGCCGCTTCGGGCATCCACCAAATGGGCGATCAACCGGCACTCGTCGTCCAGTTCGACGAGCTCGGTGCCCAGACCGATCAACCGGGCCTTCGACACCCGCGTCTGCTGGGCGGGGGAACCCGCGACGAGCCGATCCGGGATCCGTTCCGGTTCCGGATTGGCCAGGGACATCGCCCGCGCCAACAACTCGGCTGACAACTCGACCAGCCGCGACGGGGTGAACTCCTGGCTGCGGGCCTCGTAACGGGCCAGCTCGTCCAGCAACTCGTCCAGGACATCGGCGACGTGATGCAGCTCGGCCTCGCGGGCCCTGACCGCCAGGCGGCGCCAGACCCCGCGCAGGTTCCGGTGCCCGGACTCCGCCCCGACCCTCACCAGTTCGCCGACCGCGCCGCGGATCTCGGAAAGCAGGGAGGCGTCCGGTCGCCACTCGTCCCCCGCCACGGACACCAGACCGGTGTCCCCGAACCGCCTGCCCGCCGCGGCAGCGACCGCGACCGCGGCGTGAAGACACGGATCGGGGTCGTGGCAGGTGCAGCGCACGTAGTTGAGGTCGGCGCCGGCCAGGAAACGCACCGACACGGGGGTCGGGTGGTGGATCCGCACCACGGAGATTCCCCTGATGCTCCCGACGTGGGCCAGCAGGCCCTGCCCGGCCAGCTGATCGGCCCGCCTCAGGGCGGCAGGGGAGAGCGCGGCCCTCAGGTGTTCGCGGGTGATGCTGGCCGGGTTGAAGACGGCCTCCGGTTCCACCTTCCCGGGGGCAGCGGCCCCGGGGGTTTCCTGCCCGGGCAGGTCAGTCGAATCCGGCTCCTCGTCCTCGACGACTCCCGGCTCGGAGCAGGCGGCCTGGTAGTGCAGGATCGCGCAGACGATGTGGCGGCAGTTGTTGGCTGCCAGACAGGAACAGGTCCACTCCGCGAAGGGCCGGTTCGCGTACAGGACGCAGGTGGTTCCGTCGTCCGCGGAGACCGTCACCGTCCCGTCATCGGCCTCGGTGACGGTCAGGGCCGCGGCGCCGAGTTCCTTCCGGGCCCGCCGCAAGGTGCCCTTGTTGGTCAGGTCCTCCAGCACGGCATCGCTCAAACGGAGCAGGTCCGGGCGGCTCACCGGATCACCTCCGCAACCCAGTCGGCCAGCTCGTACGGGGTCATGACCCCCACCCGGGCTCCCCGCGCGGCCAGCCGCCGCCCCAGCTCCTCGTCGAAGGAGGCCGCCCCGTTCGTGGTCAGCGCACCCAGGATCAGCACCTTGCTGCCGCCCTGGACCATCCGGGTGACGCACTGGACCAGGTCCTGCACCGAGCCGCCCTCGTACAGGTCCGTGATGAGCACCACCATGGCCCTTCGTGGTTCTGTGATGAGCGATTCGGCGTAGCGCATGGCCTGCGCGATGTCGGTGCCCCCGCCGAGCTGCACCTTCATCAGCGTCTCGACGGGATCGGCGATGTCCGAGGTGAGGTCCACCACCGAGGTGTCGAAGGCGATCAGATGATTCCGCAACGCCGGGAGTCCGTGGAAGATGGAGGCCGTGACGGCCGAGTGGATCACGGATTCGGCCATCGAACCCGACTGGTCCACCACGACCATGAACTGCCACTTCTCCGACTGCCTGCGGGTGCGCGAGTAGAAGATCGGCTCCGAGATGACCAGCTGGCGTGTTTCCGCCGAGTAGTTCTTCAGATTGGCGCGGATGGTGCGCTTCGGGTCGAAGTTCGCCGACACCTTGAAGAAACTGCGCCGGTTGGGGTCGCGTCGGCCCGTCAGCGTGCGCCGGATCCTGGGGCGCATCTTCTCCACCAGCGCCGCGACGACCTTCCGCACGATCTGCCTGGCTGCCTGCAGCACATCGGAGCTCATCAGATGCTTGGTCTGCAGGATCGCCTGCAGCAGCGTCTCGGAGGGCTCCACCCGTTCCAGGAGCTCCTTGTCGGTCACCAGTTCGACCATGCCGTAACGCTTCAGGGCGTCCTCCTCGATGGTGCGGACGGTGCGTTTCGGGAACAGGGTGTGGATTTCGTTGATCCATTCCGGAACGGTCAGGCCCGAGGCCCCGTACCCCGCCCCGTCGCCGCCGTCCTGCCCCTCCCGGTCGTACAGGTACCCCAGGGCATTGGAACGGGCCTGCTGCTGGGGATCCAGGTTCCCGAGTTGTTCCGAACCCCGCCCCAGTACCAGCCGCCAGCGGGTCAATCGTTCATCCATGCCGCCTCCCGAGGAAACGATCCAGTGAGTTCGCGACAGCGGACTCGAATTTCGCGATGGCGGTTGCGTCCTCGGCGGAACCGGAGAAGTTCAGGAGCGTCGATCCCGCCGTTTCCCCCAGTATGAGCTGCGCCACCTGGAAACGTTCACGCTGGGTGTAGCGGCTGAATGCGCGCCGCAGACCCGGCAGGGAAGCGAAGAACGCGGCGTCGTCCAGGCCGGTGAGGATGTCGTCGAGGCGGAGCAGGGCGTCCGGACGTCGCAGGGCCGCCTCCCGGGCCACCCCCAACAGGCCCGCGACGAAATCGCCGAGCTGTTCGGGAAGCGCGATCACGGACAGCAACCCGGCGATCTCCGGGTCCGGGCGGGCCCCGGCCAGCCACTGGGCGCCCAGGGCGGCTCCCCGGACGGTGGGTGCCTGACGGTCGTCCGCCACCACCACCGAGAGGGCCTGGTGGTAGCCGTCGATGTCGTAATCCAGATCTCCACCGACCCGTTCCGCGCTGTCGGTCAGCTGGTACACGGCCTGGATGAAATCCTCCAGTCCGGGTCCCTCCGGCAGCGGCGAGAGACGTTCCAGCAGCCGCACCGACCGGTTGAAGGCCACCTCCAGCAGGCGCCCCAGATCCGCGCGACCGGTGGCCCGCAGGATCGGGTCGTAACGGTAGAGCCGCATCAGCACGCCGGTCGCGGCACCGATACCCATCAGGTTGGCGGAAGTGGCCAGCAGGGTCTCGGCGCGGGCCTGGAGACTGACCGACAGGCGGGCCACCCCGCACAAGGCTGCCTCCAGGACGAGATTCGCAGCGGCCGCCGGGTCCGAGGTGATGTCGGCGGCGCGTTCCAGCAGACGAGCGGTCACCGCCTGCTCCCGGCTGCCCCCGTAACGGGCGGCCTCCACCAGGGATCCCTCGAAGGCCGGGGTCCACACCAGGAACCAGCGTTCGACGCCGTCATCGTCCGCGCTGGCGGTCAGTCCGATGCCCGGGATGTCCAGGGCCACCAAGGAGTGCAGCAGCTGCGAACGCCGCAGGCCGAGGTCGTTCGACAGGTCGGCGGATTCCTCTCGCCTTTTCGGCGCGGGAAGCAGACCCAGGGCTTCCAGGCCGGCCCGGAGCTCGAGTGTCAGCGGCGGTTGCCGGGTGCCCGCGGCCAGGTGTCCGAGCCGGTCACCGCGCAGGGCGTCGTTGACGTGGGCCAGCAGCGGGTGATCCTTCCCGGAATCGTCCTTGACGAGGGCGGTCGTGATTCCCTCGACGAGATCGGTGCGCCAGATCTGCTGATGTCCCCGCAGCTGGGCGAGGGCCCCGGCGGTGGCCTGCACCGCGATCAGGTCGGCGGGGGAGACGAACTGTTTCGCCCTGCGCAGCTCCAGTACGACCTGCCCCAGGAGTTCCTCGCTGGTGTCACGCCGCCCCTCGGCGCGATCCCGGTACAGACGGTCGTAGAAACCGGGATTCGGCTGGCCCGCGTCGTAGCCGTCGAGGGCGTCGAGTGCCGCGTAGGAGGTGGGGGTCAGGGCGATGCCGTAGCGGTTGTCGTCGGCCGGCGGCATCCACACATCCACCGGTTCCACCTCCCTCGACAGCAGCGCCTCCAGCCCATCGACGTGGGCGGCCCCGCACACCACCAGCATGTCATCGCCGAAACGCCGCCGGGCGTCGGTTATCCGGTGCGCCATGTGCGCCTCACGCGCCTTTGTCTCCTGATCGGGTTCGCCGCGCAGGATCGATCCGAGCAACCCGATCCGTTCCCGGTAGGACTCCAGCGACAGCTCCGGATCGATTTCGATCAGTTCGTCGATCAGGCCGGCCATGTCGTCCACACCGAACTCCCTGATCAGTCTGTCCGCGGCCTCCTTGGTGACCGGAGCCTCGGCGTAGCGGTTTTCCGCCACTGCGGTGTCCGCGAAGGCCAGCCAGGGCAGGTCGATGAACTCGACCGGTATCCCCGCCCGGTGCGCGGTGCGCAGGGCGACCCATTCGGGGCTGTAATCGGTCAGCGGGTAGAAACTGCCCCGGCGGATGCCCCATTCCGTGCTGTCCTCAGGGGCGTCCGGGAACATGGGCGCCCACGAGTAGAGCATGACGGGCAGTTCGTGGTCGAGCATCAGCTCCTCGATGCGCTGGTTGTATTCGGTGGGGCCCTCGATCAGCACGGCCGCGGGTGGGCGGCCCGTGATCCGCCGGGCGACCAGGCGCGCCGCAGCCGGTGAATGATGCCTGACCCCGAAGAACTCGACCACGCAGCAATTCTGCCCGAGGCCCCGACAATTTCCCCGGGAGTCAGACCGGGGTCTTCGAAGCCCCGAACGGGCTGCGAACGGTCACGGCCACGGGATAGCGTTTGCTCATGAGCGAGTTGCACGTCTCCTTCAAGGAGCGCGATGTCTACCTGGACATCCTTGCCACCAACTATGCCGAGGGGCGGCTCACCGACGAGCAGTTCCAGAAGCGGCGCGATGAACTGCTGGCGGCCACCACGCACCGGCAGTGCCGGGACGTGCTTCGTGGGCTACCGGTCCAGATCCCCGGGAACGACCAGCCCCAGCCTTCCCGTGAGGAAGCACGACCCGGACCGAGGCGCCGGGGAATCCTGATCGCGGGGCTCGTGGGTGCCGTGGGCCTGGCGGGGATTGCCGCGTGGCACGCCAGCCGCCCCGACCCGACAGGGGCAGGGCCGGTGGAGGAGCCCTACCCGGTGCAACCCACCATGCGCAGCTGGGAGGACTGGTACGTGGTTCGCCAGGCGCTGGAGGCCAGGAACTTGGGGGGCATCGTGGATCTGACCCTGGAGACGAACTCCGTTTCCGGAACCGTGACCGTGAGGGGGAATCCGTCTTTGTTGTCCACGATAAAGACCATCGACGGGGTGGTCGTGATAAGTGAACCGGCCAGCGGCACCCACGATGGCCCCACCACGGATCTGAACCGGTTCGGGGGAGGCTCCGCGCCTGAGGATGCCAGGGCCCGGTTCCAGGAGCTGTGGCCAAGCGCGGTTCCGAAGCAGATCCGGCTGGCCCCCGGGGAGGACGCGAAAGGAATCATCGAGGTGACCGGAACGAATCACGGAAAGCCCATCACGGTGAAGTTCTCGGCCGACGGGCGCTCGGTGCTGGATGTCAAGGAGAACTGATGCGGATAGTAGCCATAGCCGCGGTGGCCGACAACGGCGTGATCGGATCGGGGGAGGACATGCTCTGGCACATTCCGGCCGATTTCCGCCGCTTCAAGGCGGTCACCACCGGGAACACCATCATCTTCGGGAGACGAACCCACGAACAGATCGGGCTGCTCCCAAACCGCCGCACGATCGTCGTCACCCGGCAACCGGATTGGTCGGCGGAGGGCGTCGAGGTGGCCCATTCCATCGAGGAGGCCATCCAGCTGGCGCACACCACCCCCGGGAAGACCTGTTTCATCGGCGGGGGCGGGGAGATCTACGCGGCAGCGTGGCCCTACTTGACGGAACTGGACATCACCCATGTTCATCAGGAACCGGAGGGGGCCGCCACCTTCCCGGTCGTCGCTTCCCACGAATGGACCGAGATCAGCCGTGAGATCCACGAGGGCTATGACTTCGTGCAGTACCGGCCAACCCCGGCGCCCGAATGAACCGGCAGGTTCGTGTCGGGGGAGATCACTAACCTGACCCTTATGCGAGCCACATCCAGCATCCTGCACCTGGACCTGGATGCGTTCTTCGCCGCGGTGGAGCAGCGCGACAAGCCCAGCCTCAGAGGCAAACCCGTGATCGTCGGCGGTGCCGGGCCGCGGGGAGTGGTGGCCACCGCCAGCTACGAGGCCCGGGTTTTCGGGGTGCGATCCGCCATGTCGGGGACGGAGGCCAGGCGCCGCTGCCCGCACGCGGCCTTCCTGGGCGGCAGGTTCGGCGCCTACCGGCAGTCATCGCAGGCGGTCATGGAGCTGCTGCGGGAGATCTCGCCATTGGTGGAGCCCCTCAGCTTCGACGAGGCCTACGTAGACCTCGAGGCCAGTGGATGGAACCTCGCAAAACTCGACGAACACGTTGCCGGGCTGCGGGCGGAACTGACCAGGCGCACCGCCGGGTTGACGGCATCGGTGGGGGTGGGCAGCAGCAAGTTCCTGGCCAAACTGGGATCGGAGGCGGCGAAACCCGACGGGGTCCGGATCATCGCTCCCGGAGAGGAGATCGAGTTCATCTCCCCGTTGCCGGTGCGGGCGATTCCCGGGGTGGGGCCGGTGACGGAGGGAAAACTGCTGGCCCTCGGGCTGGCCACCGTCGCCGACCTGCGGGCCGCCGACCCCCGGGAGCTGGTGCGTGAACTGGGCCGCGCGGCCGGGGAATCGCTGCGGCACCTGGCGCATGGCCGCGACGACCGTGAGGTGGAGGCGGAAAGGGAGGCGAAATCCATCTCCGTGGAGGACACCTTCCCCACCGACCTGACCGACCGGCCCCGCCTGGCTTCCATACTCAGACGCGACGCGGAATCGGTGGCCGGGCGACTACAACGCTCCGGGTCCTTTGCCCGCACGGTCGCGATCAAGGTGCGGATGGCGGATTTCACGACGATCTCGAAGGCCAGGTCGCTGGGGGGCGCTACGGATCATGCCGAGGTGATCGGCCGGGTGGGGGAGGAGCTCCTGGCGGAGGTGGACATCCGCGAGGGGGTGAGGCTGCTCGGCATCGGGGTCAGCAACTTCACCAGGGCCGCCCAGGAGCGCCTGTTCGAGGACGAGACCCCGGAGACGGGAAGAACCGAGACCGAGGTCGAGGTGGACACCTCGGGGGTGCGGGGCCGCGGGTTCTTCCCCGGTGCCGACGTGATCCATGATGCGCTGGGACGTGGCTGGGTCTGGGGATCCGGGTTGGGCAGGGTGACCGTCCGGTTCGAGACCAGGCATACCGGCCCGGGCCCGGTGCGCACGTTTTTCGAGGACGATCCGGCTCTGCAACTGGCCAAGGAACTACCCGACTTGCCTGCGTCCCGGCTTGAGACGGCACCGCAACAGGGTCCTATGGCCCGGTAGGCTGACACCCGCTGACCGGCGTGGTGGAATTGGTAGACACGCAGGATTTAGGTTCCTGTGCCTTGTGCGTGAGGGTTCGAGTCCCTTCGTCGGTACTTTGATTATTCGTTGACGGCGGCTTGGCCGGAGAACTGTTGATGGGTGAATAACTTTTGGACAGGGGGAGACAGGCCGGGTGGAGATGCGCTTGAGAAGTGGTGGGGGCAAGGTGATCCAGCAACGATGAGCACGCTTCTCTTCGGCGAGATCCTGAATCAGGAAAGGGCCAAATTCTGCATCAGGCGCAGCATGTATAAAACAAAATTTGGCCACCGGAGTTCCGGTTCAAAATCATATCCCGCGAGCAAAACCGCTGGTCAGACCCAGTTCGACTTCCATTTTTCTTCGGGTGTAAGGAAAGAGTTTTTGTTTAAAAAGCGCTACAGTGGCCTGCAATGCCGTTGAAGCATTTGAACGCCCCGATGAACAAGTCCCAAGCGGTTTAGGCCTGCCAGCGAGGGAGCCCCTGCGCGGCGCGTGCCTGCTGAATGGCTGCAATGATTTTTTTCCTGCTCCAACTCACGAACTCCAAGTCAATGCCGCGGACGGTGGAGAGCACGACGGTGGCGGTGATGACGACAGTCCTCAAACGTGCACCGGTGATTTCCGCCACGGGAATTCGCAGTTGACTCCTCTCGTTGTTGAGGTTGAAGGAATGAGGTTCGAAAATGACCTCCGAGGCGGTGACAAGAAGGTGCCCGCCACGTGCCACCCGCCCGCGCGCACCTGTGAGGACCGCCGGCATCGCGAGGATCCTCTCGGTGAAGGAACCTGGCTGATCGAGATGGTTCGCCGGCACCCTGAGTAGGATCGGTGCGTCAGGGGTCACGCTCATCGTGTCTCTCTTCCGGTCTACTCCATGCCTCGAACAGCTGACAGTGTAGTGACCATCGTTCGTCCAGCGCCGACCGGCAGAGGTCGTGGACTCAGGGCGAGGTCAATCGCCGGATCGGCAGTCACCCCGTTCCTCAGACACATTAAACAGAGGCCTCGCTGGCCGGGACATCGCTTGCAAACGACAATCCTCAATGATTTTCCGGCCTTGTCGTGGTTCGCATGCATCACAACGCCTGCGAACCGCAACGAGATCAGCGCATCAAGAACAAGATCAGCAAAACCCGTCGGAGAAGGACGGGCCCAGCTGCGGTGTGACTTCTACCGCACCTCCGACCTTGCCTCGACGAATGCGCGGATCGCCGCATCCAGGTCATCACGGGTGAGGGAGGCCGACAGCTGGGTCCGGATCCTCGCCCGGCCCTTGGGAACCACTGGGTAGCTGAAGGCGCGGACGTAGACGCCGCGCGCCAGGATGGCGTCCGCCATGCGGGCCGCAAGCACTGCGTCGCCGATCATCACGGGGGCGATCGGGTGATCGGACTCGGGGATCTCGAATCCCTCCTCGGCCATGCGGGTGCGGAAATAGGCGGTGTTCTCGCGCAGCCGGTCGAGGAGCTCACCGGAACGGCCGAGGAGACCGAGGGCGGCCAGGGTGGCGGCGACGATTGACGGCGCCAGGGAGTTGCTGAACAGGTACGGCCGCGACCGCTGCCGCAGCAACTCCACGATGGGGGAGCGGGCGCAGGTATACCCCCCGGAGGCCCCGCCGAGAGCCTTGCCGAGGGTGCCGGTGATGATGTCGACGCGTTCGGCGACACCGAAACGCTCCGGGGTGCCGGCCCCGGTCTCGCCGACGAAACCGACGGCGTGTGAATCATCGACCATCACCAGGGCGCCGTACTCGTCGGCCAGGGCGCAGATCTCGTCCAGCGGGGCGACGTAGCCGTCCATCGAGAACACGCCATCGGTGGCGATGACCCGGTGCCGCGCGCCCCGGGTCTCCTCCAGGCGGGCACGCAGGTCGCCGAGGTCCCGGTTGCGGTACCGGTGACGGGCCGCCTTGCTCAGGCGCACCCCGTCGATGATGGAGGCGTGGTTGAGTTCGTCGGAGATGATCGCGTCCTCGGCCCCGAACAGCGTCTCGAACAGCCCGCCGTTGGCGTCGAAACACGACGAGTACAAGATGGTGTCGAATCCCTCCGCCCCTGGCCGCAGGAACCGGGTCAGTTCGGCCTCGAGATCCAGGTGCTGGGTCTGGGTGCCGCAGATGAACCGCACCGAGGCCATGCCGAAACCCCAACGCTCAAGAGCGTCCTTGGCGGCCGCGATCAACTCGGGTGAGTCCGCGAGCCCCAGGTAGTTGTTCGCGCACAGGTTGATGACGTTCCCGGCCGGGACGCCGACGTGCGCCGCCTGCGCCGTGGTGAGCGGCTCCTCGTGTTTGTACAGGCCCTCGGCGCGCAGGGCGTCGAGCTGGGAGGTCACATCGTCGAGGAAGGTCATGGTCGTGCCTTTCGAATGGGTGAGGGAATGGGGGTGTGCATCACTGCTCCCAGTGCATGACGACCTTGCCGGAGCGGCCGTCTCCCGCGACGGCGAACGCCTCGGCGAACTCGGTCACGGGGAAACGGTGCGTGATGACCCCCGAGATGTCGAGCCCGGAACGGATCAGGGCGTTCATGGCGTACCAGGTCTCGAAGATCTGCCTGCCGGTCACGCCCTGGATCGTGAGCATGCTGAAGATGATCTTGGAGAAGTCCACGGTCAGTTCCTGCGAGGGGGTGCCGAGCAACGCGATCCTGCCGCCGTGGGTCATGTGGTCGATCATGGAACGCAGCGCCGCACCCGACCCGGACATCTCCAGCCCGATGTCGAATCCCTCCTTCATCGAGAAACGGTCGTAGACCTCCCCCAGGTCCTCCCGGCCGGTGTTGACCGTCGAGGTGATGCCCAACGCCTCCGCCAGGGCGAGTCGCTCGTCGCTGAGGTCGGTGATGACGACGTTCCGGGCTCCTTGGAACTTTGCCACCAGGGCCGCCATGATCCCGATTGGACCGGCGCCGGTGACTAGGACGTCCTCGGCCAGGGCCGGGAACTGGAGCGCCGCGTGGACGGCGTTGCCGAAGGGATCGAAGATGGCGGCGACATCCGGATCGAGCTCCGGCGGATGCACCCAGATGTTGGCGGCGGGCATGGCGAAGTACTCGCAGAAGGCTCCGTCGACGTGATAGCCGATTCCCCGGGTTCGCTGGCACAGGTGACGTTTCCCCGCCAGACAGGCGCGGCACCTTCCGCACACGTAGTGCCCCTCACCGGAGACGAACTGCCCAACCTCCAGGTTGGTCACGGCCGAACCGAGTTCGACGATGGTGCCGCAGAACTCGTGTCCCAGAACGAGTGGGGTGGTGACGGTCCGGGCCGCCCAGCCGTCCCAGCGGTCGATGTGCACATCGGTGCCGCAGATCCCGGTGCTCCGGATTTTTATCAGGACCTCGGTGGGGCCGGGGGAAGGGACGGGAACGTCGATAAGCTCCAGGCCTGGGCCGGGGTGCGTCTTCGCGAGGGCCAGCATGGAACCATCGTCCCACAGGGCCTTCACGCATCGGATCCGGGCTGGTCACACCGGTGTCGGTCCGGAGGGCATCCGGGCCGCTGGTTGTAATCATCCGACCAACCACCATGGAAGACCGGGGCTATCTGCCCAGCTCGTCGTGCAGGGCGTCGATGGCGTTCTTCGCGGTGAGCAGATTGGCTCCGGTCATTTCCCGGTAACGCTTGATGGCGAGAAGTCTCTGGTTTTGGCGGAGCAGCGCCACCAGTTCCTCGCGTTCCGGGGGGTGAAGGCCACGGGGTGGTTGCTGCTGGAGCTGGTGACGTGAACTGCGTGACTCGCCCGACAAATTCAAGACGTAGAAGAGCAGAAGACCCAACATGAGCAGTGGTATTCCCCAGTGGCGCAGGCTCATCGCGAGCAGCGTCAGGACCACCACTATCGCCAGGGGCTTGTACTTCGACTGTTTCGCGGGGTGCTGCTCAATGACGGGTTGAATCGGGGCGGGCGTGTGTGCGGCGTACGGATCCCCGGGTGTGCGCCCGGGGAGGTCGTTGAACAGGATCGTGAGCTCCCCCCGGGTCTTCGCGGTAAGCGCGGCGGACATGCGTTCGTCGAATTCTTCCGCGGTGATCCGGCCCGCGCTCATGTGCTCGCGCAGCAGTACGATCGCCTCATCGCGTTCAGCGTCACCGATGCGCAGGTTCTCACCGCCAGCCATGCCATCAACAGTAGCGGGCCCGGACGTCAGACGACTGTTCGTGCTGATCGTTCACGCCGTCCCTGCGTGTGCCGACGGGGTGCCCGTCCCGGAGTCGCCTCCCAGCTTCTGGGAGACTTGAGGCATGAGCCTTTACGATGTGCGACGCGACTACTCTGGGGATGCGCTACCTCAGGACCTGACCTCCTTCGAGCCATGGAAGTTCTTCACGGACTGGCTCGATGCCGCGATCGCCGCCGATGAGGTGGAGCCGAACGCCATGCTGCTGGCAACTATTGGTGCGGACGGTCGTCCGCGTTCCCGGGTGGTGCTGCTGAAGGAGACGAGCCAAAACGGACTCGTCTTCTTCACCCACTACACGTCCCCGAAGGGCGAGGAACTGGCCGCCAACCCGGTGGCATCCGCCACCTTCTGGTGGCCGGGGTTGATGCGCCAGGTGCGTGCGGTGGGAGCGGTCACGAAACTCACCCGCCAGGAGAACGAAACCTACTTCGCAAAGCGTCCCAGGGCCAGCCAGCTGGGTGCGTGGGCATCCCGGCAGTCGACGCCCATCGTCTCCCACGACGACCTGCTCGAAGCGGCAGCTCAGGCATCCGAACGCTTCGAGGGAAAGGACGTTCCCTGCCCGCCGGAATGGGGTGGATACCGGATCGACGTCGACGAGTTCGAGTTCTGGCAGGGTCAATCCGGCAGACTCCACGATCGGGTCCTGGCCCGGCGGAATGTGGATGGCTGGAGCGCCATCCACATTCAGCCCTGATCATACGGTCCGTGCACCCAGGAACGAGCCAGAGAGATCCCACTACTCCGAGGTGCGATTCCTGCGCCTGGAAAGCTTGATCCGGAAGGGCTTGCGTGTCTTATCGCCTGATTCGGACTCTTCACTCACCGTGATCTCCTGGCCGTCCAGGTGCTCGGCAACGGATTCCTTCACGTGTTCGGTCACCTTGCCCATCACGTGTTCGGTCATTTCCCGGCGCAGCACCCGGTTCTCCAGCCGCAGGCGCTGTCGGTGTTCGTTGCTGAACGCGCGCAGCGTCGCCAGGCAGGCCAACACCATCACCACGCTGAACGGCGCTGCCGCGATGATCGTCATGGTTTGCAGCGCCCCGAGCCCGGCGGTCAGATCCTCCCCACCGGAGACCGCCCCACCCCACAGCAGCACCGCGGCGATGCCGCCGCCGAGAACGGCCCACATCACTCGGGTCAGGACAGGAGGATTCTGCTCCCCGCCGGTGGCGACCATGTCCACCACGAAGGCCGCGGAGTCGGCGCTGGTGACGAAGAAGATCACCAGCAGGATCAGGAATCCGACGATCAGCAAGTTGCTCGCAGGGATGTGTTCCAGCACCTGGAACAGGGCGTTGACGTTGTCGACTTTGTTGTCCGGGCTGACGAGGCCACCAGGCCCGTGAAGCTGCTGCCACAGCGCCGTCCCACCCATAATCGAGAACCACAGGAAGGTCACCAGCGTCGGCACGGCCAACACTCCCGCCACGAATTCCCGGACGGTGCGTCCCTTCGAGATACGGGCGATGAAGATTCCCACGAACGGTGACCAGCTGATCCACCACCCCCAGTAGTAGGTGGTCCAAGACCCGAGCCAGGACTCGCCGGCCTCCCCTTGGAACGGCAGGGTGCGGAAACTCAGGTGCACGAAATTGCTGAGGTAGTCGCCGATGGTCTGGACGAACTCGCGCAGCACGAACAGAGGCTGACCGAGCAGCAGCACGGCCAGGGCGAGAACAGCTGCCAGCACCAGGTTCGCGTTCGAGAGCCACTTGATGCCACGGTCCAGGCCGCTCAACACCGAGCATGTGGCGAGTGCGGTGATGATGGCGATCACGGCAAGCAATACCCAGATGTTGGATTTGAGGATTCCCAGATAATCCAGTCCTGAACTGAACTGGGATGCTCCGAAGCCCAGGGAGGCCGCCACCCCGAACAGGGTTCCGACGATGGCGAACACGTCGACGACATCCCCAAACCAACCGCGCACCCGCCTGCCGAACAGCGGCTCGAGCGCCCACCTGAGTGATACCTTCCGGCCCTTGCGGTGCACGGTGTAGGCGATGGCCAGGCCGACGACGATGTAGACGGCCCAGGCGGACAGCCCCCAGTGCAGGAAGGAGGTCGTCATCGCTTCTTGTGCCTTCATGGCGTCGGAGGTGCCCGCCGGGGTGCCGGGTGGGGGAGAGGCATAGTGGTTCAGGGGTTCTGCAACGCCCCAGAAAACCAGCCCGATGCCCATGCCCGCGGCGAAGAGCATGGCGAACCAGCTCACCAACGAGTAGGAGGGGGGTTCGTCGTCGGGGCCGAGGGTGATGTTCCCGTACGGTCCGAAGGCCACCAGCAGGGCGAATCCGACGAAACCCGCAACGATGAGGCTGTAGTACCAGCCCAGCCCGTTGACCACGGATGTGTTCGCTTCCTTCAGCAGATCGCTCAACCAGCGCGGCGCCACCGCCGCGAGCCCGACGAAACCCAGAACGATCACGGCGGTGGGGACCGCGACCGCTGTCTTCCAAGGAGTCTTTCGCTGTCCAACCATTCGGCCAGTCTTTCATGAGTGCAGGTGCACACTTTCGTGGATCGGGGATGGCCTTCGTCAAATGTGTGGGATCGCGGCAACGGAACGTGCCGGTATGGGTAAGGTTGGCCGTGACCAATCTCGCGGGACGATTCCGCGCAAGGGCCGACGCGAGGACACGGAACGGAGATCCCAGACGATGAGTGAACCCACCGCCCCTTCCCCGGAGCCGCAGAACAAGCAACACACCGCCCAGCCGGGCTCCCAGGGCAGCCAACCTGCGCAGGCCTATCAGAGCCCCCAGGGCATACAGCCGCAGCCTCAGGGCTTCCAAGCACCGCCCCGGCCGTTCGGGGGACCGGGGATGAACAAGGAGCAGGTGACCCCGGCGGTCTGGGTTTATGAGATCGCCATGGGGGCCGTCCAGGCGCTCATAGGCCTCGTGTTGGTCTTCACCGGAAGCCAGTTCGCGCGCTTCTTCGGCGGTGGCTACGGGTCGTCGAGTGGGGGAGACTCGGCAGGCATCATTTTTCTGCTGGTCGGTCTCGCACTCATCGTCGCGGGCGTTTCCCGTCCCCTGAAACTGCGTTGACCAGCGGGCTCTGACAGGTCTCGGCGTGCTGAAATACGTTCGAACGGGTCTGCTGGCCATAGTAGTGGTGACGGGCGTTCTGCTGCCCATCACCCGCTACGCCCCGTTCGCGTGGATCGCGGGTGGAGGGTTTGTGCTCGTGCTGGTGCTGGGGCACCCGGCCGTGGTGAAACGCATCGAGCCGGGAAAGGATCAGCCGCCGGGACGGTCGATCCAGCGCTGACCCGCCGGGACCGCGGTCAAGGTTCCGGCCGAGAGGGCCGCCAGGAAAGCGTCGAATTCGCCGGTGGCCGTCACCGGAACCGCAACGGTGATCCGGGCGCGGTCACCCCAGTCGACCCCCACCACCGCGACGGCGGCCCCGGAGGGCAGGATCAAACCACGCAGCGAGTCCTCGACAGCACCGATGCTCGCGAAATCCGCGTCGATTCCCAGCAGGGAGCACAGCTCCACCCGTCTGGTTCCGGCCGCCGCCACCGCTTGGGCCACGGCCTCGGAATAGGCCCGTACCAATCCGCCGGCGCCGAGTTTGACGCCCCCGAAGTAGCGGGTCACCACCGCCACCACGTCGGTCAGGTGATTGGAGGTCAGCACGTTCAGCATCGGCACCCCCGCGGTTCCCGCTGGTTCCCCGTCGTCCGAGGAGCGTGCGGTGCGGGCTTCGGGTTCCAGCACGAAAGCGGAACAGTGGTGACGGGCGTCGAAGAACTTGGAGCGCCGTTCCTCGATCACCGCGCGAGCGGTTTCCTCCGAGGTGACGCGGCGCAGCCGGGTGAGGAAACGGGATCGTTTGACCTCCAGTTCCACATCCACCCCGTCGCCGATCCCGGAGTCGATGGTGAGGAACTCAGACATCGAGTTCACGGCGCAGTTTCGCGACGTGCCCCGTCGCCCTCACGTTGTACTGGGCGACCCGGATGGTTCCGTTGCCCTCGGCGTCCACGTCGATGACGAAGGTGGAACGCAGGACTCCTTCGATCTCCTTGCCGTACAGTTTCTTGGTCCCGAAGGCGCCGTAGGCGTTCAACGCCTCGTGTTCCGGGTCGGACAGGAGAGGAAATCCGATCTTGGAGCCGGCCGTGAACTTCGCGAGCTTCTCAACCGTGTCCGGGGAGATGCCGATGATGGTGTAGCCGGCCGCCGCGAAGGCGGCGTGCGCGCCGGTGAAGTCCACCGCCTGGGTGGTGCAACCCGGCGTCATCGCCGCGGGGTAGAAGTAGACGATGACCGCGCGGGACGGGTGGTCGGCGAGCGAAACCGGGACTCCTTCCGCGTTTGGCAACGTGAAGGCGGGGGCCGGGGAACCCGGGGTGAGGCGCGCAGTCATGACCGACAGTGTACGGCGCGCGGAAGCCTCTAAGCTGGTATCCGATCGTTGAAGTAAGGGGAAGCAATGGACAGCGACACCACCCGCACCGTGGACGAGATCCGCGCCGAGCTGGCCAGCAACCGCCAAAGCTTGGCAGGCGCCATGGAGGACCTCGTTGATTCCGTGAAACCCGCGAACATTGCCAGGCGGGGCATCGACGACGCGAAGAGTTTCGTGGCGGGCGAATTCCAGACCATCAAGGAAGAGCTGCGTGACGAGGACGGCTGGCGCACCGACCGGCTCGCGATCATCGGGGGCGCGCTCCTAGGGGTGGCGTTGTTCGCCGTCACCATCTACGTGCTGGGGCGCCGGAACCACGAATGATTCAAAAGGGCCCCGGGGTTCCCGGGGCCCTTGCGCAGTACACCACCAGGGACTCGAACCCTGAACCCGCTGATTAAGAGTCAGCTGCTCTGCCAGTTGAGCTAGTGGTGCGCGGGACCGGTGTCCTGGTCCGGTACACCACCAGGGACTCGAACCCTGAACCCGCTGATTAAGAGTCAGCTGCTCTGCCAGTTGAGCTAGTGGTGCTTGCGCGAGGACAAACAATACCCGTTCCTCGGCTTCATGAAAAGTCCATGCGGGTGCAAGCGGCGAGAAGCGGTCAGTTAAACTAAGCCATGACCACAATGGCGGTGGATGTCCCGACGGGAACGCGGCGACGCGGGCCCTCGAATTTCGTGCTCAAGCATGTGATGGCGGTCACAGGGGTGCTCTTCGTTGCCTTTGTGGCTGTGCATCTGTTCGGCAACCTGAAGGTTTACGCGGGGGCTGACGCCTTCAACCACTACGCGGCGTGGCTGCGTGAGGTCGGCTACCCGCTGCTTCCCAAGCAGAGCGTGTTGTGGGCGTTGCGAATCGCCTTGGCGGGTTCGTTGCTGCTGCACGTCTCAGCGGCGCTGACCCTATGGTTGAGGGGGCGGCGCGGCCGCGGTGCTCATCGGCGCGGCCTGCACCGAAATCGCACCCGCGCGGCGGCCTTCATGCTGCCCGGTGGGATCCTGATCCTGGTCTTCGTGCTGGTTCACATCAGCGACCTGACGGTGGGCGGTCCTCTGGCGTCTGCGTTCTTCCGGCACCCCGATCCCGAGATGCACGCCTACGCGAACCTCGTCGCCAGCTTCTCCCGTCCCTGGATGGCCATCTTCTACATGGTGGTGATGCTGGTGATTGGCTTCCACATCGAGCACGGCTGGCGCACCCTGCTGCAGGACCTCGGGGTCACGGGCCGCCGTTTCAGGCAGGTCTGGGTGGCCATCGGAGGCCTGCTGGCCCTGGCCGTGGTGCTGGGCAACGCCATGATTCCCCTTCTGGTGCTGCTGGGGGTGATCGCATGACCACGACGACCAACCGGCCACGCCCCGTGGAGATGCTGGCCACCGGGATGCTCGATCCCCACCTCCCCGAAGGTGACCCCCGCACCGCATGGGAACGCCGCAAGGCCGAGTACAAACTGGTGAGCCCGGCCAACCGCAAGAAGTACACCGTGATCGTGATCGGAACCGGGCTGGCCGGGTCCGGCGTGGCCGCGGCGCTGGGGGAGTTGGGCTACAAGGTGGAGAGCTTCACCTTCCACGACGCACCCCGCCGTGCGCACAGCGTCGCCGCCCAGGGCGGCATCAACGCCGCCCGTGCCCGGAAGGTGGACGGTGACTCGCTGACCCGGTTCGTCACGGACACCGTCAAGGGCGGCGACTTCCGGGGCAGGGAGGCCGACGTGTGGCGTCTGGCCGAGGAATCGGTGCGGGTGATCGACCACATGAACGCCATCGGTGCCCCGTTCGCCCGTGAATACGGCGGGCAGCTCGCCACCCGCTCCTTCGGTGGTGTGCAGGTTTCCCGCACCTACTACACGCGAGGCCAGACCGGCCAGCAACTCCAAATCGCCGGCGCACAGGCCCTGTTGCGCCAGGTGGAACGCGGCACGGTGAAGCTGCACACCCGCCATGAGATGCTGGACCTGATCGTCACGGACGGCCGCGCCCAGGGAGTGGTGGTGCGCGACCTGGTGACCGGACGGGTCAGTGTCACCACGGGACACGCGGTGGTGCTGGCCACCGGCGGCTACGGCAGTGTCTTCTTCCACTCCACCCTGGCGATGAACTCGAACGCCACCGCAACCTGGCGGGCCCACCGCCGCGGGGCCTTCTTCGCCAGCCCGAGTTTCATCCAGTTCCACCCCACCGCGCTGCCGGTGTCCTCACACTGGCAGTCCAAGACCACCCTGATGAGCGAGTCGCTGCGCAACGACGGGCGCATCTGGGTTCCGGTGACCCCGGGTGACGAACGTGCTCCCGGGGACATCCCGGAGACCGAGCGCGACTACTACCTGGAACGGCGCTACCCGGCGTTTGGGAACCTGACCCCGCGCGACATCGCATCCCGGGCCGCCCGCACGGAGATCGAGGCCGGCAGGGGAGTGGGGCCGCTCAAGAACTCCGTCTACCTGGACTTCCGTGATGCCATCTCCCGGCTGGGCAGGACTGTGATCGCGGAGCGTTACGGGAACCTCTTCGAGATGTACCGGGACGCGACGGGCGAGGATCCCTACGAGGAACCGATGCGCATCGCACCGGGAGCCCATTTCACCATGGGCGGGTTGTGGTGTGACTTCAACCAGATGACCAGCGTCCCCGGGCTGTTCGTCGGCGGGGAGGCCGGGAACAACTACCACGGCGCGAACCGGCTCGGAGCCAATTCCCTGCTCAGCGCCTGCGTCGACGGTTGGTTCACGCTTCCCCTGGCCATCCCCAACTACCTGGCTGGGCTGGCGGGGCAACCCCTTCTCGACGTGGACGCCCCCGAAGCCACGGAGGCGCTGGGAGATGTGCGCGGGCGTATCGACCACCTGGTCAACAACCCCGGACACACCCGGCCCGCCACATTCCATCGTCGTCTCGGTGAGATCCTCTACACGGGATGCGGGGTTTCACGCAGCGAGGCCGGGCTGACACGGGCCTTGGAACAAGTGCAGGAGTTGCGCGAGGAGTTCTGGCGTGATGTCCGGGTGACCGGCACCGACGACCGGCTCAACCAAGAACTGGAGAAGGCCGGGCGGGTTGCCGACTTCCTGGAACTGGCGGAGTTGATGATCACGGATGCGCTGGACCGCCAGGAGTCCTGCGGGGCGCATTTCCGTGAGGAGTACGCCCTCCCGGACGGGGAGGCCAAACGCGACGACAAACGCTGGTGCAACGTCTCGGCGTGGGAAACCAACCCGGCCGGCCAGCACCGCCGTTATCAGGAGCCGCTGCGATTCGAGAGCGTCAAACTGCAGGTGAGGAACTACCGATGAGGGTCGAACTTGAGATCTGGCGACAGGACGGGCCGACGTCCGAGGGACGATTCGAGACCCATGTCGTGACGGACGCAACCCCCGAGATGAGCCTCCTGGAGCTGCTTGACCGGTTGAACGACCAGCTGGCCGAGCAGGGCCTGGAACCCATCTCGTTCGAATCCGACTGCCGGGAAGGGGTGTGCGGGGCGTGCGGGGTCACCGTGAACGACGTTCCCCACGGCCCGGTCCCGAACACCCCGTCGTGCCGGCAGCACCTGCGAGCCTTCGGTGGCATCACGAAGCTGCGGATCGAACCGCTGCGGTCGGCGGCCTTCCCCGTGGTCCGGGACCTGGTGGTGAACCGGGCGGCCCTGGACTCCATCATCCGTGCCGGCGGGCACGTCGACATCATGGCCGGGACCGCGCCGGATGCCGACGATTTCCTGGTCGGCCACGAGGATGCTGAACTGGCCCTCGACTTCGCCGCCTGCATCGGTTGCGGGGCGTGCGTCGCCGCTTGTCCCAACGGGGCGGCCCACCTGTTCGCCGGGGCGAAACTGGCGCACCTGGCCATGCTCCCGCACGGCAAGGTGGAACGCACCCGCCGTGCCCGGGCCGTCGTCGACGCCCTGGATGCTTCGTTCGGGCCGTGCAGCAGCTACGGCGAGTGCGCCGAGGTCTGCCCGGCCGGTTTGCCGCTCACCGCAGTGGCTGCGGTTCACCGGGAGGGCATCCGCTCGTTCTTCAAACGCCGCGCCTAGGCCTTGTCCCGAAAGCGGACCTAGGCATTCGCCGGCTCCGGGGTCCCGACCCCCCGGTTCCTGATCACGGGCCGGACATCGACCTCGGGGCTGGTCTCCTCCTGGCCGAGAACCGTGAACCCACAGTCGGAGATCATGGCCAGGTCCTTGGCCCCAGCCTGTCCCTCGCTGGTGAGGTAGTCCCCGAGGAACAGCGAGTTGCAGATCTCCAGGGACAACGGCTGAAGGCTTCGGAGATGCTGCTCCCGGCCCGCCGCGACCCGCACCTCGCTGTCCGGATGGACGAACCGCATCATCGCCAGGATGCGCAGGCAACGCTGCGGGCTCAGGTCGGCGTGACCCGCCAGGGGGGTGCCGTCGAAGGGCATCAGGAAGTTCACGGGAACCGAGTCCGCGCCGATCTCTCGCAACGCGAAGGCCACCTCCACCAACTGCTCATCGCTCTCACCCATGCCCGCTATCAGGCCCGAGCAGGCGCTCAGACCGTGCTCGCGGGCGTGCTGAACGGTCTCGGTGCGGTCCTGATAGCTGTGGGTGGTGCAGATGTTGTCGTAGTGCGATTCCGCGGTGTTCAGATTGTGGTTGTAGGCGTCTGCTCCCGCGGCGGCCAACCGTTCTGGCTGCCCCTCCCTGAGCTGTCCGAGGCAGGCGCAGATTTCCACGTCCGGGTGCTCGGCCTTGATCTCCCCGATGATCTCGGCCACCTTGTCGACGTCGCGGTTGGATGGCCCGCGGCCGCTCGCCACCAGACACACCCGCTTCGCGCCGCCCGCGATTCCGGCCTTCGCGGCGGCCACGGCGTCCTCGTTCCTCAGCCACCGGTACTTCAGGATGTCGGCCTGGGAACCGAGACGCTGGGAGCAGTAGAAACAGTCCTCCGGGCACAGACCCGATTTGAGGTTGATCAGGTAGTTCACCTTCATCGTGGTGCCAAAGTGGTGGCGTCGCACCCGCCCCGCCGCGGCCACGAGTGCGAGGGTTTCCGCATCCGGAAGCCGCAGCACGGCGAGGGCCTCCTCGGGGGTGACGGGGCGGCCAGCGATGACGTCATCGGCAAGCTCATTCAGGTCCATGGTCTCTCCTCCACGACGTTTTGAACGATGTTCAAACTAGCAGATCGCCCCGACACCGAAGAGTGGACGGCCATGGCCAGGCGTGATTCCGTGTCAGCGGATGCGGCGTTGCAGGCGGTAGACGATCCCGTCCAGCTGAAACTTCTTCAGGTCCGTCGTATCGGACAGGGCCCGGGTGGCATCCGTCCAGGTGGGTTCGTCCTTCCGGTTCAGCGCGCAGAGTTTCCAGCGCTTCCCGGAGCCGACCAGGTACCAGCGGCTGGAAGCCGCTTTTCTGTTCAGGATCATGTCGTGAATGCCCAGATTGAGGAAGTCCAGGGCCTCGAGCCACCATTTGGTGCGTGCCGAGGCGCGTAGCTGAAAGATCTCATCATCGGGGTCTGCCAAGTTGAGGATGGCTTCATCGCGTTTGTTCATGGTCTTCCAGCTCCTTGATCTTGCGGATGTAACGGCGGATGGCGAGCTCGTTCCACAGGGTGTCGATGATGAGGAAGACCGGGAATACGCAGCCGATTTGGAGGGCCCATGCCTGCCAGGTGGTCAGGGGGAGCAGGGTCATGATGTCGCCTGTCAGGCGCTCTGCCAGGTAGTCGGCGACGGTCAGGAAAGTTGAGAATCCCAGCGCTCCAAGCGCGTAGCGGCGTGTCCGTCGCAGGACGTGGCGGGGCCTCAGGAGTTCCTCGAGGTCGGCGTATTCGCGAAGCCTGGGGAGTAACAGGCGTTCATCCTGGCGGGCGAACCACAGCAGAACGAACGGGATCAGGGCGAGAAAGACGATCTCAGTGGCGGCTGTCTCGATGCGTCTGGTTCCGATGAACTTGCTGAACGCAACCCCCAGCCAGAACACGTAGGCGATGGCCAGGGTTATGGTTGCAGCTCGGGTTCCGATCTGTTGCGCTCTCTCGTCCATGTCAATCGACTTCCTCCCTGAATTCGAACAGTTCCTCGATGCTGGTGCCGAAGACCTTCGCGATGTCCCAGGCCAGCTTGAGTGATGGCGTGTAGGTGCCCCTCTCCAGATGCCCGATGGTCTCCCTGCGCACGCCAACGAGCCTGGCCAGGTCCGCTTGGTTCATGTCGGCCAGGAGGCGATGACGCCTGATGTGCGTGATGAGCAAGTCGCCTCCTGGATGTTAGGTATTCATATCATATTGAGCGACATACCGCTCGTCAAGTTATACAAATCTAACATCTGTGGGTCGGGAACAGGTCGTGTAATTGCCGGGGAGCGGGTTTGGGTCGCGTAGGATGCCTGAAGATGAAAGGAGTCACTGTGAAGATTGGTGTCATCGAAGGCTCGATCCGCCAGGGGCGCAACGCCGCTCCGGTCGCCCGCTGGGTGCTGGACAACGTTCCGAAGCAGAACGATGTCGAGTTCGTTCTGCTCGACCTGGCCAGTTTCAACCTGCCCCTGTACGACGCGCCCGTCCCTCCGCTGCTGGCCAACCGCCAGTACGATTCCGAGGCCGTTCGGGCGTGGAGCCGCGCCATTGACGAGTGCGATGCCTTTATCTTCGTGTCCCCCGAGTACAACTTCGGGGTCCCGGGTGTGCTGAAGAACGCCGTCGACTGGCTCGCCCCCGAGTGGATGAACAAGTCCGCGGCCTTCGTCAGCTACGGCTCCGACGGTGGTATCCGCTCCGTCGAGCACTGGCGCACCATCCTCGCCAACTTCAACATGCACGTGGTGCGGACCAATGTCGCCCTGTCGCTGTTCACTGACATCGTCGACGGAGTGGTGACCGCCCATGAGCGTAAGGCCGAACAGCTCCAGGTGCTCGTCGAGCAGCTGGTGGCCTCCGCCGCGCACCGCAAGGCTTGAGAGATCTCGCCGAGGAAAGTGAATGCCGCCCCCGTGAATCGGATGGGGCGGCATTCGCGTGTCATCGCGGTCCGGGTGTCGTGAGGTCCTGGTGTGCGCGCCCTGCTTCTTCCTGCGGGAACTTCGCATTCGCGCCTCCGCGGCGGAGCGGACATGAGTGGCTGGCAGATCGGCCTCGTTCAAGGGAGAGCGGGATTGCTCCGATGCCTGACACCTCGTCCGGAGGTGACATTGTTGGTTCGACTTTTATGGCCGGGCCACGCGTGCGTGAAGACGTGCTTGACTGTCACGATCGGACGATAACTGACGAAAGTTAAGGGGCCGCGAGTTGGGTTGTTCGCGGCACATGGGATGGCGGTTTCCCGATCGTGACCTCTTTTTGGCCAGCCCTCCTATTTCCGGGGCGAATCCGTGGTGCTTCCTCTGTCGGTCTCTTAGGCTGCGCCCATGACCACACGAGTCCTCACGTTGGTGGACCGGCGATATCGGTCCCAGGCCCAGCCGAGCGGCATGATTGCCGCTTTGCGGGATCGCGGTGCCCATGTCGAAGAACTGGATGAGACCCAGTGCACGACCGATGAGTGGCGGGACGTTCTCGTGCGGGTGGATGTCGCCGTGGCCCGTGGCCGGCGTCCCGGAACCCTGGCCGTTCTCGCGGATGTTGCCGCTTCGGGAATACCTGTGGTCGATACGGCGGCAGCGGTTGAACAGGTGCGTGACAAGCGCATCATGACCAGGCTCCTCAGGGACACGGGCTTGGCCCGGCCGCGAACCGTGATCTGTTCACCGGAGGATCTTGCGGGCGTTGATCTGGAGTACCCCATCATCGTGAAGCCGGTGTTCGGGGACAATGCCGAGGGGATCGTCGTGCTTGAGGAGCCTGCGGATCTGCTGCGATTACGATGGTGCGATCCTGAGTTGATCGCTCAGGAATACCGGCCCGGTTCCGGGGCGGATTTGAAGCTTTATGTAATTGAAGATTTTATTGCTGCTGTTCGGCGGCCTTCCCCGATCAGCCCGTGCACGGCACGGTCCTTGGGGGGCGTGACCGTGAATGACTCACTGCGGGAGATCGTCAATCGCGTTTCGAAGGTTTTCGGGCTGCGATTCTTCGGTGTCGACTGCCTTGAGGTGGATGGGCGGCTGGAGGTTCTCGAAGTCAATGATTTCCCCAACTATTCATCCGTCCCCAACGCCTCCGAGGTGCTGGCCAGGCGTGTGTTGATGAGGGCGGTTGCGTGAGGATCGCCCTGCTGACATCCCAGCGTGTGCCTGAGCAGGATTCCCTCACCCGGGAGTGCTTGGACCTGCTGGTGCGGTGGGGAGTTCGCGTCGATGCCTGGCACGCCATTGGATGCGTCGAGTTGGGAGATGTAACGGTGGAGCACGACCTCTACCTTCTCGCGTCCCCATCCCGTGCGGTTGTCTCCTTGACCACGGGCCTGGCGGCATTGGGGGCCCGGTGCCTGAACGTCCCTGAGATGGTGAGGCTCTGCCGGGACCGGATCCGAACCGTGATGCTGCTGGCATCCGCGGGGGTCCCCACCCCCAGAACCTGGGTGGCCGGGAGCGCAGAGGATCTGATCGAGCCCCTCCGTGATGGCCCCGTCGTCCTCAGATCGGCAGAGATGAGTTGCTCCGTGGGAGCGAAGGTTCTCTGGAACGTCGACGAGGTGATCGACCTGCCGCTGCCCGAGGGAGCAACACTCGCTCAAGAAGTCCATCCCAACGATCAATACGCCCACCGGGTGTATCGGATCGGACACCAGACGTTTGCGGTGAAACGGCCCTGCTGGATGGCCTTCTCGAGTGAGACGCGGGAAGAACCCGTGCCTGCGACCGACGAGATGTGTGAGATCGCGGATCGAGTGGCGAGCATGTTCAGGAGTGAACTCTTCGGCCTGGATCTGGTGGGTGCCGAGGGACGACTGCAGGTGGTGGAGGTCCGTCCCTTTCCCCGGCTCGGTGGAGTTCCGGACGCAGCGCTGAGATTGGCCGACTACATCTATGCCCGCGGCATGGAAACCGCTGAGGAAGTCCGCCGGTGAGGGCCACCATCATCGGGGCAGGGCGCATCGCCCTGGGGCTGGCCGCTGAACAGCTCCACCAGTCAGGCTACGAGGTGACGGTGCTGGGCCGAGGACATGTCGCCGCGGCCCTGCAACACGCCCGAGTCGTAGAGGTCGAGTTGACCGACGGATGGACGATGGAACGTTTCCTGGTGCCGGTGCGTACCGTCGACCTGGCGGATCGTCGCGCAGCGGTGCAGGCCGTGTCCACCGCTGATGTGGTGGGCACCGCGGTCGGGGCACGGATGCTGCCCGCCGTGCTGGACCTCATCGCAGAAGGGCTGAAACGTGCGACTCGTCCCGTGAACGTGATCGCCTTCGAGAACCACGAGAACGCCGCTCGGATCATCCGGAAGGGCCTGAGAAGGCGGTTGGGATCGGGTGTGGATCGGCACGGGTTCACCGGGGCCGTCATCGCCCGGGCCGTGGCCCATCGTGTGTTCGCCGCGGATGGTCGTGTCCGGGTCGTGGGGGATCTGCCCCGGGAAGTCGTGGTTGATGGTGCGGCTCTGGTGGATCCCGTTCCGTTGGTTCAGGACTTCATTCCGGTCGATGATTTCCGGGCCTACTATCGCCGCAAGCTCTACCGGTTCTCCGCAGGGCACGCCACGGCGGCCTATCTGGGAGGACTCAAGGGATATCGATACTTGCACGCCGCGGCCATGGATCCGGAGATAGCCGAGGCCGTCCTGGGGGCGATGGAGGAGGGCAGGCGGGGACTTGCAGCACGTTACGGGGAGGAAGTCTCCGGTACCCCGGAGGATCTTGAAGCCATCCTGTGTCGGTTCCGCAACGCGGCCCTGGGGGACACGGTCGACCGGGTGGGACGGGACGCCCTCCGCAAGCTCGGCCGGGGGGAGCGCCTGGTCGGGGCTGCCCGGCTGGCCGCCAAGGGACAGGTGCCGCCGATCCATCTGACGAGAGCCGCGGCCGCGGCTCTCGTCAGCGACCCGAGTCTTCTCGTCTCCCAGGAACGGATGATCGCCAAGGTGTCCCAGGTGACGGGCGTCGGACATCGCCACGTCGTCACCCGGATGGTGGCTCACGCATGGGGCGAGTTCACCCGGGGGGAGTCGATCAGCGCACCATTCCTTCATCTCCCAGAAATGAGCCTTTCGATATGAGAATCTGCTTCCTGCTGACCCGCCGAGTCCCCGATGTTCCCAGCCCCATCGTGCTGGAAGCCCAACGGCTCCTGGGAAGGATGGGGCATGAGGTGACCGGATGGATTCCCGAGGACCGCCTGCTGCGTACGGATGTCCTGACCCCGGAGGCCGATCTGTACGTGCTCAAGAGCCATACGGAATTGGCACTCAGCTATGCCGGTGCTCTTCACGGGCAGGGGATCGCGGTGTGCAATGAATACGGAGCCTGCCTGACCGCCCAGGACAAGGTGACCGCGGGAAGACTCATGCGGGAGCTGCGTGTGCCCACCCCCGACACATGGCTCATCGGCAGTCCCCAGCAGGCGATTGAACTGCTGGCGGAAGGGCCCCTCATCATCAAACCCCACAGAGGACACCGTGGGGCGGGACTGCATCTGATCGAGGAAGCCGCGCAGTTGACCTCGATGCAGGCGCCTCCCGGGCCGCTGATCGCCCAACGCTACGTGCCTGGTCCCGGAGAGGACCTCAAGGTGTACGTCGCCGGGGAGAACGTCTGGGCGGTGCGCAAACCCTTCGATCCCCAGTCGTTCACCCGCTTCGGGCGCTCCGTTCACGTCGATGAGGAGATCAAGGACATCGCCGCACGAATCCGTTCCGGATTCGGTCTGGAACTGTTCGGATGCGATGTGATCGAGTCCCCGGACGGCCCCAGGGTGGTGGACGTCAACTACTTCCCCGGGTACAAGGGATGCCCCGATCCGGCTCCCGTGATTGCAGCCACCATCGACCGTGTGGCCCGTGGCTCATGACCCGTCGGATCATGCATCCCGAGCTCCGCAGGCGGCGTTGCCGGGCGCGCTGGATCGGTTGGTCGGTGGTCGTCGCCGTCACCGTGGCAACGTCGGCGGCTGCGATCCTGGTGGATGGAAACTGGGAATGGGCGAGCCCTGGCAACAGGCCGTGGCTGGTTCTGGGGGTCCTTCTGATCGTCGGAATGACCGTGACCCTGACCACCTGGAACACCCGTCGATGCATCCGGGCGCCCCGGCACGCGGTGCGGAACCGGAACGGCAGCGGAGGCCCCCTGGGTGTGGTGGTGGCGGAAGGTTTCCTGTCGCGCCTGGCCTTCGGGATGATCAGTTTTTCCCTGCCGTTGTATGCGCATCGCCTCGGCATGTCGATTGAGAACATCGGGGTTCTGCTGGCGACGAACACCGCCGTCGCGATCCTGTTGAAGCCCATGATGGGTGCCGTCATCGACCGCATCGGGGTGCGAACCGCCTACATCGTGGCGGTGGGGCTGCGGACCGTGGTGGTGCTGTCCCTGGTGTTCGCCCAGACGCCTCTTCACCTGTTTCTCGTCCGAGGCCTGCACGGGGTGGCGATCTCCCTGCGGGATCCGTCCTCCTCGACGATTCTGGCGGCCCTGGGAGGCAAGAAGGCGGTGGCTCAGCGATTCTCCTGGTACCAGACCGTCAAGACGGTGGCCGGATCTGCTGGCGGGTTCTCCGCGGGGATTCTGCTGACCGCCCTCGCGGGTGATCACGCGTTCGTTTTCGCGGTCTCGGCCATTTTGTCCGGGCTTCCCATGCTGCTTGTGCTCATTGGGCTGCGAGGACCCCAGGTAACAGGTCTGAGCCGGAAACCGGAGAAGAAAACGCCGGTTCCTGTGGAACTGCGCCGGCTCATCCGGCCCTACGCGCTCCTGGGGGCGGCCATGAACGGTACGGCCTATCTCATGGCGAATCTGCTTCCACTGCTCTCCGTGTCGTACATGGGATTGTCGGAAGCAGCCGCATCATCGCTGTACGTCTTCTCCACCGCCATGTCCTTCAGTGGACCGTTGTGGGGATGGCTGGCGGACCGGGTGAGCCTGAAGCTGGTGCTGGGGGTCAGGGCCATCGGCAATGTGTTCTCCTCCCTGGTCTGGCTGCTCTTCCCGAGCTATGCGGGCCTTGTCATCGGAAAGGTGGCGGATGATGCAGGCAAGGCTGCTTTCCGGCCGGCCTGGGGAGCGGTCATGGCCAAGGTGGCTGCTCTCGATCCGGCGCGGCGCACCCGGACACTGGCGATAATGAGCACCGCGGAGGATGCCGGGGAATTCGGGGCGCCGATTCTGGCCGGGGTCATCTGGACAACTTTCGGGTTACCGGCGGTACTGGTGGTCAGGTTGTGCGCTGGGACGGCAACCGAAATCTACTCCTGGTGGTTGGCCAGCCACATGAAAATCGATGACGACCATTCCGTCCAAGAGTCTGACACGGAAACACCCATAGAGCCTCGTAGATCGGCGTAAGATCCGCGGCATGAGAGTCATTCTTCTGCGATCTGGGTCGTCTGGAGATTCCAATCCACTGCTGGATGCGCTTGAAGCGGAGCTTCGTCTGGCCAAGGTCGCGACCATCTCGTTGTTTCCCGCGGAAATGGACTCCTCCGTTCCGATACCCCGGGCCGACGTGGCAGTGCTCAAGGACAAGACACCGGCGGGTCTGGAGTGGGGGAGGCGGCTGCACGAGGCAGGGATTCCCACGGTGAGTCCCTACCCGGTCACAGTTTTGTGCAGGGACAAGCTGAGAACCAATCAGGTACTGGCCCAAGCCGGTCTGCCCGTTCCGGAATGCCGCCCGGTGACCGGGCCGGAAGATCTGTTGCCGATGCTGGTGGATGGACCGGTGATCCTCAAGCCGCGCCGAGGTTCCCGCGGACGGGGAATCCAGATCATCCATGACTCCACGGATGTTCCCGCGTCGTGGGGGGCGGAGGAGATGTTCGCGCAGCGCTACTACGAGCCCGAGACCTTGGACCGCAAGATCTACCGAATCGGGGAGGACGTGTTCTGCGTCGAACGGGTGTGGCCGCCAGTCACCCTGGAGGAGAAACGAGGCCGGCTGATCGAGCTGGATGCCACCACCAGAGAACTCGCAATGGAATGCGGACGGGTGCTGGGGACCGAGGTCTACGGTGTGGACGTGATAGAACACGAGGGCAGGCCGTGGGTCGTGGACCTGTCCAGTTTCCCGGGGTTCAAAGGCGTTCCGGAGGCTGGGGCTCGCATCGCCAAGGTGGTTCTTCGCGTGGCGGCCGAGGCGCGGAAGGACGATACCCCGCCGGAGTCGGCCCCGGACAATGAGACGCTCTGCCCCGTTCCTTGAAGTCTGAAGTATTGGGGATGGCCACCCCGACCGGTTGCCCCGGGGCGGCCGCTCAACATGATCAGGGCTCGAGCAGCACCTTGATGGCTCGGCGCTCGTCCATGGCCTTGTAACCCTCGGGGGCCTCGTCGAGCGGAATCCGCTGGTCGAAAACCCTTCCCGGGTTGATCTTCCCGGCCAGGACGCGATCGATCAGGTCCGGCAGGAAACGGCGAACGGGAGCGGGCCCGCCGTGCAGGTGCACCTCGGTGCCGAACAGCAGGCCACCCGGCAGGCTCACGCCGTGGGAGACCCCGACGAAACCGACGTGCCCACCCGGGCGGCAGGCCCCGATGGCCTGCTCCATGGACTGCTGGGTGCCGACCGCCTCGACGACGCTGTGCGCGCCCAGCCCGTTGGTGAGGTCCTTCACGCGGGAGACACCCTCCTCGCCGCGTTCCTCGACGATGTCGGTGGCCCCGAACTCCTTGGCGAGTGCCTGGCGTTGCGGGTTGCGGGACATCGCGATGACCCGTTCGGCCCCCAACTCCTTGGCCGCCAGGATCGCCAGGAGGCCGACTGCGCCGTCACCCACCACCGCGACGGTCTTGCCCGGACCCGCCTCCGCGGCCACCGCCCCGAACCAGCCCGTGCCGAGCACGTCGGAGGCGGCCAGCAGCGAGGCCAGCACGTCGGGGTCCTCGGGACGCCCGCTCGGCACGACGACGAGGGTGCCGTCGGCCTGCGGGATGCGGACGAACTCCGCCTGGGTGCCGCTGACGAACCCGCCGTTGACACAACGGGAGGGGTAGCCGGAATCGCAGATCTCGCAGGTGTTGTCCGAGATACAGAAGGATCCGACCACGAAATCACCCGGCTTCACCGTGGTCACGGCCGAACCGACCTCCACCACGGTACCGACGTACTCGTGTCCCATGGCGCGGTTCTCGGCCTTGTCGTACCCCCGATAGGGCCACAGGTCCGAGCCGCAGATGCATGCGGCGGCAAGCTCGATTATCGCGTCGGTGGGTTCGATGATCTCGGGACGGTCCACCTCGGTGACGACCACGTCGCCCGGTGCCCGCATGATGGTTGCTCGCATGATGCCTCCTCGGTGGCGAACTGCGCAGGATGTGCGGATTTCCCATTATCTCCCCGAGACGGGAAAAGCCGCGAGGGAGCCCATGAGCACCCCTTGCCGCGACGGAATCGATGCCCACGACCGTGGCAGCCTGCCTCCCGCCGACCATGCCCTGCCGGAGCCTTCCCCGCGTGAACGATCCAGTCGGGAGGGACACCTTCCCCTATTCCGGAACCGTTTCCAGGAACCTGGCCACCCTGGCGATGTATCCGGGGCGGTCTACGAAATAGCCGCCGCAGTGATCGGCGTCTTCGAAGGCGACGAGTTCGACCTTCCCCGGGCCGGCCGCCTTCGCCAACTGCCGGGCGTGTTCGTAGGGAATGATCCGATCCTTTGTGCCGTGCAGCAGCAGAACCGGGCGAGGAGACAGCGAACTCATGGCGTCGACGGGACGCACCTGTTTGAACGCGTAGCCGCAGAAAACCCGGTTCACCAGGTCGGCCACCGGCAACAGAAGGCCTCCGGGAAGCCGGTAACGCCTGTAATTCGCCGCGATCACCCCCGACATGGTCGCGAACGGGGAATCGAGCACCAAGGCCTCGATGCGCGGGTCGCGGGCGGCCGTGAGAATGGCGGCTGACGCGCCCATGGAGAAGGCCATCACCGCGATCCGCGTCCCGGGGTGGGACCGGGCCACCCAGTCCAGCGCGGCGGTCAGGTCGGCCTGTTCGTAGTGGGCCAGGGACTGCCGGCCGTCCCCGGAGTCACCGTTGCCCCGGAAGTCGAAGAGCAGGACGTTGTGGCCCGCGCGCCACAGGCCAGGACCGATCCCCAGCATGTCGGCTTTGTTGCTCCGGTGGCCGTGGCAGCAGATCACCACGCTCCGGGAGCTGGGGCTGTCCAGCCACCAACCTGCCAAGGACACCCCGTCGGATGTGGTGAAGGAGACCTCCTCTGCCGGTACCCCCACCTCGAAGGGGGTGAACGTGTACGGCGGCCAGGGGCGTCTCGGGGCGTTCAGCGTCCAGGCCGTGTACCCGGCGATGGTCCCCGCACCCAGACCAAGGGCAGCGGCGATCCAGCGTCCGGTCCTCGTGAGTCGTCCCATGCCCTTGTCCTTTCCAGCTGCAAGGCCACGCTATCCCGCCCGGAAACGCCTGCTCGCGGTGGACGCGGTTTCGGACATCCCACCCATGCGTTCGACTTCGTGCTGTGTGCAGCGCGGGTGCTGGGTTACCTCGTGGGGTGCTACGCGTTTCGTGGGCAGCAGCCAAACCATGATCCGAGTTTTCACTACCGTCAACAAAACTCATAGCAGTCCAATCACCAGCCGGTGGCCCTCGGAATCCAGAGCCTACGCCGCGACGTTGAGCTTCCAGCGCGAAGAATGAGCCAATAGCGATGGGGCCCCGACAGCTGTCGGGGCCCCATTTTGCTATCCGGGTGGTCGAAAGATCAGATGATCCGGAACGAAGCAGCACCTCCGTCGGCTGAGCGAGAGCGGCTGCTTGACGCCAACATCGTGTTGTTCAATAGATGTCCAGTTGCCGGATACCTAATGGACAACAACGTTGTTCTCGTCGTCCGCGCAGTCACGTCGCTGGACCGTGAGGGTTGTTCAAGGGCACTCCCAACACGAACCTGACAAGGTATGATGCTGAATGACTGACAGATCCTGAATAAGCCTCTGTGTGTATCCGGTTGTGCCCTGACCTGTTGATAACTCCGACGTGCCACGTGGGCGGCTGGAGCTGGGCCAACGATAACGAGGTGCTAAACGCAGTCTCAGTCCTTCAATCCAACTGCGGCGTGCGGTGCCGCTATCAGGACTGTGAGTCGTTCCGCGGATGAGTCGTGTTGCATCCCTCGACTGTGAGGAGTGGGACGGGCGTGGTGCGCTCCTGAGGTCTGAAGTCTTAGAAGACGGTCCACCAATTCCAGGGGAAGGACGTATCGGTGGGAGCGTTGGTCGTGACGATGGTCGTGAACATTGTGCATCTTCCTTTCTCGGATCCTGAGGTGCTGCCTTCCGGCTGATCTCTTGGAATCGATTCAAGATGCTGACGTAGCGTCAAGGTCAAGCCCTGGGTGTGACACGACGTCACTTGGGGCTTGAAGGGGCTATGCGGAGCCGCTCTCCGCTGACCTCAACCGCTCCCGGGCAGCAGCTATCACGGCGAGCTGGGCCTCGTTGTAGGTGAATTCCTCCATGGCGGAGTTGAGGTCGACTGTTTTCTTGCTCATCGGTGGAAACTCCGCGAGGATCGGGCCAAGGACCCTGACGTAGTCGTCCACCAGCACCGTGATCTCTTCCGGGGAGGTGTCGGGCTCCAGGGCTTCCAGTCGCGCATCCAGCTCCCGGAGCTCTCGGAACCCCGGATCGTCATGTTTCTCGACGGTAGCCCGGGTAAGCGTCTCGCACGTGAGGCGTTCGCGCTCGTCTGCGAACGCCGCGATCAACTCAAGCTGAAGTTTCAAGCGGTCCTCCTCCGCGAGCTTGTGATGTGTCTCGGCCCAGGCACGCTCTAGATCAGCGAACTCGATGGCTACGTCGAGTGGGGCTTGGGCGTTCTGGATCTCTTCGATCTTGGTCCGCTTTTCCTGGAGTTCGTCGATCTGCTTGGTGAGGAACTGTTTTTGTGCGTCCAAGGCCGCTGCGGCTTCAGGGCCCGTTGGATCGTCCATGATCTGACGCACGTGCTGAAGGTCGAACCCGAGTCCCGTCAACCGCTTGATCCGGATCAGGTCGATGATGTCCATGACGTTGAACAGGCGGTAGTTCCCGGAGGTTCGCTCCGCCTTGGGCAGGAGGCCGATGCTCTCGTAGTAGCGCAGGGTGCGTGGGGTGAGGCCGACCATGCAGGCAGCTTCCTTGATCGAGAAGTCCATCCGCGAGTCCCCTATCTCCGTTGTGGCAGCTGCCCGAAGTCTACCGCCGGAGGTGGATCACGAGGTTGACCTTGACGTAGCGGCACGGTGGATGCTGTCACCATGTCCATCAACGACCTGAGCAACGAGATGTCGCCCGGTGCGCCGCCGAACCGGTCGGGCGAGCAGGCAGCCTTGACGGGGCTCACGTGGAGCACGCAGGCGATCAGCGACTTGGTGGGCATCACGGTTCGTACCTTGAGGTACTACCACCAAATCGGTCTGCTCCGAGAGCCCAAACGGACGACGAAGGGACTCCTGTACGACGAGACCCATCTGCTCACCCTGCTGCGCATCAAGCGTTTCTCGATGATGTCGCTCACCCTCGACGAGATCGCCGATATCATCCACACGCCGACCAGCCCTCGCGCCCGTCGCATCCTCTTGGAACTGGACCAGGCCTTGGCGGACCGGGTTGCGGAAATCGAGAGTCAGCGTCGCGTGATCGAGGAGTGTTTGCGCGACAACACCCCGGTGGATGTCCTGCCCAGGTTCGCGCGGCATCTCGCCGCGCTGCGGCGGTTGGGAAATTACGACACCACAGCTGCCGACAAGGCGCTGGAAGAACTGGCCGCCGGGTACGGCAGTGAAGAGGTCGCGAGGGTGGTGGATGCGGTGATCCAGGACCCGATAATTTCCCGCCTGTCCGTGCTTGAAGAGAGGCTGCGTCGAATCAACGAGGACTCGGGGGAGCCAGAGTTGACCGACTTGGCGAAGGACTACGGGCGACTACTCGTTGATCTCTACACCGTTAATGCTCAAGCGGGTCTGGAGTCAGTTTCTGGGCATGACTTGGTCGAGGCCATTGGGTTGGCTGAGTCTGCTGCGAACGAGCGAGAACGAGAGGTCCTGAAGCGAGCTCTCACGGTCCTCGCGGCACATGTCGACGGTGCCGGCTAGTTCTTTCGGCCCATGCGTAAGTCCCTAGTCTGGGATTCGCAAGCCGGTGATCGCGATAGCAGGACAATGCCTGGTTGTCGCATCTCAAAGAGTTTCACCCTGTGGCGGCCGGTGAGGTGCCGCTAGATCAAAACTGGAGGAGTCCAATGTCCATTTCAGACCTTGAAGCTACGCTAATTGATGTCATCGCGGAGATACTTCCCGATGTCGACCTAGCCAGTATTCATCCTGAGTCAACTCTCGTGGAGCTGGGCGCCAACTCTGTCGATCGAATGGAGATCATCTCCGAGCTCCTGGAAGTGTGTGGGGCTCGGGTACCGATGGTTGAGTTCGTTGGCGCATCGACTGTGCGAGAGATCGCCCGCCGGGCGGGTGCTAAGTCTCCCGCCATGGTTTAGCCCCGGAGCCAACCGTGGTGACTCGGCTGATACCCCATGTAGTGTTCCTGCTCGGAGGGCAGGGCTCCCAGTATTTCGGGATGGCCCGTTCCCTCTACGAGAAGGATGCACGGTTCCGGGCTCTCCAGGAGGAGCTGGACGAGATCGCCACTCTTGCATGTGGCCGATCACCACTGTCCTACCTGCATCGTTCGCGGATCGGTGGTCCGTGCGACGACCTTGAGCTAACCAGCCTGGGGCTTTTCATGGTGGAATACGGCTTAGCCGTGCGACTGCGGGACCACGGCTTGGAGCCTGACATTATTGTCGGGGCAAGTCTCGGGGAGTTCATCTCATTGGCCGTCTCTGGTATGGCAGATCCCCACATGGCCCTCGGTTTCATTGCCCGCTTCACACGAGCCATCCCGAGCGTACTCCCGGCAGGCGGGATGACCGCGGTGCTTGGCTCCTTGGAAGCCGTGACTGCTGCCGTGAAGAGTGACGAGGTGTCGCTGGCCTCCGTAAACAGTGACCAGCACGTAGTCCTCTCCGGCAAGTCGAGTGCGTTGGCGGATGTGTCCAGGCGTCTTGCGATCTCAGGGGCCATCTGCTGTGAGCTTCCCGTGAGATATCCATTCCATTCGTCCGCCTGTGATTCCTTGGGTGCCTTAATGCGACGACTCGTCGACGGTTATAGCCCTGGCTTCTCAGCGGCCGATCGAGTGTCGGTGACGGGCCCCGAGACCTGGTCGTCATCGATTGCCGGTCCTAGAACGTCCTTCTCGGGCACGGCAGCGTGGGAGGCGATTGCTCGCCCCATACGTTTCTCAGAGACGATTCGCGCCCTCCCGAAGTACGAGAGCAACCTCTATGTCGATCTCACCCCGTCCGGGTCCCTGGCGGCGGCTCTGAAATCGATGCGGGTGGTGCGTGCGGTTCACTCCATCGTCACCCCATTTGGTCGCGATCCCGAGATGCTCTCGGATGTGCTGCGGGAGGCGAAGGAACTGGGTGTCCTTCGTGGCGGGCGTGCTGAGTTCGACGAGGAGGACTGAGCATGGCTGAATCCGCGATCGTGATCACGGGGATTGGGGCGCAGTCCGCAGCTGGTTCCGGGGTCGATAGCCTCGCGACGGCCTTGCGACTGGGTACGCCCTTGGTGAGTCTGACGGACCCGGAAGACGGACTGCCCGTTGAGACGGGACTACGCGCTCGCCTTCCTGGAACCTTGGCGGATGCGATCTCGCAGGTGGGGTTGGATGCCGCGATGGCGCAAGTGGTTCGGCGGGTCAGCGCCCGTGATCCGCGGTATGTCGGCTTCAGCCTGCTTTCCGTCGTTGAGGCGGCGAAGGAGGCACACCTCGACGAGGTGGCAGATCGGCGCCGGATCGCAGTCATCGTGGCCGGGGACGGGATGACGCTCGAGGCGGCTCACACCATGGCCAAAAAGCACGCTGATTCGCCCTTGCGGGTTCGCCCCACCTACGCCCATCGGATGTGGGCAACGGACCTGCTTGGCCTGGTCAGCGATGTCGTGAAGACTCAAGGCGAAGGGGTGGTCGTCAGCGGTGCATCGGCTAGCGGCAATCTGGGGATCATGACCGCCACCCGACTGCTGAACGACGGTGCTGCTGATGTCTGCCTCGTTGTGGCGACTATGAACGAGCTGACGAACGTGGAAGTCATGGGGTTCCACGCTCTGGGGACGTTGGCGCGCGTGGCTTCGCCGGCGGCCACATCGTGCCGACCCTTCGATGTGGCGCACTCGGGGCTCGTGCTCGGGGAAGGGGCTGCGACGCTGATCCTGGAACGTCGGGCTCACGCTGAGCACCGCGGGAGACGCGCGTTGGCAACAGTGTTGAGCGGCGCTTCCGCGCTGCACTGCACCCGTCAGACTCAGCCTTCGCCAGAGGCTGAGCGTTACGTGATGCGGGAGGCTCTGCGTCGAGCCGGCCTCGACCCCGGAACCGTGGATCTCGTGAGTACTCATGGGACGGGTACCCCTGCAGGGGATGAGGCGGAAGCCGAGGCCATCCGGGACGTGTTCGATGGTGAAGGACCCTGGATCGCGGCCACGAAGGCAGTGCTCGGTCACTGTCTGGGGGCTGCCTCTGCCTTGGCGGCGGTTGCTTGCGTTCTCCAGATTCAGGAGCAGACAGTTTTCCCGAGCGCGAATCTGACCCAACCTCTCATTCCGCTCAGGTACGCACCCAAGACGGCGGAACCCTGGCGTGTTGGCGTCGCCATGGTCAATGCCTTCGCCTTCGGCGGGCTGAATACCTGTGTACTCCTGGGGCCTCCGGGGCCATGCCCATGAGCTTGGGGCAGCGTCAGCCCGCCGTGCGTTGCAGCGAGCATATCGAGACGCACCAAGTGCGAGTCTCGCAGGAGCGGTTCATCAATTACTCCTATGTGGTGATAGACCGCTCCTCAGGGAGCGGGAAAGCGGCGCTCATCGACCCGGCTTGGGAGCCCGAGACCCTCCGAGAGGTGTGCCGTCGCGCAGGGGCACGCCCATCGGTGATCCTCGTCACTCACGCTCACTGGGATCACACGAACCTGGCCGACACCCTGTCGCATGAGTTCAAGATCCCGGTGCTTATGAGCGCCATGGAGGTCGCCGCGTCTGGCTTCTCAGCAACCCGCCTCGACACGTTCGACGACGGCTCCGTCATCCCTATTGGGGGATCGACGATACGCGCCCTCGTCACACCCGGTCATACGCGGGGGAGCGCCTGCTTCCTCACAGGCGGTGAGTTGTTCACGGGGGATACGGTGTTCATGGAGGGGGTCGGTGTCTGCGAGGAGTACCACGGAGCCGCATCAGACATGTTCCGCAGTGTCAGGCGCCTGCGCAGGGTGATCCCGCCGCAAGTGCGCGTATTCCCAGGGCACCGGTATGGCCTACCCATAGGTCTGCCCCTGGAACAGGTACTCCTCCACAACTTCTACTTCTGCATCGAGGACGAACGTCAGTTCGTCGATTTTCGGATGCGTCGCTCCGCCGCGCGGAGCCTTCCCTTCCTGTAACACCGCGCCGATCGGGCGAGCCGTCGCGTCGCCTGGCCTGACTCCGAAGACAAAGTGTCTGCGGCAGCGCTTGACATTGACACTGCGTCAAAGCCGAAGGTTAATGTGTCAGGCCTTTAAGGAGGCAGAAGATTCGCTCTCGAAGGACGATCACATGGGTGTCTCGACGTCGGTTCGACATAACGCCGTGGCCATAGTCCCGCACCATGACATGTCCCCAGGGTGAATAGTAGAACGCATGCTTGCAGGGCTGCATGAAGCCGGCGTATCAGAGATGCAAAGTCGGCCTATCGCGCTCGGAGCGGCCATTGCAGAGTGGATTTCATCGGAACTCGATATGAGAGGCGAGCAGGTTTTGGGTGTAGAGCTAGCACTTTATAGAAGCCGCCACGCCTGACCGCTCAAATCGTTAGCCAAGAAGGGAAAAATGATGCACAAGATCGACGCCAGAATGGTGGTCCCAGAAACTGCCGCCAGCGAGCACCCCACCGTGCCGTCGCCTCCGCCTGGTTGGGGAGCAGCCCCGCCCCCGAGCGAGGCCGACGTACGTCTGGCTGCGGAGTCCGGGTTTGGTTGTCTGAGCGCTCACGTCGTCGGTGCTGCAGTGCGCCTCGGAGTCCTGGATGCTATCGCCGAGACCGGGACCACCTCTGATGAGGTAGCCGCCACCTGTGGCGCACAGCCCCGTGCCATGAAGCGGCTTATGCGGGCGTTGGTCGGGCTAGGCTTCCTTGAGGCCAAAGGGGGCGCGTATCACCTCACGACCGCAGCACGCCTCGTGCGCCGAAGCAACCCGATGTCCCTAGCGCCGATCATCTCCTTCATGACGGAGCCGTTCACTGTCCGTGCTTGGGAAGGACTCACGGAAGCCGTCCGCACAGGAGAGCCGGTCTTCGCTTCCTATTTCGGCAAGCCGTTCTTCGAGTATCTCGAGGATGATGACGCCTTCGCGAAGCGCTTTAACGAGGGCATGACCCTCATGGGTGGATTCCAGCCCCTAGAACATATGTATGACTTTTCCCGCTTCAAGAACATAGTCGACGTCGGGGGTGGGGAAGGGGCCCTCCTTTCTAGAATCATGGCGAAGAACCCAATGATTCATGGCACCGTCTTGGACACGGAAGCGGCGATCATTAAGGCGCGCGAGGTCATGGCCAGCGCGAACGTCGCGGACCGCTTTACCGGGAAAGTGGGTGACTTCTTCCAGGCTGTTCCCAAGGGAGGTGACCTTTACATGATGAAGGGTATTCTCCACGACTGGAGTGATGACAAGGCCACCGAGATTCTGCGAACGGTCCGCGCAGCCATGACCCCGGACTCCCAACTCCTCCTGATTGAAGGCGTCATCGACGACGCCGGACTCGAAGCGGAGCGCACCCAGTACCTGATGGACCTCAACATGCTGGTCAACTTCGGTGGCACGGAGCGTACGGCTGACGAGCATCGGGCCCTCTTGGCTGCGGCGGGGTTCCAGCCACCGTCCTTCAACTACGCCCCGCCGCCACTGGGAATCGCCTTCATTGAGGCTCGCCCAGCGAATCGGTGAAGTCGAGGTCGGCGTTTGGGTCACCACGCCACCTGAGGCCCACCCCAGCCCCGCCGTTTCCATCATGATCCACGACAACTGTTCTTCCATAGGGAGAGGAAAACAAGATGACCGTCGCTTTGTTCCCTGGACAGGGATCCCAGTTTCGCGGCATGGGCCATGAACTGTTCGATCAGTTCCCTGCCCTTGAGGCAACCGCTGATGCCGTCCTTGGGTATTCCATACGTGAACTTTGCGTCGAGGACCCGAGAGGGCAGCTCGATTTCACGCTCTACACGCAACCGGCGCTGTATGTCGTCAACGCCATGACGCACCTGGCACGAATGGCAGCAGGTGCAGCGTCGCCGCAGTACGCAGCGGGGCACAGCCTTGGTGAGTACAACGCGCTCCTGGCTGCTGGTGCCTACGACTTCGAGACCGGGCTTCGCCTGGTTAAGCGCAGGGCCGAGTTGATGAGCCGGGCGAGTGGCGGTGGAATGGCGGCGGTCCTTGGAAAAACTGAGGCCGAGATCCGTGAAGTGATGGGCTCGGCGGGGATCACCGACGTCGATATCGCCAACCTTAACACCCCCAATCAGATTGTCTTGTCTGGCCGTGAAGAGCGCATAGCCGAGATTCAGGGCGTTTTCCAGGCAGCCGGGGCCCGCTACGTGCAACTTAGGGTCACGGGGGCGTTCCATTCCCGCTACATGCGTGAAGCCGAGAGGGACTTCGGGGCCTTCGTGAATCAGTTCGAATTCCGACCCCTGGCCTTCCCGGTCGTCGCTAACGTCACGGCTCGCCCCTACGTCCGCGGCCGTGTGAAGGACACTCTGGTCACCCAGATCAGCAGCCCGGTCAAATGGTGTGAATCCATTCGCTATCTGCTGGGCAAGGGCCAAAACGAGTTCGTACAAGATGGTCCCGGCGACGTCCTGACCAACATGCTGCGCGCCATCCGGCGGCAGACCACCCCCCTCATCGTCGACGATGAGCCTGAAGATGTAATGGAGCCTGAACAGGTGGAGGTTCGGCCACAGCCGAGCTTCGCGCGTGACCAGACGCCCACCCCTCCTCGACCTACGGGTCCCGGAGCGCGATTGGGCAGCGAGTCCTTCAAACTCGCCCTCGGCACTTCGATGGCCCTCGTAACGGGGGGTATGTATCGGGGCATCTCAACGCCTGAGCTGCTAACGAAGGTCGCCAGGGCCGGCATGCTTGGCTTCTACGGCACCAGCGGGCAGAGCGATGCTGAGATCAATGACGCGATTCGACGCCTCAACGACGAACTGGGGGTAGGCGGCCGATTTGGGGCCAGCGTCACCTACCGCACAGGCTCGGATGAGCGCGAGACCGCCCTCATCGATCTCCTGCTCAGGCAAGGGGTCCGGTTCCTTGAGGCTTCCGGATACGTCAGCGTCACCGCTTCCTTGGTGCGTTACCGGCTCTGTGGGGTTCACCGCTCCTCGACTCAGGATGTGATCGTTCCCAACCGGGTCCTAGCGAAGGTGTCTCGTCCCGAGGTGGCGGAGGCGTTCCTCAAATCCTGCCCCGAACCGTTGGTGGCCCAGCTGCGCAGCCAAGGATTGATCACGGCAGAGGAAGCCGAACTTGCGTCACGGATTCCTGTGGCCTCGGACCTGACCGTCGTCGCAGATTCCGCGAGCCACACCGACCGGGGCGTCGCCACGGCTCTGTTCCCGGCGATCACTCGAGTGCGGGATGACGCGGTGGCTTCCCGCGGCTGGAAAGACCCCATCCATGTCGGTCTGGCCGGCGGTATCGGAACGCCGAGTGCCGCAGCAGCCGCATTCATCATGGGCGCTGACTACGTCTTGACGGGCTCGATCAACCAGTGCACGGTGGAGGCCGGAACCAGCGACATCGTCAAGTCGATACTTCAGTCGCTAAACGTTCAAGACACCTCTTACGCACCTGCCGGTGACCTCCTGGACTTCGGCTCGGAGATGCAGGTTGTGCGCCGGGGTGTGCTCTTCCCCGCCCGCGCGCGCAAGCTCCACGACCTGTACCGGCGGCACTCTGCGATCGACGAGATCGACCCCCGCACCTCTGAGCAGCTGGAGTCGCGTTACTTCCGCCGCCCGTTGGCCGAGGTTCTCGAGCAGTGTCTGGCCCAGCTCCCCGCAGATGAAGCCGCTGCGGTGCGCAAGGACCCCAGGCAGAGCATGAAGCGCATCTTCCAGTGGTATTTCGATCGTGCTACCGAATTAGCTCTTGCAGGCGAGTCATCGGAACAGGTTGATTTCCAGATCCCCTGCGGTCCCGCCCTGGGCGCCTTTAACCAGTGGGTCAAGGGCAGCGAACTGGAGGACTGGCATCAGAGGCACGTTGACGACATCAACTGCCGTCTCATGGATGGTGCCGCCGAGCTGCTGGCTGCCCGCGCTGCGCAACTCCAGGCTGTCGACGGTAGGTGATCGCGATGACACGGTCCGGGAACGGCGATGCCGGTTTGCGGGGACACAGCTCCCCGGCCTGCGTTGAGTTGAGCATCGATGGGCGTGTGGCTCTGCTCAGGCTTAACCGCTCGGAGTCAGGCAACAGCATCAGTGCTCGCATGGTCGCCGAACTGTGGGAAATGTTTGATGAAGCTGAGGCGAAGTGCAGCGTTCTGGTGCTTGAGGGAGGACACGAGGTCTTCTGCGTCGGAGCTGACTTGTCCGAGTACTCCAGCTCGGAGGATGCCCCAGACGATCCGGGCTCGCTGTACCGCTTGTGGGCCCGGATGGCAACCGGTCCCTTGCTCACTGTTGCGCATATCCGCGGACGCGTGATGGCCGGGGGAGTCGGATTCGTTGCAGCCTCCGACATCGCCATCTGCAGTGTCGAAGCGACCTTTGCTCTCTCGGAGCTCTTGTTCGGGCTCTACCCCGCGATGGTCCTCCCATTTCTGATTAGGCGCATCGGCCGGCAGCACGCCCACTACCTAACCTGCACCACTCAGCCGATCGGCGCCCAGCGGGCCGAACAGTGGGGCCTGGTGGACGAAGCCACCCCCAACACGAGGCGGGCGCTGAGCCGGTGTCTGTCGCGGCTGACCCGGGTTCCCAGCGAGGCAATTCAAACGTACAAGGACTACCTCAATGGAGTGACGGGCCCCATCTGCGAACATGAAGCACGTGCCGTTCGAGCGAACCGCGAAATGTTCCTCAATTCCGACAACCTTCGCCGGATAAGCGACTTCACCACCCTCGGGCTCATGCCTTGGGAGCGGGAGTTCGCTGGTGTGAGGGCAGGCCTGGGAAGGACAGTTTCGTGACTACCCAGATCGCTGAGACGGCCCGTGTCGCCGCGCTCCGCAACCGACTCGTGAGGGAGATCCTGGCCCCTGCCACGGGTCTAGCACCGGAGGTCGTGGACCGAGCCGGCTCCATCCGCTGTATCGGGCTGGGTTCCGTCGACTACGTCGAGATCATCCGACTCATCCGACATCACCTCGGGGTCGCCATCCCTGCGTCGAAGCTGTTCATGCATCACAACATCAATGAACTGGCGGGTTACCTGGTGAATCGTTTGGACGGCGGGACGGGGCAAGAGGCGACCAAATCGGTGCCGCAGCAGTTTACCGGCGCCCCGGTGCAGAGTCGTGCGGGGAAAGAACTGGGGACGCGTCAGGTGGCGATCATCGGCGTAGCCATGAATCTTCCCGGGGACATCAGGGATCTCGACGCTCTATGGAGACACAGCGCACGACAAGGAGACGCCGTGACTCCGATCGCTGACTCTCGTCCCGAGATTCTGAGGGATCATCTCCGGAACCACAGCTCCCTCCTAGGGTTCCCTGAATACGCTGCGTTCACATCTGACATCCGGGCCTTCGACGCAGCCTTCTTCGGAATCTCACCTGCCGAGGCTCGCGCCATGGATCCTCAGCAACGCAAAATGTTGGAGCTCACCTGGCACGTGCTTGAGGACGCCGGTTACCGGCCCGCGTCCCTGGCCGGTGCCCCGGTGGGAGTGCACTGTGCTGTCAATGCCGTCGACTACGGCGAGCTCCTGATCCAGGAGCCCCAGATCTTGGAATCTCTTGGTCCTTTCGCCGACCCTGGGGTACATCCATCGATGATCGCCAACCGTGTGTCCCGCTGGTTCGGCTTTTCCGGTCCCAGCGAGACCTACAACACGGCCTGCTCGAGCTCCTTGGTCGCCCTGCATCACGCGGTGCGGGCCCTACGTGACGGCTCGTGTGAGCTTGCGATCGCGGCGGGCGTCAACGCCCTTCTCAGCGCTCGCGGCTTCCACCAGATGAACCGTGCTGGAATGCTGTCGCCAGACGGGCGCTGCGCCGCCTTCGATCACCGGGGCAACGGATTCGTCCGCGCCGAGGGATTCGTTGCGGTACTGCTCAAGCCCTTGGAACGTGCGTTGAAGGATGGGGACCGCGTCCTAGCCGCCATTCTTGGTACCGCGATAGGGCATGACGGGCGAACCGATTCCTTGCGTGCCCCCAACCCGGCCGCACAGCGCGACCTTGTGATGGCCGCGATCCGGGACGCCGATGTCCCCGCGGAAACCATCAGCTACCTGGAAGCCCACGGCACCGGGACGGCTCTCGGTGACCCCATCGAGTTTGAGGGCCTCAGTGCCGCCTTCCAGCGACTTGCTCCAGGCATGCCGGAGGGCTCATGCGTCCTCGGGTCGGTCAAGACGAACCTCGGACACCTGGAGGCGGCGGCAGGACTAGCTGGTGTTGCGAAGGCGCTGGCTTGTTTCACGCGGCGTGAGCTCCCAGGGCTCGGCCATTTCGAGCGGTTGAACCCCAACCTCGATACGGGCGGCTCCCCGTTCCGGATCGCCACCGCCAACGAGCCCTGGCAGCCGGACGGCGATGCGACGCCGCTTCGCTGTGGGATCAGTTCGTTTGGTTTCGGCGGTGCCAACGCCCACGTGATCCTAGAAGGCGGGTTCGACGCCGCGCCCGTTACCCGGGATGCCATTCTCCCCGTGCTCCTCGTGCTGTCGTCGTGTACCGCGGATGGCCTGCGCGCCGAGGCCGGCGCTTTGGCGGCGCACCTGGCGAGCCACCCGGAACGGGATCTGCGAACCACCGCGCTCGGATTGATGGCCCGCCAGCCTCTTGAAGAGCGGTTGGCATTGATCGTCAGCGACCGGGACGAGGCCATCGCGCAGCTCGCAGAGTTTGCCGATATCGGAACCGCTTTTAGGATCCGTTGCGGGCGAGTTCCCACGAGCCATGTTCTGGCGTCGCCCACGCCGGGCACCTCCGCTGACGCCGTGAGTGATTGGCTCAACTCAGGCAACCTCGAAAGTGCCCAGGAGAACTGGCTCGTGGGTCACCAGGTGCCGTGGGACGGACTGGGGTTCATGCCGGAGGCAGCCGGTCTGCCGGGACATGTCTTCGCCAAGACCTCGTTCTGGTACGACGACGTGCCTAGTCCTGAGTGCCCCAGCCTGGATAGACGGCTCCACCCGCTGGTCGCCTACAACACCTCAACCTTTGCGGAGCAGCGGTTCCGGATCGCCCTAGACCCGGCTGATGTTCTCGCCCGGCACCGCCAGGTGGACGGGGTGGCGTCGATGCCCAGTTCCGCACTGCTGGAGGCCGCGCGCTTCTGTTACGAAGTCGCATGCGGTGCATCCGGTCCTGTGGTCCTATCCGATCTCCTCTGGGCTCCCGAACAGCCGACGGCAGGACCCCTTGACATAGTCCTGGTTCCCTCCGGTGATGGCGCCGACTTCGATTTCCTCGACTCCGACGGCGCAGTGGTGTGCCAAGGAACGATCCGCGCCGGGACGCCGGCAACGCGCAGCGCGGCAAATTGGGGGCTGGAGATTGTCGACCCAGCTGGCATAGCTGAAGAGTTCGCGACCGCTGGACTACGGCACGGCCCAGCTTATGGCTGCATCGTTGCCCTCTCGCTGGGTGAGCGGATGGCCTCAGCCCGGATCCGGTTGCCGGAGACCTTGGCCGCCCTTGAACAGCCGTACACGATCCAGCCGATGCTGCTGGCACGGGCGCTCGAGTTGGCCTGGCTCGCAATGAGACGGGAAGGGCTGGCGAGTAACACCACAGAGCCCTCGTATCTGGGCGAGATGGCTGTTCATCAAGCCATGGGACTTGAAGCCGACATCGACGTGCGGGTCGGGTCGAGCGGCTGCGACATCACGATCCGCAATGAGGAACAGATTCTGGCGACTCTGACTGATGTCAGGTTCACCGAGATCGGACAGGTACAACGATGATGAAAATTCAGGGATCTACACCGCTTGCCCAGAAGAACGTCGCCTTCGAATCGGTGGCTTCCGCGCCGCACACGGGTGCGTTTCTGACGCACTGTCGGCAGCGCCCGAATGATGAGTTCCTCGGCATGCGCGACGCGAATGGAAACACCCGGCTGCTCTCAGGGACGAACCTTGTGGGAGCCACCGCGCGCATCGGCTCCTTTTTGGAGAACTTCCTTGAGCCACAGCAGCGGATCCTTATAGCCATTGATGATGGTCTCGACTTCTCGCAGGCCTTCCTCGGCTGTCTTCACGCGAACGTCACCGCCGTCGTCACCGCCACCAGCAACTTCACGGCGGACGACTGGGAACACCGCATCGGCCTACTCGTTGAAGATGCCTCCGTTACGGCCGTTCTCGCTGACGAAAGCACGGGGAGGCTCCTCAACGCCTCCAGGTTCCTTGACAGGCTCGACATCTTGGAGTTCGACGATGCCCTGAAGTATGAGTGTGAGCTGCGCGACCAGCGGCCCGTTGACGACGAAGACGTCGCGCTCGTGCTCTACACCTCAGGTTCCACATCCAATCCCAAAGGTGTGTGCCTGACTCAGCAAGCGTTGTGGAACGGCGCCTGCGTGCATGCCGACTGGTGGCGCGTGCAGTCGTCGGACACGGTGTCGACCTGGCTCTCCAACGCCCACATCTTCGGACTCCATCTCAACCTGCTCGTTCCGCTGGCCGCTGGCTGTCGCAGTATCCAGCTTCGAAGCGACCTCTTCCTCGACGACCCGGTCGAGTGGCTGCGGGCGCTGCAGGCCGAACAGGCCACGCACACAGGTGCTCCGAACTTTGCGTTCGAACTTGCCGCACGCTGCGTTGCCGACCAAGCCCCCGATCTCGACCTCTCCTCGCTGAAGGCTGCCGTGTGCGCGGGCGAGCCGATCCGGTCGGCGACCGTTGCCGAGTTTTCTCGAACCTTGGGCTCTCGCGGGTTCAACGCGCATGCCTTCTGCCCTTACTACGCGGCGACCGAGACCCAGGCGATCACCGGTGCCCGTGCCGGTGAAGCCGTCCGTGAACTGCACGTCGACCCCCAGGCTCTGCTCGGCGGCTCCGCCATCGATCAGCCCGTAGACCAAGGCGGCCGCGCTCTCGTATCGTGTGGCAGGCCGGGGTCACACACCACCGTTCTCATCGTCGACGAGGCTGGAAGGGTCCTGCCCAGCCGCAAAGTCGGGGAGATATACGTAAAAACCCGCGACGTCGCCACAGGCTACCTGTCGGACCCGGAACTCACATCCCAGGTTTTCGACGTGGGTGTCGACGGCCAGACGGGCTTCTACCGAACCGGTGACCTTGGCGTGATCGTTGACGGGGAGCTGTTCATCGTCGGACGCATCAGGGACATCCTGATCGCTGGCGGGAAGAACCACCACCTCGCCGACCTCGAGGAGACCGTACGCCGAGGCGTTCCCGGCCTTCCGGGGCGCACTGTCCTGGTCGCCGTGGACGATGAGCAGGCAGAACGGTTAGTCGCTCTTCAGGAGGCGGTTGAGACCCTCCCGGTTGAGGACATGCAGGACTTTTGCGAGCGCATCGTATCCGCACTCTCGATGACCCACGGGGTATCAGTCCATGACGTCGTAGTAGTACCGAGTGAGGCGTTCGCCGCATCGGCCAAGCTTCGTCGGCGAGAGCTTGGCCTCCAGTACCTTGAGGGGACTCTTCCTACGCTCTACAGCCGCCGCGGCGGCTTCGTCCCGAGGCCACCGCTTCCCGAAGACATGACCCTGGGGACCGAGCAGTGGCTCCCCGCACCCCATCCGGCTGCCGGACAGGGTCCTCGGGGCGCCACCCTCGTCTTCCTGGACGATGAGCAGCTCCGCAGCGCCCTGGCAACGCAGTTCCGAACCCTCGGAATTGATGGTGAGTTGATGTGGGCTTCCGACATGAGCGACGGCCTAACCGGGCAGATGTCGGATGCCGAGCTGGCCGACCTGGCGCGTCGCGGTGGTGCCGTGAACGTCCTGCATCTGCATGCCCTTGAACGCCCCGGCATGACGGGTTCTCACCAACTTCCCCTCCGACTCCTCAGATCATGTCTCCGGGTAGGGCTGTCCCCCGAACGCATCATGATCGCCTCCCGGATGGAGAATGATTTGGCGCGCATTCACGTCGACTCGTGGATCGGTTTTGAGCGCTCCCTTAAGTGCATCCTTCCCGAGACGCGCCTCCAGATACTTGGTCTAGATGCAGAATGCACCGATGTCGCGGCTGTGGTGGCGTCGGAATGGGCAACGACCGAACCGTCCAGCGCCTTCTACGTGCAGGGGAGCCGGCTCATCTCCCAACAGCGTGATGCTGAGATCGGCCTGACCGGCGCCTCGCGGATGCGTCGTGGAGGCACCTACCTCGTCGTCGGTGGGCTCGGGGGCATCGGAATGGCCTTGGCCGAGCACCTGCTGACGGATTGGTCGGCCAACGTCGTACTCGTCGGCCGTGGCGCACCCCGACCCGAGCTAAAGCGAGTTCTGTCCGGGTTGGGATGCCCGGATCGGATCCTGGTGTGTCGAGCTGACGTTTCTGATTCGGCGGCTATGGACGCGGTCGTAGCGGATGTGCTGGCTCGCTTCGGCGACCTTCACGGTATCTTCCACGCCGGCGGGGTGCGTCCAGACAGCACTCTGGCGGAGAAGACCGACGAGCAGTTCCAGGCAGCTGTCGCCGCCAAGACCGACGGAACCCTTGTGCTCCAACGGCTGGCCGAGCAGCTCGATCTCGACTTCGTCGTGCTGTTCTCGTCGAGCGCCGCCATCGTCGGTGACTTCGGGGGCTGCGACTACTCCGTGGCCAATCGGTTCCAGATGGCGTGGGCGACCGCGCCTGCCTCGGGTCGCACGCATCGTCTTGCCGTCAACTGGCCGATGTGGGGCAGTCTCGGTATGGGAGAGGCGGACGAGGCTTCTTCGGCGCTGTCCGTCAGCATGAATGGACAGCGTCTGCTCCAACCTGCGGAGGGGCTGGCTGTGCTGGACCGGCTCCTCGAGCAGCCTGGACATCAGTACTCTGTCACGGTCGGGCAGCAGAGCTCGCGGCCGAGTGTTGTGGTAACAAAGACGGCTTCCGAGGCTGGGACCGCCGAGTCTCGGCCAGCCCCTACATCGTCGCTTCCCATCAATGCTCAGGTGGAGTGGGAGATCAAGGAAGTGATCGAGGAAATCCTCGCCGTCGCCCCATCAGACATCGATTCACAGGAACCTCTGCGGGATCTCGGATTCGATTCCGTCGCTCTAGTCGAGTTGGCGGGCATGCTCAACTGCCGGTTCGACCTGGCCCTGACGCCCGATGTGTTCTTCTCGCACAACACAGTGGCGCGCCTCGGAACACACTTGCTGGAGCAGCACGCAGACCGACTCGAAACACGCTACGGTGCACGCCGAAACGCAGCGACGAACCCAACCCGCGGCTCCCTGACTCGCCGGACCCGTTCGTCGGGCCAGCGCTTGGTCCCCAAGGATGGTCCGGTCGTCGAAGCTTCGTCGACAGACAACGTGGCGACGATTGCCAAGAGTTCTGCTGCCGCCTGGGTGACCGAGCCGTTGGCGCTCATCGGGCGTGCGGGACGATTCCCGGGCGCCCGCGACGTCGATGGGTTGTGGGAGATCCTGTCGGATGGCCGCTGCATGGTCGCTGAGCCGCCACGTGATCGAGCTGGCTGGTGGCGTGACGGCGAGGAATCCATCAGGTCGCTTGCCGCCATCGAGGGGCCTGGGGAGTTTGATCCGTTGTTCTTTGAGATTTCGCCGCGTGAGGC